>UMAZ01058450.1_pt1 | contig 27989 bp, 57 predicted proteins | sample 1963841 | NCBI WGS metagenome assembly UMAZ01 (sample SAMEA4835929, study PRJEB28245) | human gut metagenome | biome: gut microbiome; material: fecal sample | place: Denmark | collected 2008
TTTTAATCATTCTGATCCAGTTCCCTCTCTTGTACAAATCCGCACAGGATGCCATTGTACAGGTCTTCCGGTATTTCTTCCTCCATCAACGGCTGCCTTTCCTCGAGTTCGGCGTCAAGACTTGCGTCTATGTCTGCAAGTGCCTGTTCTCTGTCAAATCCCATTTTTACAGCTTTGTTTAATAAATCAATTGTTTTCTTCATCTTCTTTTCCTCCATTTTCTTAAATTTCTTCGGTGTAGGAAATTCTAAGAGTATTGTCCTCAACTTCCCAGAAATAATTTTTACTGTCATATTTTTCGAGGTTTCTAAACTCCTCGATTTCTCCACTTGTCAGTGTCATTTCTACGGTCACCGGTTCGGTTCCCATCTTCCCGGTTTTCATTGCTTCTTTCTCAATTGCTCGATCAATTTTTCTTTCTAGCATCTTTTTTCCTCCTCCTTATGCCCGAGCATATGAAATAAAATTCTGCTCGGCGGTTTCGTCAACGAGTTCCGCCGGGATTCTCACCCAGTTCTCACCCAGAGAACTTATAAAATTCTCTTTCTGGGCTTCTGTGCCGCACAGCCAAGCTGCTGTGACTTTGGAACATCCGAAGTTTTCGGAATTGTTCCGCGCCACCTGTTTTAATTCAAATTCTTTCATTTTTCTCCTCCTAGTTAATCCCGGTAACTTTAACACGGGTTTGTAAAATATCTTCCGCAGCTTCCAGAATCTCGAAATCAACAATGTACTCCTCACCGTTCTGGTATACGGCGATTGCTCCGGACTCCAAAAGTTCCTCGCCGTCCCCGTTTCCATCCCAGAGCTGACCGAAGAAATATTCTTTACCAGCTTCAATTGTGTCCTCGGAACAGAGGACATATGACAATGTGTTTAATTTCATGTTTATTTTCTCCTTGACTTTTCCCCTGCGCTGACATATAATTTCGATATCAGCAATTTTTATTGTTGTTTCCCGGTGTTCCATGATTTCACTGGGAGTCGTCCCGATCAACGGCGAGACGTTGAGTTGAAATATGTTAAAATAAGATTGTAAGGTCTTATCAAGCGGGGCGTAACTGTTTTAGTTACGCCTTTTCGTTGCCATTCAGGTAATTGATATACCCTTGTCGAGCAGCTCCCTGCATACACTCTTCGGGAGTTTCTTCCCGGATTTCTCCAGAGTTTTCAAAATATGCAATTCGTCCGGTGCTCTTCTGTACCACTTCATTTACTGATAATGCACAAAAACTTTCACGTTTTTCGCGAAATGCCTCAGCCCGCTCAACAAGATTAATCAATCTTTCAAGCTGAGGAATTGAAAAACATTTCAAGTCCTCGTCTGTGATAACGTCTCTAACGTACCACTGTAAGTTTTCAGCAGTTTCATTTTTCTTGTTAAGCAAATCTTCTTTTCTCATTTTTGTCCTCCGTTCCGCCCCTCCTGGGGCTGCGTGATTGGTTCAACTCATTCTTTTTAAGATTTCTTCTTCGAATAGTTTTAATTCATGTTTCGCATATATGTTATGCTTATATGTGTATATCAATTTATCATTCGGGAGCTTTAACATCTCATACACTTCATTTTTCCTTTTTAAGACCTTTTCTTGATTCTCTTTTATATGCTTCAATCTCCCATTAACTACGTTTATTGTTTCGCGATTGTATAAATTTTCACTGTTCAAAATCGCTTCTTTTATCATTCTGTATTCTTCCAGAAGCATTTTATTTCTCAACTCGTCAAAACTTGTGCAATCAGAACCATCAATTATTTTGACGATTTCAAAACGAAAATCACATCCTTTTATAGCATCTTCCAGTATGTCTTTGTTGCTATGATATTTTCGTAAAATACCATTCTTGTGTAGCCTAGCTCTTGCTAAAAGTTCAGATGAAGAACCAATATATTTCTTTCCGCTTTGTTGATTTGTGATTGTGTATATCCCTATGCCGTCTTTGACTGGAACGTTAAACAAATTGCTCATTCCTGTAACCACTTCCTTTCTATGGTTACAGTATATCATTTATTAAACTATGCGTCAAGTATTTTATTAAACTATTCTACTAATTTTTCATTCTTTCCAATTCTTTCTGTATACACTCCAGAACGAATGCAGACATCTTGACGCCTTTTAGATCGGCTGCTCTTTTTACGTCTTCCTTGGTTCCTTTTGGTGCCATTACTGTTATACGGTCGTACTTGTCTTTTTGATATTGTGCAATATATGAAAGTTCCTTTTCTTTCTCTTTAAATGCCATTCATTAATCCTCCTGTTATTGTTTGCTTTGATTATATCATTTATTAAACTATGCGTCAATTGGCTATGGGTTTTTATTTCGATATTTTTTATTTCCTATTATATGTGCAGAAAAAACACTATTTTAAAAATAATATATTTTATTAAACTATGCCATTGACACCATTATTAAACTATGCTAATATATAACCATCAACAGAGAACAAACAACCCGGACACAAAGCCGGAGGAAAGAGAGGAAAATGGATATGAATAAAATCAGAAGAAAGAGATTGGCTGATGCGCTTGAACTAATCGCGCAGGCCAAAGACATCCTGGACGAAGTAAAAGACGAAGAACAGGAAGCGTTTGACAATCTTCCAGAAAATTTCCAGTACGGTGAACGCGGCGAACAGATGGAAGAATATATTTCAGATATCGAAGAAGCATTTGATAACTTAGAAGAAGCTGAAGGACTTATTTCAGAAATTTAAGAAAAGAGGTAATAGACATGACAAAGAAACAATATAAACGATACGTAATGAAGGCGCTTAGGGCATTTAAAGTGAAATATGTACCTGATAAAAAAATGATGACCGATAGAATTAGTGTTCCAAAGTGGGGAACCGTTATTCTAATAGGGTCTCATAAGGGCGAAGTATTAAGAAACTATGAACAGGCATGGAACACCATAGATGCGGTAATAAACGGATAGCCGAAACGGTCAGAAATGGCCGTCCACCGGGACCGCCCTCCCGGTGCTGATGATGGCAGGGCAGAAAGGAAACGAAATGAAGTTTGGAAATACATATACAGATTTCTACGGAAACGAAACTGAATTAACCGCAGACGAATTGCATTGGTTTTTCTCCGTAGTTTCTAAGTTTCACAAACTCCCAGAAACTGATGGGCTGGAAATCACAAACCGAGATCACGAAAAAATGTCCCGAAGAAATAGAGACGCCTTAGGACTCTTTTATACCAGTGACTCTGAAAGCCCGAAAGCTGATTGTTTTATAACAATTGACAATTATTTCATTCATGAAAAATATGAGTCTATTTTTAACGGTGGGTTCGACATCGAGCCCGAAACATTAGAGAGTGTAATTTCTCACGAAATAGCTCACAGATACAAGTTCAGACACTGCAAAGCACATTCGAGAATTACAAGAGAAATTCTTGAAAAATATAATTCATTATAGAAAAGAGAGGAAATCAAAATGAAGAACAATTATTTAAACAATCTTAACTGGGTAGTATTTAACATGGTAGACCGTTCCACACAGGACGACCGCAAAAGCAAAATAAACGTTTCCGGTGCATTCGCAAGCCCGGTAACCGCCGAGGACTTCATGCACCAGCTCCCGAACCCGTCAGCCAAGCGTTACTGTCTGAGGGTTGACGATCTGGAACGGTTTGAGGAGTTTTATAACTTCATTCAGGATATAAATGAAAAATATGGAGATTACGCAATATTCCATATTCAGAACGGTGGATTTTCGGTTGATGAAGAAAACCGTTTCCGTTCTCTTCTCGGCATCTGGACAGATACAAAAATTAAATAATTCCCTCCGGCGGCGGTCAAGCCGTAGCCCCAACGCAACCGCCGGATTTCAAAAAAAATAAGAAAAAGAGAGGTAAATAATATGGCATACGCAACAGTAAAAATCGAGGGAAACAAAATCATTTCTACATCTTTGTGGAATACACATACTTTTGAAATTGTGAAGAAAATCCCGGGTAACTACTTTGTTTGGAATATTGGCGAAAACATGGGGACGGATTTTTATATTCCTATTTGCCAGATGCTCCGCCCAGGAGACAAAGAAGATTTTTCCATTAATCCCGATACATTGAAAGCTGTTCCGGTTACTTCTGAAGAATGCAAGGCACTTCAAAAAGCCGCATCTTACGGTGTAAACAGTTTGAAAACTGCTGAAAAAGCGCTGAGAAGTAAAAGACATGGTTATATGTCAGACAAGAAAAGAGGGCTTGCAACTCTTACAATTGATATTTTCAAAAGACTTACGGAAAATTAGGCCGGCAAGCGTACCGGGGAGCATTTCCCCGGCGGCCTTTTAAAATAAAATCAGGAGGATTAAAAACATGAAAAAATTAACATTAGTAGAATACGGATGCACGGGAACAGGCTACAGAAACGGCTCAGACGTGCCGAATTGCAGAGTTCGTGCAGAATTTGACACGCTGGACGGTCTGCGCGTTGTTGCAGATTTTGGCGGCTACCAGAGACACGACGCAAATAAAAAAAGGGTACCCAGTGGTACAGCCTAACGCATTACATGTCGATGGCACATATTACGGCGCTGAGGGCTGTGGGTGCTCTTATGAATATAGGCTTGCGCAAACAGGATTTGACTTTACCCGCTTCGATTTTACAAAAGCCGGGATCTTGGCATTTATAAACGAGGTGACCGGGAAAAACTATACGGAAATCGAGTTTGCAAAAATGCAAAAAACGAAAGCAACTAAATTATTAGTGTGAGTATAAAGAAGAACAAGTTTATAATTTTGTGTTTTTCATAAAAAGCATAGAGGAGTGATATTATGTCGAAAGCTAAAAGAAAAAAATTAGAACAGGCTGCAATTGAGGTTGTAGCCGGGTCGATGGAATATATTGGAGAATATGACCAAATCTGTAAAGAAGCTGCAAGCCTTACAGATTCGGAACTATTGAATTTTTTAGAAAAATATTCTGATTTAGAGCAGTAAAGCGCTGCTCTTTTTCTGGTGTCCTGCATCCGCTCCGGGCGGCGGTGGTTCGCGACCTGTGCCGGGACTTCGCCGGGGATTGTTCTCCGGTTTGATGCACATTGGCAATTACATATAGTTGTATTAGCTCCTATTTGACGTTTTAACGGCTTTTAGCGCGATTCCGGTATATTTTATCACAAGTATATAAAACCGCATTAAATCTTCAAATATCGAGTTAATAACAGGGATTGACGGCAGAGCACAACGGGGTTATTATTATTTTGTATAGTTGCGCGGACGCTTTGCCCGGTCTGGTCTTTATACTTCCAGACTGTGCGAAGCTATGCGGACTTTGTTGATGATCGTTCCGGCGGTCTTATTTCTGTACGCTTTTAGACGTTTTTGTTTGGGCGACTGTACCTTAAATACTTCTATAACGCCGTATTTGGCTTTTTAAGCGTGTTTTATGTGTTCCCTGTATATTTTACCGTAGTTGCATGAAAACGCTTTTAAACGTGTTTTATAGTGTTCTATTAGAATTGGTTTTGGTTCTGGCTGTGTCTGGTACTGGTTCGGTACTTCCACAGCTGTTCCCGGTCCGCTCCCGGGTTATCCCCGGCGAGCTGTGTTGTTTGGCTCTGGTTTTGCCAGATCATGCCGGGCGGTGCGGTTTCGTGGGCTTCCGGTGGCGGTCTGTTCCTGATCGACCGGATGTTTCCGGGACCGTCCCGGGAGGGACAAAGGCCCCAAGAAAATGTACGACAAATTAGAAACAGAATCAAAACCGGGACGGTTTGAACTGGGAAAATCTGAAAAAAATCGAAGAAATCTGAGACTAATTCAGGACTGCGGCTTTTTATATTTGTGCATTTTGTATAGAATTTCCCATAACGTATCTCGGCAGGTCATAAATTTACACCAAAATAATATTGACAAGTTCCGCATCATATGACATCATGGTTTTATATAAAAGAAGGAGGTATAAATTATGTATCCTAAGCTTTACAGTTTTCGCGCAGATTTAACCAAAGATCAAGAATGTTCTGCTAGTTTTATAAAATTTTCGGATATTGTACAAAAAGAATTGAACCAGGATGCCGATTTAATCAGCACAGCAAAACAGGTCAATATTGATTTTAGCAAAAAGGTGAAAGAAATTGTTGGCGATGAAGAAAATATCGATTTTTGTGGAAACAGATTAATGTTATTACTTCAGGAGTTGCCACGCTATCATACAATGGACGGGTTTGAATTTCAAGGAAAAATATACAACATCAGGATAGATTTATTAACATGGCGCTTTGAGTTGATAGGAACAAAATAATTCGTAGTAAAAAGGATGACGTTGCGTCATCCTTTTTTATTTCATCACATTCAATTCATCTTTCCTCAAATTCCTCTTGCTTGCTATATTCGTAATCCTAGTTTGTCTTTTCTTCTGACTACTGGTTTCCTTATTTCTCCGCTTTGCAGATTCTTTGCTAATCGTTCCCATTCTTATTCCCTCCCAGTACTTCTTTTATGTTCTGGCTTCTCGAATTGAGATTGATAATCGGGACGCTCACATTCAATTCATCCGGCACTATCCCAACGATCACAACTTTTGTTGGCTCAATTACCTCAAGCATTTCTTTAAAATTCTCGCAAAATTCCATTCTGGCAGACTTAGACCGTACTCTCCCATTAGTGCAACATGATACCGTGCTTCTGTGTGGCGTTCCATCAAATATCCATGGCATTTCCTTTGGACTGATAATGTTTATGGATGGGATGATTTTAACGCCCATAACCGCCCAATAACAGCCTAAAGCATGGTTTCTGTACAGGTTGTAGATGTTCAACGCACTTGACATCCCGGAAGCAATTGTGAAATCTGGGCTGCAAACTGAATTGAAACATTTTAAGTGCTCAATGTACTGGTCCGGCTGATTCCATACCTGCAGAAAGCTTTTGTCATCAATGTAGAAATTCACCGTCAGGTCTTTATGGCCTTTCAATGATCTGGATTTTGAAGACACAAAGTCAATCGACTTGCCCGGCGAGAAATCCACTTTTGGAAGCATTGGTATCTGAAATTGTCCATCAAGTTCTGCACCGGTTATCAGATATTCTTTCATCACATCATATGCGGTATGTATCACAACGTCACCTCCATACAACCATATTAGCATAATTTTGGCAACAAAAAAAGACCGCATTTCTGCCGTCTACGATGGTTTTTCCTGTGTCTCACACACAAGTTTTCCTCCTATGGTTTTAATTCGAATATTTGTTCTTGTTCCTTACCTGTTCCCTAGCCTGTTCCCTCGAACTTTTAAACACCTCTAAAAAGCACAAAAAGCCTTGATTTTACAAGGTTTTCGTAGCAGCCAGTACGGGAATCGAACGTATCTTTAAACTGCTATTTTTCCTATAAAACCAATGCTTCTAACCTTTTGCAGGGTGTTCCTTTTTGTTCCCTGGCTGTTCCCTCTCAAAAAAAGCTATCTTGATACTACCATAAATTCATCTATGCTGTCCATGATTTTTTGTTTTTTCTTGAGGTCCTTTCGATCTCTGTGGTAGTAGTTCTCGGAACACGAAATATTTGTGTGGCCCATCTGTGATGTGACCATCTGATTATCTATGCTGTGGTCGAGTAATATCGTGCAATATGTTTTTCGTATTTTATGCGGTGATTTTTGAATACAACCAGTTTTCTTGCACACTGTTCTTAACCGGTTCCTGAACGAATAAGTATTTAATCGCTTTCCATCTTTAGAAAATATATATTCACAGAATGTCGACATATTTCTAAGCTTCTGTAATATCCATATACACCCCTGAGGAACCACTACATTTCTTACGCCTGCTTCTGTTTTCGGAAAGTCTTTGACTTCAAAAATGCCTTTATGGTTTTCAAAATGCCTTACTTCCGTTCTTCTGACTTTAATCGTACTGATATGTGGTAGCCAGTCATTCCATTTCAAAGCGCATAGCTCCCCAACTCTCAGCCCGGTTACGAACATAAGCATAATGCCAAGATTTACTATGTCCTGATTGTCTTTCAAGTAGTCAATCATCCTGTCCATTTCAGCGTCGTTGAATACTTCTTCCGAATCTTCTTTGATATTTCTTTTGAAAGATTTATCGGTGACATCCAAGTCATAGAATAATTCCTGCACGTTCCAATCAATCAGCTTGTTACGCTTCGCCCATTTCAGGGTACCTCTGGTAATTGTCTTAAGATTGCAGAAAGCTTTTGCGGTTAGATTGTGTTCACTGATCTGCTCTTCCAGGAAGTTGCTGATATCCTCTGACTCAATGTTTTTAATTCTGCGTTCGCCCATAGTCCCAAAAAAACGATTAAAGTCCTGCTGATATCTCTGATAAGTTTGTATTGAAATCTTATTCAGATCAACCTTGCGCTGCGCCCATTCCTCGAATATAGTCTTGACTTTCGGATTCTCTGCTTTCTCTCGGTGTGTTTTTACAATCAAGTCCTCTAAATCCTGTTTAGACCGACGTTTGAACATCTTCCGCTGTCCGGTTTCGTCATGAGTCATACGGATTTTCCAATATCCGTCAGATGCCTTCCATATACTGTCCCTGTATTCTTTTAAAATTTCTTCCCTTTTATTCATTTCAACTTGCTCTTGTATGTGAGACAAATTGATGATACCATTCTCAATTGCATATTTCAAGTCGCCATTATTCATAAAAAATAAGGAGGAACCGGGATATCCTTTCGCTGGCCAGCGGCTCCTCGTTCCTCCTTTCTTTCACACATAATCAAAAATATTCATCTGTCCTTCCGGCATATCATCTTCAAGATTGAAGAATTTACAGGCAATAAAATTTCCATGCCAGTCCCGATCACCGCCGTACATCAGACATTTTCCCCTCTTTCCGTCCCTATAGAATCTACATTCAGAACATTTATGCTGATATGCTGTTCCCCCGGAACGTTTATACATTTCGCTTATTGTTCTCATTTCTTTTCCTTTCAAAGGTTTAAATTCTCAAAGCTGCTCTTCTTTTTGTTCCTGTTCTTCTTTTAAAAATCCCTTTCATTACGCATTCCGTCGGTAGGCATCCTCTCATGCGATCGTTAATAAGGATGTAATCGCAAGTTCCATATGATAACCCTCCAGAATTATTCTTTGAAAAATAATCACAATGCTTACATTGCTTTTCTTTTAAATTCTGAATTTCTCTGAAAGACATTTCGCCCCATGGTTTAACAGCTATTTTCATTCTCTTTACCTCGCATTCCTTGTACCATCTTCATTTTCAAATGTTGTGCTATATGTTCTCTGACAGATTCCTCTGGAAATGGGATTTCAAGTGATCGCTCCAGAATCCTGTTTGTGATTCTCTCGTCATATTTCAGTTCTGATATCTGGCAGTTGCTCGTGAATATAGTGATTTTCCTGTCGACATACCGCCCGTTGATAATGCTATAGAATCTTTCGTTAATCCACTCCTTACCAGAATCAGCGCCGAAGTCGTCAATGATAAGGATTTCTGTTCTGGACAAATCCTCTATCAACTTTCCTTCCGTATTCCCTTTGTCTCCCCATGTATTCTTGATCTCATCAAGAATCCTGAGGGATGTGGTGAACTTTACTGGCTTCTGGTATTTCTTCATAATTTCATTCGCCAAGCTGCATACTGTTTTGGTTTTGCCAGAACCTTTTGCGTTTGAGAAAAGGTATAGCCCTATTCCTTTCTTCTGCATATCAGGAAGATTTTTAAACCAGTAATTTACCGCCTGAGCCGCCTGAGAAAATACTTTTCGGCTCTCGGCGTTCAAATATACACTTGACTTCAAATCATTGAAATTTGAGCCTTTAAACACGTTTGGAAGCTCTGCAAATTTCAATTGATTTTCAAGGATTATTCTTTTTCTGATTCCGCAAGGGCATTCCTCGCAATAGGGAATACCACTTGCATCTCTTACCCATCTCCACCCGCTGTCCCCGCATTCAGGGCATTCAAGCGAACGGGGTGTCTGATTCTTCTCCATTCCATTCTCCAAGTGGGATGATTGGTTCGACATTTCTTTGAGTTGCGTCAGCTCCATTTCGCATATCCTCCCTGTTGTGGTATTTGTTTTCGAGTATCTTTAAGAAGTTGTTCGGTTTCACAAACCATTCAAAATTTATCATAAAATCAGTTTTCTTTCCCATAAGGAAGTCACTGTTTTTTACGTTCCTCAGAGCTTCCATTACCTTATCCATGCCATATTCTCGGATTCTTGCTTTCAGCATTTGCGTTCGCCTTGCTGTCATTCTTGCGATTGGCTGAATCCCGAACTGCTGAAGCTTGTTCCATTCATCAACAACTTTCTGAACATCTCCGGGCTTGACTAAATCTTTTTCGCAAGAAATCTGCTCTGGAATCTTCGGCGTACGTTCTTCCTCTGATAATTCTTTCTGGCGTTTTCTGTGCTCGGCAACCCGTTTTCTTGTCTGCTCTCTGATTCTTTCAAGCCCGTCAATATTCTGATGCTCTTCCCATCCGGGAATTGAAAGCAATGTTCCATCTCTGGTTATCATGCCGAATTTTTCAAGAATTGTAAGTGCAAGTTCGATCACACTCTCATCAAAGTCCAGCTCGTCAGCCAACATTTTATTTGTATATGGAATATTCTCTGTCAAAAAAATAATCCCGTTTGAATTACAACGCCCTGCCATCGTCAGGAGCATCATCCAGATTAGAACGATGTTGTTCCCCTCTGGAAGTTTTCTGATATGCCGGATTTTTTTGTTATCGAACATATCTATTTCTAATCGAATCCAACTCACATTTGTCATTTAGCCACCTTCCCGTCTGACAAGGACATTTCCGTCCTTACCACATTGATTTTCGGATAAAATTCTCCATCATTGTTTCTTTCCAACTTGATATGTGCTTTTCACAGGTATCGTCTTCCTCTATCAGGATGCCTTTGCGGTCGCACAGCCCGTTGTCGTTTTCAATACAAGTTTCGCATGTTTTATCTGCCATTTTCTTCATCTCCTCTCGCAATCAATCCTCCACAATACGGACAAAATGTATAATCCAGTCGATTAAGTGGTTTTCCGCAACTACACCATGCTTTTACGGGCCATGATTTATAGTAGTCTGGCATAGAGTTGAAGTCATTATCGCTTAGCACTTTCATTTTTACAATTTTCCCGTGCTTCGAATATTCTATTCTCGCATCCTCTTTCCCATCAGAATACCCGTGGCTATATGCGCTGTTCAGCTGATATTCTTCAGCTGATATTCAATGGATTTGACAGCGTTATCTAAATACTTATAAGCCATTCTTCATCTCCTCCAACTGTTTTACTGCTTTTCTATAATCTCTATTCGCAGACCGGAACATCATCAAAAGTATTTCAGACACAGGCCTTGTCCGATTTCTTCGCTTTGCTTTTTTGACGCATGTAAGATCATTTGCTTCTGGTACATATATTCCTACATAATGTGGAATTTCAAGGGATACCGCAGCGCATACATCTGTCGGCATAACCAGGTAGTTATAATCACCAATAAAATTCAACCCATGACCAGAACGAAAATCTTCAGCTGATGATTTAACCTCATAACAATAGCAGTCACCTTTTTCTATCCCGGACACACTATTATTTGCTGGCACGAATCGCATATAATCCACCCTTACCGCATGATCTGTCGAATAATCGAATGTCACTTCTTTCGCCCAATAAATACGTGGATCATTGTGAGGATTTATTTTCTTTTCAAGCATGGCTGATAATTTTGCTGTAATCTCAGGTCTTGTCATTTTGAACCTCCTCCAACTTCTTCTCTATCGGATTAATAATCTCTTCCAATACCTGCTGCTCATAATTTTCTTTCCAAAATTTCTCTCTTTTCCAAAACGGAACTTTTTTAACTTCACCTATTAAATCAATACACGCCATTGCTTCCAGCATTCCCCAACATCCATCACAGGCTCTTTCATTGCACCACTTTGCAAATTCTTTAAATTTCATTTTTGAGTTCCTCCAGCTTCTTCACAGCTTCTTCACGGGTGAGGAATACGGTTTTGTCAAGTTCATTATAATAATTGCAAAATAGCATAAATTTCAGATTGTTTTCTACGATATAAAATTTCTTTTCAGAATCACAATCGCAGTTACAATTATAATTCTCACAATCAATAACTGTTTCTCCAAATTTACTACATTCCGTATATTCATAAGTTATTCGATATACTTTTTTAAATAAATCATCTGGCAATTTCACAAGCAAACCCTGTTCTTCTAAGTCTTTATAAGATTTCAGTTCTTCTAGCAGCTCTGCAACATCTTTCAACCAATACAATCCTCCATTTTCAAAACAACATTCATAAGTATCTTGATAATACGGGCATCCAACCGCTTCCTTGTCGCTGATAGGATCTCTTAAATCCTCGCCAGTTCCACAGACAATGCGTTTATACTCATCATCCATATGTATGAAGTTTTCGTGGTCTGCATAGCAACCACCTCCTGTATCTTGACTGGCAACACATCTAAGTGCTTTTATCGTATCGTCAAGTGTTAATCTCTCCATCTACTTCACCTCTTATCGCTTGCTTTTTATCGCTCATTTTCATCGCTTGTTTTTGTAATTTCTCTCAAGCAGGCATTCCAACCGTCGGCAAATAAGTTTTTCTGCACTTCGTAATTGCTCACGGGTGCAGTTGTACTTTTCTTCTCTGGTAACAGCTTCAATGGACACCAATCAGGTCTTGATTTGCTTTCGTAATCATAATGTTCTTCTGTCATCAGAATTACATCATAATCTAAACAATCGGCTAATTCACAGTATCCCTCACATTCAAGTTCACCGCAGTATGAAGTTCCGAACGGGCAATCATAGCAATTCTCTGGTGTATCTATTACTAATACTGATTTACTCATTCACTTCACTTCCTCTCAGCATTAGGCTCAACGTATTATACCCCGGGCAAGTCCTGACCCCATTTCTGGTATCTCTTAACAGGACGCAGTACGGATATAATGCCATGACCTCATAGACGTGTTCTGTGACGTCCTCACCGCGCTGGTCGATGTATTTGAAACATTTACCCGGTCTAAGAAAATATCTTGCACATACATACGCTTTTGTTCCGAATCTCATACTTGCACTGCTCATTTGTGTTCCTCCATTCCTAAGTCAAATAATGTAATCTGTGATCTAAATTCTTCTAACCGCTTACAAGCGTCATTGTAATAATCTTCATTAATTTCATAGCCTGCATATTCAAGACCGTATTCTTCATAAGCAATCAATGAACTTGCGCTCCCCACATGGGTATCAAGAATCCTCATTCCTTTCTGCAGATATTTCTGGCATATCCAACGATATAAATTTACAGGTTTCTGAGTTGGGTGGATTCGCTTTTCGTTCAGTTTTTTGTTGCCCTGCTGTATTGTTCCTTCAATTATTGATTTTCCTTGAAACATTCCTCTCCACATATAGCGAAAAATGTCAACCCTTCTTGTAAGACTGCAGTAAGCAACTTCTGCGTCTGATTGATCTGAACCATCATTGCATTTATCCCAGATTATCAAGCCACCTGCCATTTGGTAATCAAAGTAATTACATCCCCAGATAATCTGATTCTTTGATACTCTGAATAGCTGTTTAAAATACTCTCGATCTGGCGGTTTATTATCCCAACCATAATTCTTATAGCCACCATCAGGAACATAAATAGAACTTCCATTTTTCTGCTTTACATATTTACTACGATTCTTACCGCCGTGTTCTTTGATTCCGTATGGTGGGTCTACAACTGCCACATCGAAGTAATTATCTGGGAAATCCGGGAGAAAATTCATGCAGTCACCGCAAATAAATTCTCTTTGCATCAGTGTTCCTCCTGTAATAATTCTGGATTGTCAAAAGCATTAACTAGTACCTCTACCGTGGTTTCTCCGTTACTATTCGGTTTCAACTCCCAGAACTCATGATTCTGCCAAGCTGGAGACATAATCCACAGTCCATCTACACGCTGTTTAACTGTACCTATTGCTCTTGAGCCTTGACTCCATGCCTCAACAATATCATTCTTCCAGATTCTCACCCCGTTCTTATCGGTCATCCCGGTGAACTGGCAGATGGTATTGGGGTCTACTTCTATCCACATAACCTTTGGCAACCACTCATAAAGCAGGCGAGTAGCGCAAATAAAAGCTTTATTTTTCACATTATCATAAACGTAATATCCTTCTACCCATTCACCATTATCTTTTCTCTTTGCTTTGAAAAGAATTTCTCTCATTCAACTCCACCACCTTTCACGATTTCGATTAATCCATCAATAAGTGCATCCAAACAATCTTCGTTGCATATTGGTTCTTCATCATCAAAATTATATTTACATGATTCGCAATCGAAATTAGCCCTTCTGTCTTCCATTTTTTCAATTACTTTATCCACATCAAAAGCTGTCGGCTGTTCGTCAATTTCCATCATCGTACTAACAAGAGCATCTGCAACCTCTATCATTTCTGTTTCATCTGGCTTAGATGGTTTCAGCCATTTTGAGATGTTTTCTTTTAATAAGTCAGCATCAATCAGTCTCATATTCTTCACACTCCTCCACTTTTCAATCGTTTGCTATAAAATTAGCAATGCATAACACGCATACTATAACATTAAGTACCAGAACATCCCACTTCTGATTGATTATATTCACAACAATGTATGCAGCATTTACAATGCCTAAAACTAATGTAAAATATTCATTCATTATTTTCGCCCTCCTCGACATAATCCTCACAGTCCTCAGCAGATTCATAGCTGTCCATCATGTCACACCGATTTTCACAATCGTCCTGCTTTTCACAGCAGATACAGCATTCTGTTTCACCGTCTGGACACTCTAATTTACATCTTCCCATTTAGTCCTCCTTATACGGTTCTGGAAGTGGTCGCCATGCCACAACTTTGTACATCTTCGTTCCACCGTGTCCGTCTGAATATTTATCCCATTCAAGATACCCATATTTCTTTTCATTCCAGTATCCATCATTCCCAAATCTCAGATAATTCGCAATTCCCATGGATATTTCAGGCGTTCCATATATCTTTTCAAGAGTTACAAGACACTCTCTTTCGTCTTCCGGCAATCTCTCGCTGACCGGAATCCAACCATTTTCTTTCTCGTCCTGTTCCAGATCATTAAAAAGAGTATTTACAATATCCAGCGCACTCCCTGGAAGCCCATGCTTATACTGTGATTTCTTTTCTATCTCAGCTTTGTATTGTTCTAATCTGACCCGTACTCTGTTCATGCTTCCACCTCCTCATAAGTTTCTCTGAATATATCTGGTTTGCACGGATAAAATTCTCCGTGAACACCTTTGATGATATAATCACCGATATTTGCCAGATGTTCGCCCTCAAGCGTCTTAATAATCAATCCGCCCAGCACTTTTAAATGGTCGATATAGAAGTTTTCAGCTATTATCACTGGAAAGGCGGTTGTTATATACTCGTCTGGACAATTGCCATTTGTCAGAAAATCGAACATTTCTCGCTTATTTTTACCAGTCCACTGAAGTGCATCAATTATAACTGGCTTCTTTCTGTACTTCATTCTTCCACCTCGCTATCTTCTGGCATACAAAACGCGGATTCTTTTCCGTCCCAAGACATAAATTTACAATATGCTTCCTGAATCATATCAAGTACCTTGAGGGCTTTTGCCTTGGTGGAATATTCTCCTAGCAGATAAGTGCATCCGGTGATGTATGATGTTATAATTGTTTTTATAGGTCCTTCCGTAATTTCAATGCCCACCAAAGTATTAAAATTAATCAATATTTCGCTGTTCTGGCTTCTGATTAACATTTCGCGTCCTCCTCATCTTCATATTTCATTACAATCGTAATTACCCGTACCAGAACTTTCTGAATCTGATCGTAAATGTGATGATCGTCAGTTCCGAAATGTGAACGTAATACCGCATTCTGTACACCATCTGCATAACAATATGCCATGAAATCAGCACTGTACACATCATCTTTATTGTCAAGCTGACCGTATTCTCTCCACTGAGAAATAATGTAGTCTTCGACTTTTTGGTCTACCACATCGTAACTGTCTTTATTTCCATTGATATGTCTCACGCAGCAATCAATGAATCCTAACCTGTCGCAATCTCTGTAATCTTTTGATGTTTCCTCTGTATATTCTCGAAATGCACGATTGATTTCTTCGTTGAAATTCTCTGGCAAATTGAAAATATCCACTTTTAATCCTCTTGGAAGATTTATTGTGTAACTTCTCATTTTGCGTCCTCCTTAATATCTGTCAAATTCAATGTTACTGTCTGAATAGAATCTGAAAGCATCTTCTCTGATTTTCTTAACTTCACACATGATAACTTCTTTCGCCTTGCTGACAGCTTCCTCGAAATCCTCTGTTTCGAGATCGTAGTTATCAATGTCCAGTGTTCTGCTATTAAGAAACAGTGCATCTCCACAGCCAACATATTTGTGAATACTGATTCTTAAAGAATTATTTTTTAAAGTAAAAACACTTCCAGTTTTAGGTTCTTCGCTGTATTTAGCGTTACTTTTGAATTTCATTTTTTATCCTCACTTTCCCCATGTAAGCAACTGACACGCTATTGTGCAGTCTTCCATGATTTCTGTGTTAATATTTCCTCTGTCTGGTTCTAATTCATCAAGAAATACTCCGTTTATGCAACTTCTTCCAAATCTACGCTCTTGCTCCGCACGCTTTTGAAATACTTCGGGGAAGTCCTTCCTAATTTTATTCCAGTAGCCCATGCCACCTTTGACGCATCCAATGCAATTATTGTTCGGATAGCCTAAATCGTACATAATCGGACGTTTCAATCCTAACCTGTCCGCTATTCCATGTGCTTCCTGTTTGGTTAATCCATGTTCAATCAGTGGAAACTCATGGTCATAATCACTTAGAGCCTTGCAGGTATTCTCTGCCCTACTCCTTTCATTTACATCAAAACCCCATACATAGGTGTGGTGATCTGGATACTCAGATTCCCATTTTTTTCTTACTTCTTTTTTTAAGTATCTCGTACATGGAGAGCCAAACGGAGTATTCATTGTGTGCGTGAACTCCATCACGTCATCCACTGAGTCAAACCTATCTGACTGAATTATCGTTATCTCTCTTCCCAATAACCTCTCGCAATCATGCAAGAATCTCAGGCTGTCGGGATGCTGATTCGATACATGAGTATAAATAATCTCGTCAACATCCTTTGCCAGATAACACGCTACAAAACTGCTTATTCCTGTTGAAAACCAACATACTTTCATAACACCACGCTACAAATCCTGTGCGTGGATAGTCTGGCAATCGGCTTGGATTCATTATTAAGTGCTTACTTAGGCACAGCCACTCCGCCAAACTTTATGTATCAATTCACCATGCTAATCTTGATACAACCTCGGTTTACCGAGGATTCGTTATTCCTTTCTGTATTTGTCTAAAATTTTCATTATCTTTTCTACGTAATCAGCCATCTCAAGAATATCTTCGTCATCCATCCATTTCAGCCCATATTTGTTTTCAAACTGATTAAGTTTAAACTCCATATCTTTTACCAGAACAAACTTCTCCGCAAGTTCATTTTCTTTTCTGGCATTTTCATCGTATTCGTAAAACTTTTCGCCTTTTCCATGTTCTTCATATATATCTGTTTCGATTTTGGTTCTTTTTGGAGTGATTCTTGTAATCTTAACCGGAATAATTTTTCTATGTCGGAACATCGATAACCACCCGCAATTCACCGTTCTGGCAATTCCGACGGTATCTCCTACCTTTAAATCGTCTCTGCTGATTTCTTTTAACTTAATATTCATTTCTCATCCTACTTTCATTTATCCAAATGCTACCTGTCCGTTATTCTCCGGGATTCTTTAATACAATCCCTAACTCTTCTTTAATAGCGTCTACATAATCAATCCATTCTGCCAGACCGTCATTGATATAATCAGCAGCCCGGTCAAGTCCATTTCTGAATCTCCGACAGCGCTTCTCACCAAAACCGAAATCATCATGCAGAACGGCGATTGACAATATTACAAATGAATCCGCTATAACCTCTTTTATCTTTTCTGACGCTTTATCAAGGTCTTTTACTGCCAGAGAGGTATGTATCCCGGTCGCACCCCGGAACTTGCATTCCTGTTCGAGGGCTTCAATCCCGCCCTGTTTGACAATTCGTCTGGCAAGGTCAAGCCCGTCCTCCCTGCCTCGTTCATATTCACGCATTTTATTCATTGTGTTAGACCTCCACTCTTTTTTAGTTTTCCCATCCAACAGCTCTCCTTATCTTCTGAGTCAGAATGTCAAATTCCATTAACATCCTGCGATCATTCTTGTTTGAGTATGCGATTGTTTGCTGCCCATCATATATGACCGCATATCTTCCGTTAATGTCATATGCCCCGCTGATTGCCTGCGATATCTGACTTCTTGTCTTTCCTGTCAATTCTGATATTTCAGCAAGCGTCAGCTCCCCGATATACTTTGAACCGTCGTATACGTCATACAGTTTCATGTTTCTTTACTCCTATCAGTTCGTATGTCCTGTGCGAACCAGTTCCGTGAAATACAATCAGTCCATCGTCCTCGAACTGCCTTAGATGCCTTTGAACAGCGCTCATACTGATATCTAGTTCCTCAGATATCTTCTTGGTTGTTGGAGTCCCTTTGTGAGACATTGCGTATTTACGGATGAAATAATAAATATCCTTACGGTTCTGCATCCATTGCATGTGTTTTTGATACCGTAATGCGTCCATATTCACGATTCCTTTACAAAAAATCTTCTATGCTTATCTGACTGTTTTCCTCAAAAACAAGCATTTCTTCTTTTGCTCTCTTAAAGAAATTTCTATCAATTTCAAATCCGAAAGCATTTCTTCCTATTTCATGTGCAGCTCTTAACGTTGTCCCGCTTCCGCAACATGGGTCTATTACTACATCTCCGGGATCAGTAAACGTTTCAATCAATCTTTTTAAAAGTTTGACTGGCTTTTGTGCCGGATGAATTTTAGGAATATCTTTTCCATCTTTCTCCCAATCGAACCAGTTAAAAACCATGTGCCCTGTACCTCTGATTGTTTTTCCATTTTCGTCAGTCTGAACGCCGTTCCTAAACTTAGGAAGCCTGTCTCTGTAAAACAATAATGCGTATTCCGTAGCTCCAACCACACGCATATTTGCTTTTAATACTTGAGGGCTGTAATTTTTTATGAAAACAAGTGGGATATAATGTACAAAACCATGTTTTTCAGCAGCTTTAATCAATGTTTGTGTTTGTTCAAACGAGCAAAATACAATCATGCATGGAGAATTGCTACTTCTTCCTCTTGGCACAGGTGTTGTATCTTCTTTTTTTAACATTCTTGAACAAAAGTGAAAGTATTCATATAAGTTAAAATTAAAATCTGAATTAAAGGCAGCTTTTCCTGCTAGTTTACTTTCACCATTTTTATTATCCCCCCCTACATACCACATAGGGTTGCTCCCGTAAAAATTATTCGCTACATTATACGGAACATCAGCTATAACGAGCTGTGCTCTTGGAATTGCATATTTCTTGTAATTTTGCATTGAGTCTCTGTATATTTCACATTTTAATTTCATATTTCAAAGAAGCCCGGTGCACCCTTACGTCACATGAAGGCAAGCTCCTTTCATTTTTTATTCGTACGTTTTCTCATCAATCAAGTTCTGAAACCTTTCAAAAGCCCGGATTGATACTTTATTATTCTGCTTCTCTGGTTTCAGTGAAACTTGCAAGTGTGTATCTATGATGTGTGAAAGTTCTCTGGCGAGGGATTTTTTGCCCTGCTTCAAACCATCGTAATAACCTTTTGCCAGTCTGTACTCATCAATCTGTTTCTTTCCTGCTCCCTGAGAGCCACCAGTCTTATTTCTAAGCTGATATCCCTGATCTGCAAGCCATTTGATGTAAAACTGTTCGGCTCTATCAAGGCTAGCTTCGGAAAAATTCTCACAGATCACTGTCCATCCGTAGGGATTGTTTTCTGAATATAAGCCATGTTTCTTAAGGCTCAAATCAATGTGTTGCTGATGTCCTGCACTGTGCTGGCACAATCTGGTGAGTATATGTTTTGCCTGCCCTGCATACCCAAACTTGAATCCGTCTTCATCAACTCTGCGTAAAATATAGACTCCCGAATTATCATTCAAATTTGGATTGAGCTTGAGCCATCTCTTTCGGTTCTCGGCTTCAATCGCCTTAGCTTTTACAAAATTTTTATAGTTACTATTCAAAGACTTATCACCTCGATTCATTTTCAGTGTGCCTTTGATACCATTATGATACCACTTCGATACCTGTATTGCAAGATAAAAATGATACCACTTTGGTATCTGATTGACACCGACAGGCAAAAATGCTACAATGTTCTAAAAACAAGGGAGGGATTTCACATGACCGTCAAGTCTGATAAGACCAGAACTAACATCACGTTCCCGATACAGCTTAAAGAACAGCTTGAGCAGATTGCCAAGCAGGAGAACAGGAGTTTTAATAATCTGGTCATTACTGTTCTCCAAGATTTTGTAAAAAGTGCCGATAAATAGTCGGTGCTTTTTTTAATTACCTGTTATTCTCTCTATCATCCTCTATAGCTTTCCCAAGGCAAGCCATAACCGGTCCTGACTCAAGTAAGCATTCTCTTTCTCTGGTATTTTTACCATCATTTGAGCGCCAATCGCCAACAATGTATAGACTTGCATTCGCACTTAAAATGTCTGTGTCCATATCCCAATATTTAATGTGGATTTCGTATGCCACATTTGCAGAGATCACATATCTGTAAATGCCTTTGGTGACTTCTTTCCAGTCTTTTAAATTTGCTGATACCATGCTTAATCCTCCACAAATGGTGGTTTCTCATCCTCGAAGAAACTTTCGTAATCAAACCATTCATCTTTAATGAAATTTCCAATAATTTTCACTGAATGTCCAAGTCCTTTCGTAGCAACTCTAACATGCTTTCCTTTCATTTCTATCAGGTCATCTACGCCAACAACGTCCATGATTCTCATAATCGCTTCAAGCCCTGCCTTTGAACCTTTAAAGTTTTCCGAGCCAAGGTAACCATGTCCTAAAACATATCCTCCGAATACAACTCCCCATCCGCCGCCAGAAAGAGTGAGGTCAAGGGTGAGTACTCCGTGATCTTTAAAATTCAATGATACATTTGTAATTTCAGCATTTCTTAATCTGTTTCCGTCGTTAATAAGTTCTTCTTCTGTCCACTGTTTCATTTTGTTTCCTCCCTGTATGGTTCGTGAATCTCAATTTAACTATTCTTGCAAAAATCGCATTCAGTATTGCATTTTTTCCACTCATCTGAATATTCTTCGTACCCATCTGCTCCGTTCAAATACTTGTATGCAAGCACATTCATACATCTTTCGCAGGCCGTAGAAAAAACAACAAGTGCTTCCTGTAATGTATAATCTCCGCTGTTTACCATTGCCATTATGACATCTTGATTTCCACCTCCAATACTTGTATGAAAGTCAATAAGTGGTGTAGTATCCGTTCCATAATCCCATTTTCTTCCCCATGGCTGCCACCACTTTCTTGTTTGGCTAGACCCACAATTAGTGCATATATGGCCTTTCAATCCCTTTATCAGACCTGTATCCTTTTTCCAATATTTCCGTTTGTGCTTGCACGCTTCTTTCTCAGCTTTGCCATGCACTACATAAACGTGTTCTGTTATTTGTAACGGAAAGCAGGAATGGTACGTTCTCGCTCCTTCTGGTGCTTCACATGCCAAATCATCTTCTGACTTAATTAAATTTCCGTTTTCATCCTCATACCAAATTCCCAACTTTAATTTTGATTTATCAATTTCCATTTTTTCTCCTTTCAAAACGGACATAAATTCAAATCAACATCCAGTCCCGGTCTTGCGATCTGCACCAGAACATCATTTCCGGCAACGTCCTGTATCTCTTTCTGCATCACTTCCGGGTCTCCCCATCCCTCTGACAGGTGGCACAGCGTTATGGTTCTGAGCGAAGCGGTCTTGTTCACTCGGATAATCTCTTTTACAGTAGATAAGCTGCTATGCCCCCGGATGGAGTGTTCAAACTTAAATGAATCCTGCTCCGGCGATTCGTCAAGATGATTACATTCTATAAGGAAGTGATTTATTCTCATGTTCTTGAATGTGAACGGCAAATATGAGAAGTCTGTCGCATATATCAGTCGTCCACATTCTTCGTGAAATATCAGGTATGCAAAGTTTGGCGTCTTGTCGTGCGGGACGTAGAAAGGCGTTGCCCGGAATGAACCTATGTCCTTCGATTTCTTTTCTGGTAAGCCAATCATCAGCTCACCAGAGATTGTGTTTACACTCTTAACTGTCTCGTCATTGGTGTAAATCTGAATACCGGACTGCATTAGATTCTGAAACGATTTCAGGTGATCTCCGTGTCCATGTGTCAGTAGACATCCCGAAACATCTGATATTCTGTAACAAATTCCTTTCAAAATCTCTGGGTATTTGCATCCACAATCCAGAAGTAAGATTTCGCCAGATTCAGATTTAAGCGCATAGCAGTTTCCCGGCTGACTACCTGTATTTATTACTCGCATGAACATTTTGCATCACCTCACTTTCCTTATTTACAAAATAACTGTTCTAATATTGTTTTTGACTGTTTAATTGTTTCCTGCATATCGTCATAAGAATATGGGATTTTTTCTTGAAGTTTTTCTAATTCTGCATAAGAAACTAAAAACAGGCAATCCTGGAGCAGTTTAAATTCTTTCAAAGTCATTTGAATATTTATTGTTTTATCCCAATCTATTTCCGATTTTAATATCTTCATACTTCATCATCCTCTGGAAATCTAAATATAACTTCATTCATTCCAATTTTAGTAACATCTCCCACAAGGCTTTTAGCATGTATTCCAAGGCTTGCATCATTCAGCATTGACATTACATCTACGCAACTCTTCTTTGATGAATAGCTTGCCATCAAATACGGGATTTTCCGCGTATCGCCCGAAAACACCGCCTGAATATGATTTTCAGACACAATAATAGCTGTCAGGTCATACGGAAGATTGATTTTTCCATCCTGCGATATAATCCTCATAGTTCTCACCTCGTTTCGTAAAATAATCTTTTATTGGCTCATAGTACGGGCAGTTTTCACACCGCCCGATACAAGCCATATATTTCCCAAATTTTCCTGAGTCGCACCGATCAAAATTGATACAGTCGAAGTGCATCATATGCGATCACATCTCTTCTGGCTTCATAAAATCTGGAATCTCTGTTTCCTGTTTGTCTGCTGCCGGAACTGTTTCTTTCTCGGCAGTTTTTACGACTTCTGCGACTGTTGGCTGTTTGGGCTGTTCTTCGATTGCCGCTGGCTCGTCTGGGATAAATTCTTCTGCATTGGCGTTCTGCTCGATTTCATAAGCAACTTCATGTTCAATAATGTCCTGCTTTGGAATTTCTTCTGTAGCTTCCTCGACTTCCTGAACGAAAACATCACCATGACTATTGATAATCTGTTTTAATGCACGATTGATAACAGTTTTCTTTGCCATCTGGTCAGTAAACTTCTGGTGTGTTCCATTGCCGTTTTCCTTGTAACCATAGCCCTGTGACCAAGACTGTTTGATCTGCTTTATGTTCATTACTTCCAGATGTTTTGTTCCATCTTCCATCAGAACCACTGCATATGCCCCAAGAATCTTATCGTTGTCAATGTTCATAAAATCCTGTTCATGAGAATCCAGAACTTTGTTTCCATCTTCGATATGATATTTGAACTTATCACCATCGTAGATGATCTCGGCATGGATATCTTTCATACCATATCTTCTGGCGATTGTAATGTTCCCGAAGTAAGACCTCTGAAACTGGCACTGACCGGAATAGGCAATGAAATAACCCTGTTTTTTCTGCACCGAAAGTCCGAGTGTTGCCATGTTCATAAGGCTGTTTGCAATGCTTGTAGCTGTGCAAGATTCCAGAACTGGCTTATTATTTCTGTCTTTTGTTTCTTTCAGAGTCAGATATGCCCCCATGAGTGCATTACTGAGGTTGTAGTCTTTTGGGAATGAAAGACCGTATTTGCATTTTTCTTCAAGCTGCTTAACCAATCCATCAATGAATGAGTTGTTGATTACGATTGCTGCCTGCTGTTCTCCTGCTGTTGCTAACTGTGTTTTATTTGCCATAACAATTCTCCTTTTCTATTAATCGCAATAAGTTCTATTGCAAAATGGACATCCTGTAATTAATTCCTTTGATGCTCTCTCAATAGAAATTCCTTGCCATTCTTTTCCGCTTCTTGTTCGTCCTTTTTCGGAATAGATATTCTGCCCGCAACTGAAGCATTTTCCATTACGTGGTGCAAAATGCGGATAACCTTTTTCCGTACAATATTTTTCCTGTGCTTTTGCTGCTTTTGAAATGTCATAAGTTTCTGCCATTTTTATTCTCCTTTTCTATATTTTTATATATTTGCCAACACGCTATTTGCGTGATTGTATCGTTTCTTACCTGTGCTATTTTGTAGGATTCCAAGCGCACTGAACTCTGGAATCAGAGCGTATTTTCTGTTTTGTACCCATGTAAATTTATAGGTCTGTCAAACCTCAAATATTAAATTTGCATGGATTCTAGTGAGTGAACACGTTCCTCACTTTGCAGGTGCAAAATCACCTGTAGCTTGATTAAGCTAAAATTATCTGTTATGCTATTAGCAAATATAGTTTGCTCTATATTTTGTGTGGAGCAGCTAGGCTGTCGCCAAACAAGTTCCTAGCTGTTCCACTTTTCTCAAATTTCCGTTACCGTCATATCCCCCTCAGAAACTTTCAAGAATATCAACTGCGCATCTGCCTTAATGCCTGACAGACTGCTGTTATCCAGTTCTGCTGCACAGTCAACGAAAATCGGATAGCTCACGCCATAAAACTTCTGCAAGCCGTCCATGATGGCAATTTTTCCTTTCATCATCAGGGCTGTATTGGCATTCCCGACCAGTTTCTTCCAGTTGCCGTCCTTGTCCTGCACGTACCAGATGCAAGCGTCTACTACTTCGCCATTCTTCTGCGTATCGAATAGTTTCACTTTAACCCCGTCAAAATACTGGTTTACCGAATCTTCAAGGGCTGTATTCTTCGCCATACTCAGTGATTTCAGCTCGTCCAGAATCATCTGTGCATCAGCTTTACTCTGTGCATACTGCTTCTGACTTTCCTGAAGCTTCTCGATCTGTTCGTCAATTCGGACGTTATTGTTGGCTTCTCCAATTTTCTGATTGACTGCTGTCAGTTCCTGTTTCTTGCCGGATAACTGCTCTGAAAGTTGCTTCTTTACTTCTTCACCATCGTCCAGAGAATTAAGCTCCTGCTGTTTCTCTTTGATTGATGCAAGAATCTGCTGATATTCGGCATTTCCTGATAAGTCTGGCTCTTTCGGTATAGCTTCCAGATTCTTGTTTTCTGCGTCCAGAGAAGTCTTAATCTGCTCTAATTCCCCTGTCAGCTTGGAAATCTCGGATGTAAAATTTTCTTCCTGCTTATGCGCTTCTTTCATATCGGCAGACGCTTTGTTTCCAACCTGAATAACTTCATCAATTTTGCGTTTCTTGTCCTGTTCCCATTCTTCCTTAGCCTTTAACTGCTGATTGATTCTTTCCTGCTTTTTCTGTTCAAATCTGCTCTTTAACTGCTCAATCTGCTCTGGCGGAAGATTCTGACCGCAAGTCGGGCAAATGGTATCTGCGTCCTTAAATGTCTCGGATTTAATGCTTTCCAGAACTGTGTTGTCCCATTCTGTGTCTTTGATTTTGGGATACCGTGTTCTGGCGTTCTGTAATTTTTCAAGAAGATCTTTTTTCTGTGCTCTCAGGCTCTCTAATGCAGAAGTCTTTCTATTCAACTCTGATGTTTTGATATTCCTGTCTAATTCAAGAGTGCTAACTTTATTGCAAACCGATGATTTCTGCTCTAACAAGTTCGCTTTAGCCTTTGAGTCTATCTCTAACAGTTTGGTTCTTAACCCTGCCAGTTCTGCTTTAATCTCTCCGGCTTTCTCGTTGCCTGCCTGCGCAATCTGTTTTTCAAGGTCAGAAAGCTGTTCCTGCAAAGCGTTCTTCTGCAATTCCAATTCGGCAACATCAGTGTCAACCTTTGACTGCTCCATGCCGATAATCTGGTTTGGAATGGCTTTCAACTGTTCTTCTGCCTTTTTCAGCGTTGCGCTGTTCATGGCTTTGATTTCGTCTGCCTTATAAGTTTCCAGAAGCGGTACCAACTCGGCACAGTCTGGAACCGTCTTGGCAATCTCTAAATCTGATTTCCCGGCACCGTCTGACATGGAAAACAGAATTTTTCTGGCATCTGCATCTTTCAGATCTGTGAAGATTTCCATGTGGGATAACATAAGGAAATTATCAAAATCAAATCCTCTCTCTTTTAAATCGGCTTTAAAGTCTCTTTCGGCTTTCGGAACGCCGTTGATTTCGTACTTGTTTGATAATGCAACCTTGCCCGGCTTTCCGTCCTTTGGCTTGCTTTCTGTGCGCTTCTGGAACTTTGCTACGCTTACAGGTTTCCCATCAATTACAAGGTCAACATCAACTCTTGGCAGACATTCTCTACCATCATCGGGTCTGATATCCGGGTTGCTCTTTAAACTGTAGTCCTTGTCACAGAACACCCACATAAAGGCATCTGCCAGTGTGGTTTTCCCGCATCCGTTCTTCCCAGAAACAATTGCTCTGTGTCCGAACCCTATTTTCTTTTCTGACTGGCCTTTAAAATCGGTCAATCTAATTTCTCTTACTTCGATTTTCTTCATATTACAAAATCTCCAATCTTTTTACTGATACCTCCAACGCGGTTAACCATGATTGACTCTGGTCCGACCACAGTTCCCGGCTTTGAAATCTTCCGCAGAGTTTGATTTTTGCTCCCTTTTTCAGATTTTCTACGGCATCTGCGTTTTCCTCCCAGCATAAACAACTGATTGCGTCTGATCTGGTATATCCGGCTTTCTTCTTTCTGTTTACTGCCAGAAGTATTCTTGCCAACTTCCTGTCATTGTTTGTGCCAATCATCTTTATTGTTGGCTTTTTAATCAGATATCCAGTCAGATAAACTTCGTTTGCATCGTGTTCTTCCAGTCTTTCAAGGTACTGAATGTCCATTGCTCTTACATATGCTGTAAGGCTTTTCTTACCATCTTCCCGGACTGTACGGCTTCGCATTTCACCATATACACTGGCAATCAGCTCTGTTTCTCTTGAAATCATGTATTCTGGTGCAATAATTGGAAGAATGTCATAGGATGCATTCTTTCTGAATATCGTCATTCTTCCTTCATACATCTTGGTTCCGCCGTATTCTTCATGTGAGAACACGAACCCTGCCGGAATGTCACCAGATAAAAGTACCTGGTTTTCGTCACGCATCTTCATGTGGTATATCACCTTCTTTCAAAATCTTTGTCAGCATCAAGCCAAGTGTTACGACTGTTTCTCTGAGATTCTTGTTTTCGGCTTTAAGTTTCTGTCTTTCTTTCTCAAGGTCGGAAATAATCTCACTTGCAAGTGTTGGTGTTTCTGTGTTCTGGATGTGTGTTTTAGACATAAAAAATGCCCTCCTAAATTATTTATTGATAAATACAGGAAGGTGTGTTATACTTGCCCTGTATTTAACTTAGCCAAATTAAGTTAGATACGCGGCTCTGCGCGGTATGGTGGTACCCGCAGGGCTTTCTTACTCTTTATCTGCTTCTACAAATTCGCCGTTAATGAGTTTATAGAATGTATCTGGCTTAATCTTTTCACCGTCAACTTTTGCACTTTTTACATCTACGATGTGGTATTCGCCGCCCATCTCTTTGCATTCTGCCAGTACAATAAAGCATCCAAGTGAACCTTTAGCCTTAGAATTGTATCCAATGGCCATTGCAACGCTTTCTTTTCCTTCTACTGTTGCCGCTGAGCAGTCTCCGGTGTTGGTTGCCGCTGAGCGGTTTCC
>UMAZ01003308.1_pt1 | contig 26740 bp, 28 predicted proteins | sample 1963841 | NCBI WGS metagenome assembly UMAZ01 (sample SAMEA4835929, study PRJEB28245) | human gut metagenome | biome: gut microbiome; material: fecal sample | place: Denmark | collected 2008
TTCGCATTTACACAAAATATTTTATAGTGCCCAATAAAGCCAGACACTACATCTGGCTTTTTCTATATATTCATTCTACGCTCTTAACTATCAGTGAATACTTTACAGGTTTTGCCTTTCCATGATTGTAACTTACACTTTTTACAAATCCTTTATACACGTTTCCGTTCTTCTCTATCCGTATATAGCCTGATAAATCAGAGGGCGTTCCCTGATCGCCTGTTTCTACCGATAATTCCCCAACCGTAAACAGCCTATTACCTAATGCTATGTCGTTGGTTTCTCTTACTCCGTTAATCTCAACATCACTATTGCCGTCAGAGGAGGTAAAAGACAACTGCTCTGCAAAGGCGGCAAGGTAGCGTGCGTTCGCTTCAATCATGTAGCGCTGCGAATACATGGCATTAAACATGGTAGACGGAGATATAACGCCGGATATGGTGTATCCGCTTCGTACAAGTTTATACTTTCCTCCCTCGAGTGCGGCACCAACAAAGAATATATCACTATCACTGTCATTGTCCGTTGTATCTTCGCCTCTTTTTGCGGCAAGAAATTCTATGCCGTATGCATCCGCGCGATATGGGCTTATCAATTCTTTCGCATTCTCTGTGAGAGTAATTCCGGTGGTGTATTCGTTTGTGAAATGAAATTCATCACGTCCGTTTACGCTGTCGTAGTCCTGTTTGTCATATCCTACTTTTAGCCGGGAATATATCATTGAGGAGCTTACGCTATAATTCAAGTCTACCGTATCGTCTTTCAAATCTTTCACCAGTTTATCCTGAAACAAAACATCCCTGTGCACAAATGTTACCTTATTATCACCTATAACAGGAACAAACCCGAAAACAGAACTCATCCAGTTTGCGAATTTGGTATAGGATGTATATATTTTGGCATTTGGTATTCCTCTGATACTTTCGGCTGGCGCAATTACTGTTTTATCCAAACGCGCATCAGTTGTGTTGGTAATCTCTCCGATTACGCTATTGTCGCCTGTAATTGTTCTCAATAGGCGGGTTAATAATACACTTGGACGGATGCAATCTATGTTTACCGGGGCATCTTGTGCAGAGAAATTTATACTTAACGGCATACCGAAACCTCTAAAATTGAAATAGACGGGAATATTCTCATATATAAAGTCAGATTTAGAAAGAACTATATTAAAAATAATCTTTTCTCCTGGGGAAATTGTGAAATCGTTATCTATATGGACAGTATATATTTTTGATGTTTGCATTTGCTCTGACTGATAAAGTATATAAAGACCACTATCAGTTTTATAAGAAGAAAGTCTTATGTATATAGGATAAGTGACGCCAGTAAGTTGATACGAGAGGGATACATTGAACATCACTTTTATTCTCACCGTCATTTCCTTATCCGATGTGTTTTTAAATAGATAGTTCTCAAAAAGAGCTTCTGTACTGTCGGCTTTTCCTTCGGATACATCAAATATTTCTACGATATTTTTTGTTGCTATTTCTGATGATAATATATAAAATGGAATAGAATAGTAGGCATTTGGATAGGTTTTCATATCGTAAAAAATACTGCCGTCTTCTGTGTTGCTGGGGATAGTCCATTTTGCTTCACTATCCATCATCAACCTATCATAATACAGAGGTTTCTGCTCCTTCAATTCGCTAACCAAGTATTCATATTGCGTGCCTTTTTTGGCTTTTATAAGACTTGCAAGGCTATTGTCAACCGCATTAATCTCGCATGATATGTCGGTGTATGTGAATGTGGAGTAATCCAAAGCGCACCTGAACTTCTCGTTCAATAGCCACGAATTGTTCCTTACATAAAACACAATCGTAGCGGATGACTTTAAATAGTTTGACTGATATTCTCTTAGAAGAAGAGAGTAAGCCCCTCCTGAGAACTCAAATTTGGTTGAGAAACTACGCACGACACCGTCATAGTCATTTCTCTTGAAAGACATCTCTACATCATCCCAATTGACAAGGTCATTTGTTACGTCATGTACATTACCTCCTACCAGCAACTCGCATCTATAATACATCTTATTTCTTTTTTGAAGTTGAACGAATCAAAGCATCTATCTCGTCACACATGCGCCTAACCATATAGGCGTATTCTTTGGCAGAAAAGGTGTTCTCATCAATGTGCATCTTCACATGGGACATGAGAGAAACCCTTTCCTTCGTGAAATAATCCCTATCCATTTTAACCTTACCGGAATTTGCGGTCGATTCCTGAATCTTTGCCAGTCTGTAATTATCGGAAGCTGAAACGCTCTTTATCCGATTTGTTATCTTTTCATGTTCATCTTCTTTGAACCTGTATCCTAAAGCTCCCATAATGCTAACTACTACATCCCAGTCCCCGGAAGAGATTAATTTTTCGCACATGGAAAAACAGTTCAGCCGTATTTGAATATTAAGGACTTCGTTTCTCCTGATTATCTGCGCAACGGCTGATTTACCGCCTATGATTGACAAGTATTCATTACACAGCTTCTCGGCAGCCAAAACCTTTTCCTTTATGCTGTGCGCCCCGCTTTGAACAACCTTGTCAATATCTCCAAGAAAGATGTCAATGAAGCGGGAAAGGGCTATCTTACTTAAATCATTGTATATCATATCCAATAGTTTATATACGGTTTGAAATCCAATTGTAATCTGCGATATGGTTAGCTTTTTTCATCATTCTTCCGATGTTCTGCAATTGCCTTGTATTGCCTTTCATTTCCCTTTCAAGGCTGCTGTAATCATTGTTTACATTGACTACTATGCCACTTTCTCGCATATCTTTCAGCTTCTTTTCTATCATGCCATAATCGGATGTTAGGCCGTCTCTGTCATATATATAAGACAAGTCCGGAATTACCTGTGCGTGCGCCGGTAGATTTACCAATGTGGGCTTATCGGGCGTAACAAACAATCCATTATCAGTTATGATACCTTCTTTCTTTCCACCGTCACCCACAATAGCCAATCCTCCCGGATGATCCTTTGTACCCTTTGCATATTTGGGAATGGGCTGAGCAGCAATAACAGCAATTTGAGCAGCGCCCATTGCACCAACCAAAGCGGCAAGAACTAAATTAGGTAATGCTTTTGTTATAGCTAAAGCGGTGGCTATCCCCGCCTGAACAATAGAATTTGCCTTGTCCCATTTAGCCTGCTTCTCCTGCAATGCAGCTTTTTTCTTTTCAAGTTCTGCGTTTTTTGCAGCCGTTTTATCCTCGGCAGCACGTTTGCGGGCTTCCGCTTCTTCGGTGGAAATAGCTCCGTTCTCTTCAAGTGATTCTATACGTTCTATCTCCTTATCGTATGCTTCATCGTTGGCTTCTTGTTCTTTTTCAATATTCTCTATCCGAGCATCATATATATCTGTCATTAACGAAGTGATGCCTGATACTATCTTTCCTACGGCTTGCGCCATGTTTTCAAAACTTAACTTTCCATCCTCTGCTACGTCAACCATTATATCAGATAACCCCTCGAATATTCCTGCCGTTTCACCAAGCGCATCCCTTGCGGCGGAGTTCATCCCTGACAAACCCTTTTTAAACTTATCTATCCATTCTTCCCGTTTCTTAGTGGCATCATCATAGTTTATTCCGTTTATCTGTGATTGAAGATTGATTAATCTATCTTCCAAGTCTTGATACTTTTCACTACTTGGATCAAGAAGTGCCATTTCAGCCTCTACTTCTTTCATAAGTGTTTCAAGACGGGCCTTAGCATATTTTACCCCAATGTCATACAGCCGTTTTTCGTAATCCTCTTTACCTATTTCCCCATTTGCATACTGCTTTTTAAGCAAATTAGCTTCTTCCAAAGCGGCTGTTTCCTGCCTGTCTATCATCCTATCGGTATTTGATTCAATCATCCCAAATCTCTCTTCAAGGTTTTGCATAATCAAATCGTTCTCCCTTTTCATATACTTCATTCGTATTGCCAAGACATCGTTTCCGTTCTTCTCCGCATCATTTATTTCAGCATCACGCATCATATTATTAAGTTGGATTTGGAGATTAAGCCTTTTGTCTAATTCTTCATTGGAATTATCGCCAATGGAAGCCAATCTGTTTTCAAGATTTGCTTTCTCTATTTCAAGAAGCTCCTTGTCGTATTTATCGTTTATTTCCGCAATGGCTTTTCCTTTCAGCGTTTCAAGGTTTTTCCTTAATTCAATTTCTTTTTCAGAATTGCCTTTTATCTCCTTAATCCTATCTTCATACTCTCTACTAACCTCGGCTATTTCCTTTTTTCTGCCGTCGGCAATTAAATCAATCCTTGATTTAGCTAAATCCTCTGTTATCTTTTTAATGTATTCGGCATATTCTTCTGCTTTCTTCTTGGCTTCTTCATAAGCTTTATCGCTTTTTCCCGGATCGTTAACCAATGCTCCTACATTGATATTTTCAGCCATTCCCTCCAACGCCTTATCATAATCGGACACTGTCTTAACGAGGAAATTCCACTTTTCATATTCCTCTTTTGCGATTTGAGCGGATTTATCCGCAGCTGCACTTAAATTATTAAGATAAGATATACTATACTTTCCACTATCTCTTGCATTTCTGAATTTAGCGAGATTTTCCTCTGCTTTGCGTTGAGCTATCAGATATGTATTATATTGATTTGCCCTTTTTATCCAAGCTTCATATCTTTGTGATGAGATTTCTGTCATCTTATCTAATTGCGCCCTTGAAATAGCACTCGCGACAAGATCTTTGCGAAGTTGTTTATAAGATTTGGCTGCTTTGCCTACGAGAATTTCCTCGTTTGACATATTTCCAAAATATGAAGGATATTTATTTCGCAACTCATCAATGGCAGCAATACGCTCTTTCATTGAACGTTTATTGTCTTGCGTTGCCTTATATAACAAATCCAGTTCTGTCCTTTCTTTCATGCTGTCAGAAATTCCCTTGCGCCTTGCATTTGCCAAATTAGTTTCAGCGCTTGCTACCTCATTAACTGCTTTTTCTGCCTTAAACAAACTTCCTACCCATTTTGCAATCTCCGAACCATACGCAGACAGCAATGTTATACCTATTACAAGTGCAGCCTGCCAAGAAAAGATACTACCTAACAATTGTTTCCAAACAGGAATCGCGGTTAATCCTTCAGCTTTCATCCGTTTAAATTCTTCGCTTGCTCTTCTTAATTCATCCGCAAACATTGGTAAGTTATTGGAGATAGCAAGAAAGAACTGGTTGAAGCTCATTGTAAGAGACGGCAGTTCCCGCAATAATTGTTGCGTCTGTACATTTAATCCATTCCATGAGGACGCATAATTACCCACATTTCTTTGATAGTTCCCAAATTGTGCGTCTATCTCTTTTAATTTGTTGTTCAAAGAGTTGGCTTGGGATATAAGGTTTTCCCCTACGCTGCTTTCCCGGTCAGCTTCACTTAACGCCTTATACCTTTTTTGTAGTTCAAGCATGGCGGCGTTCATTTCATTATAACTACCGGAAGCGGATATTATATAAGTGGAATGATTTTTTATTAAAGCTGAATACTGTTGATTTTGTGCTATTAGTTCCGAGTGCCTTTGTTTTAATAAAGAAGATTGGTTAATGTATTCTGTTAAGGTAATTTCTCCTGCTTTATAAGATTTGTTTAATTCGCGAATATCAGATAGTATTTTCTTCATAGCCTCTTTATTGGCTATGGTGTCAGCTGTTAATTTAGTCACTTCACTATCGTAAGCCTGTACTGTATCAATTATGGAAGCATAATTCATGTTGGCTGCTTGAAGTTGAGCGGATGCCTGATTTATCGTGTCGCTTGCAGTCTGTGTGCTCTTGGCTGCATTTTCCTGTGCAGAAGCAACCTGATTGGAAGAAGAAGAAAGCCCGGCAAGCATATCGCTTGCATTTTTTACGTTTTTAGAAAATTGCTCAAACAGGATGTTTAGTTTTTGAAGACTCGACATAGAGTTAAACTGCTGGGATATTTGCCGCAATACAGTCAAATGCTTTGTCTGAATGGATTCCATTCTTTCCTGTGTCTTGTTCAGTTTTTCAAGAATGGATGTATAATCGTGTGCTTTTTGGGAAAGTTCGTCAAAAGTCCTTGGATTTGTCTTTGAGCTTGCCGCTAATGTGTTTGCAAATTCTACATACTTACCTTTTGCCGAATCAAACTCAAGTGATAATGTTTTTAGCTGCTGTAAAGCCTCCTTGCTTACTACATCTGTAATTACAAATTCGTTTGCCATAAGTCCTGATTTTGAGTTCCATGCAACATCACATGGCGATACAAAGATAATAATTTATTTAATTTATTGGTTCTTATTTGGAATTATTCTAAATAGTATGTACATTTGCAAAGGACGTGTAAAGTTGCACGTCACCGTAAAAAGTACGAAAAGACATGGTAAAGGTTGGTGATGTTTGCCCTCTTTTTTTCTCACCTATAAAAAATAAGTTTGGGCTGGAAATGGACTACATTCAGAGGTTCCACACTTCTGATAAAATCCATATACAGGTGTTTGCGAGCGCTTCGGAGGAGGTGTCAGTAACACTTAACAACCTTGTCGCCGAGACCTCTACTCCTGTATCTCTTTCTACATACAATCAAAATGATAACGTATTAATGTATTATGCAGTCCTTAGCGGGCTGGATGATGCAAAATATACGGTTACTGTCAATGGTAATGCGTCAGAGCCATTCGAGGTGTGCTCCTCTGATATTATATTAGAGGAAACAACGCTTATCAGGTATTCTCACAAGAGTAATAATTCCGCTTTTGATAACATATTTTGGATAAACGATACTCAACAGGTGTTTGAGTTCCGGGTAGAAGCCGGATTTAAGCCGGAAGGATACACTTCTCATATAAGCAACGAGCAATACCGCAATCAGATGCAGGAGATAGAGGAGTTATACGCAGTCCCGTATGATGCTTATACCCTTACAATCGGTAGTTCAAAAGGCGTGCCATATTGGTTTGCCAAACACTTAAACCGCATCTTATGCCTTTCAATGGTGGAAATCGACGGGACGAAGTTCGTGCGTTCCGAGGGTTCAGTACCTGAAATTACACAGGTTATTGAATCAAGCCAATTATTCTACATATCGATCGCTCTTGAACAACAATATAATGATATTGCCGGTATTGGAGGTACTCCCGAACCAGCATCACCGCCGTTATATGGGGCATTTGTGATTGATAATGCCACAGATGGGCAGCTATTGCAGTTCAAGGCTGACAAATCAGCTTTTACTAACGTAACAACAGTGGAAGTATGATAAAGAAGAGGGTAAATAAAATAAATTGGCATGGGAGCGACCTTGAAAACAACAGGGCTAAAGCTCCTAATATATCTACTCCGGGCGGGAACGGGCTTGACGGACTTAATGACGGGGAAATATATGTATGTAATGCAGATGAAGACCCTGCTATCTTCATAAAAACAAATAAGGATAAGGTTGCAAAAGTTGGCGGTAATGGAAGTGACAGCTATTCGAGAGATCAGATAGATGATTTTCTCGGAAAGAAGCTTGACAAAGTCGTTTGGGACAGGAACCTTGAAGAGAGGGTTGACGATAACGGAGAGGAATACTTGTTCTTGACCAAACCGTTGATTACCGCCTACGGAGTAACCATGTATGCAAGTAAAGACGTACAAGTCCCTTCCATATTTGAAGGTCTCCCAATAGACGGTGTGACAATACAGTGGGTTGACGGAAAGCTTGTCGCAACAGGTGGAAAGGGTACTGCTAATGGTATAGTGGTTAATGGTAATACTTACACTCCTAATGAGGACGGAATAATCACTTTGCCTAATTATCCTTCATTAAGCGGTTATGCTACGGAGCAATGGGTTAATAACACACTTGGCGGTTATGCTACTTCATCGTCCTTGTCTCAATTGTCCGCTAAGGTAGATAATTTCTTGGAGGGTACTGATACTGACGGCATCATCAATAAATGGAAAGAGCTTGAATCATTCCTTGCAGGTCAGACGCAGACAAGCACGTTAGCTGAATTACTCTCCATTAAGGCGGATAAAGCCACCACCCTTGCAGGCTATGGCATCACAGACGCCTACACCAAAAACGACATATCCGGACTATTGGCCGATTACGTAACCAAATCGGGTGCACAGGACATTACAGGTATCAAGTCATTCATAAACGGCTTAAATATCGGTGATATACTTGTGAAGAAGCATTCTGACGGAGTGGTTGAGTTAGACGGTGATTTGATTTTGACAGGTAGTCTTACCATGTTTGCACAAGGCAGTCATACGGCATCAACCATTCTTGATGCGCTTCCGATTGACAATACCACCTTGTCAAAAGAGGGTGGTGTATTAAGCGTAATAGGCGGTGTTGGAGGTGGTTCGGTAGACGGGATTATCCTTAACGGCACAACATATTCCCCGAACGAGGAAACAAAGCTTATTACATTGCCGAATTACCCCACCACATTGCCAGCAAGTGACGTGTATTCTTGGGCCAAGCAGCCGAACAAGCCGAGTTATTCGTTTGGTGAGTTGTCCTCTCATCCTACTACGCTGGGGGGATATGGGATTACGGATGCGGTAACAATTGACACACATCAACAAATATACGGAACTAAGGAATTTAGACAGACAGTATTTATTGATACACAGTCTGACGTAAAGCTAATAATGAGGGATGATGATAATCACGCCTTAATTGGAGCAGCTAATAGCAAAGGATCAGTATTATCAAGACTTGGATATTATGGTGATAGGTGGGGAATTGACGGATATAAAATACTTACTACAAATAACTATTCTGCCGAACTGGATAACCGCTACGTCAACAAGGCAGGGGATACGATGACGGGAAAATTGTTATTTAACGCAGATTCTGGCATTGACCTTATATCTATTCCAAGAACCAAGTCTGCTATCAGTTTTAATAATGCAGGTTCCAATAGAATTGGAATTAACTTCACAGACGGAGACGGTAACCTAAGAATAGCTAGAACTGATATTAATCAAGACTGGGCAAGCGGAGACGTAAATATTCTTTTAGGGTCTAATAATTATAAAGTTTGGCATGCCGGCAACGATGGTTCAGGTTCAGGGATGGATGCGGATTTGTTGGACGGGTATCATTACTATTCTTTTGAAAGCTATCATAAGGTGAGCATAGATACAACAGGACTTGATAACAATACGTGGTATCCTGTTACAATGGATATCGATAATTCTCTGCAAACAAGAATTAGAGTACAAGGAAATACGTATGCTCCCGGGTCATGGAATGTCAGAAAAGACAAACGTATGTCATTAATATTGGATTACACTGTTAATGGTTCTTCTTGGGGATGGACATCCGCCCGTAGAGTAATAAATGAGATGCAAGATGGAACAGGCGCTCAAGGTGCACATTGTATTGGAGGTTTAGGACAGTTAACTAATTCGTCTACCGAATATGTATATGTCAGAGGAGGTGCAGTATATTATTTCTATGTAGATCGCTTTACCAACCCTGTATTAAGGACGTCCACATATACTATTCAAAATCAATCCGTTTCTCCCAAAACATCTTATTCGGACGTAAACAGAACCAATGCCTTGCTTACGGACAATGTAGCTTCAGCCACCAGGCTGCAAACCCATCGCACAATATTCAGTAAGCCTTTTGACGGAACAAACAATGTAACAGGAGGAGCTAAGTTTCTTAATATCTGCATTGAGACAGATAACAACGGAAATGATAGCGGAAGAGGTAGTGAGATAAATAATTATGTCGATAGTCTGCGCTTACAGCATGCTTCATCTAATAACTTAATTTGCTGTATGGGTGGCGGCAACGTCGGCATAGGCACTCCATCGCCAAGTTTTAAGCTTCATGTGAATGGAGATATTGGAGTAGTTGGAACTATTGACTATGGCTATCTTACAGGTGGCAGCGAGCGTAACTTGCTATACCAGAAAATGGCAGATAATGATTTCTTCCGTATTAGGTGCGGTGGCCCGTCAAATCAAGGCTGGGTAGAGATTGCAACAGCGGATGACGGCACAGAGCCTATCTATGTAAGGCAATACACAGGTGAGTTTGCGTCAATTACAAGAACTTTAACTCTGCTGGATGGAAGTGGCAATACTATTTGCCCGGGTAATCTTCTCACCTATGGCGGAATAACCATGTACTCCGACTTAAGAAAGAAGAACGTCCTGAACAGCATTATCGTACCCCTTGACGTAATGGCAAACGCTGACCTTTTCGATTACACTTTCAAGACGGATGAAAAATGCAAGGTCAGAGCAGGAACGAGCGCCCAGTATTGGAACGCATTTCTTCCACAGGTGACAGACACAGACAATGAGGGCTTCTTCACAATGAGTTATGATGTGCTTGCAACTACATGCGTACTGTCTATGGCAAAGCATTTCCAAAGATTTTTGATAGAGGATTTCAATAACCACGAAACGAGAATAGAGTTTCTTGAAAGAGAGAACAAGGAGCTGAAAGATAGCAATAAAGAAATGATGAACCGTATTATCGAACTGGAAAGGAGGGCATCATAATGGCAATAATACCCGATACCAATATTAACCTGTCAAACAACATCGGTGCGGTGCTGAGGGATGCAGGGGGGAATGTTAATATCAATTATGCACCAAGCTTTTTTACTGCGGATGCAAATATTAGAGAATGGGCGAAGTATAAGCCGTTCAAATACCCGAAAAACTTTAACGTAACCGATAATGAGCGCAGTTCAAGAAACTGGGGGTTGTCTAATGTGCCGTATTGGGACAATGTCAACTACATGGCTGATTATGTCCGTAACGGCTCGCCTCTTGCTGGAAATTGTGATACTCCTTATTTCACCTATATACCTCCAATCGGCGGTACTTCTGAACCCCTAAGACTTGAAGATTTCAGGGGATATTATACTGAAGCTGTACAACCATATCTACCTTATAATGATTCTGTAATGATGGCTGACAGCACAACCGCCTTTTCAATAACGGTTCCTGTTAACGTACAACCGTCTCAGCAATACAACCTTACATTAGCCGATCTCCATTATATTAATTCGGGAGGTAGTGTAGTTGGTGATTGGAGAAATAGCTATTTATGTCTCGGACTGCTAAAGATTGGTAGTACAGAGTTTTATATGGCTACTGGTAACGCTTCTGTCGCTGATGACCCAACAATAGGCAATTATCCGGGTAATGCTATATTCGTATTTGACAGGGTTCGCCATGCTGCCGGAAAATATAAATCATTCCTCTTTGTTTCGAGCGTTAAGGACGTAGGTTCAAGTACGGCTCCTACGTCCGGTTTCTTCACGCCGTTAACATTCACATACGGTGAGGTTACATTGAAGAATTACGCGCCACCAGTAGAATTAAAAGAATTAAGCGCTACTAAGATTAGCACCGGAACAAAGGTAATATCTGTAAACTGCAAGATATACAATAATACCAACAGTAGATTATCGGCCAATATCAAGGTTACTATATATACTCAGTATGAATCTGTTATAAACACATTTACTTACAACGAGTACATTAACGCCGATACCTACCTTAGTTTCGGTAAGTCATATCTTGGTTCTCAAATATCCAATTTTGACGGAGCAAAGAAAGTGAATGTAACTGTCGTAATCAATGGACAAACACTATCTCAAACAGTAGATATACAGAATTATTAATGCAATAGACCATGAAACAGTTCAAATCATTATCAGACAAGCGGCTTATCATTGAAGCCGAGGTAAACGGAAAGAAAGGTTTCTTCCTTATCGATACAGGTGCGAGTGTTGGGCTTATTGCCGAGGACAAGGTAAAGAAGTTCGACATCGTGAGAGGACGCAAATACCCCGGCTCTCTTGTTGGCGCTGGCGGTGAAATGGAAGATGTGTATTACTGCAATACGCTTGTGCGGTTTGGTGGGAAAGATATTCCGCAGTTCCTCATTACCGACATATCAGGCGTGAGAAACAGCATAGAGCGTGAGACCGGGATAGAGATACTGGGAATAATCGGCCTTTCCCAAATGAAAATTATTGGGCTTCAAGTAGATGCAAATGACAATATGATAACAATAGAATAGTAAACCAATAAAACAAAAGTTATGAGTACATCAACAACCGCCGCAGAAAAAGTGGCTTATGAAAAGTTAGTGAGAGCAACAGTAAGAGTAAATAACTCCGTAGACGAATCTAAGGTCTATGACATTGAAGCGGATGCCGAGATAAACAACGGCATTGTAGGTAATATCAATTCAGGCACAGTGAAGAAAGACGGCTCACAGGTGGCTACTTTCAACAGTTACGGCAACGAGAACCTGAACATCAACCATAACGTGGGAGACAAGCAGGAGCAGTGTGAGATTACCGCGGCCGTCAATACCTTTATTGTTGACACGAAAGCCAAGATAGCTACTGCACAGCCTGTTTCATTGTAATTGTACAACCATTAAACTATAATCATCATGGAAGATAAGAAAGAAAAGAAAGAAAAAGAAGAGTTGAGAGATATTGACTTTACCAAAGCAGAAATCGAAAACATTGACGGCTCAAAGTCTAAGATATTCGTAGACGGTGACGGTGAGATTGGCGTATTGGTTAAACAGTTTGCCAACGTGATATACTCCCAGTCTAAGGAATTGGGAGAGGTGGAAGTAGCCCGCGAAATCTACAAGACAGGTAAGTCAAAGGTAACAAAAGAACAGGCAGCAGCCCTGAAGAAGTATGCGGAGAACTATCCGTACATCTTGCGCACTGCAATAGAGGGTGTTTTTGATGTGTTCAAGTAACTAATCAGAAAGGGGTTGTGTCATGAAGAAGGTAAAGGTTGATTTGTTTGTTATTGGTAATCTATTGGTTATCAATAACTTGCGTGGGGGTGGGGTAAAATCCTCTAATTGGAATTGTTATGCAGATGAAAGCCTATATGAAGCGGACAGGGTCGTACATGGAGACTACGAGATTGACGGTGACAGTGATATGTCTATTGCTGTTACTGGTGGTATCACCATTATACGGAAGGAGGTATGATATGGCTATTGTACCTAATACCGATGTCAACCTTGCAGGTGATGTACGTGACGTACTGAACTCTGCCGGGGGAAGTGTCACTAACGAGGTGATAACATTCTTCCAAACGAGGGCTAACATCAACAAGTGGGCCAAATACAAACCTTACCGAAAGGCAACAAACTTCAACCTTGATTATAGCACAGACCCTACACGTGCGGACGGGTGTATGTGGGGAATGGTTGCCCCAACATTGAAGGCGGGATATGTGTATTTCAATAAAATGGCTTATGAAATTACCACAAACCCTTCTCAGGCAAATTACCCCAACTGGGAATATCAGCTTCCGAGAGGCGGACAGGGTGAGCCTTACCGACTTGGTGATTTCAAAGGATACAATACCGCGGCTGTCCAGCCGTTTACAACAGGCATAACTAATTATAAGTCGGAACTGAATATGTTTGATGAAGATAGCTTCACTGCTTTTTGCATGATAAATTCGGGGTCCGATTTTAATTTCAGGGACTTTTTTACGACATCTTCCGGATATAGGTTTGTTGTTGAATGCTACTTGGAAACGGGTATTCCTTTTTATGTAATGGACGCTCCGACTTACAAACAAATATCAGGGCAAGATATTGCAAACGTTACCGACTGGGCAGAATATATAAAGATCCAGCTTTCGCAGATAATGCAGAATACAAGCCAGCTTGTCGGACAGTCGCTGTATGTATGTATGGGTGTTCAGAAAATAAGCTCAAGTGGAAGTGCCGAGGGTGGAACGGGCATTGTAGCTCCATGGAACGGCAGCGACACTCCGTTTTTTAAAAGGATTAGCATAGTAAACTATTTCAGCCGCATGGCAAGCCTTACCTATGTGGCATTTACGTTGGTTAATCCTACTTGGTATTCAAGAGACAGCGATCTTACTTTCTCTTTTTCAGGCACAAGATATTTTTGTATAAGGATGAAGATAGAGCGTAAGGCGAAGGGGATGTACATTATTCCTGAGAACTCATCGTTCACACCTTCTTCAAGAGAAGGGACCATAAAGATAAGATGCTCTGTTGTGGCCGGAACATATCAAAGCAGCCAGTTCGGACAACCCGCAAATAGTTCTTTGCAGAATATCAGTCAGATATATATAGAGCCTTCTCCAACCGAGGGACAGTATCAGGAGTTCTATTTGGTTTTCAGCAGCCTGTTGAAATCCGGCACCGCTTCTTATTTGGTCTTTGAGGCTACCTCTGACAATAAAGGTTCATTCGTAACTATGGATGTTCAGACAGTGAATATAACTTGCAGATAGTACGATGAAACAGATAAGCAAATTCCCCGTTCCACTCTCACGAGCCAAACGGGGATGCAGTAGTTAGTTCTGATACTATGAATGATACAAATATATAAATAATTTCAAACAAGAAAAAGAAATGGATTAGATTAACGAAAAAGTATGTGGATAAAAAACCCGCCATGTTCTCACGAATAAGGCGGGCAAGGCAGACCATTTAATACGAACAGTAATCTTGATACTTAAGTCTGCCTGATTAATAAAATTTACGCTTACAGTTTGTACGTGACACAAAGATAGGAAGAATTTTAAACATAACGATAAAATGAAAGAAAACATTGTTACCCAAAGCATACCGGGTGGATTCGCGGTGATAGCAAGCAGCTTTATTATGCAGTCATTGGAGCACATGATACCTTGGCTGATAGTATCATTTTCAGTTATTATCTGCGATTTGGCGTTTGGAGTTAGAAAGAGTTTATTAATGAATGAGGAAGTACGTTTCTCCGGAGCCATACGCCGTACTATGGGTAAAATGGTAACTTACTTTGCATTTGTCTGCATGGTTGTGATGATAAACATTGCTTCCGGGGACAAGTGGAACATTGATATATATTCCTGTCTCTTTGTGTGCTTTATAGAGTTTTGTTCTATTATAAGCAACATATTAAAGCCTAAAGGGTATGATTTCAATGTATTAAAAGCTTTGGGCATATTCTGCAAAAAGGTTTTTAATGTTGATAAGGAAGATGTTAGTGAGATAATAACGAAGGATAAGGAGGAAAAGAAATGAGTTTAATTGACTTTGCTTTTATTGCACCATTTTCTTTTTATGTCATAATTTATACACTTTCGGCAAAGGGAACCGGATATGTCGATAAATCCATAGAAAAATGAGTTGTATTTTAACATGATTTTTTTGCAAATATAGCAATAACCAAAAACGAGGAGGAAAAGAAATGAATATTAAAGACTACTTCGGCATTCAGGAACTTGTATGCCGACACGTGTACGAGAAGTACGGTAATAACGCTTGGCAGTTCTTCGATAACCGCCTGTTGGAAACACTGCTTGTTATCAGGGAGAAACTTGGCAAGCCTATCTATGTGAATAATTGGCAGGTAGGCGGTAATGTGACACAACGAGGGTTAAGATGCAATGTCTGCCAGCTTGTTGCAGAAAAAACAAGGCTTGAGAAAGTGTACGTATCGGCACACATACAAGGTACGGGCATTGATTTCGATGTAAAAGGTATGACGGATCTTGAGGTGCGCAACTGGATTAAGGCAAACCAAATACTTCTTCCGTATCCTGTCAGGCTGGAGCAGGATGTTACTTGGGTGCATCTTGACATGCGTAATGACGGGACAAAGGGTAAAGTCGTGTATTTCAAAGGATAATTATTAACAATTAAATAAAAGCATTATGGCAGCAACAGATTTATCATTCAGCAAAAACGAGGAAAACAAGTACGTAGCATCTTTCGTATCCGAGGGCCCTGTTACCATACAGGTGAAGAGACAAGAAGCAGGTTCGCTAAATATCTATGCCAACATTGACGGCATGGATGCAATCTACGTAGGCGGCTATGGCCCGTACAACGGTAGTGCCAACTTGATTTTCAATGTAGATGTCCCGGCAGGGGTTAATGTGTCGGTTGAATCGTTTACGGAAGTGTTGGAAGCTAAAAAAATAGGGCAATGAATAATATCGAACTAAACAAAGTCGCAATTCAGAGCATCGGCATTGACACCATACGTCTGCCGGGTGTCGGTTCTGCAAGCGCTAGGGGTTCGGGGAGTTTGTTTCACAAGTCTCTTGTTGACGCTTGGTTTATGTCAGGATACAGCAATGATAATCCTCCTGCTTCGATAAAGGGTTACAAGGGGTATGAACTTGTACTGAAGAACTTTGCGTTTACTTCTAATAGCGGGTTTGGTGGAAGTGTAGACCACAGTGGCGGAACTGACGGCGGAAAAGCGGCTTCTTCTTATGAAGGTTCTCTTGTATTCGATGGTGTAGATGATTATGCTGTATGTGACAATATACCGATACAAACGGATTATACAGTGATATGCAGGAGAGAAATAATTAATACGAACAACTCTTCTGCTGTTGCTTCCAAACGTACTTATCCTGATGATATAGGAAGTTTTGGTGCTTTTGTTATTGAAAGAGTTACTGCCAATGGTAGTAAGGCTTTATATTCTTTTGGAAAAGATAATGCAGTTGAATTGTTTAACTCAAATCAAATAATATATCAAAGTAAGACTGCCTATAATGATAGAAATATCATAGCAGGAGATGCATCAGATACAAATATTTTGAGTTTAGGAGCGAATGCATATAATCTAAGTTTAGGTAGATGTCAGGAGTTTTCTAATGTTGCTATCTACTACTTCGCCCTCTACGATAAATCTCTCACTCCTGATGAAATAGAGCAAGAGAAGATAAAGTTAAATGAAATTTGGACTAAAAGATTAAACGGATGAAATATGTAATTGTAACAGTAGAATGGTGTTTGCAAAAGGGAATAGTAGTACCTGAGCATGCGCGTAAGAGTGTGAACAGAAGTAAGGTTATTCTTCATTATGACTTCGTGTCCCCTGTGTTGACTGACGAGGATAAACTAACGGTTTACGAACATAACAGTAGGGAACTTGGTAGCATCCTGAATAGCAGGGAGTGGAAAAATGAAGATTCCTCTATTTCGTAACTTATAAACTATTTGCCATGAAAGAACTAAGAAATCTATTGTTTTGGGCGTCTGTCGGATTGCTGGCTATGCTGCTGGTGTTCGTGTTTGCTTCGTGCCGAACGAGGACGGTCTACGTGCCTGTTGAAACCAAAGTGCTTGACAGCATAGTCTACCATGATACAACGTTTCAGGAGAAGCTGATACCTTACAAAGACAGCGTGTCTGTTGCCGATACTGTGTCATTCCTGCATAACCCGTATGCTTATAGTTATGCGTCTTGGAATAAGGGGATATTGAACCACTCATTAGGCATCTATCCCCAATCTACGGTGACGGTCAAGATACCTTACTTCATTGAAAAGATAAGAAGAATTGAAGTGCCAAAGCCTTATCCTGTGGAAAGGAAACTATCATGGTGGGAACGGTTTAAAATCAATTACGGAGGTGCGAGCATGATGCTAAACATTGCATGTGTCGCATTGGCCGTTATTTGGCTTGCCATAAGGATAAAAAAGAAATAAGTGTAGAAGTTGGCTTTAGCTGACGCTCTTTCGGGGCTTAGAGTAGAAAGAAAGCCCCAACCCGTACTGACTACCAATCCGCAACGGGCAAACATCACGAGGACTGTTTAAGGGCTTTCATTAGCTATTAACGGTTTTCGTGATGTTTTGTTTTTGTATAACCCTAATATTTTTTTGAAATGGAGAAATTAAAAAGAATTTACGAGAAAGCGGAAAAGGCGGTCTGTGAGATTGCGGACATTGAATTAGACAAGTTCCTTACCTCGCATGAGGAGAAGTACGTAGACGCCCGGTCCATCCTTGTAGACTGGCTTATAAGGGCCGGATTCACAGAGAAGATGATAGAGAAGTATTCAGGCATGAGCCAGCAACGTATTAACTCGTTAAAGAACGGCTTTATTCGCAGAAAGCAGAAAATGAGTGTTGATTTGTTCTTACAAGAAACAAACAAGCAACTTACAAACAGCTTACAAATAACTATTTGATTAACAAATGACTTATCCTGTCCTTTGCTGAGCAGTCAATAGTGGCTGTAATTCCAAAAATAGTTATTATGGAAGCAGAAGTAAAACAAATTATCAAGGAAAAGGAGTATGTTCACGATGAAAATCGTAAGGAATATGCTTCAAAAGGCGTTGGTAATGCAGCACTCGCAACAGGTATCATCGGTACTGCATTGGGCGCAGCCGCCATTTGGGGCCGCGGTCGTGGTGGTTTCGGGTTCGGTGGCAATATGCCCGAGAACGTGAACATCAACACTGTAAGTGATGCTATCGCAGGGCGTAACGGTGCGGCTCCTACCGCGTTCGGTGCTTATTCACATTCATGTGAAGCCCAGTTGGCGCTTACTAACGAGATGTGGGGCTTGAAGATGAACACTCTGAATCTGATGTACCAGCATCGTGATACGGATGTCGCTGAAAAGTTCGGTTTGTGGAAGTCGCAGGTAGACGGAGACTTCGGGCTGTACAAGTCCATGCGCGACCTCTATGATGTTCAGACAGACAAGTTGAATAACGCAGCATTTAGCTTGTATAAGGGCCAGCGTGACGGATTCGACGAGCTTAACGCCCGTATCAGCGGACTTGAAAAGGAAGTTGCAGTAGGTGCTGCTATCCGTCCTTACCAAGACAAGCTTATCATGTGTGAGATCGACAAGGCGTTCACTGCGTCTATCAACCATACAGATAGACTTGACTGTCGTAACATCAAGGGTGTTGTAACTTTGCCGAGCACTCCTACTGTGACCGGGTTTCCCAGTCAGAGATGTGGTTGTTGCCCCGGCAGCAATCCGGCTCCCACAGCCTAAAAAGCCAAAGCGCAAGACCAAGCGCAAAAAGTAAACGGTCAGTGGAGGGTATGCCTACGGGCATACTTTCCACTTTCCAATTATCGACCACTGACTAATGAAATTATGAACAATATATTCTTAAATGACCCTATATTAGGCGGTAGTAGCTTTGATTCCAAGATAGCGGAGTTGCAACAGGCCCAGCAGCAAGTAGAGATGCAGAAAAGGATGTATGAGCAACATATAGCCCAACAGCCTACGCAACAAAATAAAAGCCAGTCTCCAGTATGGGATGAGGTAGATGCTCTATGGGACGGAATGACGGAAAAAGAACGTGAGATTATTGCTTCCACAGAGGAGTTTCAGGAAAGCAGTAATCATATTACCATGATACTGAATGAACAATACATGGCAATGATGCGTCCGGTAGTTGAACAGAGCCAAGCCGGAAAGGATGCGCTTGACAATCACCTCACCCTGTTGAAGCGGTTAAGGAAATCGACACAAAAGGAAGCAGATGCCGAACTGGACGATTTCAAGGAATACAAAGAAAAGTATTCCGACATGCCTTATGCTGAATATAAGAAAATGAAAAGTGAACAATCTAAGAAAGGAGCGAAGAAATGAAAGCAACTGACATAAATAAATTCAAAGGCGATCTGAAAGCCGCCATTCAAGAATGGGTTGAATATAGGATAGACGAGCTTTTCCCTACTAAGCCACAGACTAAGGTCTTGTTGAAACGGGGTTTGAATAATTATCTTTCAAAGGCTGACGGAAAGCTGAATAGTATGATAGACAACTCCCTGCTGTTCATTACGGACGAGAACGGAACAATAGATACGGATGTTGCTATTGATATGTTCGTTGACATGTTCAAGGAAATGGATATCCAAGAATACAAAATCGGCATGATACCGATAACCGTAGGAAAAGGCGAGATTGTGGCCGAACTTCCTCATAACCCGTTGCTTGATATGGTGGTGGGAAACCTCGGAAAGGTGAAGATCACTTCCGCTGATTTTCTTGAATTAAAGGAGTTGTTTACAACATAAAGCTGCATCTTATTGCACCTTATGACGTTCTTTGACATGTTGGGATTACCGCTTATTTTAATTTTTCGATTATTTCTATAATAGAGCGATGCGCTATTTTAATTTTTCGGGAAAATTTGGAATAGGAAAAACTTTATTTTAATTTTGCCATCAAGATTAAAATAGCAAATATGAAGAGTTTTAAATCAGGTACTTATATAAATCAAGGGTATTATAGTAGCTTCCAGCCTAATTTTATAAATAAGGCTTGGGATATTTCTGATATGGAGGTAGTTACTTTGTTGAGCAAAGCTGATAGGATGCTCGGAAGATTAGATATGTATTCCGAACATATTCCTAATATTGACCTGTTTATTAGCATGCATGTAATGAAAGAAGCCACGCAATCATCTAAAATAGAAGGAACGCAAACCAATATGGAAGAAGCCATCATGTCTAAAGAAGATGTTCCCCTTGACAAAAGAGATGACTGGGTAGAAGTTCATAACTACATCAATGCCATGAATGAAGCTATTAAGTTATTGGATGAATTGCCTTTTTCTTCCAGATTGATAAGAAACGTTCATAAAATTCTTTTGCAAGGCGTAAGAGGAGAACATAAGCAACCTGGAGAATTTAGAAGAAGCCAAAATTGGATAGGAGGTTCAAATATAAATGATGCTATATTCGTTCCACCTATCCATTCGTCTATACCAGATTTAATGGAAGATATAGAAAAATTTGCACATAACGATAAGATATTCTTTCCTGAGCTGCTTAAAATAGCTTTGATACATTATCAATTTGAAACGATACATCCTTTTCTTGACGGGAATGGGCGGACTGGAAGACTGATGATTACCTTATATTTGGTAAGCAAAGGTATTTTAAAAAGACCTATTTTATATCTGTCCGATTATCTTGAAAAGCATCGGAACTCTTATTATGCCAGTCTTATGCAAGCAAGAGAAAATAACGATATATCTGGCTGGTTTAAGTTTTTCCTTACAGGGATTGTTAAAACAGCAGAGAATGGTGTTAGGACTTTTGAAGAAATACTATTGCTTCAAAAAGAAAATGAAGAAAAAATAAAATCGTTAGGAAGCAGATCTGCAAACGCGTTGAAAGTTGTTACTGAACTATACAAACTTCCTGTTACAGATGCCAATATGGTCGCAAATATAACAGGAATTAGTAGTGCTTCTGCATATACTTTAATTTCAAGTATGGAAAAATGCGGAATACTATCCGAAGTTACTGGAGGAAGAAGAGGGCGAATTTATATGTTAAAGAAGTATTTTGATATATTTGATAAATGACATTTAAAAGAGTTGTTCTATGATTTAGGCGGTAATCCAAACGGTTTCACCGCCTTTTTTGTGTCCGGGCGGTATCCAAATACGGCACATTGTATATCTATATGCTTATGCGTAACATGATAGACATATTAATAGACCAAGCAGACGGCATGATGTACTATGACTTCTGCCGCCTGTTCAGGGTTCTTCAATGGAACGTTTAGAGCGCTTCGAGCGTTTTGTTGATTGGATTGTGCCGCTTGCTGTGTTGGCAAGGGTGGTTTCTTTATGTTTAAATACATAATCAATAAGGGCAAAGTTTGCTTCATTTATAATAGAATAGTCTTTTTGTATATACAGCTCGGTGACTCTAAGTCTTGAGTCCACATGACATAACATCTCATTTACTACATATATCGGTATTCCTGCCTTATTAATGGCTATTGTGGCCATAGAGTGACGGGCTGCGTAAAATTGTAAATTATCTATCCCAAGTTCTGTTCCTATTTCCTTTAACCCTATATTGATAGCTCTGTTGAGGTCTGCCATAGATGAAAATCGTTCATAGAAATTGAATACACGTTCTTCCCCTTTGTGCTTTTCGATTAATTCTCTGATTATAGGATGAACCTTTACTACCATTTTGGCGTTATCGCTTCTTCGGTCTTTTGTTTTTGTGCGGAAGTAAGTGATATATTCTCCGTCAAAATTAGTTGCATTGTATAGGTCAGCGGAGTTCATTCCCATAAGGCAGAAAGAAAGAATAAAGCAGTCCTTTGCTAAATCGTGTCTGCTTGAATATCCTCTAATATACTTATTGTCGTATGGAAGATTTAATATATTCTTTATGGTTTCTTCTGGTAATGCCCTTTTCTCTGCTACATTCTGTTGTTTCGGTTTGTATTTTGAAAGGCTCTGCTTAATCCTGATAATTTCATTGTCTTCGTCATTGTAGTACTCTCTTGCCTCTTCAAATAGTCTTACTATTGATGTAGGGTATAATGATTGTGCCCTTTTCTTATGCGAAAGGTATTCCTCAAATTCCTTTAATTTTTGAACTGTAATTTCACTACAAAGGATATTATCACGATCAAAAAAATTGCAAAATGAGTTCAATGCCGTTGTATAGTTCTTAATACCTTTTATTTCTTTATGACGTTCGCACCATTTTCTGCTAAATGCTACAAAGTCTATTCCTTCTTTATTCTCTTTGGTTTTTATGTATTCTACTATTTCGTCTATATCCATAGTATTCACTTCAAGATCGAGAGAATTTATTTTATTCCTGTATATTTTTATAAGCTCTTCGCACTTGTCAAGTATCTGCTGGTTCTTTATTTTGAAAGAGGCCGTAAGATCTTTCTTTGTTACATACATTGTTGTAGATACGTATCTAACTTTTCTCTCATGGGTAAGTCTTATCAATACGTTCCAAGTCTTATCGGAACGCATTTTCTCTTTTTTTATCAATGCTTTAAAAGTTGCCATAATATATGGGTAAACAATGGGGAAACAATTTTGGTTTACTGATAAAGTTTAAAGTTTAGTAGTAAGATTGCTTTTTGTGACATCTTTTTATGAATAATATTGTAAATCCTTTATATACAACAAAAAAAAGAGGAATATTCGTTTTGAATTTCCTCTTTTTTGGGGGTGACTGAAGGGACTCGAACCCTCGACATTCAGAACCACAATCTGACGCTCTAACCAACTGAACTACAGTCACCATGTTGGTGCATTTCTTAAATGCGGTGCAAAGATAGGGATAAACTTTGATATTGCAAATATTTCGGTGAATATTTTCAAGAAAAAATAGCTATTTGCTATTCTCGCAAACTCCTGTATTGTGCTTGAACAGGAACTCTCGGGAGTTCTTTGTAAAGATATTCAGGCGGTTACGGGCTGCTTGTGGCAGTTGGTCAATGGGAGAGTAGGACGGATATAAAATGTAATTTTTCCCTCCGGTAAGAGTGGGACGGGCAGTCCATACTAAGGTGTATCCGCATTGTGCGACTCGGGAGAATGGAAAAGAAGGAATGAAAGAGTCGGGCAAGGGTGAATAACTTAATCTGCCTTGTAGCGGATGAATAGGAGAGGGCAGAGGGTATTTCTCCAGTTGCAGGGTGAAAATGAGTCCGCCGTCTGTATTTGCCGCGCTCATATTGGAAATGAAGTTTCCTAAGGAATAAACGACGGCGTGTTGCCGATTGCCTTCCTCGCGCAATTCCATAGGTTGGATTACGTGCGGATGTGAGCCGATGATATGGGTTACGCCCTGTTCCAATAGCCAGTCGGCAAGTTCGCGTTGCTCCCGGTTGGGGAGTGATTGGTATTCTTCTCCCCAGTGCATGCAGGCTATAATGGCATCCGGACGTACGGCCTGGGCACTGTGGATATCCTTTAATATTGTTTCTTTATTGATGTAATTGACTATATTGGGCGGAGTGGCCTTTATTCCGTTAGTGCCGTAGGTGTAGTTGAGTATGGCTATGCAGAAACCTTTTTTCCGGATAAAAAGAGGATAGCGCTGTGTGCGTTCGGCTACATTCCGGTAAGTGCCTGCATAGGGAATGGCGAGGGAGTCTATTTGAGCAATAGTTCGTTCCAGCCCTTTCTTGCCGCGATCCAGACAATGATTGTTCGCTGTGAGCAGAACATCAAATCCGGCATCCTTAATAGCTTGCAGATATTCGTCGGGTGCACTGAAAGTAGGGTAACCCCGATAGGGCTTTCCGCCGAGAGTCACCTCAAGGTTGCCGATTGCAATATCGGCATGGGAGATTTGTTCCTTTACGAGAGCAAAGCAAGAAGAATAATCGTATTTTCCGTCGGGGGTACGGGCAGCGTCTATTTGTGCCTGGTGTTGCATCAAATCTCCTACAAATAATAGCGTAATCCTTTTTTGTGCAGAAAGGACTACGCTATACAGTAGAAAGATAGAGGCAATGAGCGCTTTCATTACCTTTGTCTATTGGTAAATAGCTTTTTTCCCGGCTAACAGGGTGTTTTTCATTAAAGAAACAATTGTCATCGGTCCCACGCCACCGGGCACAGGAGTGATGAATGAACACTTTGGAGCAACCTCGTCGAACTTAACGTCACCGGTCAGTTTGAAACCGGATTTTTTGGTTGCGTCCGGTACGCGGGTGGTACCTACGTCTATGACAACCGCACCCTCTTTTACCATTTCTGCTTTAACAAAGTTGGGCTGTCCCAAAGCTGCGATGATAATGTCCGCCTCTTGGCACTCTTTTACCAAATCCTTGCTGCGGCTGTGGCAAACGGTTACTGTGGCATCGCCCGGATTGGCTTTTTGCATCATAAGAGCAGCCATGGGCTTACCTACGATGTTACTGCGTCCTAATACTACACATTTTTTTCCGGAAGTTTCTATTTTATATCTTTTCAGTAATTCGAGAATACCGTTAGGGGTTGCGGAAACATAACAGGGCAGCCCTATGGACATGCGTCCTACATTGATAGGGTGGAAACCGTCCACGTCTTTACGGTAGTCAATGGTTTCAATCACTTTTTGTTCCGAGATATGTTTCGGCAAGGGTAATTGCACGATAAAGCCGTCTATGTCTGCATCTTCATTTAATTCGCGCACTTTCGCCAGCAGCTCTTCTTCCGTTACATCGGCTTCATAACGAATAAGCGAGGATTTGAATCCGCATACTTCGCAGGCTTTTACTTTGGCTGCAACATAGGTTTCGCTGCCACCATCATGCCCCACAAGGATAGCTGCCAGATGCGGACGCTTTCCGCCGCGCGCCACTATTTCAGCTACTTCCGCTGCAATTTCCTGCTTTACTTGTTCGGAAATTGCTTTTCCGTCAATCAGTGTCATATTCAATATTATTGTATTAGTTATTATTTATACAGCATTATCCGCAAAAGTAGAGTAAATAACCGAATAAAGCAAAAATCCCGCTAACTTCATTCAATATATGAAATTAGCGGGATTGATATGCAGCGGGGTATTTACCTTCTTATCTTTTCAGTTTCGGCATCATTTTACCCATTTTACTGCCGGTCACCATTTTCATCATCTTACGGGTTTGATCGAACTGTTTCAGCAGTCGGTTCACTTCTTGAATGTTTGTACCGCTACCTTTGGCAATACGCTGGCGGCGAGAACCGTTCAGAATAGCCGGGTTGCTGCGTTCTTCCGGAGTCATGGAGTAGATAATCGCTTCGATGCTCTTGAAGGCATTGTCGTCAATGTCAATATCTTTAATGGCTTTTCCAACACCCGGTATCATGGAAGCGAGTTCTTTCAGGTTACCCATTTTCTTGATTTGGGCAATTTGGTTCAGGAAGTCGTTGAAGTCGAACTGGTTCTTTGCAATTTTCTTTTGCAGACGTTTGGCTTCTTCTTCATCGTATTGTTCTTGTGCACGCTCTACCAGTGATACGATATCACCCATGCCGAGAATACGGTCGGCCATACGGGCAGGGTGGAATTGGTCGATAGCATCCAACTTTTCACCGGTACCGACAAATTTGATAGGCTTGTTTACTACGGAACGGATGGAAAGGGCGGCACCACCGCGGGTATCACCGTCTAGCTTAGTCAATACTACACCGTTGAAGTCCAAGCGGTCATTGAATTCTTTTGCGGTATTTACAGCATCTTGTCCGGTCATAGAGTCTACCACAAACAAGATTTCGTTGGGATTGATAGCGGCTTTTATCGCAGCAATCTCGTTCATCATTTCTTCGTCTACGGCCAGACGACCGGCTGTATCGACAATTACGAGGTCGTATCCTTTGGCTTTAGCTTCCTGTATGGCGTTCTGGGCAATGGCTACCGGATTCTTGCTGTCCGGTTCGGAGTACATAGGTACTTCAATCTGTTCGGCCAGCACGCGTAACTGCTCGATAGCAGCGGGACGGTAAACGTCACAAGCTACCAACAAAGGCTTCCGGTTCTTTTTGGTTTTCAACATTCGTGCCAATTTTCCGGAGAAAGTTGTCTTACCGGAACCTTGCAGACCGGACATCAGAATAACGGCCGGTTTGGAGTCAATGTTGATTTCCGCAGTTTCGCCCCCCATGAGCTGGGTTAACTCATCGTGTACGATTTTTACCATTAATTGGCTGGGCTTTACCGCTGTCAGCACGTTTTGTCCCAAAGCCTTTTCTTTAACGGTATCGGTGAAATTTTTAGCTACTTTATAGTTTACGTCGGCATCCAGAAGTGCTTTACGCACGTCTTTCAGCGTCTCTGCCACATTGATTTCGGTGATTTTACCTTCACCCTTCAAAATTTTAAACGACCTCTCAAGTCTCTCGCTTAAATTATCGAACATACTATCTAATTACAATTACTAAATTACAATTTACTCTTATTGAGGCGCAAAAGTACAAAAAATACCTGTAACTGCCTTCTTTTAGAGGCAGAATATTATTATGGTTTTGTGGCAGGATAGGTGAAAAGAATTGTTGGGCCTGCCGGTGCATCGGGAATAATCTGATAAGTACCATTGAAATGTTTCAGCAACAGGCGGTTGATTTCATGGTGTATAGAGGTTTCCTGATTGTTGTATTTCTTGTCTGCCAAAGGAGAGTTGGTTATTTTGAAACATAGGATTTCTCCATTTCTGTCCAGACTGAAATGGACTTCACGCTCTTC
>UMAZ01059840.1_pt1 | contig 21355 bp, 19 predicted proteins | sample 1963841 | NCBI WGS metagenome assembly UMAZ01 (sample SAMEA4835929, study PRJEB28245) | human gut metagenome | biome: gut microbiome; material: fecal sample | place: Denmark | collected 2008
ACAAAGGTTTGTGCAAAACGTACAACAATAAAATAGAAATGAGGTGCTTTTATGACAGGAGTAGCATTGATAATTGCATTTGTCTTGGCTATCATTGTGATGATAGTTGCAATTTCTAAGTTTAAGGTTCATCCTTTCTTAGCAATTATGGCGGTATCACTTATTCTTGCAATGTTGGCAGGGATTCCATTTGTTGATACTGTAAAACCAGACGGAACAAAGGTGTCTGGAATTCCAACAGTTATAGGAGCTGGATTCTCAGGTACATTCAGCAGCATCGGTATTGTTATTATATTAGGTGCATTGATTGGATCGGTACTTGAAAAAACAGGAGCAGCATTGAAGCTGGCAGATATGGTAATTAAGGTAGTAGGAAAGAAAAGACCAGAACTTGCAATAGAGCTTATGGGCTGGGTTGTTTCAATTCCTGTGTTCTGTGACAGTGGTTTTGTAATTCTTAATCCAATAAGAAAAGCACTTGTAAAAAGAACAGCAGTTTCAAGTGTAGCAATGACAGTAGCACTTTCAGCAGGACTTTATATTTCTCATGTGTTTATTCCACCAACACCAGGTCCGATAGCAGCTGCTAATACACTTGGAGTTGGAGATAATCTTTTACTTGTAATGGGACTTGGTGTTGTATGTTCAATATTTCCTCTTATTGCAGGTCTTGTATATGCTAAGTTTATTGGAAAGAGAGTAAAGAGTGCTGATGAAGTAACAGACAATGGAGAGGTTACTAAGACATATGAAGAATTAGTTGCAGAGTATGGAAAGCTTCCTAATGGATTTAATGCATTAGCTCCAATTCTTGTACCAATCATTCTTATGGCACTTGGTTCAATTTCATCAATGGCTGGCTGGACCGGCGCACTTGACATAGCATGCCAGTTCCTTGGTAAACCAATAATTGCTCTTGCTGTTGGTACAATATTTGCAGTAATCCAGCTTGCAACGGCACATAAGATGTCCGATTTTTACAATATTACAAATGAGACATTAAAGACAGTTGGTCCTATACTTTTTGTAACAGCAGCTGGTGGTGTATTAGGAAAGGTTATTTCATCAAGCTCAATGGTTGCATTTATTACACAGCATGCAGAAGTGCTTTCAGCAGTTGGAATATTCTTCCCATTCCTTCTTGCAGCAATATTAAAAACAGCACAGGGTTCTTCGACGGTTGCAATTACAACTACAGCAGGTATCATTGCTCCACTGCTTGGAGCTCTTGGACTTGCTTCACCTGTTAAGACAGTGCTTTGTGTAATGGCTATAGGCGCTGGTGCCATGACAGTATCACATGCTAACGACTCATACTTCTGGGTAGTTACTAATTTTGGTGACATGGATCCTGAACAGGGATATAAGACACAGACAGTATGCACATTAATAATGGGTATTGCAGCAATGGTTGAAATATTTATTCTTTCATTAATTTTATAATATAAATGTTACATAATGCGGCTATACTTATGAGAACTATATGGACTTATCAGTATGGCCGCATTATTATATAAAAGAAAGGTTATAATAACAATACATTTAGAACAATATCAGGAGGATTATATATGGTTATAGGCTTTGTTGGATTGGGAATAATGGGAAAACCGATGGCAAAGAATCTTTGCAGAGCTGGATACACATTGATTGTTAATGACCATCATAAGGAAAATGTCGATGAACTTGTACAGGCAGGTGCGAGAAGTGGTGATTTAAAACAGATTGGCACGGAGAGTGATGTGGTTATAACAATGCTTCCAAACAGTCCTCAGGTAAAGGATGTAATGCTTGGGGAAAATGGTATTGCGGGTTATATGAAAAAAGGAACATGTTTTATAGATATGAGTTCAATTAATCCTGTCGACAGCAGATATATTGGTGATGTATTAAAAGAAAAAGGAATTGATATGCTTGATGCACCTGTGTCAGGAGGAGAACCTAAAGCAATAGATGGAACAGTTGCATTTATGGTTGGTGGAGATGAGAAAACATTTGATAAGTATAAACAGATTCTTACACATATGGGTTCATCAGTTACAAGATGTGGTGAACTTGGAGCTGGAAATACAACAAAACTTGCCAATCAGATAATTGTTGCATGTAATATCCAGGCAGTTTCTGAAAGCTTCATTCTGGCAAAAAAAGCCGGAGTAGACCCTGAATGTGTATTTGAGGCAATAAAATGCGGACTAGCAGGGTCTACTGTTATGAATGCCAAAGTTCCAATGATGATAGAGGATAATGTTGAACCAGGATTCAGAGTAGATTTACATATTAAAGATTTGAATAATGCACTTGAGTGTGCTCATAGTGTTGGAGCTCCAGTACCGATGACGGCACAGGTTCAGGAAATAATGCAGTATCTGCATAATAATGGAGATGGAAGCAGCGACCACAGTGCAATTATACATTATTATGAAAAACTGGCAGACACAAAATTATAAATGTTGTTGACAGGTTATTATAATGTCAGGAAGGAGAATCTTATGAATAAAGAATTAAGAGCGGTTGCAGACAATATAATTGATGCGGCAATTAAAGCAGTTCTTCCGGATGAAGCAGTTAAGAAAACACTTAAAGACAGGAAATTTGATGGAAAAGTTATTCTTGTAGCAGTAGGAAAAGCCGCATGGCAGATGGCAAAGGCGGCAAGTGACTGTCTGGGAGACAGAATAAATGAAGGAATTGTAATAACGAAGTATGGACATGTAAAAGAGCCGATTGAAAGAATAGAATGTTTTGAGGCAGGCCACCCTGTTCCAGATGAGAATTCATTTAAAGCAACACAGGCAGCTATTGAGATGGTAAGCGGACTCAATAAGAATGATACAGTGCTTTTTCTTCTTTCAGGTGGAGGAAGTGCTTTATTTGAGAAGCCGAAGATTACAGGAGAAGAATTGCAGGATATAACTAATCAGTTACTTGCATGCGGCGCAGATATTGTTGAGATTAATACGATAAGAAAACGCTTATCAGAAGTAAAGGGTGGACGGTTTGCAAAATTATGTGAACCGGCGCATGTATTATCAATAGTATTATCAGATATACTTGGTGACCCACTGGATATGATTGCTTCAGGTCCGGCATGTGCAGATACAACAACATGTGAAGAAGCATGGCACATTGTAGAAAAATATAATCTTAATATAAGTGAAGATGTAAAAAAGCTGATGGATATTGAGACACCGAAGAAACTGGATAATGTAACAACTTTTATTAATGGAAGTGTGCGTGAATTATGCAGTGCAGTATCAAGGGAATGTTCAAAGTATGGATATGAACCAGTAATGCTTACGGACCAGTTATGCTGTCAGGCAAAAGAAGCCGGAAGTTTTCTTGCATCTATAGCAAAGACACATTGTAAGTCAGGAAAGAAGCTGGCATACATAGCAGGCGGAGAAACTGTTGTTAATATTACCGGACATGGTAAAGGCGGAAGAAATCAGGAGATTGCATTATCAGCAGCAGAAGGTATTAAGGGAATGTCAAATGCAGCAGTATTCAGTATAGGCAGCGATGGAACAGACGGACCTACGGATGCGGCAGGTGGATATAGCGATGGTGATACAGCAGGAGTCTTAAAGAATAAAGGAATAGATATATTTGAAGTGCTTAAGAATAATGATGCTTATAATGCTTTGAAACTAACAGAGGGGCTTATTATAACAGGTCCTACGGGAACAAATGTTAATGATGTTTCCGTGTTGCTTATAGGATAATATATTAAAGTAGTACTACTGTGAAAAACAATCACAGTAGTACTATTTTTTTGAAAAAATATGTGATAAAATGTCACCGAAAAGAAAAAGGCGTGTCTGAGAGAACTTAATATGAAGAAGAACATAAGTCTTAGATTTATAAGGATAAGAACTACAATTGTTCTGATAGTTTCTTTTTTAATTATTAATGCATTTATACATGTACAGTTTTACAATCAGAGGAAAGAAGCAAAATTAAAGGCTGAGTACACAGCAGAATAGATATTTCTGTCAGGGAAATGCCTGGAACAACGCCAGAGACAGCTATGTATAAGGTTGTTGTTGCAGATACGGGAATCGGAATGAGCAAGGAATATCTGCCACATATATTTGAAACATTTACAAGAGAAAAGACAAGTACAGAAGGCAAGGTTTAAAGAATATGATGACAAAAGTATCTTCTGATAAAGGGATTACTGGCTTCGTTGTAAGAATGATAATGGGAGGAAATAGCTTATGATGTACAATCCACAGCTTGAGACATTTATGTGTGTTGTAGAATCTGGAAGTTTCAGTAAAGCAGCAGAAAAATTATATATATCATCGCCGGCAGTTATAAAGCAGATTAATTCATTGGAAGCAAGCCTTGGCGTACAGTTATTTTCCAGAACACACAGAGGACTTGTTGTAACAGAGGCGGGCAAGTCAATATATAATGATTCTAAATATATAATCGGATATTGCAAGGATTCTGTAAAACGTGCCAAAGATGCCATGCAGGTATCAGAAGATGTAATTCGTGTTGGTGTATCACCACTTACGCCGCCACAGATTTTTGTGGAATTGTGGCCTAAGATTCAGAAATTATATCCAGATATGAAATTCAAACTCATAACATTTGAAAATACTATTGAAAATGCGAGAGAAATACTTGCAAATCTTGGTCAGAATATTGATGTGGTCGCAGGTATTTTTGATGATTCATTACTGGAATTAAGAGGCTGCGCTGGCGTTGAGATTTCTAAAGAGCCGTTTTGTGTAGCAGTTTCTATTCATCACAGACTGGCAAAGAAAGATGTTATTACATTAGATGATATGAGGAATGAAACGCTCATGCTTATGCAGAGAGGTTGGAGTTCTAATGGAGATAAATTAAGAGATGATATTATAGAGAATTATCCTGAAATTAAGTTATCTGATTTTGACTTGTATAATATTGATGTATTTAACAGATGTGAGAATAATCAGGAATTGCTGTTAGCATTCAAAGGCTGGGAGAGTGTACACCCTCTAATCAGAATTAAGTCAGTTGACTGGGATTATACTATGCCATATGGACTGTTATATTCAAAAGAGCCGTCAGCAAAAGTAAAGAAGCTTGTTAAGGCAATTGAGCAAGTAAAATAGATATAACCTAAAGGTTAATACTGAATAACGAATTGAGACTTCTTAAAGGGAGTCTCTTTTTTTATACTTAAATCAGGATAAGAAAGATAATTAATGAAACAGGAGGTGAGATTGTGGATACAGGATTTAGGATTGTAGAAATAATATTTATACTTGCAGGTGCATTAATGTTAGCAGCATGTGGTAATAAATCAGGGTTGGTTCCGGTACAGACAGAAAACATAGAAAGTAATGCAGATAATGTTATGACAGATACAAGGATTCAGGAAGGACCTTACACAGAGGATACTAAAGTAACTGATGTTATAAATGATGAGGTATTTGATGGCTATGGAAGGTTGATATTTCCGGTTGATATGCAGATAAGTGATAATCTTACTTTAAAAAATATTAATACAATTCTTCCGTGGTACAGTGAAATAAATACTGATAAAACAGTTGAGATTGTTAATTATATGAAGGAAAAAGTCGGTAGTGGACAGCAGATATTTTATGACATATACAGTGATGATGAAAAGAAGTCTGATCTAGATAAACAGAATACAGGACTGTTTTTCTTTAAGGGAAATACAGGAGCTAAAAGTGCAATTGTAAATGCAGGTGGTGGATTTATGTATGTTGCAGGAATGCATGACAGTTTTCCACATGCACTGGAATTATCAAAGAAAGGATACAATGCATTTGCACTTATATACAGACCGGGAGCAAGAACAGCCTGTGAAGATCTGGCAAGGGCAATAGCATTCTTACATGAACATGCTGATGAACTTGGAATAGATATGTCAGATTATTCTCTATGGGGTGGTTCAGCCGGTGCAAGAATGGCGGCATGGCTTGGAGCATATGGAACATCTGCTTTTGGTGAGAAGCAGTATCCAAAGCCGGCAGCAGTAATTATGCAGTACACAGGACTTTCAGAAGTCACAGGAGATGAGCCTCCAACTTATGCATGCGTAGGAACAAGTGATGGAATTGCATCATACAGAAGTATGGAGAGATACATTTCAAGAATAAAAAATAATGGAACTAATGCAAAGATAGAAGTCTTTGACGGTCTTTCACATGGATTCGGACTTGGACAGAATACAGTTGCAGATGGCTGGCTTGACCGGGCAGTAATGTTCTGGGAAGATAATATGAGGTGAAAATGAATAAGGAATTAGTAATCAGAATAGTAACAGATGTTCTTATGACAATAAGCCTATTGCTACTTATGCCATATAGCCTTCTGAGTGAAACAGCACATGAATGGATAGGAATGGCAATGTTAATTCTTTTCATATTTCATCATGTTTTAAACAGAAGATGGATAAAGTCTGTAGCAAAAGGTAAGTATAAGCCTTTAAGGATTATTCAGACATTACTTGTTGTTGTGATGTTACTGCTTATGCTTGGCTCAATGGCAAGCGGAATATTGCTTTCAACACACATATTTAAAGATATAAATATTGCCGGAACATCAATGGCAGCCAGACAGGTGCATATGTTTTGTGCATATTGGGGCTTTGCTGTTATGTCAGTCCATATAGGAATGCACTGGAACATGGCTGTTACTATGGCAGGGAAATTATTTAAAGAGCCTTCAGTATTAAGAAAATGGGGTGCGAGATTGATAGCATTAGTTGTGGCAGGTTATGGAATATTTGCATTTCATAAAAGACAGATTGGGGAGTATCTCTTAATGAAAATGCATTTTGTTTTCTATGATTACACAGAAAATGTAATTTTTTTTATGCTTGATTATCTTGCAGTAATGATACTTATAGCGGTTGCGGGGTATTACATAAGTATGTTGCTTAAGAAGATAAAATAATAATTTTGAAAAGGAGAACATGATTATGAGAATTTTATTTATTAACGGAAGTCCTAACAAGACAGGAAACACAGCACAATTAGCAGAGACATTACTTGGCGGCAGAAAGTACGAAACACTCAATCTTACAGATTACAGGATTGGAAGTTATGGTCAGAATTTTTTAGATGATGAACTTGATATAGTTATCTCTAAGATGAAAGAAGCTGATGTTATTGTTATAGGTTCACCATTATACTGGCACAATATATGCGGCTCAGTAAGAAATGTACTTGACCGTTTTTATGGACTTGTAAGTGAAAAAGACCTTAAAGGAAGAGATATGTATTTTCTGTTTCAGGGAGCTGCACCTGAAAAATGGATGCTGGAAGCAGGCGAATACACAATGAAGAGATTCGCTGGGCTTTACGGAATGAATTACAGAGGCATGGCTACTGATAAGACAGAGGCTGTAAACTTAGGAAAGAATATAAAGTAAGCTGCATAAGGAGACAGAGCATGAATAAGAAAATGTTTATAATATTAGTCCTTACAATGATTATGCTTTGTGTTTCTGCATGTGGGAAAACAGATAATAAGGAGCAGAGCAGCGTGAATAATACAAGCAATATTTCCAATACACAATCAGCTAATTTGAGTGGGACTGTTCCTGATGAACTCGATTACATACCCGATGGATATGAAAATCCGGCAACACAGCAGGGAACACTTAATAAACTTACATATGATACATGGGAGTCATTCAGTTATGAGCAAAAATCTAATAAAATAACTAAGGAAGCATGGGTATATCTGCCGTATGGATATACAGATGAAGAAGAATATAATGTATTTTATCTGAGTCATGGTGGCTGGAGCAATGAAACGACTCTTATGGGTACAGATGATAATCCAAAATCATTTAAAAATGTTATTGATAATGCAATACAGGACGGGAATATAAAGCCTCTTATTATTGTACTGCCTACATATAATAACACAAGTGAGAACGACAGTAGTGATTACAGCCTTGCAATCCAGCTTACCAACCAGTTTCATAATGAATTAGTCAATGACCTTATTCCAGCGGTGGAGAGTAAGTATAGTACATATGCAAAGGACACTACACCACAGGGTCTTAAGGAATCAAGAGACCACAGGGGTTTTGGCGGATTTTCAATGGGGTCTGTAAATACATGGAACACATTCCGCTATTGTCTGGATTATTTCCGATATTTTATGCCTATGAGTGGAAGTTATACAACCGATGGTGAATATATGGCAGATTTAGTAAGACAGCAGGGTTACAGTTCACAGGATTTCTTCATCTTTGCAGCATCAGGAACTGATGATTTTGCATATAGCGCATTTAAGGCACAGATTATGGCTATGGCAAATAATTCAGGAGGAATGTTTAAGCTTGCAAAGAATGAATCAGAAGGAAATATGTCTTTCTTAGAAAGAGAAGGCTATAAACATGATGCAAAAGCAACTGATGAATATACATACAATGGCTTGAGGTTTTTCTGGAACGGCCAGACTGATACACAATCAGCAGATAACCAGAGTTCATCATCAAAGGCGTATAATGTAGAACAGGGAACAAGCAAATACAGGGATTTCGTTCTTGACAATGTCCTCCATTCAGAAACAGAAGGTGATATTCATTATAATGTGTATATTCCTGAAGATTATGACGGAACAGAAAGTTATGCATTATTTATGACGCTGCCGGGATATCAGGGATTATATTTTCAGGGAGTTGGACAAAATGTGATGACGGAGGAATTCGGATTCATGGCAAGAGACTATATTCCTAAAATGATAATAGTTGCACCACAGTTAAATGACTGGCAGGACACATCTGCAAGGCAGACAATTGCACTTACTGAATATTTTCTTGATACATACAATATTGACAGGTCAAGAGTATATGCAGAAGGGTATTCTGGCGGCGGGGAGACTATGTCGCGTGTTATGGGCATGAGACCAGACCTGTACACAGCATATCTGCAGTGTAGCTCACAGTGGGACGGCAATTACACAGAAGTTGTAAAAGCGAGAGTGCCAGTGTATTTTGCAATTGGAGAAAAAGATGAATACTATGGTTCTGAACCATCAAGAAATGCTTATAATGCAATACATAAGCTGTATGAGCAGGAAGGTCTCAGTAATAGTGAAATAGACAGGCTTCTTGTACTTGATATTAAACCAACATCATATTTTTCAAGCGAAGAAATAAGCAATCAGCATGGATATGGCGGATACTTATTTGTGCGTGATAAGAACATTATGGGCTGGCTTTTTGGACAGATAAAGAAGTGATAACCAATAGGTTAATACTGGGAAACCAACAGAGACTTCTTATATTGGGAATCAGCATTTATAATAAAAATGCAAAGAAAATTATAATATGCTATTGATCTGAAGTCAGGTATAGGTATTATAAATGTCTTGAAAATAATTAACAGGAGGATTCTGATATGGAATATGTAACTTTGAACAATGGTGTTAAGATGCCAATATTAGGCTACGGAGTTTATCAGGTAACTAAGGATGAGTGTGAGAGATGTGTTCTCGATGCCCTTAAGACAGGTTACAGGGCAATAGATACAGCACAGAGTTATTTCAATGAGGAAGAGGTTGGTAATGCAATTGCCAAGTCTGGAATTCCAAGAGAAGAGATTTTTCTTACAACTAAGGTATGGATTGAGCATTATGGATATGAGGAAGCTAAGAAATCTGTTCTTGAGTCTATGAAGAAGTTAAAGACAGATTATCTTGATTTAGTTCTTCTTCACCAGCCATTTTCCGATGCATATGGTGCATATCATGCATTAGAGGATTTATATGATGAAGGTAAAATAAGAGCAATAGGAATATCTAATTTCTATGTTGACAGAATGGTGGATTTTGCTTCATTTAACAGAATTAAACCAATGGTTAATCAGGTTGAAACACATATCTTTAACCAGCAGAAGGAAATGAAAGAATGGGCTGATAAATATGGAATACAGCTTGAGGCATGGGCTCCATTCGGTGAAGGAAGAGGAGGTACATTTGACAATCCTGTTATTGCAGGGATTGCAGCAAAATACGGAAAGACACCTGCACAGGTTATGCTTCGCTGGCATATCCAGAGAGGAGTCGTTGTAATTCCTAAGTCAACTCATATAGAGAGAATGGAAGAAAACTTCAATGTATTTGATTTCACTCTTTCTGATGAAGATATGAATACAATATCAGGACTTGATAAGGCAGAAAGCGCATTCTTCTCACATCAGGATCCTAAGACGGTTGAATGGTTTGTGAAGATGGTTGAAGAAAGAAAAAATAATCAGGACAGTTCCAAGGAAAAGAAGAACTGGTAATACTTTCGAAAGGCGGAAACAATTATGAAGATTAAAAGAATTTTAAGTGTGGCAGCTACATTTGTTATGACGTTGGGATTGTTTACAGGCTGTGGAGCAGCTTCGACAGATACAACAACTACTACAGCTAATAATAATACAACAGCAGTACAGGATACTGTTAAATCAACTGCAGCTTCTGATAGTACAACAGTACAGACAACACCTTCTTCAGGCAAGAAGACATTGGTTGTATATTATTCAGCGTCAGGAAGTACCAAGGCAGTTGCACAGAACATTGCTGAAAGTGCAGATGCAGATATTTTCGAGATAACACCGGTTAATCCTTACACAAGTGATGACCTTAATTGGACTAATAATAACAGTCGTGTTTCTAAGGAACATAATGATGAGAGTCTTAGGAATGTAGAACTTACAAAGGTTACACCTGACAACTGGGATTCATATGACACTGTATTAATAGGCTATCCAATATGGTGGGGAATTGCAGCATGGCCTGTAGACACATTTGTAAAAGGTAATGATTTCACAGGCAAGACAGTCATTCCATTCTGTACATCAACTTCATCAGGACTTGGTGACAGTGGAACAAGATTACAGAAGCTGGCAGGAACAGGTAACTGGCAGGCTGGACAGAGATTCAGTTCAGGAGCCTCTGCATCAGAAGTTTCTAAGTGGGTTAAGTCTTTAAAGCTTGGAAACTAAAAGCTGACAGGAAGCTATATATTATGAAAGTATTATTGGTAAACGGCAGCCCTCATAAAGAGGGATGTACTTATACGGCACTATGCGAAGTATCTAAGGCACTCAATGATAACGGAGTTGATACAGATATCTTCTGGATAGGAAATAAAGCAATATCAGGCTGTATTGCCTGTAAAAAATGCAAGGATAATAACAAATGTATATTTAACGATTCAGTTAATGAGTTCCTTGATATTGCAGGTGACTATGATGGATTTGTATTTGGCTCACCGGTTCATTGGGGTGGAGCGTCAGGTGCTATGACAGCATTTATGGACAGGGTATTTTATACAGACCTTAATGCAGGTGGCGACAGATTCAGATTAAAGCCGGCGGCAGCAGTTATATCAGCAAGAAGAGCAGGAACTACAGCAACATGGGATCAGCTTAATAAATATTTCGGACTTATGCAGATGCCGATTGTTACTTCAAGATACTGGAATATGGTTCATGGGACTAATCCTGATGAAGTAAGACAGGATCTGGAAGGAATGCAGGTTATGCAGGTTCTTGGTGAGAATATGGCTTTCTTTATTAATTGTAAGAATGTAGCAGTGAAGATGGGAATTGAAATGCCAGAACCAAAGAACTTTGTTTTTACGAATTTTATACATTAAAATGAGTGTAAAGCCAGTATTTTGCTGGCTTTATATTTTTTTAATAAATTCATTAGCACTCACCTCTTGACAGTGCTAACAATGAGATGTATAACATCAATTGTAAGAGGAAAACAATAGATAAACAGTGAAGTTAAGCATTCATTGTAATAGAAGGAGGTAATCGTATGAACATTAATAAGTTTACACAGAAGTCTATTGAGGCTGTTAACCAGTGCGAGAAGATTGCCTACGATTATGGTAATCAGGAGATTGATCAGGAACATTTTCTGTACAGTCTCTTAACTATAGAAGATAGTCTTATCGCGAGCCTGATAGAGAAGATGGGAATTGATAAGGACACATTTATTAAAAATATTGAGACTTTACTTAGCCAGAAGAATAAGGTTTCAGGAAATGTACAGCTTTATGTAAGCAATGATCTTAATAAGGTTTTAGTAAATGCAGAAGATGAAGCAAAGAGAATGGGGGATGCATATGTTTCTGTTGAGCATCTTATGCTTGCGATGATTGCAGCACCTAACAAGGGCATAAAGCAGCTTTTTAAGACATATGGAATTAACAGGGAATCATTCCTGTCAGCACTTGCCACAGTAAGAGGCAACCAGAGTGTTACTTCGGATAATCCGGAGGCAACCTATGATACTCTTAGCAAATATGCTACAGACCTTGTAGAAAGAGCTAAGGACGGAAAGCTTGATCCGGTTATCGGCAGGGATAATGAAATCAGAAATGTAATAAGAATCCTTTCCCGTAAGACTAAGAACAATCCGGTTCTTATCGGTGAGCCAGGTGTTGGTAAAACAGCAGTTGTTGAAGGACTTGCACAGAGAATTGTAAGAGGTGATGTTCCGGAAGGCTTAAAGGATAAGAAGCTTTTTGCACTGGATATGGGCGCGCTTGTTGCAGGTGCAAAGTATCGTGGTGAATTCGAGGAAAGACTTAAGGCTGTACTTGATGAGGTTAAGAAATCTGAAGGTCAGATAATCCTGTTTATTGATGAGATTCACACTATTGTCGGTGCAGGTAAGACAGAAGGTGCTATGGACGCAGGCAATATGTTAAAGCCTATGCTTGCCCGTGGTGAACTTCATTGTATAGGTGCTACAACTCTTGATGAGCACAGAGAGTATATTGAGAAAGACCCGGCACTTGAAAGACGATTCCAGCCGGTTATGGTTGATGAGCCTACAGTTGAGGATACTATCTCAATCCTTAGAGGTCTTAAGGACAGATATGAAGTGTTCCATGGAGTTAAGATTACAGATGGCGCACTTGTAAGTGCAGCTACTTTGTCAGACAGATACATTTCAGACAGATTCCTGCCAGATAAGGCTATTGACCTTGTAGATGAGGCATGTGCAATGATTAAGACAGAACTTGATTCAATGCCTGCAGAACTTGATGAGAAGAGAAGAAAGATTATGCAGCTTGAGATTGAGGAGGCTGCCCTTAAGAAAGAGACAGATAATCTTAGTAAGGAAAGACTTGATGCATTACAGAAGGAATTATCTGAATTAAGGTCTGATTTCAATATCCAGAAAGCTAAATGGGACAGCGAGAAATCTTCTGTTGACCAGGTAAGCAAGTTAAAGGAAGAGATTGACCAGATTAATACCCAGATAGCACAGGCTAAGAGAGAATATGATCTTAATAAGGCAGCAGAACTTCAGTATGGTAAACTTCCACAGGCACAGAAGGCTTTGGAAGAAGCAGAGAAGAAGTCAAGTAACAGAGATATGAGCCTTGTTCATGAAAGTGTTACTGAGGAAGAGATTGCTAAGATTATATCAAGATGGACTGGTATTCCGGTTAGCAAGTTAAGTGAGTCTGAAAGACAGAAAACTCTTAATCTTGATGAACAGCTCCACAAGAGAGTTATCGGTCAAGATGAAGGTGTTACTAAGGTAACAGAGGCAATCATAAGGTCTAAGGCTGGTATTAAAGACCCGACTAAGCCAATCGGTTCATTCCTGTTCTTAGGACCTACAGGTGTAGGTAAGACAGAGCTTGCAAAGGCACTGGCTGAGAGTCTGTTTGATGATGAATCTAATATAGTAAGACTTGATATGTCCGAGTATATGGAGAAGTATTCAGTATCCAGACTTATCGGAGCGCCTCCAGGATATGTAGGTTATGATGAAGGTGGACAGCTTACAGAAGCTGTAAGAAGAAAACCATATTCAGTTGTTCTTTTTGATGAAGTTGAGAAGGCACATCCAGATGTATTTAATGTCCTCTTACAGGTACTTGATGATGGCCGTATCACTGATTCACAGGGAAGAACTGTGGATTTCAAGAACACTATAATCATAATGACAAGTAACATTGGTTCTTCATATCTGCTTGAAGGCATCAATCCTGATGGCTCAATTAAGCCAGAGGCAGAGGAAGCTGTTATGGGTGATTTAAAGAATCATTTCAGACCTGAATTCCTTAACCGTCTTGATGAGATAATTATGTTCAAGCCTCTTACTAAGGATAATATCAGCAATATTATCAATCTTCTTGTTGCAGATGTTAACAAGAGACTTGCAGATAAAGAGCTTGAGATTGTTCTTACAGATACAGCCAAGGATTTCATAGTTGAAAACGGATTTGACCCAATGTATGGTGCAAGACCGCTTAAGAGATATGTCCAGAAGACAGTTGAGACACTGGCAGCCAAGTTAATACTTGCAGGCAATATCAATACAGGTGATGATATTGTTATTGACCTTGTAGATGGAAAGCTGACAGCCAGAGCCGCTGCAAGGGCTGTTGAGGGATAAGGCCTGATATTGTAAGGACTTTATGGTCCTTTTGGGGGCATTGGAATTTTTGACTTTTGCTAAATGACTATAAATACAGATGATACTTTTGAAATAAAAGCCTACCAGATTATTGTATATATGCGAATTAGTAGGTTTTTGAAATTGAAAGTTGTCATTGATGAAATTAAAAAGCCTACTAAACTATTGCGTAATGCAAGTTTAGTAGGCTTTTTGAAAGCAAACCAACAATTTATTCTTTGAATTTCTGACAGCATACTTTATAGGCAAACCGCAATTACGGTATTGACAAAAACTTATATTAATTGTATATTAAAAATGATTTATGGTTAAAGATTCATGACAGACTGCTTGTATGTGAATGAAAGAGAAAGATATAACACAAAAGGTACTGGAAGATAATAATGATATATTTGCGGATATTGTTAATGTGTTGTTATTTGATGGAAAGTCGGAGGTTGAAGAGAATGAACTTGTTAATACGACAGTTCATTCACAGTATAAGGCTGAAGATGGAAAAGTTCATGAACAGGAACGCGATATTGCTAAGTATTGGAAAAGAGGATGTACAGACATAGTCCTGTATGGCATAGAGAATCAGACAAAGGTTGAGAAAAGAATGCCAGCAAGGATATCGGGATATGAAGGTGCTTCATACAGAGGACAATATGATAAGAAAACAATAGTGCCGGTAATAACGATGGTGCTGTATTATGGTACAGACAGAAAATGGACAGCACCAAAGAATCTTAAGTCGCTGATTAAAGTTCCGGATAATCTGGATAAGTATGTTAATGACACTAAAGCTAATGTATTTGAGATAGCGTGGCTGACAGATGAACAGATAGCAAAGTTTACAAGTGATTATAAGATCGTTGCTAATTTCTTTGTGAACAAGAGAAAGAACAAAGATTACATACCAGATGATAAGACAACAATTAAGCATGTGGATGAGATACTAAAGTTCTTATCAGTTATGACAGGGGATAACAGATATGAAGAGATATTGTCAGATAAGGAAGGAGTGAGCAATATGTGTGATGTAGCGCAGAGACTTGAAGACAGGGGAATTGAGAAAGGACTTCAGAAAGGAAGAGAAGAAGGCAACCGGATGATATATTCACTGGTCGAAGATGAGAGCATAAGTATGGAAAAGGGTGCACAAAAGCTAGGGGTAAGTGTAGAAAAGCTGCGAGCTAATATGATTAATGCGGGATACAAGTGTCCGGATATGGAGTGATAGCTGACAATATAATATATAAAGATAAAGCAATGCTGGGAAGAGTGGATACTGGCATTGCTTTTATTTTATGGAAAAGTCTGTTTCTGTTCAGGAACTTACTTCTGCGTGTTCCTATAAGAACAATAAATAATCAATCTATATAGGCAAATTTCAGGCAGAAATACATGAAATTGCAGGAATATACCTATCAGGCAGGCACGAGGAAGTTTATCTATAGGCAGATTGGAAGAAAAAGTGAAGGTTGAATAAGGATTCTGCTTGGATATGTCCTATAAATCAAGTGATAATGCGACTACCTATAGGTATCATGAACAACGAATCAATAATCAGATTAAGACATATTTATACAGAACTAGATAAACTGGTTCTTTTCAGTATTATATTCATAATTAATTGATTTTAACTTATTGGTTATTTCTTCCTCAGAAATCATATAAGATTTGCACAGTTCCTCTAATGAATTGTAATTGTCTCGAAGTTGTGTATTGACAAAGCTTAAAAGCATAACAGGGTCTTTAGGCATAGAAAAATCCTCCTTATATTGTGTTTTCAGTGATGGCTCTATTGTTGTACTATTTAGTACAGCATGAATATTTTCCCATATTAAGCATATTCTGTAAATGTAAGGCTTGTATATAAAATTGTATTAAAATAAATACATTTATGGTTGCACGAAAACGATTACTATGTTATAATTTTAACAAGCTAAGAAATATACTACTTAAATAACTGAATATTAAATTATGGAGGTTTTGTTATGGGAAAGAAATGGGTGTATTTGTTTACAGAGGGTAACGCAGATATGCGTGAGCTTCTCGGTGGTAAAGGTGCGAATCTGGCAGAGATGACTAATATTGGTCTTCCGGTTCCACAGGGATTCACAATTACAACAGAAGCTTGTACCCAGTATTACGAGGATGGTAGAGAAATCAATAATGAGATCATGGGACAGATTAACGAACATATTGAGAAGATGGAACAGATTACAGGCAAGAAGTTTGGAGATATGGAGAATCCACTTTTAGTTTCTGTTCGTTCTGGAGCAAGAGCTTCTATGCCGGGTATGATGGATACAATCCTTAATCTTGGACTTAACGAGAACGTTGTTAATGTAATTGCACAGAAATCCGGCAATCCAAGATGGGCATGGGATTGTTATAGAAGATTTATCCAGATGTATTCAGATGTAGTTATGGAAGTTGGCAAGAAATATTTCGAAGAGCTTATTGACAAGATGAAGGATGAGAGAGGGGTTAAGCTTGATGTAGAGCTTACAGCGGATGATCTTAAGGAGCTTGCAACACAGTTTAAGGCTGAATATAAGTCTAAGATTGGCAAGGATTTCCCAGATGATCCTAAGGAACAGTTATACGGAGCTATAAAAGCTGTATTCCGTTCATGGGACAACCCAAGAGCTAATGTATACAGAAGAGATAATGATATTCCTTATTCTTGGGGAACAGCAGTTAATGTACAGTCTATGGCGTTTGGTAATATGGGGGATGATTGTGGAACTGGTGTTGCATTTACAAGAGATCCTGCAACTGGTGCTAAAGGACTTTTTGGAGAGTTCCTTACTAACGCACAGGGTGAAGATGTTGTTGCCGGAGTAAGAACTCCAATGCATATTCAGGAAATGAGTGAGAAGTTCCCGGAAGCATTTGAGCAGTTTAAGGATGTGTGTGCAACTCTGGAAGAACATTACAGAGATATGCAGGATATGGAATTTACAGTAGAGCATGGTAAGCTGTTCATGTTACAGACACGTAATGGTAAGAGAACAGCACAGGCAGCATTAAAGATTGCATGCGATCTTGTAGATGAGGGGATGAGAACAGAGAAGGAAGCAGTTGCAATGATTGATCCTCGTAATCTTGATACACTTCTTCATCCTCAGTTTGATGCAGCTGCACTTAAGGCTGCAACTCCAGCAGGAAGAGGTCTTGGAGCATCTCCTGGCGCTGCATGTGGTAAGATTGTTTTCTCAGCAGAAGACGCAGAAGAGTGGAATGCAAGAGGTGAGAAGGTTGTTCTTGTAAGACTTGAGACATCGCCAGAAGATATTACAGGTATGAAGGCTTCACAGGGTATTCTTACTGTAAGAGGAGGTATGACAAGCCATGCAGCGGTTGTTGCAAGAGGTATGGGAACCTGCTGTGTATCTGGCTGTGGTGATATTGCAATGGACGAAGCTAATAAGAAATTCACACTTGCAGGCAAGGAATATCATGAAGGAGATTATATATCTATTGATGGTACAACAGGTAATATATATGATGGACAGATTCCTACGGTTGATGCCAAGATTGCAGGAGAGTTTGAAAGAGTTATGGAGTGGGCAGACAAGTACAGAAAGTTAAAGGTTCGTACTAATGCAGATACTCCTAAGGATGCCAAGAAGGCAAGAGAACTTGGAGCAGAAGGTATCGGACTTTGCCGTACTGAGCATATGTTCTTTGAAGAGGACAGAATTGCAGCATTCAGAGAGATGATATGTTCTGATACTGTAGAAGAAAGAGAAGCAGCACTGGATAAGATTCTGCCATATCAGCAGGGAGATTTCGAAGCACTTTATGAGGCACTTGAAGGTAATCCTGTAACTATCAGATTTCTTGATCCACCTCTTCATGAATTTGTTCCTACAGAGGAAGAAGATATTAAGAAGTTAGCTGAATCACAGGGCAAGTCAGTAGAGACTATTAAGAATATTATTGCAAGTCTTCATGAGTTTAATCCAATGATGGGACACAGAGGATGCCGTCTTGCAGTAACATATCCAGAGATTGCCAAGATGCAGACAAGAGCTGTTATAAGAGCTGCAATCAATGTTAAGAAGGCACATCCTGACTGGAATGTTAAGCCGGAGATTATGATTCCGCTTATCTGTGAGGTTAAGGAATTAAAGTATGTAAAGAAGACTGTTGTTGAGACAGCAGATGAAGAGATTAAGGCAGCAGGAATCGACCTTGAATACGAGGTAGGTACTATGATTGAGATTCCAAGAGCTGCACTTACTGCTGATGAGATTGCCAAGGAAGCTGATTTCTTCTGCTTTGGTACTAACGATCTTACACAGATGACATTCGGATTCTCAAGAGATGACGCTGGTAAGTTCCTTAATGCATATTATGAATCTAAGATATTTGAGAATGACCCATTTGCAAAGCTTGACCAGAATGGTGTAGGCAAGCTTATGGAGATGACAATAAAGCTTGGAAGACCGGTTAATCCGGATCTTCACATAGGTATCTGTGGAGAGCATGGTGGAGATCCTTCATCAGTTGCATTCTGCCACAAGATTGGGCTTGATTATGTGAGCTGCTCACCATTCAGAGTACCTATTGCAAGACTTGCAGCAGCACAGGCTGCGATTGCAGAAGAGAAATAATCCAATTTCTGACCATAACACGAGTTTCGGGGCATGGAAGGCGAAAGCTTTTCATGCCCCGAAATGTTTAAAATGGAATATTTTTTTCATTGCCCTAAATCATAATATGTTTTATAATAATATGAAAATATATATTGATTGGAGCGTATTATGGAACAAAAGAAAATCGAACCTATTCGTGATGCCAGAAAGCTTGGTAAAGCGAAGATGCTGATTCTTGGTATTCAGCATATGTTTGCCATGTTTGGCGCAACTATTCTTGTACCTATTCTGGTATCAGGATATTTTCAGGCTGCCTGTGGTGAGGAACTTACCAGAGGTCTGTCTGTATCAGTAACACTTTTCTGTGCTGGTTTTGGTACATTGATATTCCACCTGTGTACTAAATTCAAAGTACCTGCATTCTTAGGATCTTCCTTTGCATTTCTTGGTGGATTCTACACAGTAGCTAATCTTGACAGCGGTATGTATGCTGGAATGTCAGCTAATGATAAGGCTGCTTATGCATGCGGTGGTATATTTGTTGCCGGAATGCTTTACTTTGTACTTGCTTTAATTATTAAGCTTGTTGGAGTTAACAGAGTTATGAAATTCCTTCCACCTGTGGTTACAGGACCTATCATTATCTGTATCGGTCTTTCACTTGCAGGTTCAGCAATCACTAATGCTTCAACTAACTGGTTACTTGCATTTGTTGCACTTGCTGTAATTATTATATTCAATATATGGGGCAAGGGGCTTTTCAAGATTATTCCTATTCTTATGGGCGTAGTAATTTCATATGTATTTGCACTTATTCTTAATGCATGCGGCGTACATAATCCTGATGGTTCAGCAATACTTAATTTCTCATCAATTGCATCTGCTTCATGGGTTGGAATTCCAAAGTTCCAGTTTATGAAATTTGATGTAACAGCAATCCTTGTAATGGCACCTATTGCTATTGCAACAATGATGGAACATATCGGAGATATGTCAGCTATTTCGGCTACAGTTGAAGAAAACTATTTAGCAGATCCAGGTCTTCACAGAACACTTATTGGTGATGGTGTTGCAACAGCATTTGCAGGTGCAATTGGAGGTCCGGCTAATACTACATATGGTGAGAACACAGGAGTTCTTGAACTTTCTAAGGTATATGACCCAAGAGTAATCAGAATCGCAGCAGTATTTGCAATTATACTTTCATTCATACCTAAGTTTTCATCAGTTATATCAACTATGCCAACAGCAATTATCGGTGGTATATCATTCATGCTTTATGGTATGATTTCAGCTATCGGTGTAAGAAATGTTGTTGAGAACAAGGTTGACCTTACTAAGTCAAGAAACCTTATTATTGCAGGTGTTATATTTGTATGTGGTTTAGGCTTCGGTGGTGGACTTACATTTACAATCGGTGGAACATCTATAACACTTACAGCACTTGCAATCGCTGCTATAGCAGGTATTCTTCTTAATGCTATATTACCTGGTAATGATTATGAATTCGGTAAGAATCCAGCAGGTGACAGCAGCCGTGGAGTTTATGTTATGAACACAGACTCTGAAAAAGAAGAATCAGAAGATAATAAGTAAATAACAATAAAATTTGGAGGTACTTAATAATGATGGATTTTGAGAATGAGAAGAATATAACTATATTTACACATCCACTTATCCAGCATAAGATTTCAATTCTTAGAGATAAGAAAACAGGAACTAATGAATTCAGAAAGCTCGTTGAAGAAATAGCTATGCTTGAAGGTTTTGAGGCATTATCAGATCTTCCAACAGAAGATGTTGAGATTGAGACACCTATTGAGACTTGTATGACACCTATGATTTCAGGACGTAAGCTTGCAATTGTTCCTATCTTAAGGGCAGGCCTTGGCATGGTTCCTGGTGTACTTTCACTTGTACCAACAGCTAAGGTTGGACATATTGGAATGTATCGTAATGAAGAGACACATGAGCCTGTACCATATTACTGCAAGCTTCCACATCCAATAGAGGAAAGAACTATTGTTGTAACAGATCCGATGCTTGCAACAGGTGGTTCGGCAGTTGATGCAATTGACCAGATAAAGAAGGTTGGCGGAAAGCAGATTAAGTTCATGTGTATCATAGCTGCCCCAGAGGGAGTTGAAAAGCTTCATAAGGCGCATCCGGATGTTCAGATATACATTGGACATCTTGACAGAGAGCTTAACGCAGATGCTTATATTTGCCCAGGACTTGGGGATGCCGGAGACCGAATCTTCGGAACTAAGTAAATAATTATGGGCATGTAATTGCTTTGTGTTAAGAGATATGATAGTGTGTAAAATGCGGCTCCCAACGGG
>UMAZ01009066.1_pt1 | contig 19922 bp, 9 predicted proteins | sample 1963841 | NCBI WGS metagenome assembly UMAZ01 (sample SAMEA4835929, study PRJEB28245) | human gut metagenome | biome: gut microbiome; material: fecal sample | place: Denmark | collected 2008
CGATACTACAGCCTCAGATACGACCAGCTCGCAACCGGTTTTCTGGAAAATACAACTGAAAAATGTTGATTTCGAAAACGTTTCGTTTGCCATGCAAATGCCGCTGGATACATTCAGCATGTCAACATCGCTCGAAAAACTCTCTCTACGGAACGGACTGGTCGACTTACATAAGTCGGCATACTCGGCTGGTTCACTTAAACTGACAAACGGTAGTGCTTATCTTGATACCAATACACTTCCTGCTGCCGAAGGATTCGATGCATCGCATATCGGCATTACCAACATCAAGCTGGATGTAGATTCTGCCTACTATGCCGGAAATGATATCTATGCCAATATACGCGACTTCAACTTAAAGGAACGCTCCGGACTGGAAATTGTTTCAACAAAAGGAAAACTGGTATCGGATGCCAAGACACTGCAAGTTCCGTCGTTGCAGATAACAACCCCCGATTCGTATCTCGAATTCAGCGCATCCATGGACTGGGAAGCGACTGATGCTGAAAAAGACGGTATGATCAATGCTCGTCTGATGGCTGACATCGGCAAGAATGATTTACTGAAGGTTATCACCGGAATGCCGGAAGATTTCATAAAAAAATATCCGTCTGCCCCATTGCAGATACGTGCCGGCATAGACGGAAACTTGAAGGAGATTCGTCTTACCACGCTCTCGGCAAGCATTCAGGATGCTTTCCGTGCACAGGCTACGGGAAGTATTACGTTGCCTATGGACAGTCTCCAGAGAAACGGTAACATCAACTTATCGGTAGAAACGGGCAACTTGAACTTTGTAGAAAGTATGCTCAGCGGTGTCGTACTGCCACATGGCATGAAACTGGAAGGAGAAGCTTCGGTCAACGGCAGTCTGCTCGGAGCAAACATGCAGTTCTTTCCGGGCAAAAAAGCCAACGTTATTTTAAAAGCTGACTATGATTTGCAAAAAGAAGGCTATCTGGTCGACCTGAATATCGACAGCCTCAACATACACGAGTTTATGCCGCATGATTCGATATTCGGACTTTCGGCTTCACTGCATGCCGAAGGAAACGGATTCGACTTTTTCTCTCCGAAAACATCCGCTCTGCTGAAGGGTGAGGTTTCACACTTCCGGTATGGCTCGCTTCTGTTTTCCGGAGTCACACTCGATGCCGGCCTGAAACACTCTCAGGCTTCAATGATGCTGAATGTCAACAACCGTGCAATAGACGTATCGGCCAATTTGCAGGCATTGCTTCAGCCGAATATGATAAAGGCCGACCTGAACACCCATGTGCGGCTGTTAGACTGGCAGGCGTTGTCACTTATGAGCACGCCTTTCAGTTCGTCGATGAACATCGAGGTGCATGCACAGACGGATATGAAGCAACGCCACAAAGCACGTGCTACTGTCAGCGGTATACAGCTCGTAACAGCCGAAAGAAACTTCAGGACCAAAGACCTGCATGCCGGTTTCGATATGGCTACCGATTCGGTAAGGGGATATGTCAATGCAGGCGATTTGACTTTCCTGTTCAAATCGGCCAACAGCCTCGACAAGTTTATGAGCAAGAGCGACCTGGTAGCCAAGGAGTTTGGAGAGCAGTGGAAGAAAAAACACATAAATCAGCGCCTGATCAGAGAAATGCTGCCTTCGGCACAACTGAAAGTATTCTCCGGATCAGACAATCCGGTGGCCAACTTCCTGGCTTCACAGCATGTAAACTACAATCGTCTGCGGGCCAGCTTCAGCACTTCGCCGGAAGACGGATTAAACGGTTCCATCGACTTGTACGGCTTGCGGACCGACAGTCTTCAACTGGATACGATTTACTTCAAGACGCTGCAAGACTCTGTGCAGGTGAAATTCTACAGTGGTGTAAAGGCTCTTGCCAACAAACGTCAGGAAGCCTTCGACATTTCACTGAACGGATATATCGGATCTACCGATGCACAACTGGCAATAGGTTACCTGAACGGTAAAAGAGAAACCGGAGTTGATCTCGGTCTGAAGGCACAGCTACGCCCCAACGGCATCAGCATGCACATCACTCCGGACAATCCTACTCTGGTATATCGTCCGTTTAAGGTGAACCCCGACAACTATATCTATCTGAGCGATGAGGGACGTATCCATGCCGACGTCAAGATATACGATGAGAATCATTCCGGATTATCTTTATATTCTACTCCGGACTCTCTCGTACAGCAGGATCTTACCGTAGCTCTCAACCAGATAGACATAGCTGAGTTCCGGCGCATCATCCCATATATGCCCGACATAGCCGGCTTTATCAACGCCGAGGCACACTATATACAAAGCGAGTCGAGCATGCAAGTTGCAACCGACATAGGAATCAACAACCTTGCCTACAACAAACAACAGCTGGGCAACTGGGAAATGAGTGCCGTATATCTGCCTAAAGAAACAGGAGAACACAGCATAGACGGCTTCCTGATGCTGAACGACGAGGAAATAATGAGCCTGAACGGAACGTACCTTTCTGCCACGGGGAAAAATGATAAAGATAATCTGACGGCAGATGTGAACCTGCATCATCTGCCGCTGAAGGTAGCCAATGCATTCATTCCCGATGATATGGCCAGACTGAAAGGTGACCTGGACGGTTCGATTTCCATTGAAGGTTCCACGTCACAGCCTGTCTTGAACGGAGAACTGGGACTTGACAGTGTAATAATCAATATTCCACAGGCTTCACTGAACCTGCAACTCGACAACCGACCGCTGAAGATTGAGAACAGCCGACTGAAATTCGAACGCTTCAACATCTTTACCAAGGGAAAGACACCGTTCAGCATAGACGGTTACGTAGATATGACCGACATGGCTGCTATGGATATAAACCTGAAAATGGAAGCGCATAACTTTGAGCTGATCAATGCCAAACAGACCAAAGAGTCGCTGGTACACGGTAAGATTTATGTCGATGTAAATGCCATGCTGAAAGGACGGCCGGATGCCCTTACCATGAGAGGCAATATGAATATTTTAGGAAGCAGTGATTTCACTTATGTACTGAAAGACTCTCCGCTGACCGTAGAAGACCGTCTGAACGAAACTGTCACGTTTGTGGACTTCAGCGATACGACTCACATAGCCAAGCCTCACATTCCTGCCATGTCGCTGGGAGGTATGGATATTTTGATGACACTTCACATCGACGAGGCTGTGCAGGCACGCGTCAACTTAAATGAAAGCGGAAGCAATTACATGCTGCTGGAAGGTGGAGGCGACTTGTCGTTCCAGTATCAGCCCGACGGCAACATGCTGCTCAACGGCCGTTATTCGCTGATGAGCGGAGAAATGAAATACGAAATGCCTATCATCCCGCTGAAGACTTTCTACATTCAGGATGGAAGCTATATCGAATGGACCGGAAACGTTATGAACCCGAATCTGAACATAAAGGCTTCGGAACGGGTGCGTGCGTCGGTTTCTTCCGATGGAGAAAGTACGCGTATGGTAAACTTCAACGTGGGAGTGAATCTGACAAACCGCCTGGAAGATCTGGGCTTTACCTTCACACTCGAAGCTCCCGACGACGGTGCCATGCAGAACGAACTCGCTGCCAAATCGGCCGAAGAGAAAAACAAGCTGGCTGTCACCATGCTGGTTACGGGTATATATATGTCAGAAAGCAATACCGGAGGCAAAGGATTCGACACCAACAGTATGTTGAACTCGTTCCTGCAAAGTGAGATAAACAAGATAGCAGGAAATGCACTGAAAACAATAGATATAAACTTCGGTATGGAAACGACCGATGAGGGCGAAACCGGAAATACCCGTACGGATTATAACTTCCAGTTTGCCAAACGATTCTGGAACAACCGCTTCCAGGTTATCATCGGAGGAAAAATATCTACCGGAAACGATGTACAGCAGCAAGACGAGTCGTTTATCGACAACATTTCGCTGGAATACCGTCTGGACAACAGCGGTACACGCTACATCAAGATTTTCCACGACAAGAATTACGAAAGCATACTCGACGGTGAAGTGATAGAAACAGGAGCCGGTATCGTACTGAGAAAGAAAGTGAGCAAACTAAGCGAACTGTTCATCTTCCGCTCCCGCAAAAAGAAACAGCCCGAACAAACAACAGAAAACTGATTGAAGCATAATTACATATCCATGAAGAAATATAAAACATATCATATCCTGACGCTTCTGCTTGCAGCCATGATGGCTGTATCATGCTCTACGACAAAGCACTTGCCGGAAGGGGAAACCTTGTATCTGGGATTGAAGAAAGTAACCATCAACAACGAAGACAAGAGCAAGGCAGGACAAAAGGCACTTGCCGAAGCGGAAGGAGCTATCAGCATTGCTCCAAACAACGCCATCGTGGTAAAGCCCAACATCCGTTTTCCGATACCTTTCGGACTGTGGATATACAATCGCTTTGAAAGGTATGAAAAAGGCTTCGGAAAGTGGATATTCAAAAAACTGGCTGCCAAACCGGTATATGTTTCTACCGTAAATCCTGAAACCCGAATAAAAGTAGCGTCCAATCTGCTGCACGACTACGGGTATTTCGACGGAAAAGTAACTTATCGGGTAGACAGTACCCGTAACCCGCGGGCTGTAAAACTGAGTTACGACATCGATATGGGAAATCCGTACTACATAGATACCGTGACATACGAAGGATTCAGACCACAAACCGACAGTCTGATTCATGCACATTTCGACGAACGGCTGATACACAGCGGAGATAATTTCGACGTGACGGTCCTGAATCAGGAACGGCAGCGTCTGATAGACCTCTTCCGCGACAACGGATACTACTACGCAAGAAATGAATTCATCACTTTCCTTGCCGATACAATCATGCGCAAAGGGTACGTCAAGCTAAAGATTGTACCCCGGCAAAGTATTCCCGAAGAAGCCCTCCGCACGTATCATATCGGACATACTTCTGTGTACCTGACGGGATATAACGGTGAACAGCCTGACGACTCACTGAAGCTGCGCAACTTTACTATCTATTACTCCGGAAAGAAGCCGGGCATCCGCTACGGCGTACTGCGCAAGCGTTTTCTGTACCGTAAGGGAGAAGTCTATTCGCAGACCAGACAGAACTATACCCAGGAAGCTCTGGCACGACTGGGTGTGTTCAAGTTCAGCGAGTTTCAATATACTCCCCGTACAGGAGCAGAAAAAGATACACTCGACGTACGCGTGAATGCCATGTTCGACTTGCCCTACAACAGTGAGCTGGAGCTTAACGTCACTACCAAGAGTACCAAGCAGACCGGTCCCGGAGCCATATTCAACCTGTCGCGCAAAAACTTCCGCCGCATGGGAGCATCACTCAATCTGGAGCTGAAAGGTTCATACGAATGGCAGACCAGCTCAACCGTCGACGGCGACAAGTCTGTCATGAACTCCTACGAACTGGGAGCAGCCCTGTCACTGGAGCTCCCTCGCCTTGTACTTCCGTGGGTACGCGACCGCATTGACCCGTTCCGCTTCCCGTCGCAAACAAACTTCAAGATTTATGCCGAACAGGTAAACCGTGCCCGATACTTCAAGATGCTGTCTTTCGGAGGAACCGTTTCGTACAGTTTCCGCCCGTCAAGAAGCATGAAACATACCGTAACACCGCTCCATCTAGCTTTCAACCATTTGCAGCACCGTACGGCTACATTCGACTCGATTGCACAGGCCAACCCCATGCTGTTTCACAGTCTGGACGACCAGTTCATCCCTTCGGTCACTTATACCTTTACCTACGATGATTCATGGCGTCACCGCCGGATGCGAATATGGTGGGAAAACTCTTTCAGCTCGGCAGGTAATGTCACCTCACTTATTTATGCAGCCTTCGGCAAGAGCCTGAAAGAAAGAGAAAAGAAATTCCTCGGAACTCCATTTGCACAGTTCCTGAAGTTCTCGAGCGAGATACGACCGCTTTACTACATCAACGACAAGCAGCAGATTGCCGGACGACTGATGGCCGGAGTAATCTGGGCATACGGTAACAAGACCATTGCTCCCTATAACGAACAGTTCTACGTAGGAGGAGCCAACAGCATACGTGCTTTCACGGTACGTTCTATCGGTCCCGGACGTTTTCATCCGGCCGAAAACGCAGCCTATTCGTACGTAGACGAAACGGGAGATATCAAGCTGGAAGCCAATCTGGAGTATCGCTTCCGCATTTTCTCCAACCTTTTCGGAGGTAACCTGAACGGAGCATTGTTTCTCGATGCCGGAAACGTATGGCTGATGCGGAAAGACGAAGCACGTCCCGATGCACAGTTTACGTTCAACAAGTTCTTCGACAATATTGCACTGGGAACGGGTCTGGGTATCCGATATGACTTGTCTTTCCTTGTACTTCGCCTCGACTGGGGAGTAGCCTTGCACGTACCTTACGAAACAGGAATCTCCAAATACTACAACATACCGAACTTCAAGGACGGAATGGGTATCCACTTCGCAATCGGTTATCCGTTCTAAAATTAGAACAAACTATATGCAGAATACAGGAAAACCCACTGAATTCTGAAACAATATCCCCAACTTGCTAAATAAGTTGGGGATATTGTTCTTTTATTAACAAAATGTAATATAAATACCTAATTAAAGATAATAGAATTCATAATCTGCCATTCATGACGAGCATCAAGCACAAGCACTCCGGCTGAACTTAAATCGATAGGCTCATCTTCACCATAATTCTGCGATTGACTCTTTTCCCCCATCGTATACAAACGATTACGTACAATACTAAAACAAGTTTCTGTATCAATATTATCGAGTTCGGTAATCACAGTACGTCCGTTCTCTCCATCAGGCAACGATACCAATGTACGGTCTTCACCTGCAGTTTCGTAATTACGTAAAATAATATCCCAATACTTTATCACCCTTCCTTCCGCATCAAGCATCTGCATTTGGAAAGTAGGTATTCCTTCTTCCACATCTCGCTGCGTCATAACAACCGAAACCCAAAAGCTATCACCGAACACCGTACCCCTCGGTAATGAAATCGTCCCCTTAGGATAGGATTCCTCATCAGTCTGCCAATTCGTATCGGCACTATCCAAATAACCATCGTCATTCATATCCAAGGGTAATAGCACGTTCTCCGTATTGCCAGGAAACCACTTGCACAAGTCAATCTCATACACAGAAAACGCATCGTTCACTGCTGATTCTGCCAAAGCACAATCATAGTCCGTACGCGGATTCATACCATTTATCACATTATCCTTATGAAAATCGAAAGCATCGTCCACACTTCTGAATCCTCCGAAGATAATAGTCTGATTACGTTTGGTCGCAACTAGCCGCAGCTTAGCCACACTACTGCCGTTTACCTGCACCGGCACACGGGTAAAATAGCCGAACGTACCCGCTACCTGCCGGCGAGCTACCATCAGTCCATGCTGTGCCTCTGCTTCAGCACTCAGTTTGGAAAGAATCACTCCATTTTCCACCCAAAAAATTTCTGCACCTGCAAAAACTTCTTCAGCATACCCTCCATTAGGGATAGTTACGGTTTCAGTCTGATTGTAATAATCCCCTACTTCTACACCTTTAAACGGCTCATAGCCTCCGTAAGTTCCGCTTTGGTAACCAATTACATATGCCATGTAATTCTTTCCTTCCTCCAGACACTCACTGCCGGTAAGCGTAATCGTGGCATATCGCCCCTGTCCGTCTTCCGTACTCCAGGGATAACTTGCTTTGTTATCTGGATTACTCCAGTTTTCAATCGTCTTTTTATATACCACCTTTGCCGGGCTCTGATACTCCACAATCAGTATACTGAGCTTGTCGAATGTCTGCGTAGGTGTAACGCTCGAAATAGGACGGCGTGATGCGACAGTAGCCGGATTCACCCCTTCTCCACCTTCAAAAAGCTCGCCCACACTTTCTACCGCTACAGTAAACGTCTGCTGCAGTGGCTTCCCATTCTGTCCTTCTGCATCAAGCGACGACGAATCGCTGCAGGCAGAAAGAAGCATCAGGACGATGCCTGACATATAAATCAATCTAGTATATTTCATAAGTTAATCATCCAATTAAGAAACTTCATACCCTTGTAACTACCTTACACAGTGCCAATTGTTATTGCAACACGCCAGAACAGTCTATAGGTTTTGACGGAATCCCCAGACAATAAAAATGATTTGCCTCAATCGGGAAAAGATACTTGTCGAGGTCGTCGATAATACCTGTGCCTATATCAGTTTCGTCTTCGAAATCAAGCCCGTCGCTATTTTGCCAAGGCTTTATCAACCGTACCTTTTTGCTGGAACCTACAATACCGGTCATGGAGGTAGTAACAAACTCCGCTACAAGCGTATATTCGTACAGCTCCCTGTCTGGGATATTGACAGGCAGCATAAATGCCGTCAGGGAACATTTGTAAGCATAATCAGAAACGACTCCTGTACTAGATCCCGGAAGATATAAATCATCCTCTGTAAAGGTCTTATCCATCAGTACCCTGCCCTCTTCGTTGAAAGAATCATTCCCATAAGGGCTGGTAATGAAATCTGTAATTATCTTATCCGTTTCACTTTCTTGGGGGGCACTGGGCAATAGTTTCACTTGTGTATTCTGCGAATTATAAAGCAATATTCTCACGCGCTCTACTTCCTTTGGAATCTGATTCAGGCAAACCTGCAGACCTGCGACCCTGCGCCACAAATTAATCTCACCAATATTCTTGTCATTCTCCGATGCTGGCTTGAAATCTACGTACCCTGTAAAGAATTCCGAATGTGCCATATCAGTCGGAGTTTTACCCTCTTGAAGTGTAATCGGATCAGTCAACTTACTGCCTGTCCGAATAGACTCTGGCAATCCATAGGTAAGAATAGAGTTCCAGCCATCATAATCTTGCATGATATCTTCCGATTCAGCTCCATCTACACCTACCGCTACCAGCCGGTAAGTTTTTCCGACCGTAAATGTATAAGCAAACGTATACCGCATTACTGCCGTTTCATTCGGAAGATTATTAGCTCCAAAGTATTCTCTCCACCCCACATTAAAGCGGGCTTTACACTCACCATCGGTCCCAGCTTCGTCCATTTCGTAAATATAGAGATATACATCCGTAACGTGCTGCACACCACGAATATTATTTCCATAATCTCCATCATAAACCGGCAAGGAAGTACGGGTCTGCAAGTCACTCTGAGCCGCAATGGTAACCGTTACTCCCTCAACAGTCTGTATCGGTTCATTCTCCTTGCTGCATGAGGCTCCCAACAGGAGGAAGCCACACACAGTCAGGGCACAAAATACAGCATGTATGAATTGTTTCATTTTCATAACCTACTTTCCTTTCATTCTTTTACGAGATAGAAACGTCCGTCATTACTCTTCATCGCACCTGCATTTACTGTAAGCGAAGTACCATCCAGCAGGTAGCGCTTTCCTGTCTGCTTGTCAACCAGTGTCCATCCCTTCCAGTTGCTGCCATAGTCCAAAGTGAATTCTGTCTGTTGCGAAGCGTCCTTTACCATGAATCCTAAACCCACACGAGTTGCATTACTCATTTTCTGAATATCGAGCGCACGCTTGTCGGCTACGGTATACACCTTTACCTTCGGCATAAAGTCCTCGTCAATCAGTGAAACAATATCCTCCTTCGCATTGTATGCATCCGATGCTCCGGCACTGCGAAGCAGCGAACAAGAACTTACAGAGTTACCCGATACAGCCGAGATTTTCATTTCGCCTGCTGCCGGAACAGAAGCACTACGGGAACTTCTGGTTGCTGTACTTGCAGAAGGCTGCACAAACATATCCGAGGTATAAGTTATATCAACATTGTCTGAAGCATTATCTCCTGACGCCTCTACATAAAATGCCTGCAACGGTGCAATGGTGTTGCTCTGTTCTCCTGCTACATCAAAGCTTAAATTTCCGTTTTCACTTAAGGAAATTCTGACCAATCCCTCTTCTTCTCCGAAAACATTTTCAGAATCTATGATACGGATAGCTTGAACAGACCGTTTATTTTCTGTTAGGAATGTCTTTATATCCAAATAACTCATAAACGGGTTACCTGCCACAAAATAGGTAGCTCCCTGTTCTTCATTCCGCAATTTAAAAGTAAATGAACGACCTGCATTCTCCGGCTTAAACCCACTCTCTTCATAAGCAAATTTTCCATTCATATTTCTTGCCCCTTCCGGCAAAGTTTCTTCTTTAACCCATCTGCCGGAAAGCGTATAATAATTGTACTCGGTATATGCTTTCGGGAAACGAAGACGATAAGAAGTCCCATCTCCCTCATTTCCAACCATCATCTTGATGCCCTGTGCCTGCTCATACAGCTGAGCCACCGCATTAAACGTACGGCTCCAGTCGGCAGTGGAAGCTACAGTACCGTTAAGATCAGTACCAGAAGTTGCAGTTGTAACCGCACGACTGTACATTTTCTGACGTACTATCGGATTGTGTCGCACTTCACGATAAGTATCCTCCTTCAGCGGAGTAAAGTATGCCGGCATCTCAGGCGAAACAAACATATCGCCCGTAACCATGCCGTGAAGTGGAGTAGAAATCATATGATACATACCGCTTTGTACTTCCATTTCCACGTATGCACAGTCATACTCCAGATATTGTGTATTGAGTACAGCTGCTCCCGGTTCGAAATGAATATTCGCACAATAGTTACCGCCATAGAATTTATCTACACTACCCCAAGCTTTTAAGTTCGGATAACGTGTGGCTCCTGCAGGAATCACCACATTGGTACATCCCCAAGGAGAACCGTCCGTCCAGTTACTCCAGTTGTTCCAGTCGGTATCTGCCGTATTTCTCTTCCAGGTAGTCTTCAGCGGATGTACCTGAGCACGCAGCCCGTTGTAAGTAGACAATCCCGAAATAGAATAATCGCCTACCGGCAATGACAATTCAAAGAAATAGCCCTTATCATCCTGCTGCAATTCAGCCTCCTGTTCTATCTTCTGTCCGTTGCCGTTATACGGATAGCAGGTAAATGTAAGTTTAGTACCAACTTTATCATCCTGAGCATCGACAAAGATACGTACATTGCCCAAATAGGTTGTTTCATCCACACAAACATGTTCGGTTATACTCTTATATGCAATGTCGGTTTCTCCTTGATCATCCGGTTCTTCCGCACAGTCGGGAATACCATTCCCGTTGGCATCCGGACGGATATAGAAACCCGACAGCCAGACTGTTTCGAGCGCATCTGCCAATGAAGGGAACGAAATACGTACTTCATCGTAATCCTGTAAAGGAGTAACCTCCATATAAGCCAGTCCGGCATCGCTTATCACCTCGATGGAAGCCAATCCGCCGGCAGTAGACTCACTTGCTACCGCCTGTCCACCATTGTATGCAGCTATTGTCACATTCTGAAGAACAGACGCATTCAGCACATATCCCGGCGTACGGAGTATGGCACCCAGCGGCTGTCCGCCTCTGATGGAATTAAATTTTACAGCCACGGTAGAACGGCTTATCAGGCTGACTCCAGCTACAATAGAAGCCGCTGTCTGCTGACTGTTGTCGATTACGTACGACAGATTGTTCATGGTAGTCCCTACACTTGCAACCGACGAAGATTTTGTTTCTGCATAGTTGATAGTCGCCCCATGCTTCTGCGCCGTGATCATTTCCATACAAGCCTCCGATGTCCCTGCATACTCTTCGCAAGTAACAGGTTCGTAGAAAGCATAATACAGACGGAAGGTATTCAAATTGACATTCAGCAAGCCTGCAGTCCAAAGCTCCACCTGATCAAATGTCTGATCTGTTTCCACATAAAAACGCAATTTGCTTCCGTCGTTTCCTACCAGTCCCACTCCTACCGCGTCATTTTCTGCCGTCAGTCCGGAAAACACTTCTTCACCATCTTTATACAGTCTGATAAAGAAAAACTTCAAGACATCGGCACCCAGCAGCTGATTATTTGTCTGCATCACAAATCCCACGCGGGTCTTTCCTCCTTGCGGAGCAATGTCTTGAGAAGAATGTACACCAGCCAGACTGCCAAACTGAATCAAGCTCAATACATTGGTAGCTTCTGCATAATTAGTATAATCACCATCAACCAGATTCTGGCGGTTGTTTATCTTATTGAACAAAGAAATACCTCCCTGAGATCCACTGGATTCAACCACTGTATACTGTACCTCATTTCCAGAAGTATTAATCATCATCGTATTACAACCCGCCTCAGCTTCTTTTTTGTCACGATGAATCACCGCATACGACCATGAAGTTTCTTCGCCTCGTTTATATATAGCCTGTACTACATAGTCACCATTTACGGTCATCCCAGTTATGCGGTTGCCCGATATAGAAGGAAATGTAGCTCCTTCGGGATAACTAATAAGTGAATACGTTACAGTACCATCCGATGGTGTCGGGAGGTTGTAATAATCAGTAGAAATGGTATCATTGCCAATGGTAAAATAAGAGGATACGTCTATCTCTACCGGATCGCGGGAGTAGGCGTAATAATAATGGGTGTTACCTAACAGACCTAATATAACATCAAGTAATCCCCCAACCAGTCCAGTATTCAATTTTATCTTTACACCATAACAATCCTCTTTAGCTATGGCACTCATACTTCCATCTTGAGTGCCTAATAAAGATATACCTATTCCACCTGATAAGACTTTCTCATTTCCCCAAACATACTTATTATTTACATCATTATTTGTAAGTTCAAATAAGGATAAGCCAGTTAAATCTATATCAAGTGTTTTGAATCCACCTGTCTTAAAACCGATTTCACTATCTTTTACTATTTTCTCGTTAAAATCTACATATAGTTCATGATGCCCCGCCAAACTTAATTGTTCAGAATTGTCCAGTTCTTCATCTATAAGATTATTAGTGTTTCCTAGTCCTGTTATACTACCCCCTGAATCTGTTTCAGGTTGCTTATAGTATCCATTGTAAGTTGCAATCTTTTCGGGATTCTCCCCCACAAACGCATAGTAGAATTCCAGTCCACTAAGTACTTCGACACTGATGGAAGCACAACCGATTCGTACTTCATCGAAAGGTTTAGTAGTAGTAAATGAAATTTCACTTAAACCTCCAGATACATTCAAGAGATTTAAGTTTAGTAACTGTAATTTATCACCACTTCCTGATGTAGAGGAACCGTCTTGCTCTTTGCCTTTTAAATAAGTCTTTACCCAAAAGCCTTGCAATACATTTAAGCTTAGTAAACCTCCTGGGTCTTTATACAAGAATCCGACCTTAATGCCATTAGAAGAATCGTAGTAAACACGATTGACATCTTTTACAGACAAAATTGGAAGCCCTGTATTTACCTCTGCCAATCCCTTCAGACTAACAGAGTTATCTAAGTTCTTATCTACCAAATATTCCAACTTATTATCCGAGTTACTTAAAACGCCTACCAAATTCTTGGTTATCTGGTTGATTACTCTTCCTTCACCCACCAAAGGGACACGACAATTGGGCTTATATGTTGCACCATATATTTCATCCTGTACTACATCAAGACCTGAAGTACTTTCAGTTTCATTACGGGTTCCGTTATGTTCTACACTCTGTACCGAGGGAAGTAAATCCTCATCGCGGCATGAATAAAATACAACTGTCAGCAGTGCAGCCAGAAGCAGCGGCACCGATGCAGACCATTTCTTTCCGGCTATTCGACAGGCGGAAAGAAAACTCCTTTGTCTGGATGTCTGGAAAAATACGCTCATTATCTTTAAATTTTATAGTTTTTACAATATTACTTCACTTCCCCGTCGTGCATAAAACAGTACTACCTGCCTGCGGTTTTACGCGATTCTTTCTCTGAATAATGACGGAAAGCTGCCTGGCTCTTGCCTTCGGAATAATAATGAAAGACAGGCAGTCTTCCGGCTCCGATTCGTATCGTTCATGAGAAATCTCACTGTTTCCGGTATCTTGCAGAAGAGCTTTTTGCTACTTGACTTCGGAAATTCAATAAAACAGGGTAAAATAGTATTGCCTGAAAGTCAGGCAATACTATTTGATTTATCGGTCTAAAAATTAGTCCAATTCCATTCCGTGAATCACTTCCCAGTTATCGTTTACTTTCAATACAAGTTCCTGCTTGTTGTTCAATGACTCTGGTTTGTCATCTGGATCTTCTGGATCTGGATCTGGATCAACACCCGGCTGTTCGGGATCTGCTTCATCATTCATTCTGGTACCAATACCATACAAGTGGTTACGTACGAGGCTGTAAGTGCTTGAAGATTCACCAGAAAGAGAAGTACTCCAATCTTTTGCTTCACTATTATTCCAGCATGTAATTGTTTGCTTCAACTGTTCATCACTTGAACCCAAATTCACTTTCCAGCTTCTAAGTACGTCTCCACCTGCATTTGTCAATTGCAAAGTCAAAGTCTGTTTTCCATCTACATGTGCAAACGGGATAACAAATTCACCACCAAAAGCAGAACCTTTCTGGAAAGTAGGATGACCTTCTCCAATTGAAGAATATGGATTCTTCCAATTATCACCCGCATCAATCAAATTATCACCGTCCTCATCCTTAATAGTTGTAAACCATTCATTCAAATCAATAGTGCTGATCACATAAGCGTAGTCTCCATCAGATTTACCACTGGTACCGTTTACTACATATTTTACATTCTCGCCATTACCAGAACCATTTCCAGTAAGATCAAAGCTATTGAAATTACCAAGAACCAATGACTCATTCTGAGCACTTGCCATCAGTTTCAAATACCTGGCACCTTCCATAAAAGGAATATCCTTTACATAAGCAAAAGCACCTGCTACCTGACGGTTCAGTACCACCGGTTCCTTAAAACCTTTTCCTTGTTCAACAGTCAAACCCATCTGTCCGGCAAAGATTTCTTCACCAATCTTATTCGTAGCGCCATCTTTAATTGGCAACACCATGTTTTCCTTGAAAGTACCTTCTTTTGCAACACTTGTTACAGCATCTAAAGTATAATCACTGTTATTGCTATAACCTACCGCATAAATCTTATAAGTACCGGCAGCAAGTTTATCTGCATCCGTCAGTTCGATAGTAGTCTGGCGACCATGACCACCGGTAGTATATACTGTTGAAACTTTGTTATCATTCCACTCAGAGATTTCTTTTACATATACCACCTTACCATCATTATCACAAATCCACAGCTTCACATTTTCAATAGTCTGTTTAGCCTCAGCACTATACAGCGGACGTCCGGCACGGGTAGCCAGTCCGTCGCCACCATTTTCCACCTGAAGTGTGATAATCTGAGCACCGTCAGCTACACTCTCTACACCTGTTCCATCTTGTACATATACGATCTCCTTGGTACAAGAGTTGAATGACAATGACGCTATCAAAGCCATTCCCAATAAATAGTTTTTCTTCATACTTAAAAATTTAAACTATAAATAATAACATTATCAATAATCGGTCAATCAATCCAGTTCCATATCGTGCAGTAACTCCCAGTTGTCGTTTACCCGAAGGTAAATCTCGAAGTCGCCCTCACCGCTTCCGCCTTCGTCTACATACACATACTTCAGGATGGTAATCTCGTTACGCCCCATGGTGATGTTTATGTCCTGTGGCTCCAGCGTAGGATAATAAGCAGCTCTGCCCAGACTTCCGGCTGCCGATTTGTCGATAAACATCACACTCAGCGTAGAACCTTCGTACGACGGCGACGGACACATCAGGGTTTCGCTCTTTATTTCACTGCGTATATCCTGCCAGTCGAGCTCGGTATGTATATCGGTCAGGGTGGAATACTGGAAACCATTGTCTACAAAATTGTAGATGTCTTGTATATCTTTGGTGGAGAAGTCGATGTTATCGGGAATTCCCTCAGCCTTGATAAGCAGGTCGCCCTTGGTACGCTCCATGGCCAGCGTATGCTTTTCATTGCCGTAACGATAGTCGAACGTGGCACTTGCCAGATAGATGTCGTTTGCCGCCGCACCCACAGCTTCCATTTCTGCCGTAGTAGCATCTTCGCCCAGCGGCTCGTCGCTTTTCATGTTCCCCCATACGGTAAGGGTATATTTTCCATACGGCAACGACTCGGGAAGAGTGATAAGCTGAGTCTGATCATCGTTATCTACCAGCGTATTTTTCTGCTCTGCCACTACCTTTCCTTCGGCATCGTGTACAATGTAGTAGAGCGTGCTCACATAATCGCGGAACGGCAGGTTTTCTGCCTTGCGCTCCATCAGTTCCAGCTTCACGGCATCGTCGATGTTGAAGTAATTCTTGTCTTTTACCGTAAGCGTAACCTGTAGCGGCGGACAGGGAGGAATGGAGTCGCGTATGCAACTGCTCCACAGAAGACACACAGCCACCGGCAATACATACAATATCTTTATTCCTTTACTCATAGTCTTTTCCTCCTGTCAATGCTTGAAATGCCGGTGTAGTAAGGTAAGGAAGGAAATCCGGCTCTGTTTGCATTCGTTCCTTCAATCGGCTGTCGGGCAGCGCATGTTCCAGACGGGCTGCTACCTCGTTCGCCTCTTTCTGCATACGTGCAGCCACCAGCGCACGTACGTATTCTGCCAGCGGAGTGTGGTCTTCGCAGCGATCCATAATGGAAGCAGCATGCTGTGTATCGCCAACACTGAGCGATACAACCGCCGCATTCACGTCTTCGTACCCCCGCATCAGCGTGTACGCCTCTTGCAGCTTTCTTTCCTGTGCCTTGAGCAATGCCAGGTTGTAGCGCGCCTGAGGCAGTTCGGTATTGGTCTGAAGCAGCTCAATAGCTTTTTCGTTGTTTTCCTTATATACATATACGGCTGCCTTGGTATTCAGCACCTCGGGTGAATATTCTTTCAGCCCGTTGAGCACAGCTTCTGCCTCGTCTGCCTTGTCTTCACGCAGCAGAAGTACCGCCAGATTATTGGCTGCCACCTGCGATTGCGGGAAGTAGTGCAAAATGGTACGGTATACCTCCTTCTTCTCTTCGGGAGTCTTCTTCAGGGTCGATACGCGCAGCAGCTCTTCTTCGTTGAAGGCATCGGGACGCTTGCCGTACATGTCGAGCAGTTCGGCATCGGTAGTGAAACTCTTCAGTGTATATGTATATACGTATTCTACCTTGCGGTCTTTCTGCAAGTAATTGTTTTTGATGTCGTTCCAGCAAGACAGACGGCGGATATAGCGTTCTGCCACATCGTCGTTCTCGGCATTATACTTATCTAATATTTCTCTTACCTTCAGCGAGTCGGGATGTCCGTCGGCAATCATTGCCTGCAGCACCGGCATCCAGCCTTCGGGACGGGAACCGACACTGAAACGTGAAGCTTGCGACGCACTGATATGAAGCTGGTCTACCAGCCAGTTTTTGGCAGAATTGGCACGGTTGCGCGACAAGGTAGTATTGAAAGCATACGAACCGTCAGCCGATGCCATACCGTAAATGCTTACGCTGTTCAGTGTGGCAAGCGAGTCGGTCACGATTTTCTGCAGCGTAGCAAGCATACGGTTCATCTCGTTGCGGTTATCACCCAGCGAGAGGTTGATGTCGTAACGGTTTATCACGAACTGCAGTAAGGCTTCTCCTCTGCCTTCCATAATCTTGGGACGGATTACGAACTCTGGCTCAATCCAGTTCAGTTGAAGCGATTTCTTGGGTTCTATCAGCGTAGGGATATTGTTGATGTAAGCAATATCTACGGTATCGGCAATACCACACTCACCACATCCGTCGGTAGAAAGTACGGCCACAATGCGTCCGCCGTCAATATCGGCAGGCACGGCTACCCGTTCGGAATAGGTTACATCGTACTCCTTGCGGTTGTTTACCTTGCGTGCGACATTTGCCAGTGTATCAACATAGCCGTCGAGAAGTACACGGCGGTTCATTTTCTTACTATAGATAGGAGCATCGAACACCATAGGAGTGTATTCTGCCAGCATAGAGTCTTTTTGCAGCAACTGCGGAACAACAATGAGGCGGGTACGACCTGTAAAGGCCTTTTCCGGAATGTGAATATTCACATCCACACCCACAGTAGACATGCTGTCGGGAGTAAGCGTACGCACCGGTGTTACCGCAACTTTCTTATTCATACCCGATGATGCACAGCCGGCTACTCCAAGCCACAAGCATCCAGCCCAGATTAAATATGTATATCTGAATTTCATATTGCAAACGTTTAAAAGATATAAGAAACCGATACAGCCAATTTTGTAAGCCCCCAATAATTTTTGGTCTTGTCTTCATGGCACTTACTGCAAGGAATGCGGGGACTCTCCTTATACCACAGGCGAGCGTATCCGGCACCAATCAGCGCTTCCAGGTTCCAGTGCGACGACAATATCCAGTTGTACCCATAGGTTACTCCCCCTCCGGCCAAGTAACCGTCGTATCGCTTATCACTGAAACCTCCATAATATTGTGCTCCATGCAAGTGAATTCCTACAAAATGACCTTCAAAACTCTCGCAGAACCAGTATCTCAATTCTGGTTGCACAAGCCAGAAACGCATTTTTCTGTCATCCTTAAACGTCCAAGGATTGTATGCCAGCTGCCAGTCGGTAGTAAACTTCCGGCTCAGACCAACTTCAATACTGGCATTAGGAGTGGTAGTTCCCCAATAAAGCATATTTGTCTTCAAAGCTACGTTTTGAGCATTTCCGTTTCCTCCGAAACACAGAAAGGCACATAGAAAGAATAATTTTCTATATTTCCGTATCATCTACACTATCATTTTATTTTTTTGCAAAGGTAAACAGCAACGGAAATACAAAAATTACAAATTCACGTCAAATAATTACAATTTACAATCACCCTATAATTCTAGTCAACCTATACAGTTTTTCCAATTGCTTCTTTTCGTATTTTATTAGGAGTCTTTCCAAAATATTTTTTACAGAATGTAACCAGATACGAAGTTGAAGAGAACTTATATTTTTCGGCAATCTCACTAAATGACAAATTGCTCAAAGCAACATCGCGCTTCACAAACTCCTGTTTACGTAATAAGAGCCAGTTTTTAGCTGTTTCATTGAAAGTTTCCTTAAAGCGCCGATTAAACGTACTCTGACTCATATTTGCCTGTAAAGCAAAATCCTTGACATCAAATATCTTGCGGCTATTCATTAATACAAAATCCTTAAATTCTAAATTTTGGCCCAAAACGGGATAGAAAAACAAAGCCAGTTCTTCTTTTGTATATCCGGCACGCAAATACAAGAAAAGTTCATCACGCTTTATCTGATGATAGTGTATGCACCCCAATCCCTCTTTTAAACAATCTACTAGTAAAGAAAAGAAACTTTGCAGGCGCATATCCAATTTCAAGCAATATGGACTTTGATAAGTGCTTTCAGATATAAAACGCGACAACTGTTGAATGGAAAAACGCGAGCACAACTTCAAATCGTTTGCAAACGAACATAATAATAAGATAGTAGCTTTCCGAGCAAAGGTCGTTATTTGTTTATTTCTTGGAAGTAAAAACATATACCCCAATTGAGGAGTAAAATATTTATCTATTTCATATCTTATCTCAATATCTCCTTGTAACAAAATAACCAAAAAAGTTGTATTAAGAAACCGACGTTCCACAGTATGCCCTTCGGGAATCTCCATCAACGTAAAAACTTTATTGAATTCTTCCGCATAATTAGTACACGAAATATGTTCATTTTTATACAAGAGTGTCATGCCTTTTCACTAATTAGGTTAATACTTACTCCTCAAAAAGCTTCTTTGACTTGTTAAGAACTTTACATATCCATTTATAAAAGCACAACAAATATAATTATTCTCTATATAAAAAACACACAAAAAAAAAGTTTTTTTCCTAATTAAACTAATCTTTCTCTAATGAAAATATGCTAAAATCAATAAGTAAAAACAGGCTAAATAGCCAAAACTTATCAACAAAAAATCCGGAAATTTGTACAATATCCTTTTGCTTTTGTACAAAT
>UMAZ01007905.1_pt1 | contig 18692 bp, 10 predicted proteins | sample 1963841 | NCBI WGS metagenome assembly UMAZ01 (sample SAMEA4835929, study PRJEB28245) | human gut metagenome | biome: gut microbiome; material: fecal sample | place: Denmark | collected 2008
TGGCGGCCAGTAGCCGTTCCAATTCCTTGCCGTTGCCGCTCCAGGGAGAAAAGAACATGTCCTTGTCCGCGATGAAGCGGAAAAGGTAGGCTTCACTGTCTACCACCTTGTCTTGTTGTGCGGACAGCGGGAATACCGCCAGGGCAAGCAGCAACGTGAACGCGATTCGTTTGAGTTGATCCATAATATTGTTTGACTTTTCGGGGTTAGACATAACGACCGATGGCGACACGCGGGCACAAGTCGCGCGTCACGTATCGCCGTCAGGCATGTTTTTCCTGCCGCTATGAACAACGGCGGGGGTATATGGTTATCCGGATGTTGCCGATGGAAAAAATCGGCTGGAAGAAGAAATAAATTTCTCGCAACGTTTCACAACAGCTTTGACCTGATGCTTTTCAACACACGCCACACCGTCATGCCTGAGAGCTTTATTCTCTTCCTAAGCAGATAGTTGGCAATCCGTTGCGCTCCCCCATCTTCTTGTCTCACGCACAGATTAAGGATAATGGTTTCAATTTCAGGTGTTATCTTCATATTGGCAAGTCTTGATGGACGTTTAGACTTATCGGACAATTCCGACTTGCCTTGTTCTTTCTCGCAATTTATCCAACGGTATAACGTGGAACGGGTAATCCCGCACCGAAGGGCAGTTTTTGTCACAGAACCCGTTTCGACGTATAGCTCAAGCCATTTTTGGCGCATCCGTATATCTTCTTTCATGCTACGAAGATACGGATTAAGATTTGCCAACGAAAAGAAAAAGTGTAGCGTATCTATTGATACTTTGCAATTAAATACTACTCCGCTTTTCAGCCATCTCCTTAATACCAGCCTGTCAATCTACACATTGTTGAGAAGCCATTCATGATTAATATGATCAAAACAACCCTTAATGTCACCTTCCAGTATCCATTGTGGTAAACAGTCTCTACTCAACCATCTATGAAGTGCGTCTATTGCATCTGCAGTACTTCTAAACTTTCTGAACCCATATGAGTTCGCATCCGCTTCACTTTCAGTTATAAGTTCTAAAGCCATAAGATATATCCTGCACGGCTCTGTCCTTCATGGTTGGTATTCCCAAAGATCTTGTCTTGCCATTTGCTTTGGCTATGTTGACCTTCCTCAGCGGGAAGGCCTTATATCCTCTCCTTTTCAATAAACATATAGCTTCTATTTTCTTGGCATCAGTGTCCCACTTCATATGGTCAACCCCTGCCGTACGTTTACCTTTATTGGAAGTTACTTTCCTTATCGCCAATGCCTTGGCTTCGTAGGAAGTGGCAAGTAGGTACCGTAAGGCCTTTACCTTGTTGTACCTCTTTTCTTTGTGGGCCTTTGCTATTCGGACCTGCAGTTTTCTCACTTTACGCTCATATTTGGAAGAATCGATATCTTTTCATGTCGTGTTTCGTACGGTTAAAGATGCACACTCGGCTTTTGCCTTGCTCATTTGCAGTTTCTTCATTTTATTAAAGTTCTACAATCGTTTCATAAAGAATTACCCTGCGGAAGTCTGCCTGATTTCGCATGGGGTGATGTTTAAACCTCTATCCTCCGCATTACACAGAATCATTCACTTTCTCCGCAATCCTTTACCCGCACCACATTCGGCTTTTCTTGCAATTGGCTTACCTGCCTGACATAGACAGGAGAAATACGGGTTTACCAAGTTCCGTACAAGTAACTGACGCCCGACTTAGAGCCCGCCCCTCCACCGCCAGTATGATGTCCGTGTAGCCTTACATTCCCAAAAGACTATCCTGACTACCCACCTTTTGGCTATAGCTTATAAATATCCGTAAGCTATTTCTTTATTACGATGGTGTAGCGATTCACATATGTTACTCATATCAGTCAGCCTAACAGCCTATACATTGGATATTTCTGTAAAGGACTGCATTGTCAAGAGGGCTTCGCACTAAACCATGACTGGTAAAGCACGCCTCTTTAGACTACTATTGACAGAACAATAGGTTCAGGCACAGTGCTGAACAATTACTTGTACGACTTCTTGTCGCACGGAATACCTAAAGATACAAAAAGGCCAACTAATTCGCAATAATTTGGCTATGAATTAGTTGGCTAATTTTATATTATTTAATAAATACCCCTATTCAGTTCGATTAATGGAGCTGAACTATAAATTTGGACGTTTGCCTTCTTATACAAGATTGACATTCATTGTTTCCGCTATTGTTTTGTTTTCAATCAGCATTCAACTGTATCAACATGAACAGTCGTTTGAAAACTTGAAACTCATTTTCCAAAAACATAAATAATCAACAGATTATTAAAGGTAATCAGTTGGACTATACATTATCTCAGAAAATATATCTATTTGACCTTCATTATATCTTTCAACAGTCCCAACGGCTCATCTGTAGTGATAAAGTCGACTTTATCCCAAAAGTATTGCATGTCCTCTTTTTTATTAACCGTCCATACATTCACTTTTAGCCCCAAGGCATGGCAACTTTCAATCCAATCGGTATAACGGTAAAATTCAGAGAAGTGATAATCCGGTCCGGCACTACCCAATTCTTTCAGTTGTTGTGGAGATAAGTCCCCTTTCAGATAATATACAGGAGTGCTTGTGGGAGCCTGACGGATCAGTTCCTTTAATGCGTGAGACGAAAAGGTGATATATATCATCCGGGGTTCGAGTCCCATCTTCTTTATCATCGAAACGATCTCTTCAACAGCTTTTATCTCCCGTTCGGGTTTACTATGAGCTTTCAACTCCAGCACCAGCTTCAAAGATGTTTTCCGCTTAGCTGTTTCCAGAAGCTCTTTTAAGGAGGGTACGCATTCTCCATTCGCTAACCATAACCCGGTTAATTCCTTCAGAGTGGACTCTTCAACCTTATGCCCTTGAATAATCCCATCATGGCTAACCACCAAACCATTATCTTTTGTCAGCCAGACATCAAACTCCGAACCATAACATCCTATAGAATCCGCTTTCAACAAAGATGTAATGCTATTCTGTGCTGATCCTTGGGTTTTCCAGAAACCACGATGGGCAATCACCCGTGTTTGTGCCGAAGTATTGGCAATCATAAACATAATTGCCAATAAACACATTACCTTTTTCATTTTGTCCTTTCCTCTAATTGTTAGTTATATAAGAGCTGATTCTCTAGTATCCCGGATTCTGCACTAGATTGGGATTTACTTCTATCTGATCTTGTGGAATAGCAAGCCAATAGTTCTTGGGAGCGGTAAAATTACGAACGCCGGTTTCTTTCATGTCCGTAAGTTTATAAAAACTATCAGCGGTTTTTCCGGATAATGTCCAGGATTTCTGATAACGCATCATTTCAGTATGGGCAATTTTCCAACGGCGCATATCATGGAAACGTCTGCCTTCCATAGCCAATTCAATGGAGCGTTCATCATGTAATATTTCGCGCAACTTCTCTCCTGAAGGAATACCACCGGCTTTTGCCCATGAATCTGCAAAGGTAGGTAATCCGCAACGTTCACGTACTTTATTCAAATAGGACAGACTGGCAGTACTCAGTGTGCCGCTATATTCGAAATCCGCTTCTGCATAACTCAGATAGAGTTCGGCCAGACGCATATAAGGAAAGCACCAACGGTTGTAGGTTATTTGATCGGTAGTCCTATTATAGGTATCATATTTAGACACCCATTTCTGACAATAATAACCGTTGTCCGTTTGATACTCATCCTTGGCATTGCCATTATTCTGCTGCATTTCACCACGTCTGCATTTGAGCACTATTGTCTTTCCCTGCACGTCATAATTTCCACGATCAAAGCCAATAGAGGCATAAAAGCGCGGATCACGATTCCTGTGAAAACGTACCGTACTATCACCTGGTGCAATGGAATACGGATCAAGCTTCTTAGTCTCGGGGTCATCTGCCCAAGGTAGACCGTTCTTGGTATAATACCTACTCACACAATCCCACGTCGGGAATAAGGACCCTCTAAAACCTTTGGTCGAATAACTTGTAAATTCAACACGAGGAGCCATATTCTTGATACAGTAGGAAATAGTTCCCTGTTCAGCAAAGCCAAACAGGACTTCATTCCAGTTAAATCCGCTACCACTGATCCCATCACCGACAAAGGCTTCATGATAGTTTTTCTTCCCTTGCTCCAAGTCATTGGTCGAATTTCCATAAAGTTTGTAACCGTTCTCTTCGCAAAGGTCTATGGCCTCTTTGGCAGCATCCATCGCTCTCTTCCACTTTTCCCGGTCATAAGTCTGGTTAATCAGAAAAGTGCCGTCGGGGTTTTTAAAGTCGGAATAAAACTCACTATTCCCATTGACTAACGGCGAGGCGGCATAAAGCAACAGCCGAGCCTTGAAAGCCAAGGCAGCAGAAGAGGTAGCCCTGTTTCTCTTACTTGAATCCCATACGCCAGGAAGTAATCTAGCTGCTTCCGAATATTTATTGGCAATGAAATCGACACATGTATCATAAGGAGAACGGGAGGTCATCATCTCGGCCGGAGAACTTTCCATTGGTATTTCCTTGTCAATAATAACTATCGGTCCATAGTACTCCAGCATGATCTGATGATAATACCCGATCAAAAACAGCACTTCACCTTTCCACCAGCTCAGGTTTTCGGGGGTAATGTCCGATACCCTATCCAGATTATTAAGCACATTATAGCAATTGCGGATACTTTCCCATACTGCTTTCTTCACAGCACCCTGCGGATAAGATTTTGCTGTATTGCTCCATAATGAGTAATAAGTCGTTGTTGGGGATTCTTCCCCATAAACCAGACTGCGGAAATGAAACCAGCGCGTTGTTCCTCCTTTGCTCGTTATGATTTCGTTTCCTCCGGTAAAATCAGGAAATTGTTGGGGATGGAAATAGTTAGGGATATTCGCGTAGCAAGACAGTACCATTCCTTCAGCCTGATATTGTGTCCGGTAGATATCATCCACGGTAGCAGTACCTTGCGGAACCACATCAAGAAAATCACATGATGCCATCATTAAACAGCCGATTGCCGACAGGCATAACTTTGTATATATATTTTTCATAACTTATTCTGTTCTTAATTAATAATGAAACTGAATCCCGATCTTGGCCGTGCGCTGTAGCGGATATTTCAAACCATTCCCACTTCCCATTTCAGGATCCCAGGTACTGAACGGAGAGAATGTCAGCAAATTAGTACCTGCTGCATACACACGCAGCCACGGGAAGAAGGAATAGCCCAGTTCGGCATTCTTCAGGCGCAGGAAAGCTGCGTTACGTAGGTAATAAGTGCTGGTTTGCGCATTGTTCGTGATAAATTCGGGTGATAATCGGGGATAGGCGGCACCGGCTACATTATTGCTTTCCGACCAGTGGTCATCAACGATATACTGTGCAATGTTATATCCTTTATGGCCCGCTTCGCTGAACGGATGAATATCGCTCATCATTAAACTGACTTTGGCCACTCCCTGGAAAAACAGAGACAAATCCCACTTTTTATACTTCAACGTTCCTCCAAAACCATAGATAATCTCCGGAATTTCAGGATTGCCGATAATCGTCCTGTCATAACCATTCACCACGTTATCACCATTCAGATCTTTATATTTAATATCTCCCACCGTATAATTTCCGAACGACTGTTTGGGAGATCTGTCTATTTCCTCCTGAGAAGTAAACAATCCGTCAGACACATATCCCATAATACTGTTTATCGGGTGTCCGATTCTTGAAGAATAGGGTTCTACATTCACCGGTTCGTCTATCTCCGTAATCTCATTATGTGCATAGGTCAGACTACCGTTCAGGCGGAGCACCCAATCTTTGCCAATTACTTTGCTGTATGCTACACTCATATCCACACCCTTATTCTTTACCGAGCCAATGTTGGCATAAGGCAGCATACCTGTCACTCCCATTGTTGAAGGGACGGACGAACGTTGCATAAAAATTCCACTACGGTCTTCCTTGAAATAATCAATGGTTATATCCATAGATTCAAGAAGGGTCATATCGACACCTAAATTCAGCTTTTTCGATTTCTCCCATGTAGCGTTCGCATTACCATAAATATTTACAAGCGGCCCATTCACGCGGGTACCGCTACCAGTCCACCAATCCAAATTATTATTCATACTGACTTCTGTTACATAGGGAAAGCGAGTGGCAAGCGCATCATTTCCGGTCAATCCATAAGTAGCTCGGATTTTCAGAGTGGAAACTGTTTTTTTTAACGGTTGGAAAAACTTTTCATTAGAAATAGTCCATCCTAGGGCAATCGCAGGGAAGAATCCGAAACGATGCCCGCTTCTGAAATTCTCCGAGCCATTATAACCAAAGGTAGCCTCAAGCAGGTAACGCTGACCAAAACTGTAGGTCAGACGTCCGGCCATCCCTTGCTCACGGTAAGGAAGAAGATCTTTTTCAGCTCCGCCGTCCTTCACTTTCTTGGTTTCTTTCATGTGGTAAACAAGGGTAGCTCCCACATCATGTCCACCAAACTGGCGTGAGTAGTCCAGCGCTCCCTGTAAAGACCAGACACTCTCTGTCGGATCACGCCCGGAATTGCTCTTCAGATAAGGTTCTCCCGGCTCACCGATAGTCGAAGTCTTATAAAGGTAGTTTCCCTGATCATCCATCGTATAGTCATCAGATACTTTATAGTAGAAAGGTACAATCCAATGATCCAGCCAGTTAAAACTGTAATTATAGAAAGATGCCAGTCCGGTGAGTTTTAACCCTGGTGTGACAAACTTCAAGTCCTGTTCGAGATTGAAAGCGGTCGTCATATAGACATAATTTCGTTCCGTATAACCTTCACTCAATTTGGCGTAAGGATTCGGCTCTGATTTTCCCACATCCCACGGATCATTGCTACCGTAGCGGATGTATGTATCCCCTGGTTCAGCAGGAAGTGTAGCAGGAAAACGTACGGGATTCCCATGCATGGAATAGGCGAACAAATTCCGGGTACTTGTTTTGGGGGCATGGTGGTAGAACAACTGCGTATTCATATTTAGCCCCACTTTCGTCGTAGAGGTAACACGGGCTGTCACATTACTCTGAAACAGGTATTTCTTGTTGCGCATACCCACATCAAGCTTATCTTCCTTGGGTTGCCGGATGATACCATTTTCATAGAAGATTCCAGCATTCAGGAAGTAATCCACATTTTTGCTTCCGCCCTTGATGGAGATATTCAAATTCTGATTAACGGCGAAGTCTTTGAACAACATACTGTACCAGTCATTGTTTGGGAACAGGTAGGGATTTGCATTGGCACGTGTTTTATCTATCTTATCCCGGCTATAGAAAGGCTCATACTCTTGGTTATTGGCAATAGCCTGATTATAAACGGCTTCATTATACATATCCATGTAAGTCGGGCCATCTGCCATTTTCTGCACATAGGTAGGCATGGAGAAAGTATTATCAAAGCGGATATCTACAGACATTTTCTCGGAAAGCTGTCCTTGCTTGGTAGTAACGATGATAACTCCGTTAGCCCCCCGTGAGCCGTATAGGGACGTTGCCGTAGCATCTTTCAGCACAGAAAACGACGCGATAGATTCTGGAGGAATATTGTTCATCATCGTAGCGTTGATTTCCACACCGTCAAGTATGATCAGCGGTGAGGTATTCGAACCAAAAGTTGATATACCACGTATATAGAATTTCGCCTCATCAGAGCCTGGTTCACCCTGTGTTTGTACGGCGATGATACCTGGAACGTTCCCGGCAAATGAAGTACTAAGATTACTGGATGTCATCTTCAGGTCTTCCGGCTTCACTGCCTGCACAGCTCCCACGAGGGATTCTTTCTTTTGTTTGCCAAAACCGACCACGACCACTTCATCCAGCATCATACTCCTGTCCGGAGTCAAATTAACGGAAATGAACTTCTTATCTTTTACCACTACCGTTTTCTTCTGGTACCCAACATATGAAATGGTCAATGATGCGTTCTTTGCCAACTGTATAGTGAATATACCGTCCACATCTGTTATAACCCCGTTCTGCGTTCCACTTTCCAATACGGTAGCTCCAATAACAGGCTCTCCGTTTTCGTCTCCCACATATCCTTTCATTTCTGCTTTTACTTCTTTTTGCTGGCTCTCGTCGATCTTTCTATTATCTGCCGCCGTTACAACGGAAACGGGAAATAATGTGAAGGCTAACCATAACAGGATGCAACAGCTTTCGCTGGTAAGGCATCCTTGTTTTACTTTACAGTTCATATATCAATAGATTTTTTGATTAGTAGTGTAGATTTTTCTCTGAAATACAGGGAGGTGTGTCGTAATGCACGATGTACCCTCTTTTTTATTCATTACTATACAACTCTGTTCATTTTCTTTTCTATTATTCATTGTGTGTGCAATTTATTTTATAATTATTTCTTTGACTTTATATAAATTACAGTACAAATTCTCAAACTAAGAATCGTTTATATATACGATAGGAAAACAACTCTCTCTTCCGCCCGAAGGCTGGCTGGCAAAAAAAAGTAAATACCTTGTCATACATCAAATTTAGTTGTTAATATATTTGCAAAATTACCCGGAACAACTCGGATAAAATATCAGAAAATGACCTGATATTATAAAATTTAAAGCAAAATACATATTACTAGTGCGATATGAAATCTTTAGGCAGTACTCCGAACTGTTTTTTAAAACAGCTTGAAAAATAGGAGGGGGTACTGAACCCTACCATGTAAGAGACTTCCACCACTCCATAGGTTCCTTCTTTCAGTATGGAAGCTGCCTGCTTCAAACGGAAAAGGCGGAGATATTCGTTCGGACTCATATTTAGGATTCCTTTCAATTTCCGGTAAAAGTTGGAACGTCCCATATTCATTGCATCCGCTATATCATCAATTTGCAGGTCCGTATTATCAAGATGGCGTAATATATACTCATTTAACTTGCTAATAAACATCTCATCGGCCTTTGTCTGCGCCATTGCATCTGCTTTGATAAAAGGAAATTCAATAAAGTGACGGCGTAATCTTTCCCGATTACTCAACAGATTTGCTACATTGGCACGAAGATACTCCATAGAAAACGGCTTTTCAATATACGCATCCGCCCCTTCTTCAAGTCCTTCGATTCTTGATTCCAGATTAGTTTTAGCTGTCAATAATATTACAGGAATATGACTATAGTCCAGATTTTGTTTCAGATGCTTGCATAATTCAACCCCGTCCATCAGAGGCATCATAATGTCACTTATTATCAGATCCACAGATTTCTGTTCAAGAACGTCCAACGCCTCGACCTCATTTTCCGCAATCAGTACATGATACAATGAAGACAATTGCCTGAACACAAAAGCAAGCATATCCTTATTATCTTCTACAACCAATATGGAAGCAACCTCTCTTTTATCTTTATCAGAAACTTCACGATCTTCATCATCATACCCAGGTTTCTTATGTTGTTCTTCCGAATCATCCGGAAGTGTCTGGTGTAATATTGGAATGGAAAGAATGAAACGGTTACAATCTAGCTCCCGGTCCATCACCAGCATACCTTGATGCAACTCTGCCAAGTAACGAGCCATAGCTAATCCGATGCCTGTGCCCGAGACAATATCTTTCCCGTCCCGGTATTGGACAAAGGCTTTAAAAATATTTTCACGCATTTCGATAGGGACTATATTCCCATCATTACTCATAGAGATAGTGAACACCTCATTCTTCTCATCAACAGACAAATGGAGATAAACGTATGTCCGGGCATATTTCAATGCATTAGCAAACAGATTACTGAGAATTTTGGTCAAAGCCTCTTTGTCAACAGAAGCCAACAATTCTTCCTCTGGAACTTCTACTTCAAGTTTAATTCCCCTTTGCTTTGCCAAAGTGGTGAAATACTTATAAACAGAGTGGACGATAGTACCGATATTATATTCTTTCGGATTCAATTTAAAACCTTTATTTTCCGCTTTACGGAAATCAAGTAATTGGTTTATCAGGTTCAGTAACCTCTCCACGTTCTGATCCATAATTTCCAATTCCATCCTTACATTTTCGGAGAGTTCCCTATCAGCAAGTACATTCTCCAATGGGCACTTTATCAGTGTTAAAGGAGTACGGATTTCGTGTGCCACATTTGTAAAGAAATCTATCTTAGTGGTGTAGAGTTCCTGCTCCTTTTCCTGTTCGAACTTCTCCATCTCTTTACGCTGCTTTTCAATAGTACGCTTCCTTAAATAAAAGAAGAGGGCGAAAAATGTACCGAGTATCAATAGGATATAAATCAGGTATGCCCATACGGATAAATAAAACGGGGGCAATATCCTGATCCCCAATGTGCGTACATCTGGATTCCATACACCATCACTATTCGCACCTTTCACGCGTAACATGTATGTCCCATAAGGTAAATTGGAATACGTAATAGGGCCCTTACCCGCTGTATGCCATTCGGAATCATACCCTTCCAGTCTATATAGCAGTGTATTCATGCTCGGTGACTGATAACTTATCGCAGCTATCCTGAAGGAGAACGAATTCTGATTTGACTGAAGTTCGATATGGTTTGACAAAGTGATACTTTGTTTCAATGGAGAGCCTTTTTCTCCGACTACCACCTTTTTATTAAAGAGCATAAAATCGGTAATCAAAACAGAGGGTAAAAAATCATTATCAATAAAGGAGGAGGGGGCAAAGGAGATGAAACCGTTAATACAGCCAAAATAAATCCGTCCATTCTTATCCTTATAGCTGGACTGGTAATTAAACTGGTTACTCAGCAACCCATTAGCAACTGTATACACTTTAAAACTGGAATTCTTCGGGTTAAAATGCACCAGCCCTTTATTGGTTGAAACCCAGAACAATCCCTTTTCATCTTCTTCAATCCGATAAATGACGTTGCTTGGCAGACCGATACCGTCATAACGGACAAAGGTGTTGGCGGAAGGCACAAAGCGGCAGAAGCCACCTCCTTGTGTGGTAAACCATAGCTGATTTTGACTGTCTTCAAAAATACTCAGCACCTTATTGGATGGAAGGGTGGACGAGTCTGCTTCCTCATGTACGAAATGTTCCCAACCACCTGTACGGACATTCTTTTTATAGACGCCATCGGCATAAGTTGCCAGCCATAAATTCCCCTGCTTATCCTCCTTTATATAATAAACAAACGTCCACCCAAGTTCGGGGACGCGTTTAAAACGTTCCGTATCTGGGTTGTACCGAAACAATCCTATTGTTGTTCCAAGATACAGATCGCCCGCAGTTATCCGGCAGATAGAAAAGATATCACTTGCAATATTATCATAGTGCTTTACAGCGTATGTCCTCAAATCAATACGCTTCAATCCTTTTGCAAAATTCCCAACCCACAGATAATCTCCGTCCAAATACAATCCGTGAACATTATGATAAATATCCGGATGAATGAACGGTTCGATTTTTCCAGTACTAGGATAATAATGGAAAAGCCCCTTATCTTCTGTACCTATCCAGAGTGTGCCGTCATGGGCGGCACAAAACTCCCGCACCCTTTTTCCCATTTTGTTTGATTCTTTCTGGGGATAGACTTTATCAAAGTAGGTATATTGCCGGGGGTAATAATTCACACCCCCAAAATAAGTCCCTATCCACATTCCGCCTTCACGGTCTTTGAGAATCGAATAGATGGCATTGTCAGAGATTGAATAGGGATCACCGTTGACGTTCTGCAAGTGGATGATTTTTGCCGTGTGCAGATTATAGATATAAAGTCCCGATTCGGTTCCTATCCATAATTCGTCATCTGAATAAAATGCAAGTTCCCTGATATAAATATCACCTCCCAATTCATCCTTGGAAAGAAGGGTACGGATAGTCTTATTAGTTAGGTTCACTTCTTTCAGTCCGAATACAGTTCCCACATACATGCAATTATAGGGTCCGGGGAGCAATTTATAGATGTATTCATCTCTGAAAGACACTTTTGAATCTTCTGGAAAAATCGGAGTTAAAGTTTTAAGCTTGTCTTTTGAATAATACAGATTTCCATCACGTATGTCCAACCAGCAGACATCGTCCGAATCAAAATAGAGTTGGCCGGAAGTTTTAAGGTTCAGAGTACCGGACCCGTCCGACTGATAATTAACCAACTGGCTATCCTGGGGATTGTAATAGAAGATTCCCCGCGTCTGAGTTACAACCCAGATACCTCCTTTCTGGTCCCCAGTTATCAGATTGACCGTACAGTCTATATCTATGTTTGAATTACTTATCAGAGTAAAATGCCTGACCTTTTCCATTTGTGGGCAATAGACATATAGGCCTACGTCTGTCCCAATCCATATTTGCCCAAGATTGTCTTCATACAAAGAAGTGATGAAATTATTGCCCAAGGTTCCGGATTCTTTCATGAAAGTCCGAAAAGAGATACCATCATACCGGTCAAGACCATCCTTCGTCCCAAACCACATAAATCCTTGTTTATCCTGAAGGATGGCATGGACCGTATTCTGGGATAATCCATTATTGATATCAAGTGAACGGAATGCATATTGTCCTTCATTCAGAACGGCAAGGGAATAAAGAGGCATCAAAGAAAGAAGTATTAATATAACTAAAATACGTAGTCTCTGCATTGTCTTAATTGTTAGTTTCATTAATTAACATACAACAGGATATAAGAATATCCTGAAAAGTGGATATCAGAGCTATTTCAACAGTATATTCTCAGTACGTCCCGGTGTCAGCAATTCCCAAAGGGATGCTACCGTCCAACCGGGAGCAAACATGTCATTATAATATCCTTTTCCATTCCTTCCATAATCCCAGTTGGTGTGCTGGATCACTTCCGGATAATAACCAACTTTTATCACTCCACACATATGTCCTTTATAAGGAAGTAACTGGCACATGGAAGTAGAAATGACTTCAGCAAAATCAGAGAAACGAGGTTCATTATACTCTTTGGAAAGCCAACGGAGCACATCGGCAAATTCAAAAATAAATACATCAATATGATTATTCTCCACCGAGACATTTCCCCAGCCGCGAGTTTTCAGACCGATATCACCCAACATCTGCCCGGGAGCAAACGGAACGTCCCAGACGTAATACCAGGACAAGGCAAAATAAGCCGCTTTTCGTGTCAGAGAGGCATAGTGGTTATGTTCCGTACCATTTGTTATCAATGATAAATAGTAAGTTGCCATAGCGGTATAGAGGGAAGCTTCCTTATCCTCACAGTTTGCATCCAGCGTAGAGGAGAAATAGTCAGCCTTTGATATAAGCTCTTTTTCCAGATATTCCGCAGTACGCCGGGCAGCGGACAGATAGCGTTTGTCCTTAAAATATTTATATCCCATAACCAGAGGTAATGTAGCGGATGGAGTACTTCCTCCACTTCCGTCAACAACTGTAAAGTCATCATGGAATTTACGTGGAAAACTTCCATCTGGATTTTGCAGTTGCAAGAACATATCGAGCATTTTCTTTAAGCGTTGTTCCCAATCAGGATGGTGACGTTTATACTTCTGTTCATAATTCAGATAATGAAACATGGCATAAATTCCTTCCGACTGACGACGTATGCTATGCACTGGGCGTTCTTCTTTCACATCACTATCATTTTCCAGATTTACCCATTCACGCAAATAACCGGTTTCCGTAAAGCCATTTTCTAAGTAACTATCAAATATCTTTTTACTGCTAGCTGCAAGGTCATCACGTCCATTCTCATTGCCAAACTCCCATGCATTGAAAGCGTTTAGAAGTACGCGACCGACAAAACCTATCTCTGCTACATTCATGTTGGCACAGGCTGCCACTTTCATTTCAGGGCTGGAGTAATAGGCAAGAGCTTTGTCCCCAACAAAACTTTCCACAAAATAATTGCTCAGCACTCCTTTTATCTCTTCTGGAGAAAAAGGTATTTTCACAGGTTGGGGACGGTATGTATCATAACAATATTCCCAAGTATGGCAAATAAAATCTGAGTAGTCTGTAGCCTGCCCCTCGATAAATTCCCAGGTCAGGAGTACTGTTTCTCCTTTTTTTAGATATTGGAAAGATGTAACCTCCGGAGCCAGCGTCAACTTACGAATATAGGTTTTAGGAGCTTCTCGGTAAGGAAATCCAAAAGATAGTGTTGATGTTCCGTCATGGCTCTCAAAGCCGGTGAACCCTAGGGACGTTTTGCCCGAGAGGATGATTTCGCCTGTTTGGTGGGTAGCAAGGGCATCCCATTGAAAATCGTCCTTGCGTGCCACAGTCATATAACGTCCATCTTTCTGATTGAAGATACCGGTAAGGGGTGAGCTCAGACGATCCTCACGTACCAGCCAACTCTCTGATATATGAAATGAAGGAGCACCTTTAGGAGAACGTAAATTGCGACTATACCAGAATCCTGGTAGATAAAACATACAGTCATTATGTCGGAAGCCTGTTTTCAACTGTTGTTGATAATTAAAGTACACGTCTTCCAATGCCGTAATACTTACTACCATTACACATTTAACATTGTCACGTTCTATTCTCTCTGTAATGATTAATGGTATTTTTTCTTCAGACTCTAACAGATAGATTCCCTTATCATCAACGGCTCCTTGAAAAGCAAGGGAATAGTTTCGTGATTGATTACCGGGAACCTTCAAGGAGACTTGTGCAGATATTCTTTTATATATATCATTAACAGTCCTAGCATCAATAGTAATAGTACAGATCATCAGGCAACAAAGCATACATCTTAATTTTGTCATATAAATCAGATAATTTAGTTTATTAATATTCTTTTAATTTGCGTTCCAAAATTAGGATATTACGTATACAAAGAATGTGATTTTTTGAGCAATTATTATAAGATTTCAGTAGAATTCATAAGAAACAGCCCATTAAGTATTTATTTTTTAATCCTCTATTAAGATCCCATTACAATATACACTTATATTTTTATTGGGATATTTAATACTACAAATGTAAATGTGTCAGAATGCGGGCACAACCTCAGGTCCCTAGCCTTTGTATTGACGAGACTTCTTTAAGCTGCGGAGAATTATATACTGTTGTCACTAATCGTGCGGGACGTGGTGGCAGAGGTACACTTGTGACCATGATACGTGGCACGAAGTCTGAAGACGTCATAAAGGTGCTTGAAATGATTCATGTCTCCAAGCGCAAGACAGCCAAAGAGGTCACTTTAGATCTTTTGCCGACCATGATGCGGATCGTCTGAACGGCTTTTCCCAATGCCACTATGACAGGTTATCGGTTTCATGTACCTTAATTCCGCAATACTATTGTAAATTAAATCTTTTAAGTAGAGGTTGTGTCAAAACGCTGACACACCTCTTTTAAATGCTATTTAATGCGAAATTACAAAAATACGCATTTAGATGGAGGCAAACTGTTTGCGCCATTGGCTAGGTGACATGCCCGTTTTTTGTTTGAATATACGATAAATCCATGTGTGGGATGAGAAACCGCACTCTGTGGAAATAGCGTCAATGCTATATTCGGGGTTGGCTTTCATCATGCGAACAGCCTCATTAAAACGAATGTCGCTAAGCCAGGTTCTAAAATTGGTGTATTCTGACTGATTGAAGTATTCTGTCAGTTCGTTTTTCTTGTATCCCAACTTGGTAGCTAGCGAATAGATGTTAACTTCATAGTCCTTATAAAATCCCTCTTCACACCATTTCTTGAGGGCTAATTCTATTTCCATCTTTCTATTAGCTGTCAAGATATTTGTGCCATGAGTGTTCTTGCCGTCTTTCATGTCTTCTGCTTCCGTGACTTTTGCTTCTGCGTCATTTTCCTCAGGAATGACTTCTTTGGGTGTGATGTAATAGCCCATAGCAATGAAAGTGTGGACGAAAAAGATGACAGAGAGTAATATCAAGGGACCTATTATATATAATAAGGTATTGAAGAGGATTGCTACAGGAAGGAGTCCAGCAGCAAAGTATAGCAAAATGATGCTGGCTTGCGAATAGCGCACGTATGGAATCAAGTCGATTCCGAAATTCTCCATGAGCTTCTGCTTTCGGGCTTTTGTTTCTTTGCGAATGATAAGAATAAAATATGCCATGCTAGCCACAAAAAGACCGAGCATCACATAGAGCATATTGCCAATGTGTAAACTTTGACTTTTGAACATGCCAATGACGAAAACTATGGCGATGAGTATGTATGCCATCATACCACGTAAACAATACCGTCGCACTTTGTTGCCTGTGCTCTCTATGTTGATTATGGAGAGAGTGATGGCAAATGCCACTGGAGTATAGAACAATATGTTGAATGCTGCGCCCACATCGGTACCTTGTGCACGGAGTCCATGAATCATCTGTAAGAGGTAGTGGACGGAGAAGAATAGCATGGATGCAACGAGAATCCATCTTGATATTTCGTAGCGCCACACCTTCCATCTCACCTGCAAACTTGCCATGGCTAATTGCAATGCTAGCATGGCTGTAATGACGCAACATACAAGTTGTAATATGAATAACGATTTCATAGTATTGTTATTACCTTAATTCCGCAACACTATAAATTTTAACTTTTATAATATCCTGAACAACAAAAAGTTCTTGGACAAGCCAAGCGGCAAAGCCGAGCGGCTCAGGATTTTGTCATGTCAAAGGATTCACTTAACTTAGTGTTGCAAAAATAGTCAAACAAAACCTCATCAAGCATGGTAAAAGTACAAATAAAATCCGAGAAACTCACATCTTTTGGTGGTATATTTCCAATTATGGAGAAATTCGACAGGATGTTGTCTTGTACAATAGACTCTACTTTAGGTTTGCGTAGCAAAGTGTATGGCTATCAATATAGCGAGATAATACGTTCTCTGATGTGCGTATATTTCTGTGGAGGGTCATGTGTCGAAGACGTGACCTCACACCTTATGGAAGCACTTTGCTTGCATCCACCCCTCCGTACATGCAGCGCAGACACAATACTTAGGGCCATTCGTGAATTGACCACACCGAATCTGACCTACAGGTCTGATTCGGGCAAAAGCTACGACTTCAACGTGGCTTCCGACCTTAACAATCTGCTTGTCAATGCATTGCTGGCAACTGGACAGTTGCTGCCAGACAATGAATATGACTTTGATTTTGACCACCAGTTCATTGAGACGGAGAAATTTGACGCAAAAATAACCTACAAGAAGTTTACCGGTTACAGTCCAGGAATAGCAACGGTCGGCGATGTCATCGTCGGGATAGAGAACCGCGACGGCAATACCAATGTCCGTTTCCATCAGGAAGACACTCTAAAACGTATTTTTGAGCGTTTGGAGAATGCCAGAATACATATAAACCGTGCGAGGATGGATTGTGGCTCATGCTCTGAGGCTATGGTGGAAATGGTGGAGAAGCACAGTCGGCATTTTTATATCCGCGCAAACAGGTGTGTATCGTTGTATGACGATATCTTTGCCTTGCGCGGATGGAAGACCGAATACATAAACGGTCACGAGTTTGAGATATGCTCCATCATTGCAGAGAAATGGGTCGGCAAAGCGTACCGCCTTGTCATACAGCGGCAAAGAAGCATCAACAAGGAACTCGACCTGTGGGAAGGGGAATATACATACAGATGCATACTGACAAATGACTATACTTCGACAGACCGTGACATCGTGGAGTATTACAACAAGCGTGGCGGTGCTGAGCGTGTATTGGACGACATGAACAACGGCTTTGGCTGGAAACGGCTGCCAAAATCGTTCATGGCGGAAAACACGGTGTTCCTGCTTCTGACCGCTTTAATACGAAACTTTTACAGACACCTCATATCTGACGCAAACATGAAGAGCTTTGGACTTAAACGCACAAGCAGAATCAAAACTTTTGTATTCAAGTATGTTTCTGTCCCTGCAAAATGGATTAAGACTGCAAGACAGCACATACTGAACATATACACAAGCAATGATGCATACATGATGGCCTTCAAATTTGATTTTGGGTAGCCTCAAATCTTCGTGGCCTTTTGCGTATTGCCTCAAGTCGCATCATGGGGTAAGGGGATTTTGTCTCTTGCGACTGCACCATTAGGGTTCTTTACGAAAACGAGTCGTTTTAGAGAGGTATCTGCAACCCCAGATATCAAAAATATTACAGGTTGCGGATTTTAGGATGTACAAAAGCTCTTTTATGAGGCAATTGATGAACTCAGGATTACTTATCGCTGAAGGGCACGGGATTTGGAGAGCGGAGAGCGATGAAATTCAGTGGCGCAGAGAGTAAAATAATAAAAAAGTTGGATTTTTATTGACGCGAATCAATTCTTTTAGTATTTTTGCCTTGTCTTTTACCAAAAAAGATTAATAACAGTAAGCGTTAGGCATTATCCATGTTCAGGAAATCCCCAATTTCAAGACAACAATTGGATAATACATCAGGTGCCCCTATGCACTATTATATCTTGTTAGCATATATAGGCGTGGGGCTTTGTGTATTATATGTTGTTGAGTATGGGGATACTTCTGAACGGTAATACCAAAGTTCCCACGCTTAACTTTATATAAACACAACTTCAGGGAACAGAGTTGTCATATAATCGCATTATGAAAGCAATTTGTTTCAAAACCGGACAGGTCCTGCCTTCCGTTTTCATTCCTCTGTCTGTTACTGTCTTTAGTGGAATTCTCTGCCTTTTTGTTTCCATTCCTGCCCCTTTTCGGGACTTGCGGCTATTATTACACAAATTACATGCCAAAGCAGTTTTCTGAATCCATTTATGGC
>UMAZ01017979.1_pt1 | contig 18668 bp, 17 predicted proteins | sample 1963841 | NCBI WGS metagenome assembly UMAZ01 (sample SAMEA4835929, study PRJEB28245) | human gut metagenome | biome: gut microbiome; material: fecal sample | place: Denmark | collected 2008
TCTTTTCCTAAACTCTTAGAGATTTTAGTAATCGTCTCATATGGGGTTTTATTAAATGAGCTTACAGCCTTGTCGAAAGTCTTTCCAAACTGATAAGCGACCTTAATGATTTTGGTCATCTTCATCTTTGCTTTCTTGCTGTTCTTTTTGGACTTACTTGCGATCTTCTTAGAAGTGGCATCATATGAACTAGTTACGCCAGCTCCAGTTTTGTTAGCATTTTTGATAATGTCTTTTGTCGTTTTATCCATTTGGTCTGAAAACGTACTGTTGCCTGCATTAAGAATGCCATTTACAGTCTTCATAACGCCATCAACGTCTTTATTTCCAACCGATTTACTAATGGATTTCTTAATTCCCTTAACATATCCCGTAACTGTTTTTTGCGCTTTCTTAGCTCCATCCTTTATACCTTTTCCTGCGCCTAACAAAGCCCCTCTTCCAGCGTCAATACCAGCAAGTTCAATGTCTCCAGCCGTTGATTTAACACCTTTCACAAGACCTTCTCCAGCGTAAACACCAACTTTATTGGTTTTCTTGGAAGGGGAATGCTCGTCAAGAGACTTTTTGCTCTTCATACCCTTAAGTAATTGATTTCCTAAGGAAACTCCAGTAGAGTATACATCCGAGCTCTTGTTCTTTGCCCCGCTCATAAATCCTATAGCCGCATTAGCGCCAGCCGTACTAAAATCTTTAGAATTAGATCTCATACCGCTAGCAAGGTTCTTGGCTAATGATGAACCGGCGTCTTTGAATTTTGAATTATAATCATTAAATGTGCTTTTAGCTGTACTAAGAGCGCTATTTACCACTGAGTTAAATCCATCGGTAGTATCTGTATCCGATTTAAACGCATCAGTGACGTATTTCAAGAACTTCTTAGCTACGCTTGATGACGGAGACTTCATATCTTCGCTGTTATTTTTCATTCCAGTGGAAATCCACCCAACAACCTTAGAGCCAACCTTCTTGAAATCCCCCGATTTTGATTCGAACCCATTCTGCACAGATTCTAAGGATGTCTTACCTAAAGCCTTAAACGCTTTGTTCATGTCTTTGACTTTTTTATCTAGTCCACCCTTAATTCCATTTAACGAATTAATGAAATCAGATAATTGCTTAGCAATAGTTCCAGCGTTAGATGTGTCAGCTCCTTTTATTGTTGCTGAGAAGCTAACAAAACTCTCACCAAACGATACGAGATTCTTTCCGAATTTCTTCAAGCTCTCCTTGTTTCCACCAAAGAGTATACTCTTAGCAGAAGTTGCTTCTGGTAGATCATCATTCAATTTTGCAATGGATGTAGCTGCGGCAGATGTAGCTGTTATAGTTGAGGTATCGATTCCGGATACTGTTTTAGAGTATTTAGCAAATGACTTACCAAATGAGACCATACTCTTACCGAAAGTTCCTAAGTCCTGTGAGCCTCCAACAAACCACTCTTTCATACCATCCAAACTCGGTATTGTTCCTGCTAATTTTGTAATTGTCATTGCAGCCGATGACGTTGCCTTTATCGATTCAGTATCGACTTTAGATACAGTGTCAGAGTATTTTGCAAATGACTTACCAAATGATACCATGCTCTTACCAAAAGTTCCTAAATCTTCAGAGCCCCCTACGAACCACTCTTTCATACCATCTAACTTAGGGATTGAATTTGCAAATTCTGTTATCGTCATTGCTGCCGCAGATGTTGCTTTTACGGTGTCCGTATTAACTCCGGCAACTAGACTAGAATAAGTAGCAAATGCTGCTCCAAACGGTATAAGAGATAATCCGAATGAAGTTAAACTTTTAGATCCTGTCAGTAGCTGTTTTAATCCACCAGCTTCAGGTATAGCATTCGCTAAATCAGTTAATGTTTGAGCTGCAGAAGATGTTCCTTTAATTACCCCAGGATTTATGTTAGCGACTTCTGTAGCATATATTGAAAATGCTGCTCCAAACGGTATAAGAGATAATCCAAAATCAGCGAGATCCTTTGCCCCGGCTAACAGTTGAGCTAATCCTCCAGATCGTGGTATAGCATTCGCTAATTCAACTAGGGTTTTAGCCGCTATTGCGGTGCCCTTAACTGTTTCCGGATTTACATTTGCTACTTGATCGCCATATGCTTTCATACCAGCACCAAGGTACTGAAGTTGATAAGCAAATTTCTGAATTGGATCTTTTCCAAGGTTTACAAAGGTAGAAATGGCATTTACAATCTCTGCTCCGGCTATTTTGACAATACACCCCGCCAGCACGGACATAGATGATCCTATCTCAGGTTTTACTTTGCCCATTGCAGATAAAAATGGCTGCAGTTTCTTTGCAAAGTCTGATAGATTTGTAGCTATTTGCGGCAATCCATCTGTAATTCCCTGACCAACGCCGGATATGATTCCGCCGACTAATTTTCCTAAACCTTCGCCAAGGATTTCTAATACTTGAACTCCACCGTTCATGAAATCCTGGAATCCAGGTATCTTATTGAGACCTCCGAGTACAGCTATAATTGCTGCGAGTCCAGCGACAAATATCGAGAAACTTCCTAACGCATTTATAGCCCCGGCAATAGGAACATTTTGAAGTATCAGCATAGAAGCTGATATAGATAACAGAACCATGCTTAATCCAGCTGATGCCGCTAACGATCGTTTCCAATCCAATTGAGCTACTAGCCCAATAACACCAGCTATTTCCAAAAGAACTGCACCAGCTAAAAGAACGCTAGCGCGCACCTTTCCAACACCAGCGAACCCTTTTAAGCATAATGTAAATACACCTAAAAGCAATGATATTGCTGCTGATCCTGCCATAACTCCAGTTGGATCTAGCTGAGCCAACAAAGCAATAACTCCAGCTATCTCGCCTACAACCAAAGCAGCAACTATCACTGACTTCTTAGCATCAATTGATACATCGCCAGCTTTGATCATAGCTGACATGCATAAGATTATGGAATCAACAGCCGCGGTCGCTCCTGCCATTTTTGACTGGTCAAGACCGGATAGTATAGCTATAGCCGCAGTTAAAATTACAATAGAACCAGCAACGGTCATCATCATAACACCAGCTCTAGCAGCATATTGTCCAGCGCTAGCGCTAGCTTTAATTAGACCCCCAATAGGTATCATCAGTGCAATTAGATCCGTTATGCATTTAGCCATTGTCTTAAAATCGTACTTCTGTAATTTCTCAAATGCAGCAAGTAAAACATGTAGACTAACAGTAAATCCAAGTAGTAATACGGCTGCTTTAGAGGCATTCGGACCAGCTTTAGCAGATGCCTTAAATAACAGCATCATCGTTCCGAATACGGCTACAAATTGTTTCCATCCTTTCTTCATGGAACTAAAGTCCATCTTAGAAATTTTAGACATTACTTTAGCTAATCCGTATATTGCTACCACGGAACTTAACAATGTAAGCGCTCCTCTAGCTCCGCCCAAACCATTCGCTTTTCCAACAGCAATCATAAGAACCGATAACGATCCAACAGCTAATACTAAAGCACCAATAGTGCTCCCAGCATCTTCAATATTGTAATTAGACAACCCTTTTATAGCTTTAACCATCAGTAGTAGAGAGGCTGCTAAAGATACAATTTGAAGAGCTCCAGCGGCTGCTAATTTAGCATTTGCGCCCATTGTATACTTTGTTAAAGCTCCTGAGCATATTGTAATCACTCCTACAAGCCCTGTAATCACTCCAATATTAATTGCCATAGATTTATTAATGGTCACATTTTGAAGTTTCTCAAGTGCAACGGTCATTAGTAAAATACTTCCAGCAATAGAAATAACCATGGCCGAAACTCCGGAGAATCCTTTTGCTAACTTTTCTGTTGAGATGGATCCGATCGCGTAAGCAAATGCTGTTAATGCTGCTCCCAATATACCTATCAAGACAACAGCACCTTCGATTCGATCCTGAGGTAACACAGTTAACAAAGCTATTGACCCCACTAATATAGCTAGAGCTTTTGCAATTTTAATCACTATGTCAGCTTTGATAGAATCCTGCCAAGTTTTAAGTGTTAGTGCTCCTTGATTCATTAATTTAATAAAGCTGTTACCAATCGCTGCTGGCAAGGCAAATAAACCGCCAAATCTGTCCGTAAGAACCTGTAATAATTTAGAGAGATTATAAAGGGCCTTTACAGAAACCCCTCCTAACAAGATAGTTAAGATATTAGCTGTATTAACCTTTCCGGATTTGTCTTCAATGAAAGAAAATACACCATCAAATGTATCAATCATCGTTTTCTTAAATCCGGCTGCCTGATCGGTCCAACCTTTTAAATATCCTGTTATCTTAGACCTAAGAGAATATAATTTCGAAGTAAAAGAATCTATCGAATCTCCTGCTCCACCAAAACTCTCTTTAGCAATTGCTCCTATTCCAAGAATAGTACTGAGTAAAGCTTTGAAATCTATGTGTCCAATTTCTTCGCAGTGCTGAATGAAATCCTCGATCATAGTTCCAGCATTTTCACCAAACTCCTTCATATCTGGCCATAATGTTTTAACTATAAGATCGTCTAATAATTTTATTACTTCCTGCGTCCCTTTCCAATTCCAAATCGCTTTTCCAAAGTACTCAATATTTTTTATAGCGAATGCTATTGCTGATGATATGAGATCAACACTTTTAGCAACTACGCCAGAAACATTTCCAAATTTTTCGAATTGTACAATGCCGTCACCTAGGACTGCTGTAAGGTCTAATACACTATTTACAGATATACCAAACAATTTAGAAACTACCTGTAAGGCCGTCTTAAGTCCTACTCCAAGAACATTTTTAACAATCTTGACAATTGTAAAGAAACCTTTCAATGTCCTGTATAATTTATCGACCTTATCCCTAGACATTATTAGTTTCTTAGTGAAAGCTTCAAATGCATCGGTTATATTTTTTATTTCTTTTGCATTCTTTTCTGGGAAGATAGCTCTATAAGCAACCCTGAAAGTATCTAATACTGCAACAGCTGCTGCTAGAGTATTTGTGAATGAACGCATTAATGAATTGCGGCCACCCATTTTCTTCCAGGCATCTAGAGTAGCATTCTTAGCAGCAAACGTTTTTACGATATAATCACCGATTATGCTATCTATAAATCCCCAAAGCTTTTTGGATTCTTCGAAGTTACCGAATATTGTTTCCCATGTATGCTCCCATCCAGATCCGATCGCTTCTTTCCAAGCAGCAAACATCTGTCCGGCATCTTTGAATTCCGAAGCTGCAGCATACGCTTTTTGTCCTAATTCGGTTGTTTCATCCGTATACTTACCAAGCGTTTGAATGAGTACGTCAGTAGTCATCCACTGATACTGAAGATTATCATTCCAGTTTTTCGTAGCATTGAATGCGTCAGATGTAGCTCCTTTAGCATTTGTAGTGGTGGTATAGTAGTCTTCGCCCTTTTTGACAACCGTTCCTAGAGCAACTGCAGTATCAAGTAAATTCTGCTTGAAGTCCATGGTTGCCATATTCGCTACTTCGATTGATTTCCAGTCAATTAATTTTACATATCCAGCAGATAATGCCTGAGCAAAGTTATACATGGCATGTGATGCTTGCTCTGCATTTGCACCAGAAATAGCTGCTTCATTCGATACACCCTTAATTGCCGCAACCGCATCTTTTAATCCTACGCCAGCATTTGTAAATTTACCAATATTCGCAGTCATATCAGAGAAGGAATAAATTGTTCTATCGGAATATGTATTGAGCTCATCGAGATATTTATTAACTGTAGATAAGCTTTCTCCAGTAGACATAATAATTGTCTGAATAGAGTTCATTTTCAGTTTATATTCATTCCATCCATCTGACATTCCGTCGAATGCTAAAGCAGACGTTATTCTCTTGCCAGCGTTTATAGCTGCATTTGTAAGTCGATTCAACACGCTCATAACTACAGTATCCATAGCTGAGAATTTGACTTGAACTGCTTCTACCGCTCTGCCCATTCCGTCCATGTTGAACTTTTTGGTCTCATTTTGAAATTTAGCAAGACTCTTTCCAGACTCACTAAAATCGATGCTTTTCTTAAGAGCTTCTATAGATTTTTGACTTTGACGGATTTTTTTCTCGAATTGTCCATTCTCGAATTGCATTCGAACAACGTCATCTTCAACAACTTTACCCATTATCCAGTGACCTCCTTCCAAGCATCTTTAGCTAGCCTATCGAATACCGGCTTTAAAGCCGGGTTAATATAGTCAACCCCCTGAACATATCCACCATTTCTAGTTCCATGCCCATACTGTAGAATAATAGCTATATTCACATGGTTCACTACATTAGAATTTTTAAAAACCAAACTTACTGACCCATTGCCACGAACTATTTCATAATACCACGATGCTGCTGTTACTCCAGTGTCAACAGGAGTTGCAGCCTTGAGGGCAGCTACGCCTTCACGTCCGTACTTGTTTAATATACCAACGTTAACGCCTTCCAAAAGTTTTTCGAAATAATTGTCGAGCTTTTTAAAGTTACCCTCAAGTTTGCATCTGATCATATCATTTTCCCCTTATCCGATTAATGTAGAAGATTCTACAAATCCTGTATACTTCTTTCCTTTAATTGTTACAACGCAAAGCAACCATACCGATTTTTTATACTTGCTGAAGTATCCGTAACATTCGACCTTTCTCCTAGCTGGAATTTCAACCATGAGCTTTTTGTTCCATCCAGCGTCAATACGCATAGGAGTTTTTTTAGAAGTTTTATATAAACCCTTATAAAAATAGCTCATATGCTCTGCATAACAAGTTGTGGTCATTAGTCCACATGGTGTGTTAATTACTGCGTCTACTTCTTTCATAACAGCATCAACATTGTAATGCTTGTCTTTAAGATTAGATTTGTAATTTTCTCCCCATTGTCCAGCGATAACTTCTCTAGCTACAGATTTAATGTCTTTTCCAACATGACGATTAGTGCTTGTATTGATCTTTGATTGGCCTGCATCATATTTCGGAGTAATGAACCCACGTATAAATTTTCCGTTAATATTGACAGTTCTCTTCTTAACGGCGTCTTTATAATTACCTTCAGTTACAACAAAGTATCCTTCATTCTTATTTACATATGTGACCATTCCTACATGATCTGGAGTTCCTTCATTGTCGCCTGTTCCATTGTCCTGCCAATCGTAAAGACATGCGTCTCCAATTTTAGGAGTATAGTTATCGTTTTCTTTCCAGCAGCCCATTTTCTTAGCCTTTTTAATAAGGTAGAAACAACTGCACTCAACTGGCATGATATCTGTATATCCAAGGGCAATTGCTACTGCGGACCAAGTCGTAGCGCACCATGCCATTCCAGGTTTCATAGTGACGCCTCTTGGTTTTGTTTTCTGTTTGTTGTAAATATCAAGAATGGATTTATAAGATCCATCTTTTTCATTTTTGCCAACCCAAGAATTAATAAGGTTAACAGCCGCTTTTCGTGTTCTGGCCATAATGTCACCCCTTTGTGTGTAATTCTTTTTTTCTTCGTTCATTTTCTTTCTTTTGCCATCTTCGGATTTCTTCATTGGACATTTTCTTAGGTGGATTAGTTTTTACAGTGTATAATTCTATTAGCATAAATACACGCTTTATATTCCATTTCTCGCAAGGGTCGAATGGTATTCTAGCTATCGCTAGGTAAGCATATATTAATTCGCTAGTTAACGTCTCCGGTTTTCCTTTGTCGTCATCTCCAATTGTAAAAACCCTAGATGCTGTAGCTGGGTCATTGATATAGTCTGTTACTTTTTTAAGTAAATGATCATCAAGCCGTTTAAAGAATTCGACCTTATCGAAAGACCCAACTATCATGCAATACATATAATCAAAAAACTCTTCATCCGTTAGAGTTCCTTCATACATGAGTTTCAGCAATGGCTTATGCCATATTTGCTCCCATTTTGAAATTGCTATTAAGGAGTGCTCGAGCTTAATCTTAGTAGGTTTTACAACCTTTCCAAAAGTTTGAGTTTCTTGATCAAATGGCTCATATCCGGGAAGAATTAATTCGAGCATAATTATCTCCTTAGTTTTCTTCTTTTACAGCATCATCAGTTGCAGCTACAGATCCTGCTACTTCAGCCATTGCTGCTGAGATTGCTTTTCTCTGAGCATCGCTTAATGTAGCATCGTCATAGACTCCGGATTCCGCTGCTTTCTTGATCTTGTCATTTACATCGTCAGGCATGATATTAAGCAGAAACTCGGAAGCTTTTGCTTCGTCCATACAAATTTCCATAAAGAACTTGTCATATGCTGCAGTAGCCTTGAACTCTGCCAGTGCTTCAGGAGTCTTTGTAAATGTACGGCCGTCAAGAGATTTGATTCCGTAAGATGCGTCAATAATCTTCTCAAAAATATTCATGATATCCGGCTGAGACTGTTTCTGCACCATAAGGCTCATATATGATGTTAAGCCCCCGTTAAGGCTTGTTTCCAATTTTAAAATTTCACTCTGAGTAAGATTGAAGTAGAAATCTTCAGATCTCTCATTTCCGTCAAAGTCCTTGTAATTAATAGTTTTGATAAACATAATTTAATCTCCTTTCATTCTTAAAAATCCCAGTCTGCATATTTCAGCAGACTAGGAAAAACTTTATTCTGTTTTAAGTGTTACACCTGTAAGTAAGTATTCTTTTGTTTCTGTCGCGCCTTTGTTAGTTGCTTTAATCAAGATGGACTGCTTATTAGTGTCCTTGATCTTAAGAACTGCCTGATGATCAGACTGGAGAAGTTTAGATGTTCCGCCCTTAACTTCAACTGTTAATGATTCAGGGAAACCACTCTTTGGAGCAATATCAAGAGCGATGTAATTACCACTCTGTTCGTCGACTTTACTGCTGAATCCTGTATAGCCCGTCACGTAGTTAAGAGTACCAGAAATTACTAAAGTACTCTCATTGACCTTGATATTGGACTGAAGGTCAGCTGCCTTCTTTCCAAGCAGGTCGTCTTCTCCTGTAATAGGAGTTGCAGAGACGTCCAGTGACGGGTCTGTTATTTTAAAAGGTTAATGATCTCATCCGGAAGCAGCAACTTAGCTTCTGTACTTTCTGTGCCGTATAAAGCATCCTCAATCTTCTTCATCTTGGTAGCTTCGATCTTTGTGGAATCAATCTCGAGATGAGCAGTAGGCTTGAATCCGTCAACTGTAACTGGGGTTGTTGATAATTCCCAACTGAACGAAATTGCCTCTGGTGAATCATTTACTGTCTGGAAGCCTTTCTCAGATGGAGAAGCCTTAGCTCCGTAAATGATATGAATCTTGTAGCCATAATCATTACTCTTTACATCATTACCGATCAGGGTACGATAAGAGAAGCCGAATGTATCTCTGTTCTGCTGGCCGATAGTAACTCCATTACTAATCTCGGCTGTACCGTTGCACCTGTCAAATGCTTCTGGATAAGTATAAGCTTCGATTGTAGCTCCAAACTCTTCTGCTGACATGAGGCTAAGATACTTCATGTTATCAGCATATACAGCAGATGCTTCTGCTCCAGATGGAGATTCTGTAACTGCGGTAAGACCATTCCACGCAGAACCAGCGCCATATTCTCCGTCAATAACCGGGTAAATAACGCCATGATCTACACCGGTTTCGTATTTACGTTCTCCGGTTTTGTCCCATGTTAATTTAGGCATGTTTTTCCTCCTTTAAAATATAATTACAAAGACCGAATGATACATGCCATCTGATAAGTAAGATCTATTGAATCTCGCAGTGGGCATCTCCACTATCTTATCAATCAATGTACTATCCGGGTCTTTAGTTACCACTTCTACTGCGTATTCTTTATCAACGCTATAATTTTTATTATCTGCCGATCGAATATTATAATCATCAACAGAATATATTATAGCTGGGTATTTTATGTTTTTTATAACTTTTTGCCCAGCACCGGATACATTAGAAGGGGGCTGGAAATATACATTGACACCCTCTCCAACGATATCTTTTAAATATCTATCAAAGTCAAGTCTCGTCCTCATTCCACAGCTCTCCCAACGTTATTATAAGTCTAGGGGCCTGCGAAGCATCAACTTCTGTTGCCTTCCACTTAGCCCCCATAAACTCAATCCATCTCATGTTAATGAAATGATCGCGTATATAGGCATCGCCGACTACACTTATCTGATTAGAGATTGAAATATTGCTATTGATCTGCTGCGAATCCTGAAGACGTCTCGTATTACGAAGAATATCTCCTCTATATGTACGCTCGGTTATTTCCTCAGTCCAAACTGATTGGGCTGTTTCCACTTGTTCTGCAAAGCCGATCTTACCGCACCATCTATTCACGATCATTTCCTCCCATTTTGATTAGTTGCCGCTCTGGTCAGAAACTGTCTTGCTAAGATCTGCTGTTGGGATCTTTGTCTCGATTGCAATAGCTGATAATGGCTTGATTAACGCACCAGAGATACGTGTCTCGATAAGATACTTCTGAGCGTTGTAATCAATGTCAAAGTCATCGAACATGTTGATAGCTCCGCCCTTGTCTGCACCGATGTTATAATCCTGCAGGTTTACGATAATACCCTGAAGAGCTAATGTGTCAGTCTTGTCCACACGAGTAAGACCTTCCATAACCGGAACGGATACGATCTTAGATACACGGCATGCTGTAGCCAGCTTGTCAATGTTGTCATAGATGATACGGCCGTTCTTATCTTTCAGCAGCAAGCACTCAGTAATGATTGACTCTGGAGCGAACAGCTTCGGATTACCAGAACCCTTGTAGTCGATACGTGCTCTTACACAGGCCTCGATAAATGCTGTAGCCTTCTCAGCTGCGGTTGTTTCTTTTGTAATTGCAATAGGATACTTAATTGTGTAGAGATCGGCATCTTTCCAAATTGGACGAATGTTGTCCTCTTTGATGTGATCGTCACTGGACGTAAGCCGCCCGTCGCCGACCAGGACTGCTCTTGCGATTTCCTCGTTCAGCATCATTCTCATTTCTGCTTTCAGCCAAACGATTACGTCGAAATCTGTAATGTCAATTACATCATCACGATCAATCTTCTGTTTCTTGTAGATTGTCTGCGGGGTGGTTGTTCTCTTCAGTAATGAGAATACTTCCTCCTTCTTCAGCTTACCTTTGATGTAACCTCTTGCACGAGCTTCATCCTCACGCAGGTCTGCAAATGTAGACTTGATTCTTGAGAATGGCGTATGATGTACACCGTTCATTACTTCGGTTACCCATCCCTGGTCTCTTGCAATGAACTCAGGTGGTGTGTTTAAATTTTTGGCATCCGGGAACAGGTACTCAATATTTGTAATACCATGAGCAAGGAATGATTCTTTCATAGAGCCATATCTCTTACCGTCCTCGATAATCTCCTGCATTTCGCTGTGGGACAGAACGTCTCCGTTGTCTGTATTGTTGCCTTCAAATAAGTTATGTGCGATTGCACCCATGTCGTCATCCTCCTCTTCATATTCTTCGGAATCATCATCATCTTTGTCAGGATCTTCGTCGTCATCCTCCTCTTCATATTCTTCGGAATCGTCGTGATCATCCTCGTCCTCGTCCTCGTATTCATCTTCGTCTTCGAGAGCGTTAGGATCTTCTGCTAATGCACTTCCTACAGCCATGTAGAAAGCATCCTTCTGTTCTGGCGTCATTGTATCAACGACATCCTGAATGCTCTTATTAGCCACTTCGTCTTCTCCTTTCTCATCTGAGTGCATAATCTCAAGATACTCTCCCGAATAAATATATGCCTCATAATCATCATTGTCAATTGTGTCGCCATGTGCTAAGGCAACATCTTCAATGTATGCTCCTGGATTTGCTCCTGCAAGAACAAGGCTAAGTTCTTTAATTTCACCATGCTGAACATATGGTCCACGCTGCTGAAGATGATTCGCCCAAATACTAAGCGAATCCATATCTCCGTGCTGAACAGCATCTTTCGCGATTTGACCATTATCTGAACCGTTGAAATATCCGTACGCATAAACACCATCTTTTCGGCATTCCATATAAGCATGCCCAAGCACACTATTAATGTTACCGTGATCATGGTTATACACTAATGGAACTTTAGCGCCATCGATATCATCAAAAGCACCATGCTGAATAATTCTTCCATCAGCGCAAAGAATACCAAACTTTGTAGCCCAGCCCTTAAAGTCGCAATCGGCATATTTTGAGCGTTTAGCTCCCATTTTGAATTCCTCCTTTATTGTTCTTCTGTTTCCTCGTCAGCAGAATTTGTATTATACATCTGATCCAATTCAGTGTTCGACGCCGAAATATTATTGTTCGTCAGCGTATCTGCTTTAGGATCATCCACTGGCCTTAATCCAATTACTTGCCTGAATTCATTAGATGTCATTATACAGTTTCTCGTGAACTTATCAGCAAGCTCTGCAAGATTCGTAGTAGACACCAATTTAAATGGATCTCTGAAATATTTAATTGCATGCCCTTTGGTCCTAGCAGTCTTTGTTAAGAACTTCCGATTCATCTCATCTACGACTGCTGCAAGTATTGGCTCAACTATACTATTGTAGTAGTTATTCATTGTATTCTCGTCTGCTGTACCATTGAGAATCTCTACCGTCATTCCAAGCTGAGAGAATAACAAATTCGTGAAATACTCTACCTGCTTGAGCAAATTGTTTTCAATTGAACGATTCAACTGAGTGACATGTTCAGTCGAATCTATATACGCAATACCATATTCCGAGCTTGCCAATTGTTCAGTAAGCTCTTTACGACGTTCTTTAGCCTGAGCTCTTTTTGCTTCGGACTTTATCGTATATGGCAACTGAATAATCAAATCAAGCTTATCGGATCCACTTCGATCATCTATGAAATCGAGAATTGCAAGCTTTCTTTTCAGTCGATGCGCCGTTGAATTCTGTGCATTCATAATTGCATAGAATGGATTTTCAACGATCGCGACCATTTTCTTTGGAAGGTCCATTTCCTCGAATTCACCAGTGCGATCATTGTAGATTCGCACTCTAACATGGCGCGGATACCAATTGATTATCTTTGCTGTACGCATCGTCTGAATATCGTAAACGTTGCCATGCACGGGGTCCATAGTCGTATCAATCGGAACTATAGCAACGCATCCTTCGTCAAGAAGTTTCAGGAAAATATCCTGTTTAAACGCTCGCGATGTCTGATCAATATTGGCTTCCATCGTTAAACAGTAGTTAAGCCCATCCTCAACGTTGTCAGTAAAGCGTTTGTCTGCGTCTAGCATGACGTGTTCTACGTCAATTGCTGCGGCATCTACGGATATCTTATTGTAGATCGTTGTAACGATTGACCGCTCATTTCCCATCGTAAGTCTAGGACGAGATGGATTGTCATAACTCACTGCGCCAAGACCAGTTCCATTTTGATACGCTGTTGGATCTTTGTTCATAAATGCATTCCAACCATGCTTTAATCTGTTCATAAAACCCATAAGTAATCTCCTTATTTAGTAAGGTAATCCAGATAAGCTTTGCCTGCACGCTTAGCTTTATTGAAAGATCTGCTTACTTTCTTAGCTTTCTTCTTAGCTGATTTGTAAGCTTTGCTGGCATCTCTAGAAACTCTATTGTATTCTTTCTTAGCTGACTTATATGCCTTGTTAACATTCTTCTTTGCCGATGTTATATAAGGTTTAGCATCATTGGCAAGCTTCTGACCAGCTCGTTCAATTTTGTACTCTGCCTTTGATCTGACAGAATTTGCCTTATTGTGTGCTTCTGCAGAAGTCATTGCACGGTCTCTAGCAGTTGACGTAGCTTTTCTTACTTTCTTATATGCACCAGTCTTCTTAACATCACGAGCAAGTTTCTGTCCAGCTCTGGTAACTTTGTACTCACCCTTTGAAATTACAGACTTTGCTTTTGCCCTTGCAGCGTTTGCTGTTGGGGATTTTGAAGCTTTATCCAGAAGATATCTTGCTGCTACTGTCTTTGCAACTGTATCTCTGGTCGCTACCTTTTTAGCAAAGTTTGCTGCTTTCTTAACTTTTGTTGAAGGGGCATTCTGTTTCTTAACATTGGCTGCAATTTGTTTCATCTGTCGGTCCTGCTTCTTCTTTACCATATCAGCATTCTTCTTAGCTACAGTATGAGCATTCATTGCTCTGACACGTTTTTGGAAATCTTTTTCTTTTTGGACCTTCTGTGCTGCAATTGCATCTGTTGGACCTTTATAAGGTATATTCTTTTTTGCTTGATTAGCGGCATTGTTCTTATAACGAAGCTTTTGCATTGCTTGCCGCCTCTGTATTAATACAGCATTTTTTTGTGCGGCTTCATCTTCAGGATAAATATATCTACCGTTCTCGATACGAATATATTTATGATTTTTCCAGCTATGTTTGAGAACGGTGTTTCCGTCCTCATCGGTGGCCTTGTAATATACAGAATTACTCATATTACCATCCTTTCTGTTTCTTTTTAAGTTTTTGAACGTATTTTGCACCACGGATAGAAGCTAACTCAGCATCTACCGCTTTCTTCTTTTCTGCAGTTCTGCTTGTACGCTGTTTGATTGTTTCAGCCTTCCTGGTGTACTTAGCAGCTTTCTTTCCATAACGGTTCGCTTTCTTCCGAGCTCGTTCGGCTTTTTGAAGATTTCCGGTATACCCAATATCTGTAATAGCGTGGTCACGCTTAACACGTTTTGCCTCTTCCTTTTCTTTGAACTTGACTCTTTTAGCCATAGCTTCTGAAGCTTTTCGTTCGTAATCAGATATACGTGACTTTGTCTTCTGAGAAGTTTGTTTTTTCATCTTGGATGCAAGTCGATCCGATTTTGACTCTAGATGCGATGCTCTTCTTCCAGAATGCTGATATGGATCTTTTCCCGATCCATACTTGTAACGGCCAGACCGCCTTGGCAGTCCATAATGTTCCAGATGGTCACCGCCTAAGTCCGAATGAACTAATGAAAACGTGCCATCGTCATTCTTTATTTTTACATACATAACCATTACTCCTATTCGAATGCGTCTTTATTAACTTTGTAAGCAACAAGTGCATCCATCAATGCTGAGACGTTATCGATTTTGTCTTCGTAACGTTTCTTGTACAGTTTCCTGTTTCCGTTTGTATCTTCCAATGTTATGCAATGGCCCATACAGAAACTCATTAAAGATTCATCGAATATCAGCATCCTCTTTTCCGATAATTTCTTAATTTCTCCAAGAGGAACCGTTTCAGTTCTAACGCCCTGCGGAACTTTCTCAATTCCAAATGACCCATTCTCCTGAGCCCATCTTTCAATAAACTCTTTTGCATTATATGGGTCATAGCCCAAAGCGCAAACATCATACTGAGCGTCTATTATGAACTTGTCGAGATCCTCATATACATCTTGCACATCGATGATGCTTCCCTCCATAACAATAAGAGTGCCTTCGTCGATAAACTCTTGATACTTTTGTCTCATTGCTAAGTTCAACTTACTCAAAGTAAGTGTGGTTATATAACTTCTAACTTTTACTCCAAACATTCCGTTTCTCAGTGGGAACAAGAATGTGAAAGCACAGAAGTCATCACCTTGAGAAAGGTCCGCTCCCATTGCGCATGGCATTTTCCAAAAGCTTCTAGGTCTGTGCGGAAGTGTTTCTTCGTAAGAGAAATAATATGTATATCCCTCCATAGGAATTCCGAAACGTTTTGCCAGAATATCATTTCTTGTAGCTGGTGCTTTCTCAGCTCGTTCGACATCTTGCTGAATCGTCTCATAACTGACTGTGATCGGTAGGTTCGGATTAGCCTTAGGCCACATGTCTGGGTCTCCGACTTCATCCACGCTATCAAGCCTGTAATACCAAATACTAGTATGCCAGTTCTGGTATTCGCCTTTGAGAATGTCCATCAGTTCCATTTTGATGGCATCTCCACATCCATTACGGACAGTACCTTCCGAACTTACAGCTAAGATTACGTATCCATCTATTTTGGCTGCACCCTGCTCGATTGCACCTATTGGGTCTTCTCTCAATTCGCCTGAGAGCCATTCATCGACCGTAGCTACTTTTACTCGTAATCCCTGAAGTTTGTTAATACTCAGGGGTCTGATCTCTAGTAACGAATCTGTAAGAAAGTTCTGTATACCTTTCTTGGTACATGCAAGCTTAACACGGTTCGCTTTGGAACCGGTAGTGTTCTGTATAGAGCCTTCTGTCAAGAATTTGAACATAGGCCCTCTCGCTCTTGCTATGGCAGTGCTAATTGCACTTGTAACCTCTTCAGCCTGTTTCATTGTTGGGGCTGTTGTAATCTGATGTGTCGTTGTTGTATCGACTGTCAGAAAATAAGCTTGCACTAAACTCTCGTATAACGATTTTGCATTACTTCGAGAAATGATAAGATACTGTTTGTTGACAAGACGCTTTTTGACGGATTTCCTTACGAAATGTCCGCCTCGTCCAGAAGCATTTGGTTCATACACTGTTTTCTCAACGTAATAGAACCAACCAAATAATTGCTCTCCCCAAAGTTTAAATGTATCCAACAGTTCCAAGTCGGACCCATCGGTCAAGACCATTTCAGATTCACAGAAAGCAATCCATCCTTCTACAGCATTGTCGTCATAGTATACACCGGGGTTAGCTATAAGCCAATCAATACGGTTCATCTCCATGGAAATCTCCCTATTAACAGGAATCTCTCCATCCAGGACTTTATCTCGGAACTCCCCGTAGTACCTAGGCGTTGCCGTATTGCTTAGCATTTTGCATCACCTACTTCTTTTTCTTTTTCGTACTCTTTGTTTCAGCTTTAACTGCTTCATTAATCATCTTCTGAGCGGCAGCATTGAGTTTACCCTTGATATAAACTTTTCCTTGTTCTTTCACAACTTCTGTAACCGCAGGAACAATAATATCTTTCATAGCTTTATCAACTAACATCTTTGGTAATGGCTGCTTCTGCGGATGGTTTTTAAGGTATGTGGCTTCCATCTGATCTCGAGTATTTATTCGTTTAAGCTCTTCATCAGATAAAGTTTTTACATATGCCTTTTCGTTTCTGTATTTAGATTTTTTTTGTTTCTTTTTTTCAAGTCGTACAGCTTCTGTTCTTTCTCTTCGTTTATTATTTTGTTTTTCAACTCTGCTCTTTTTAGAAAAACTTTTTATAAACTTCTCACCAGCTTTAGCCGATGATCTAAGACTTTGATACGGTTCCTTTCCAGATCCCCATTTGTATCTTCCAGATCGTCTTGGTAATCCGTAATGTGCAAGATAATAGTCAGAGAATTCCTGATTATTGGCTAAGAAGTCTTTGATATCATCGGCTGAATAATTAGTCATCGTCATTCTCTCCCTTCTTATCATCTAATGAAACAGGATAGTACATAATGTACAATCTCCATTCCATTTCCTTAAGTTGCTCTTTCAAACTGTCCATTAACGCGCTGCTCGTTGGCGGATCAAATAACAAACGAGTTTTAATGTACACATAATCTTTTATCAAGCTTGACTTCTGGGCATCCTCTTCGAATTCACTCCAGACATTATCCAGACCAGTGATTCGGTATCCTTCTTTAGGACCAACTCCTAATTGCGTGAGGGTTGCAAAGGCAGAATTGATATGAATGGTTAAATCCAAGTCAAACTGCTCAAAGTCGTCAGGACATCCAATAAGCTGCTTGATAGTCTTAAGAATGCTCTCTTCCATTGAATTCCTCCTCAATGTTTCCAAGGGCATGTATCATTTGGTCTCCTTATTACAGGGCCGCTACGAACATTTGTATCGTGTCCATAGTGTATGGCATTATGTGTTTGATGGGTTGTTGTCACAACGTTATTCATATCAAATACCATTGGGTCTCGGTTAAGTATCATCTCTTTGGTAACTGGATTTATGTGATGTATCAACGGTCGTGTTTGTATCTCGTATCCTTCAACACCTAAATCGCAACCGCCATCTCTGACAATTACTTTATGCCGAAACTCTCTCCATTCTCCGGATGAATATAATGCCTGATTAACCCATCGGTCATAGCCGAATGTCTCGTATCCAACAGAACCAAACAGCATTAAATACTGCAGTCGTTCTTCAAACGTAGAATACTGGATCATTTCCAAATATGATCGTGACATTTGACTTGATCTACTCATCTTCGATACCCTGGTATCTACGCATTGCTTCAATTGCTGCAGCGTATCTCTCTTCACTCTTAGCAGAAGCTTCCAACGAATCGATTTTGGCTTTAGTCTGCTTGGTTTCTTCTCTGAGCTTGTCCTGCTCCAGCTGTTCTCTTGAAGAACCGAGTTTTAAGAAATGCGTAATGACCTGCGATGAGGCTGTGCCTTCACGTAACTGCTTTTCAGCAGCATCGAGTGAGAGATTAATCAAGTACTGTTCCCTGTCTTCAGGAGTCATAGGAACCCTTGAACGCTTCTTTGCGGAAGTAGCTGTCGCTGCTCTTCTTCCCATATACTTTCGTCTCCTTTCTAATATCTTTCGCCAAGGTTTTGAATACTTTACGTACTCTCTATAAGAGATCTAGGTATGTTTTAATGACCCTGAAAGGAGTCTTTAACTGAAAGAGGGTCCTTCTATGTGCGACAAAAGAAGACCCAGATCTCTTATAGAGAGGGCGTAAAGCCGTTAACCTAAAATCCATTTTGACAGGATTTTAACCCCCGGAGAATTTTCAAGGAGGCCGGCGA
>UMAZ01007691.1_pt1 | contig 16570 bp, 13 predicted proteins | sample 1963841 | NCBI WGS metagenome assembly UMAZ01 (sample SAMEA4835929, study PRJEB28245) | human gut metagenome | biome: gut microbiome; material: fecal sample | place: Denmark | collected 2008
TTTGCCTTGCGGAATGCCTCGTCCATAGTCGCGTACGCTGACACGCAGGCTGTCTTCTATAGTCACTTCTATACGCTTTCCGGCACCCATCTTGAACTCGTCGATGCTGTTGTCCATCACTTCTTTCAGCAACACATAGATACCGTCGTCGTTCTGTGAGCCGTCGCCCAGACGGCCTATGTACATACCGGAACGGACACGGATATGCTCCATGTCGTCCAGGTGGCGGATGTTGTCGTCGGTATATTCTACGCTGGAAACGGGGCTCTCTGTGATATTGTTGTCTGCTTCTTCCAGCGGCAGGGTCATATTGTTGTTATCTTCCATAAGTACGTTATTCCTTCATATTGCGCATTGCGACAAAGGTAATGAGAAATTCGGGGGTTCGCAAAAAAATAATGTCTTTTATGGACTTCTGACAAGCTTATATTCTGGATTTAGAATTTATTTTATTCCCTTCACAAAGCATCTTCTCCGTTTGTGCTGTTCCGTCTTGAAGTACTCCCATTGCGCTTGTACTTTGCCGTTCAATTCCAGCTCCGGATTACTTTCGGCATACTCGAAACCAAGTTGCTGATAGACGGGGATAAGGTCGGAGAACAGCAGTGCATTGACGCCCTTGTTCTGATATTCCGGTTTTACGGCAACCAGCAGCAAGTCGAGCATTTTGGGATATTTCTTCAAGAAGATGGTCTTGGCCAGGTGATACCAACCCATAGGAAGCAGGCGCCCGTGGGCTTTTTGCAACGCTTCGGCGAGGGATGGCATAGAAATGCCTACGGCAAGCAGCTGGTCATCGGCATCGGTAATCAGTGTCACCATGCGAAGGTCGAGGATGGGCAGGTACATCTTGACGTATTGGTCAATCTGCCGTTGGCTCAGTGCAGAATAACCGTAGAGGGGCTGATAGGCTTCGTTCATCAGTTCGAAGATGGCCTGACCGTAGTCTTGGGCAATCTTCTTGGCCGATGTGTATTTCTTTATCTTGAGGTTATACTTGCGCTGGATGAGGTCGGAGATGCGCTTGTGCTTGTCGGGTATGGCATCCGGAATGTAGATTTTGTACTCCACCCAATCGGCATCCTTCTCAAATCCCATGCGCTCCATATGTTGCGGATAGTAGGGATAGTTATAAATGGTGGCCATGGTGCTGAGCTGGTCGAATCCTTCGATAAGCATACCTTCGGCATCGAAGTCTGTGAATCCCAGCGGGCCTTGTATATGTGTCATTCCCCGTTCTTTTCCCCATTCTTCCACGGTGCGAATCAGGGCATCGGAGACTTCCGCATCGTCGATGAAGTCTATCCAGCCGAAGCGGACTTCCTTTTTGTTCCAGGTTTGGTTTGCCTTGTGGTTGATGATGGCAGCTACACGTCCTACGATTTTACCTTCCCGATAAGCCAGGAAATAGTCGGCTTCACAAAATTCAAATGCAGCGTTTTTCTTCTTGTTGAAGGTGTTGAGCATGTCATCGAAAAGGTCGGGGACGGAATAAGGGTTGTTTTTGTATAGCAGGTAGTTGAAACGGATAAAGCGTTTCAATTCCCGTCTTGTGGTTACTTTCTTGATTGTAATTGCCATAGTTGTTCAATATTGAGGTGGCAAAGGTAATGCAAACTGAGAGTAGAACAAAATAAGCTTGCTTATTTTTTATGCCGAGATGCAGCTTGCCTTATTTAAAGATACATGATAATCTTTAAAATACCGCGTAGAGTGTCTGTAAATTTGCTGTTAGAGGTTGTATATCAGTACCGCTGTGTAGGCAATGTAGCAGAGAATCAGAATGCTCCCTTCCAGCCGGGTGATGATGCGTTTCCCGAAAAAGACACCGAACAGCCAAAGCAGGAGGCTGGCCTCAACAAGTACCCACAAATCGAAATTGGTGATGCCCGTCAGACGCAGTGGAGTGATGGAGGCCGAACAACCCAGCACAAAGAATATATTGAAGAGATTGCTTCCGATGACGTTTCCGATGGCTATTTCGGGGTTTTTCTTCAAGGCGGCTACGATGGAGGTGGCAAGTTCGGGCAGTGATGTGCCGCCTGCTACGAGCGTAAGGCCGATGATGGATTCGCTGACACCCAATCCGCGGGCTATGCCGCTGGCGCCGTCTACAAAGAAATTACCTCCGATGATGAGGCCGGTAAGTCCGCCGAGAATGTATAGGGTAGACTTCCACGCGGGTAACAGTCTGATTTCGTCTTCTTCCTGCAAGTGCTCTTTTTCCGGTTCCTTCATACTTCCATCCCTTTTTGCGATGGCAAAAGTATAACTCAGGAAAATGGCAAAGAAGCATAGCAGCAATAGGCCGTCGGTGATGCTGAGTATGTTCTCCCCACCGCCGTCCAGAAAGACATCGTTGGCACAAATCAGCAGGACGAAGGATGAAAGGATGCAAAGGGGTATTTCGCGTTTCAGTGTATTGCGGGTGATGGCTATCGGGGCAAAAAGGGCTGTACAACCCACAATCATCAGGGTGTTGAACGTATTGCTTCCCACCACATTACCAATGGCAATGTCTACACTGCCTTTGAGAGCAGAGGAGATGCTGACGGTGAGTTCCGGTGCGGAAGTACCGAAGGCAACAATGGTGAGCCCGATGACGATGGACGGTATATGGAAACGTTTGGCAACGGATGCGGCACCATCTGTCAAGCCATTGGCACCCAAAAGAATGAGGAGCAGTCCTCCGACAAGAAACAATATATCCATAAGTATGTCAATTTTGAGTACAAAGATAATGCAAACTGGATATAGAATTTTCATGTTTGCATGAAAAAGTTATGTTGATTAGGATAGGAAGTTAAAAACATTCTGTATGTTTGGAGCATTTATTGGGTATGCTTGCATAATTAAAGAATCAAATCAAGAAGTTTATATATGAAGGTTATCCGTACTTTCTGTCTTAGTTGGCTGTTGATGCTGGCGGGCGGAGTGTCAGCTCAGCTGGTAGATAAAGTGCTCAGTGTTTTAGGGGAGGATAGTGTGGGGAGTGTCACAGTGGCAAGGACCGACTCCGATTCGATTCAGTTGTCGCTTGTCCGGCGGGAGTTGGAAACAGCCCGGCTGAACGAGGCGAATTTGCGGATGGAAATGGAGCAGATGAAGTTGGCGGGCTATGCGGCCGATTCGGTGAAACTGGCATTGCAGAAACAACGCATTGATTCGTTGCGGACGGTGACGCCGGGTATTCCGGTGGTGGTAGAGAAGGACACCTTGTTCTATCTATATGCCAAGCGTGGAGGGCATACGCCTCAGCAGCGGGCCAAGGATGTAAGTAGCGTCATCGAAGCATTGGGCACGCGTTTCAGTCTGCGTCCGGACTCTGTTTATTTGGAGAGTACGGATATTGTTACGGACTTGATGTATGGCGAAAAGGTCATCATTTCCTTTACCGATCAGGATGCTTTGTGGGAAAACTGTACTCGCGACCAGCTGGCCGCCAGCAAGAGGCATGTCGTGGTGGACAAACTAAAAGCCATGCAGAAGGAGCATAGCTTGTGGCAGTTGGGTAAACGCATCTTGTATTTTATCCTGGTGCTTGTAGGACAATTCTTCCTATTCAAGTTTACTAACTGGCTGTTCAGAAAGCTCAAACTACGCATCCAGAAACTGAAGGATACCAAACTGAAACCGATCTCCATTCAGGATTATGAATTGTTGGATACGCAGAAGCAGGTCAACCTGCTGGTGTTTGCTGCCAATCTGGTGCGTTATGTGGTCATGCTGTTGCAGTTGTTGCTGACAGTTCCACTGTTATTCTCCATTTTCCCTCAGACCAAGAGTTTGGCTTATACATTATTCTCCTACATCTGGAATCCTATAAAGGTCATTCTGAATGGAATAACCGACTATATACCCAATCTGTTCACTATCTTTGTGATATGCTATGCGGTGAAGTATTTAGTCAGACTGGTGCGCTATCTTGCCAATGAGGTGCAGGCTGAACGGCTGAAGATAAACGGCTTCTATCCGGATTGGGCCATTCCTACCTATCACATTGTGCGCTTCTTGCTTTATGCGTTTATGATTGCCATGATTTACCCTTATTTGCCGGGTTCCAAGTCGGGAGTCTTCCAGGGAATCTCTGTGTTTGTCGGCTTGATTGTTTCGCTCGGCTCCAGTACAGTTATCGGCAATATCATTGCAGGGCTGGTCATAACCTACATGCGACCTTTCAAGCTGGGTGACCGCATCAAGCTGAACGACACTACGGGCAACATCATTGAGAAAACGCCGCTTGTCACCCGCATCCGTACCCCGAAGAATGAGGTGGTGACCATTCCGAACTCTTTCATCATGTCTTCCCATACGGTCAATTACAGCCAGTCTGCCCGTGAGTATGGATTGATTATCCATTCGGAGGTCAGTATTGGCTACGATGTTCCGTGGCGGAAGACACACCAGCTGTTGATAGAGGCTGCATTGAATACCCCTGGAGTGATAGATGATCCCCGCCCGTTTATATTGGAAACTTCCCTTCAGGATTATTATCCGGTTTATCAAGTGAATGCCTATATCAGGGATGCCAACAGCCTTAGCCAGATTTACTCTGATTTGCATCAGAATATCCAGGATGTTTTCAACGAAGCAGGCATCGAAATCATGTCTCCTCACTACATAGCTACGCGTGACGGCAGTGAGACGACCATACCCAAGGATGACTTGCGGGATAAAGGGAAATCATGATTTCCCTTTATCCCGCAAGTACAAGCTTTTTCGTATTCGGTGATAATATTACAGTTCATCTATTATCTCCTGCAAGATCCTTTTCTGTTTTGTTTTGAAAACTTTTCGATGTATTCTTCAGTGTGACTGTATTTTCTTCAACATTTCCGGATTTTCTGTCGCGAAGAGTTTAGTAGGTTATTTGCTGCGCGTCACCGTGTGCAGTACATTTCCTTTCTTGTCAATCATGCGCAGTTCCAGTGTCTTTTTGCTGGCCGATACAATGGAGAAACCCGGTTCGGGGCTGCAGAATACGGTTCCTTCGATGGGCTTCACCTTGCGGGCGAGCGAACCGGCGGAATTGGTGATATAGTCGATGTCGCTGCCTGCCACGCGTACATGCTGGAAGTTGTGGATGTGCCCGCAGATGTACATATCCACCTTGTGCTTGCGCAGAATGGGATCGAGGTGTGCCTGCATATCCGCGCGTTCGCTCTCGTCCTTCGGGGTTTCGGCATAGATGGGATGGTGTCCGGCAACGATAACCCAGTCTTCCTTGGCGGCGCTCAGTACGGAGTCCACCCAGGCAAGTTGCTTCCGGTAGTCCTGCTTGCAGGCATCGGGATAGGTATCGCTTTCATTGCGGTATTTGTCAATCATCGGGGCGGTGTCTACCCAAAGGATGCGGATAGTAGCGCCTTTATCCTCGAATGTCTTGGTATAATAACGGGCAGGCATTGTCCAGCGGCGGCTGACGTTACTGTAGTCGAGCACAGCTTGCGTATTGCCGCGGTATTCGTGGTTGCCCAGCAGGGGGAACCAGTCTATCATCAGCTCCGGATGGCTGTAGATAAGTTCGTAGTTGGTCATCCAAAGAGGGTCGTTCACACTGCGTACACCTTCAAAATGGTGTACATCGCCGGTGGCAAGTACGAATTCGGGGTCTGCGCCGTTCTCTGCCATCTGTCCCATCAGTTCGGCAATGGGTTTCTGGTCGTAGTAGCCGTTGCGGCCGAGGTCGTTGGCTACGTAGAAGTTGAACTTCTTGTCGAAGATGGAGTAATCGGTAATTTGGGCAATAGCCGCGTTGCCGAGTAGGGCAACCAATAATAAAAGGAATAGTTTCTTCATAATCAGTCATCATTAAAAATTAATCTTCACTCCTGCATTCACTTTCACGCCGTAGTATTCTGCCTGCATGGTACGGTCTTTCGTGCCCTGGTAGTAGCGTAGTGGCTGGTTCAGCAGGTTGTTGGCTTCGGCGTAGAAGGTAGTCTTGAATTTCTTTCCGAAGGTATAGCTCGCGTTTACGTCCATATAGTTCACTTTGTCGTAGTAGCGGTCGTAGAAGGTGCTTTCTCCCATTTCGTCGATGAAGTCGGAAGCGAAGTTATAGCTCAGACGCAGGTTCAGGCCGCCTTTCTCAAAGTATAGGGAAGCGTTTGCGGTATGCTCCGGAGAACCTGGCATGCTCAAGTCTTTCTCATTCTCGCGGCCTTCGAAGTTGAAGTCTTCCACACGGGAGTGGGTGTAGGTGTACGTTCCGTAGAAACCTACACATTTCAGAGCGGGAGCAATGAAGCTGAAGTCGCGCTGGTAGGATAACTCTACCCCTACCAGGTTGGCGTTGCCCGCATTCTTGGGTTGGGTGAAGCGGGTGTAGGTGTTACCCTGGTATTCGTAGTTGGTGCTCACCTGGTCTACGATGAAGTCGTCTATCTTCTTGTAGAAGATGCCGGCGCTTATCAGACCGATGCTGCGGAAGTAATAGTCGGCACTCAAGTCGAAGTTGTAGGAGACGGTAGGTTTCAGCTCCGGGTTTCCGATGGTGATTTCGTTGTCGGAACGCTTGATATTCACACTGGGCACGAGGGCCGAGTATTTGGGGCGTGACAAGGTTTGGGTAAACGAACCGCGCACTTTGAAGTCATCGTTTACATTCCACTTGGCGAGCAGCGACGGCAGGAAGTTGATGTAGCTGTTGCGCTGACGGTCGGTCTTACTGGTGAGGTCTTCGTCGGCATCGTAGGTGCGTCCCGTATAGGCAAGGTTGGTGTTCTCTATGCGGAGTCCGGTCATCAGTTCCACGTCTTTTGTCAGTTTTTGGTCGAAGCGGAGGTAGCCGGAAGTCACGGTTTCGCGGGCATCGAAGTTACCGGCAAGTTCTTCCTGCACCTGCTCTTTCTCAAAGAGGGAAGCGTTGTTCAAGTCTAAAGAGCCGGTGTATTCCTTGCTAGCGTAGATGCCTGCCTGGTATTTGTTGTCGGGCATGAAGTTCTTGTTGGTTTGGTCCACTGTATTTGCCAGGCTGTTCGTCATGAAGGCGTCCTCGTTCAGAGGAGAGTATTCGTAGAAGTCCACTTCTTTATCCTTGGTCTTGCGCACCACCTTTGCGCCGAACTTCAGCTTGTTGCCGTTCTTGAAGGGAAGCTTGAAGTTGGCGGAGAACTTCAGGTCCTGCTCCTTGATGTCTTCCTGCTGTTCCGTCAACTCTTTCAGGCTGAATTCATCGTTCAGCGTCATGGTAGAGCCTGCTTTGGGGCTGGCAAACGGTTCGCGTTCGTCGCTCAGGTCCATGTCGAACTTCTGTTTCTTCAGTTGGAAGTCGATGTAGCGTTCGTTGGGACGTTCTTCGCTGGCTTTGGCATAGCTGGCGTGCCAGTCCATGGAGAGTGAGCCGAAGAGGTGTTCGCCGCCGAGGGCAAAGTCCATGGTGCGCTGGCGTTCCAGGCGGGCGTTGCGGTTGTCCGGCGTACCGGCTTTGGTCTGTATGCGTACGGTGGCGTTGCCGTCGGCATCAAGGTCTTTCAGCGTGGTGCGGTAGCGATTCTCCCAGTCGTTGCGGTTGTTGAAGATGCCTTTGAAGGTCAGTTTGTGGTTGGCATCGATGTCCCAGTCCAGTGCGGCAGAGTAGCTCTGGCGTTCGCGGGTGACGTAGTATTGGCGGATTTGGTAGTCGTTGACGTACGTCTTGCCGTCATCGTCCTGCTCCCACACGAATTCGGTGTCGTAGGAGCCGGAAGGTGAGTTCTGATAGGAGGCCGATACAATCAAGCCGAGTTTGTCGTTGAAGAAGCGGTCGCCGTAGGTGAAGCCAAGGTTCAGTTGCGCCTTTTCGCTCACCCAGTTGTAGCCGGTTCCGGCAGTGGCGGCAATGGTGCGCTTGTAGGGGGAGTTCTTGGTGACGAGGTTGATGCTGCCGCCGATGGCGTCGCCGTCCATGTCCGCAGTGACCACCTTGTTTACTTCGATGGTCTGAATCATATCTGCCGGAATGAGGTCGAGCTGTACGTTGCGCGTATCGCCTTCGGCAGAGGGAACGCGGTTGCCGTTGATGGTGACGGAGCTGAGGTCGGCACTCGTGCCCCGTACTTGCCCGAAGCGCGCCTCGCCTTGGTCGTACTGCACGTTGATGCCGGAGATGCGTTTAAGGGCGTCACCGATGTTGGAGTCGGGGAACTTGCCTACCTGGTCGGCAGAGACTACATTCGTAATCCCCATGTTGTTTTTCTGTGAGTTGATGGCACGGCGCTGTCCCTGGAAGGCGCCGCCTACCACCACTTCCTGCAACTCCACACCTTCGTTTAGCACGACGTCTTTCTCCAGTGTGCGGCCTGCGGGGATGGTGATTTTCAGTTCTACGGGCGAGTAGCCCACGTAGCTCACCTTTACTGTATAGGTTCCCGGGTCAAGGTTAGAGAAAGTGTAGAAGCCGTTGACGTCGCTCGTCACGCCAGTGTGTAGTTTCTCGATGTAGATAGAAGCGCCCGGGAGAGTCTGTTTAGTGGCGTCAATGATACGCCCGCGTACAGTTCCTTGTTTCGTGACATTTGCTTTTTCGTCGGCCATGGCTGTATTGCCGGTGGCGGTGAATAAGAGCAGGAATAAGAATGCTCTCAAGATCTGTTTCATAATTGTTATTATCTGTTAATAATCTGCCGCAAAAGTAGGAGGTTGCCGTTACGCGGATTTTGCAGAGAGTTGAAGAACAGGTAACGATTCGGTTACAATGAAGTTACATAAGCTCTTGGAGGTAGTACTCTTTCGGCGCTATCTCTTTTTGTCGTCGTCTGGCAGACTAATGCTAAGGATGCATGAGATGTACATCTCGAACAGTATGAGATGTACATCTTGTGCAAGGAAAGATATAGGGTTTGGTGTCTTATCCGGTAGTCTGGCAGCGGATAAGTACCTTCTTTTCGTCTGCCAGGGTAGTGGCAAAGAGATAAGAGTCTCCCCCTTCGGCCAGTTTCAGCCGTTTGCGCAGTTCGGCAACGGTGGCGGGAAAGTTGCGTACGGTGAGGTTCGCCTTTTTCTCGGCAGCCAACATCTCTTTCATTTCTTTCTTGCTGAAGCCGCAGGAGGAGGAGATTCGGAACTTGCGGCCGGGGAAGTCGGGAAGGAGGCTGTCCGAAGTGTAGAGGTGGCTGTTGGGATGCAGCTTTTTAACCTTATATAATAAGGAAAGGCTGCGGAACGCTCCGGCTTTCAGCACGGAGGCATTCGGTTCGTAGAGGTACGATTTCAGTTGAGGAGTGTAGGGGCATGCACACTCTTTCTCTTGCCCGCGGGTGAAGACAAGGGTTTGGGGAGCCGGGGCGGAGGTGAAGTTGACGCAATGGATGGGGACGTCGTCTGTTGGCAGGCTTCCGCCTTGTCCCAGCAAGAGCAGCAGCTCCTTGCATTCGTTGCCTACGGAGACGATGTGTGCCTGGCGGACATGTTTCAAATCGTTCATGGCAAGGGTGAGGTCGAGCATGGGGGAGAGTTTTATCAGTACGTGCCGTGCCTTCCGGAGCAGCAGGTCTTCCAGGGTGGCTACATCGGGTTCGCAGTCGCCGATGGCTATGGTCTTTCCGCCGTGTCCGTCGCGGCGGGCAGGGTCTATGAATATGCAGTCTACGGGTTCCATCTCTTGCAGATGGCGGACGCTGTCTGCGTGGCAGACGGAGATGTGATTTAGGCCGAGGGCAGGAAAGTTGTGTGCGGCTATCTGGCAGAGGGCTTCCTGGCGCTCTACGTAAGTGGCGTGCCCGAAGCAGCAGGAGAGGAAGGAGCAGTCGATGCCGAAACCTCCGGTGAGGTCGGTAAAAGTGGCGGCTGGTGCAGGGGCGCTGTCCTTCGCGGGATGCTCTTGTTCTGTGCATAGCAGGTTAGCTATGATCTCCGCTTTATACTGTGCCGTTGCTTGGGAGGAGCATTGCTCCAATGAGAGGTGGGCGGGGTAGAGGATGTCGTCGTTCTTCGCCCATGCGGGTATTTTCTCTTTGGCAACCTGCCAGCCGGAAATTTGTGTGATGGCAGCGGGCATGTCTACCGAAGGGTAGCGGCGTGCCTGCAAAGCAAGGCTGCGCACGTCGTCGCGACGATGCTCGCGAATGAAACGGAGGGTGTCTTGGGATAAAGGCATGGCTTGGCTTATTTATTCTGATGCAAAGTTATCTCAAAAAGGGCAAAGTAAGGCATGAATTCGTAGCTTTCTGTCTGATTATTTTTCAGACACAGATGACGCTGATTACGCAGATTAAGAAGATTAAAATCCGTGTCATCTGCGTCAAAGCGATAGCAAAATTAAGTTTTCGGACAAGCTGGGGGTGAGAGTTAAGGGATGACCCGGTATCGCTCCTTCGCCGTCTGCCTGCCGACGCGATTGAAGTGCCACCATTCGCTGGATAGCGGGCGGAATCCGGCTTCTTTCATTACCTGCCGGAGCAGCAGGCGGTTTTCACGTTCTTGTTCCGTCAGCTTGCCTTGTGCCACGAGCGTGGCTTCTTCCGTGATGTGGGCTTCCTTGCCCAGATGGTCTATCGGGGTGCCCATGGGCAGAGGGGTTCCTTTATCGTCGAGTATGCTGATGTCCACTGCCAGTCCGTAGTTGTGCAGGCCACCGCCGCGCGAGGGGTTGGAGACATAGATGTATTTGGAGGTTCCTTTCACTACGTCCCACATCTTCTGCTGTACGGACAAGGGGCGTGCTGCGTCGTAGACGATGAGGCTGTAGCCGGGGCGCCGCTCTTTCAGCAGGCGTTGTGCCTGCTTCAGGCTTTTCATGGCATCGGGGTGCAGGTAGGCTTCTTTCAGGTCTTCGTACAATAGGGTTCCGGTGAAATTGTCGGCACGGGTGTACATCAAGTCGATGGCGATGCTGCTGTCCGCTTCGGCGATGTTGACGAAACCGAGGGAGTCCAGGTAGCGGGCTGTCAGGCTTTTGGCTGGAGCCGGAGGGACGGATGCCGCTACGGTGTCGGCGTACGGGATGGTGGCTTCCGTACCCGGGTTTTGTATCTGCTTTGGCGCTTGTTTTCCGCTACAACCGTATAGTGAGCAGCCAAGCAGCAGATATAACGAGTAAAAGAAATATCGTTCCATCTTACAAGGCGTTCTTGGCGGTAAGGATTGATTTCATCAAGGCTATGTCCGAATGTACTTCTCCCTGTATCAGGTATTTGTTTTTCCGTTGGCAGGTGGCTTCGTAAATCTCCTTTGCCTTTGCTGTGTCCTTGTCCCGGTAGAGCGCCAGGGCGCAGAGCAACCGCTGTTTGGAAGAGGTCACATCCTTGTATTGCCGGATGTAGGTATCCAGCTCATCGGTATATAATTCTTTTGCCCGTGCGGTCCTCTTTGTCACCAGTGCGGTGAAGAGCAGCTCGCAAGCGTTTTCCTTTATCAAAAGTCCGATGACTTCGTGCCGGTGACTCATTATTTTCTCGAATGCATTGTAGGCGGCTTCCCATTTTTCGCAGTCGAGCAGGCGTGAGGCGCTCATCAAGGCTATGGTGACCTGCAGGGCATCTTTGTAGTTGATGTCTTCCGTTTGGCTGAACCATTCGGCAGGCATGTCCTTAGGACGCATGCCCTCTTGCACCAGTGCGTTGATGCGCAGCTGGGTGACCAGTGCCTGCTTGCTCTTGCTGTCCTTGAGAAGCAGGCGCATGTTGTCGGCATCATTGCCGATGCCGCCCATCTTCATGGGGATGCCGTTCATCCCTGCAAGGAGAATGCCAATTAGAGAAAGAATCAGAAGGAAGAATTTCAGCAGGTAAGGCAGCCCGTCTACGGTCAGCAGGGGGAGGAAGGCAAGGATGGCGGTCAGCAGGTTGGCAAGCACTCCACCCAGGTTGTACAAGGTGGTCGGGATATCTTCAAGAGTCCTTTCGGGTGGGGTAAGCAGGCATTGGCCTCCCGTTCCGGCAAGGCTGAAACGCTTGATGCATAATTTCCCGTCTTTCCGTATGAAGGTAAGGTTGAAGATGCGGAAGGAGACGAAGCGGTAGTCGGTTGCCAGTCCGCAGACAAGATGCCCGCCTTCGTGCAGAAGTACTTGCAGGAAGATGGAGAATAGCAGAATCAGTATGGCTAACAAGGAAACTCCTACTGTCTCCAGCATGCCGGTTTCGGCAAACTTGCTGTGTAAACCGTCGAACGAGTCTCCCCAAACCAGGACTCTTACACCTATTATTCCTACAAAGCCGATGCATGCCCCGACCATGAATCCTCCGGCCAATTTAAGTACTTTCTTCATCCTGATATCTTGATAAATGTGTTTGCCGGCAAAGGTAAAGGATTTTATCTGAAATGCAACAGCTTGCCCCATGTATCATAAAAAGAAAGAGATTGTGATTGCCATAACCTCTTTCCGTCACCTAAACCCACTACGCAGGCTACAGATAGGGAATTATAGTAATATAGATACCCGTAATGATGGCCGAAGTGATTACTCCTGAAATATTAGCACCCAGGGCATCTCCCAAGATGAAGGAATTGGGGTTGTCCTTGCTTACTATCTTCTGGGCAACCTTCGCCGTAGTAGGCACGCAGCTCACGGCTGCAATTCCGATGACCGGATTGTAATTGCCCCGCTTGATGAAGTACATGATGTACCCTCCAATGATTCCGCCGATACCGGAGAGCAGCAGTGCGCCCATACCCAATACCAACAATTTAAGAATTTTAGGGTCGAGCAGCAGATGTGCGTCGCAAAGTACGCCTAACAACAGGCCGAGCATGAAAGTAGAACCATACAACAGCGGACCACTTACAAAATCGTAGATATGCTTCATCCCCGATTCGCGTACTGCCACTCCGAGGAATAAGGAGAAGAACAGCGGTGAGGCAACCGGGAACAGAAAACACAGTACAGCACACAATATAGCCGAGAAAGCCAGTTTTACTTTGGCATCATAGTTTTTGGGCGGCTTCTTGCTCGTCATCTTGATGGCGCGCAGGCGTTTCGGCACCAGCAGCTTCACCAGATAGGGGTAACCGCCATACGTCAGTCCCAGATAGAGATAGGCCACTACCGTGATGGGTACAAACAGATGTTTGGCCAGGGCTAGGGAAGTGAAAAGCACCATCGGCCCGTCCGCACCTCCTACCATGGCTACGGAAGCGCTTTCTTTCAAGGACAGTCCCAATGCAGATGCGATGGGTACAGTCAAGAAAGTTCCCAATTCGGCACATAGGGCAAGGAATATGCTGGCAAACGGTTTCTGCAGCAGGAAGCCCACGTCGAGCAGGGTGCCGATACCCATAAATACGAAGCATGCAATCAATCCGTTGCTGAAGGTCAAGGTGTAGACCGGTTGCAGGAAGTCTATCTGCATGGTATTCATCAAGTCGTCCGTATCCGAAAGCATCGGGTCCAGAAAGAGATTCCCCAATGTACCGTTGGGCATGAAAAGGGTGCCGCAATTAATGGCGACCATACCCAGTCCCATGGGAATCATGACCATGGGCTCCAGTACGCCTTTCCATCCCAGGTAAATGAGCAGCAGGCCCAGGGCCATTAAAAATACACGGGCAGAGGAGAGCAGCCAGCCGCTTTCCATCATTGTTCCGAATCCTTGGAACAAGGTTGCAAAATCTATATTCTCCATGATTAGTCTTTGTTTTCGGTGTCGTTGTTCTTTTTAGTCTTGTTCTTGTTGTCACGGTGGCTGATGGCATCTTCCAGATACATTATATGGGTATCTTCCGGGTAGAAGTAATCTACCAGGTTTTTCTTGGAAACGCCGTGGCTCACTCCGTGGTAATAGCCCCGAGGCTTTTCGTTTTCACGGTCCACACCCCGGCTGTAGTCTTCGCGCGTGTCGTTGCCGAAGATGTTTCCGTGCATGGAGGGGGTGTGTAGTATCAGTTCCATCTTCTGGCGGAACTTCTTTATGCGGCGCAGGCGGAGTAACTCCTGCTGGTGGGAACTGTAGAAATCGAGTGAATCGGCTGCGCTGGCTATCAGTTTGATGATGAATGCCACAAAGAAACCGATTGCAAAAGTGAGCCCCATCATCTCAAGGGTGGGGAGGAATAAATCGGACATAGTTATGATATTAATGTGATGAAATGGATAATAAAAAAGCGAAAGATGTACATGCAGTACACCTCCCGTAATGGTTTGCAATAAGTCCGATAAAGTCTAAATCAGGATATGCAGCAGTGCATAGATGTAGTATCCGCAGGAATAGCGGAGGGCACTGGGATTGAATGAAAGGTTGGCGCTCTCTCCGGCAGACAGATGGCTGGAAAGCAGATGCTCCAGTTGCCCGGCTAGTTTCAGAATTCTCATCTTCAAGAATTTCGGAGAGGCGTGGTTATGTGTGTATAGACTGTTCGGACACAACGCTTCGTTGGTCCAGCAGTCGGTATTTTCGTCATTGAAAAGTGAACGGTGGGTGACTGTGTACGATGCACATTGTGTGTAGGCGGTAAAAGAGCATTCGGAGGCCGGACTCCCGGCAGTATTCCGTGAGTTTGGCTGTTCCTCCTGGGAGATGGCAGTCAAACCCAGACAGAGGAAAGTAAACATAAGTATGTAATACAGATGTTTCATCATAGCAAAGTAAAGGAATAAATAATTTTGGACAAAGTTATCTGCTGGCAAATGGGTCTCGAAGTATTTCATGGTCTGTTCCTTGATGTACTCTCCGTCGGGTGTCACCAGGGTTGTGTAGTCCCCACAAGCCTGGATGTATAATAGGTCTTCCACTTTGATGATGTGAATTCGGGAGCCGTCTTTTACCGTGATCCGGTCAATACTTTCTTCTTGTGGCAGGGGAGCGGCCTTTTCTGCCCCGGGGGCGGTGAAATCTTCTGTTTAAGTGTCTGCCACAATCTGCAGATGATACCACAAAAGGATAGCGATCCAGGCAAGAATACCGAACAAGAGGCGGAAAGGAATGGTGGGGGCAAAGGGGATGTATGCTATTCCGGCTATTCTTACCATTATGTTGCATATCATGAAGCTACCAGCCAGAAGAGAATGCCGGCGATGCTACGATGACATTCGTTCTATACATGGAGACGGTGCCTACAATAAACCTGCTTCCATTGCTTAATCTTTTATTTCAAGACCTCCGAAGGATATGTTTCCGCGTATCACAAGTACGCACCATTCTTGTTTGGCAGGTGTGCCTTGCCAGCGTTTGTCTTCACATCCGCCGCAAAAGCAACTGCATTCTATGCGTACTTGCCAGTCGGCGGGTATGTACAGTTCCACTCCTCCCCAACTGCAGTCCAAGTCTATATAGGTTTCTCCGGGTGCTATGTTCGTGTGGCGCAGGTCGATGGTAGTACCGCCGAAGTAGGTGTGTATGTTCGCTCCCTTGAAAAGCTCGTCGAGTACGACGTGGCGTACGGCACTCAGGGAGTTGTTGGAGCAGAGGAATCCGTCGTCAGACTGGCATTGTTGTTCCTCTTGCTCTCCCATTCTCTTGTTCATCATCCGTTGTACCATCTTGGCACGGCGATGCACTGTCCTTTGGTGTGTCCAGTTTCTCCTATGGTGATGTCTGAGAAAGAAAATGCCGATGAGGATAAGGGCCAAGGGCCACAGCATGGCTTGGAAATTGCCGGGGGATAGCATGAGTTTGCTTCCCAAGAGGTAGAGTCCCGCCAGCAATAGGACACCTCCTGACAGATAGTGCTTGCGTATCATGGTATAGATACCTGCTATTATAAATAAGGAGTGCCAGGCAACCAGCATATTGAACCATTCTTTGGTGATGATACCCATATTGCGTGCGAATAGCAATAGGCCTGAAAGGATAAAGAGCGAGGCGGTCAGCACTTTGCCGGAGCCTGCATGGGATGGGAATTTTTGTTTTTCTTCCATTGTTTCTGGTTTTATGATTGATGGTCCAAAGATAGGGCTAACTTGCATGCTGCCAAATACTTTCCGGGTGATTGCCGGCAGAAAAACCGATGAATGCCGGATGGGAATCGGTGAATCCGGAGTTATCTGTTCCTCCACCAATACCAGATGAAGCGTAGTCCGGTGCCGAGAAGTGCGAGAGAAAGTCCGGTATAGAACACTGCGATGAAGGAGTCGGGCAGAAGGTGGCAGGTACGTATTACAATTCCCATTGCAATCATGCCTATCATGACAATCCATCCTTTTACGTCGAAAAAGGAAAAGGGGCAGTGCTTCCCTTTCTTCTGTGAGATACGGAGAGTATGTTTCTTGTATAGCCTATGGAAAATGATGCCGAAGAATAGCAGGAATACCAGGCTGGCTTCGCAGACTTTGAATAGCCAATAATGTCCGTCATCTATCCAGCAGGTCAGGCCTATACGCAGAATATTGACTCCTGCCAATGACCATATGGTTCCGGCAGTTATGAGCAGTGTATTTGGAGATACTCCGTATTTCATGATGAAGGTTGTTTTATTACACAAATACCGGGCTTGTATAGCGGAGTCCAAAAATTAAAAGAGGCTCTATTCTATTAAGAATGAGCCTCTTGTTTGTGGACCAGCCTGTTCTTCCAGAATGATATTACAAAATATTATTTGCTTCTTTATGATGTTGATACTCAGTTGTATATTAAACGTTCATTTGCTTTTAACAATCAATTATATTCATAAATACTCTAAAATCGGGGGAGTAGTTAAAGGGTGTTACTCCCCC
>UMAZ01009699.1_pt1 | contig 15422 bp, 8 predicted proteins | sample 1963841 | NCBI WGS metagenome assembly UMAZ01 (sample SAMEA4835929, study PRJEB28245) | human gut metagenome | biome: gut microbiome; material: fecal sample | place: Denmark | collected 2008
GGAAAGTAAAGATACGGTCAGGTTCAACCAGACGTTCTATAATTTTCGCTTTCTCGAACTCAGGATGTTGGTTATAGATATCTTCGATGGAAAGAAGAACTTCCTTTACGGCTTGAAGATACTCAGACTCGCCGGGGTGCTTTGCCTCTAAAGAGGCCATGATACGTTCGATATTCATAATATTACGTTTTAAAGGTTATTACCTTGTTGACTTCACGCTATTCAAACAAAATGTCAATGAATAACACCGCAAATATAGGAAAACTTTTCAAAACAGCTAAATTTTACGGTTATATTTTGATTAAAGAATGATAAAATGTCAAATCCCCGGCATTTTTTCCTCAGCCAAAAGTGTTCCATTCTTCCGTTTTTCAGCCAACAATTCGCTATAACGGTATAAAAATAGAAAAAATATAAAAAGAGAACAAGCAAAATGACAATAATGTCATAATTCCGGGTTTAAAAAACACCTTCCGAGGTTCACCTTCCATCAAACTTCGCTACTTCGGATAGTTTTTAGAGCTTTTATGGCAGTTTTCAAACCTTATTCTGCCTAATAATGGCTAACATTGCAACCTAAACCAAAGGTTGACATCCACATGAGAAAGACACTATTATTCTTATATCTTCTATCTGCCGGTAGCATTGCCGCATACGGGCAAACTCGCCTGACCCAAGACCCCGAACTGGAACGGCAGCTCCATGAAAGCGGGCTGGTACACCAACCCCTACCCCTAAACATCGAGCACTCTTTCGAAGCCAACGGATGGAAAAAGGAAGTCCTGCAAAACGCTCCCCTCACCCGCTCGGCAGGTACAGAGGGATGGAGTCATTCCGGCGCAGGAAGCATGTCCTTCAGTACGGAAAAGACCGTTTCCGGAAAAGGCAGCATCAAACTGCAATTTCCTACATTCACCGGAAAAAGAGCGACCGGCTCTCCTTCCGACCCCGACTATGCCACCTATGGAAACAGCGGTGTCACTTATCATCTGGACGGTGCCAACCTGGAAAAGTACAACCGCATTGCATTCTCCATCTACCCCGACTGCGACGGGGCACGTATCGTCAACATGAACCTCACATTCCATAATGCAGATACTCCTGCCAAGAAAGGGTACAATCCACCTTCGGGTTCGCATCTTATCAACCTTGTCAACAAGAAGTGGAACCAATGCTTCCTCGAAATAGACGAGTATCAGCGCGACAAAGTAATGTCCATAAGCTTCAGCACAGCCCTCAAAGGCAAGGACCGGACAACGGGAGATTCAGCAACCTACTACTTAGACAACCTCCAGTTGCAAACAGTGAAAGCCCCCGAGAAAGTCAGCGGATGGATACCCGCCGATGGAAAAATCTCCTATTCGACAACCGGCTATGCCATCAATCACCCTAAAACCGCCCTTATCAACACAAACGTCACCATAGATGCCGGTAAACGCTTCCAACTGCTTACCACGGACGGAAAAGTGGCTTACGAAGGAGACATCCGGGAAGAGACAACCACCCTCGGACGATTCGGTCTCATCGACTTCACCTCCTTCGACCTTCCCGGAGAGTATCGGCTGAAAGCCGGCAATTCATTGACCCCTGCCTTTCGGATTGGAGAACGGCTTTGGGAAGATTCACAATGGAAAGTGCTGAATTTCATCTTTTGCCAACGCTGCGGGCATCCAGTTCCCGGCAAGCATGCCTCCTGCCACGCAGACCTGATGTCCCGGCATGACGGACGCAGTATCTCCTACTCCGGTGGATGGCACGATGCGGGCGACTTGTCCCAGCAGACCCTGCAGACGGGAGATGTGGCTTTTGCCCTGCTCGAAGCCTATAATAAACAAAGAAACACCAACCCCACCCTCGCCGCCCGCCTGCGCGAAGAAGCGGAATGGGGAGTGGAGTTTATGCTAAAGAACCGCTATGGAGACGGCTACCGCGCCAGCAGCATGGGATTGCTAATCTGGCAGGATGGTGTATTCAACACACTGGACGACATATCTTCTGTACGCGTGCAGAACATGGCATTCGACAATTTCCTCTATGCCGGATATGAGGCGTATGCCTCCATGACGCTGGACAACGACCCGATGCAGCAGGAATATCTTCTGCGCGTGGCCGAAGAAGATTTCGCTTTCGCCATGGAGAAATTCAAGAAAGACGGTTTCGACCAGTTCGTCCAGCCTTACGAACACAGCTACAATACTTCGAAAAGCCAGTACATGGCTACCATCTCCTGGTCGGCAAGCCAATTATACAAGCTGACCGGAAAGCCTTCTTATGCGGACATCGCCGCCGAATACATCCGCTATACCCTCGACTGCCAGCGTACGGAACCGCTGAAAGACAAAGACGGGACACGCGGATTCTTCTACCGGGACAAATCCCGCAAATCCATCGTACATTACATACACCAGTCGCGCGAGCAGGTCTATATGCAGGCCATGGTGATGCTTTGCGAAACCCAGAAGGAGCACCCCGATTATCCTAAATGGGTGAATTCCATACAACTATATGGAGAGTTTCTGAAAGGAATGATGAAGTATACCCATCCCTACGGCATGATTCCAAGCGGTGTTTACCATGCAGAGGAATATAAGGATACCACCAACTTCTACGCCCTCCATCTGTTTCCACCTGCCAATGCCAAGGAACTGTACACGGAACAGATTAAACGAGGAGTACAACTGGACAAAGAGCACTACATGAAACGCTTCCCCGTGTGGTTCAACATTTTCAACGGCAATACCGCCATCCATCTTTCCAACGGAAAGTCCGCCGCCATCTGCGGAAACTTCCTGAAGGACAAGGAACTGCTCAACATCGGTCTGGAACAGTTGTACTGGACCGTAGGCAAGAATCCTTTCGGACAATCCTTGATTTATGGAGAAGGACACAACTATCCGCAACTGAATACCTTCTCTTCGGGAGAAATGACAGGAGAGATGCCCGTTGGTATCCGTACCCTGGGTAACGACGATGTCCCCTATTGGCCGCAAACCAACAATGCTTGTTATAAAGAGGTATGGGTTACCTCGGCAGGCAAATGGCTGTCTCTGATTGCGGAATATTAGATAATGGAGAATTAATAACTTATAAATTACAAATTATGAAACATCTGCTTATTTTATTGTTTACGGCTTGCACCCTGCTGACGTACGCACAAGTCCCCGAAGGTTATCCGGCAAACTATGCCAAAGCTCCCCGCTTCAAGGCCTTGATTTATTACACACGACATGCGGAAGAAGCGCACGTACAATTTGCAGAACAAGCAACCACTTTCTTTAAGAAGCTCAATTACGGTGACGGCTTTGTTCTGGATATTACTACCGATTTCTCAAAATACCCATACGAGAAACTGAAAGAATACAATGTCATTATCATGCTTAACACATCCCCCAACACCAAGGCTGAACGCGATGCTTTTGAGCAATACATGGAAAACGGAGGCGGTTGGGTAGGTTTCCACGCAGCTGCCTACAACGACAAAAACACGCATTGGCCCTGGTTCGTTAAGTTTCTTGGTGGTGGGGTGTTCTATTGCAACAACTGGCCTCCCCAGCCGGTATTGGTCGAAGTCGACAACGAAGAACATCCCGTTACCAAGAATCTGCCTTCATCATTCGTGGCTCCCGCCAGCGAATGGTACCAATGGACTCCCAGCCCCCGCCAGAACAAGGACGTAGAGGTACTCTTGTCCCTATCTTCCAAGAACTATCCACTGGGTATCAAGGATGTAGTGAATTTTGGCGACTTCCCCATCGTATGGTCCAACAAGAATTACAGAATGATTTACCTGAATATGGGGCATGGTGACGAAGAGTTTATCGACGGTACACAGAACCTGCTATTGGTTAATGCTTTCCGCTGGGTAGTGAGCAAAGACAAGAACGGCGACCCGTTCCTCAAATAAGATGTTCCCTATAGCAACATTCAGAAGAATTAAATAGGGTAACATTCCTCAAATCTACTCTAAAATACAAAACTTTTATGCCGAAACAGATGCTTTTCGAAAGAAAAAAGTATCTGTTTCGGTCGTTTTATACAGAGACCCTTGCTGAGCCCTATAGGTCAAAATGATAGTTTCATTCTGAAAACTAAGATTATATCTATTTCCACGACCCACAAAACAAGCATGTAATACCATCCTTTACAAAGGTTGGAACATGTGATAGATGGTTGTAATTTTTTATCTATCGTGGGTATTCATCACGCTATAATCAACTTATAATCAAAAGAATAATCCCTTCACGTAATAGTATAACAGATGTTTTGCTGAAATAAACTTTGTGAGAGATACCACCACTGCCTACACATAAAAATCCCCAGTATTCCTAAAAGAAATACCGGGGACTCTTCAGAAAGAAAACCAATCTAAACTTATAACCAGCCGGGGTTCTGCGTCAAACCGCCTTTAGACCTATCCATTTCCGACTGGTCAATTGGGAAGTACCTGAACTTCTCCGTCCAGCCTTTGTTACCTAAAATCTCTGTTCCTTTATCGAAACGCAGAATGTCAAACCAACGTTGCATTTCATCCATAAACTCATACCCACGCTCTTCAAAAAGAATATCCAACAACTCCTGCTTACTCTTTCCAGCCAAATTGATACGATGCTCTTTGTCTTTGAAAGCGCGGTCTCTAATCTGGTCGAACCAGCCTTGCGCATCAGCACTGGCAGTTCCGTTGATACGTACATCAAGCTCCACAGCCAGCAGCAAAACATCGGCATAACGGTAAATACGCCAAGAGTTATAATAGTTATCCGTAGGATTCACCGTAGACGTCGTCTCCTTTCTCGGATGAATCTTATAGTGCCCCAGACCCTCGTAATTTTCCTGCTGGTCACTGACTTGGAAAGCACTTCCTGCCGGTAGTTCACCTTTGGCCACCATTTCTGCCACTTTTTTAGCCTCGTCCGCATAGACAATGACTGTTCCCTCACGGCGCGTATCACCCTCCTTAAACATGTTGTAAACAGTACTCGGCATGGTGTTCTGCCCATAACCTTCGCCTAATCCACCCTGCTCGGCACTTCTCGGGTCAACAATGTTACGACCGCCCAAAGAACGTGCAAGCCCAAACCCTTCACCGGAGTTATTGCCGGCATAACATACCTCAAAGATAGATTCCGCACACCATTCTCCGTCTTTCACCCATAAGCTTTGATAATCAGGGTTCAACTGATATCTTCCACTGGTGATTATTTCTTTCATGTCATTCAATGCCACCTGATATTTAGTCTCATCACGATGGAACAAAATAATTTTAGCACGAAGCAGCTTGGCAGCATCCCGGCAAACGCGTCCCTGCTGTGTAGCACTGCGCTGGGGCAGATACTTAGTCACTTCGTCATCCAAGTCACCCATCATAAACTCATAAATCTCTTCACGGGTTCCTTTGGCAACGCTATACATTTCACTGGCTGCCAAATAATGTTTAATAAGCGGGAATTGCTCATACCCCATAAACAGATGGTAATAGAAAATGGCACGGTAAAAGCGCGCTTCGGCAGAAATGGAATTGACAAAGTCTGCATTGAGGTTGCACCCGGCCAATTTGTCAATCAACAGATTGGCAGCAATGACCCCATTGAACAAGCCGAAATCCCACTCATTCCACCAAGAACCATAGCCCCATGCACCGAAACAAGAAGTCGCGTCATAGGTAAAAGTATCCCATTTCGTCTTGTAAGATCCCTCACCGATACCACCACCAGTTTCAGACTCATCGCCCAGCAAAGAAGAGTAAGACCAAACCTCCGGCATGCGGGTCTGCATTTCATTCATCACGGCATACAAGCCCTTCATCATATCGTCTTCCGTCTTATAGAATTCGGTTTCCGACACCTGAGTTCTCGGATTCACTTCCAGAAAATCTGAACAAGCTGTGGTCGACAAAGCCATCGCACCCAAAGCCAATACCTTTAATATCTTATTCATTGTATCTAATTTTTAGGTTAATCAAAATGTAATATTCGCACCGATAGTATAAGTACGTGCTTGCGGATATGTTCCCCCGTCAAATCCATCACGTGTTCCCACTTCAGGATCATAACCGCTGTAGTTGGTAATTGTAAACAGATTCTCGCCCTGCACAAAGAAACGCAGCCCCTTGATGCCGACACGCTGCAACATCTGACCGGGCAGACTATAACCTATCTGCAACACTTTCAAACGCATATACGAACCATCTTCCACAAAAAAGTTTGAAACCTGATAGTTATTGTTGTCACCATCTATCACACGTGGCACCCAATTGGAAGTGCCTTCACCATGCCAACGGTTCAGCCAAGATTTGTCGTAGTTACCAAAAGTCACATTGGAACGTCTGTACAGTTTATAAATGTCGTTTCCGATACTTCCCTGGAAGAATGCACTGAAATCAAATCCTTTCCAATCGGCAGAAAGAGTGAATCCATATGTCCAGTCAGGGTTCGGCTTGCCTATCATGGTACGGTCATCACCATTCAACCCATTTTCACCATCCAAATCTTTAAAACGAATATCTCCAGGCTTGGCATTCGGCTGTATCAGCTGAGTCTTTCCGTTAGAATCTACGTAGGTATAGCTATCTATCTCCTGCTGATTCTGGAAAATACCATCATGCAAGTAACCGTAGAAGAAGCCGTACGGACGCCCGTTCTCTCTCCAACTGACCTGGCCGCCCATACCACCGCCGATATTATTGAGACCGACACGGTCGGGGCCCTGGTCTGTTACGGTATTCTTCACATAAGAAGCATTTCCATTGATACCCAGATTCACTTCACCCACCTTAAAGCGATAGGACGCTTCGAACTCGATACCTTCGTTCTTCACTGTACCCGAATTGACCGTCATACTGCCATAACTGGTATAAAGAGGAATCGGCATGGAAAGCAGCATGTCCTTCGTCTTCTTCACGAAATAGTCGGCAGAGAATGTCAATGCACTGTTGAAGAAACGCAAGTCAATACCCAAGTCGGTCTGTTCGGAGGTCTCCCATTTCAAATCGGCATTGGCATAGCCACTGGGCAGCATGCCCGTATATACCTTTCCATTTATGACTGCATTCTTACCCTGACTCATCATACTTGTATAGGCAAAGGAGCCAATACGTTCGTTACCATTCTGTCCCCAGCTTAGACGTATCTTGGCAAAATCCAACCAGGAAGGTCTGTTCTCCATGAACTTCTCACGAGTCAACACCCAACCCAAAGAAACCGAAGGGAATGTAGCATATTGGTGCTCGCGACTGAAGTTTGACGAACCGTCCCGTCTCACTACCGCTTCGAACAAATACTTTTCATCATAATTATAATTGATACGTCCGAATATGGATGCAATACGGTGATCTTCCGCCCCACCCCATACTTTGGACTGTTCTTCGGGCGCTGTGGCCGTGTCTATATATCCCTTGTCTATATCCACCACCAGCAGATTATAATCTTCCGCTTCCAAATTGGAGTAATGGTAGGAAGACATACTTGTACCGAACAGTGCACCTATATTATGACGGCCGAAAGACTTTGTATACGACAGTACATTTTCCCACTGCCAATAGGAAGACTCCCTTTTCTTATCCTCTACCTTGGAAGTGGCATTCTTACTGGTAGCATTTAGCTCGTAGACCGGAGTTACATTCTTGATGGAATTGAACACCCATTCCGCACCATAGGTAGTCTTGAACTTCAAGCCTGGCAACAAGTCGACATCAAGGTTAAAGTTCGCACCGAAATTCTGAGGCATAGTCCTCTGGTTATGACTGACCTGCATGGCTGCCAGCGGATTGGTTATTTCACGCATCTCGATGATATTGTATGCCAGGCCGTTGGGAGCAATGACATGATTTGGATAAGTTACGGCATATTGCTCCAGTATAGCAGGGTCGGTCTGATAAACCGGCTCGGTAGGAGGCAACATATTCATGGAAGTAATCAAGCCCGCTGCTTCACTATTGCCAATAGTATTACCAGTCTGGATTGACTTGGAATAGCTTGCAATTGCACCAAAACTAATCTTATTCAACCAATTTCGTGATTTCGTGTCCAGTAATACATTATTGTAATTCAAGCGTACATTGTAGCGTTCATAATCAGCATGTCCTTTGGCATAAATACCTTCTTGCTTTACATAACCGAAAGAAGCATAATAGGTAGAGTTGTCCGTACCTCCACTCAACGAAACCTTGTGGTTCATAATAGGAGCATTCTTGTTCTGCAGTTCCTTTTGCCAGTCGGTATTGACGCTGGAAACAGTCGGGAAATAAGGGTCTTTACCTGCATTGGCAGCCATTTCATTCATCAACATCTGATAATCCGCACTACCCAGCAAATCCACCTTCTTGGAAGGATTCTGAATACCATACGTAAATTCATAGTTCAAAGTAGCCTTCCCTTTAGTACCCTTCTTCGTAGTTATCAGCACAACACCGTTAGCACCACGGGCTCCGTAAATAGCGGCGGAAGCTGCGTCTTTCAGCACTTCAATAGACTCAATATCAGAAGGATTCAAATGACTGATACCACTTTCAGACGGCATGCCGTCTACTATATAAAGCGGATCGGAGTTGTTGACCGTACCGGTACCCCGAATACGAATCTTTGATTCCGCACCGGGCTGACCTGAATTAGAGATAATCTGTACACCGGAAACTTTACCTTTCAAAGCATTCTGAATATTTGTAGGATTACCTTTATCCAACTCTTCACTGGTAACACGGCTCACAGCAGACGAAAGTACACTCTTCTTTTGTACACCATAGCCTACTACAACTACCTCGTCCAGCAACTCAGAAGAATCAGTAAAACGGACTTTCAGATTTGTATCTGCAGCAGTCAGTTTATACTCAATAGGCTCATAACCGATAAAGGTGAAGACCAACACATCACCCACAGAAGCTTTCAGACTGAAATTCCCATCAATATCCGTCACAGTACCCACAGCCGGATTACTTTTCATACTGACATTAGCACCCGGAACCGTTTCTCCGGAAGGGTCATAAACGACACCCTGCACATTAATTTGTTGTGCGAAGAGCTGCAAAGTGCAACTGAGAATGCAAAGCAGCAAAAGGACTCTTTTTCTTTTCATGATAATAGTATTAGTTTATAAAATAGGAAGTTATTCATATTGTATTGATACAAATTCCAATACTTCGATAAGCGAAATTACGTACTAAACAAGAAATGGAAGTTGAATATTTCTCATAAGGAGTTCATTTACTAACACATCCATAAAAAACGTTTTATTTTAAACTTAAAGTGATAAAGTTTAAACCCATAAAAAAACGGATACGTTTCTGTACGTACCCGTTTTCTTCCAAATCCATTGATTATAAAAAGTATTACCTTTCTAAAGTCCAGTTAATGGCATTTCTGAACATGGTCGTAAACCCTTCCGTTTCGTACAACTTACTACTATGCCCTATCTGGAAATAAACATTGCGTGCCTTTTTGTTTTCATTGACCCAAACCACCGGATGATCGCCCATCTTGATGTCCGACGCAGGCGTGTAGCTCGACTCATCCACATTGGCCAGTACATGTACATTGGGACGCGGACTCTTGTCATAAATATACCACTCGTCATCGGGCACAACGAAAGAGGCCGGAACACCCTTCATTACCGGATGCTGCTCATCTTCTACAATCAGCGTACCGTCGGCCAGCGGAGCTATGTAATTCTTGAAACGCACGCCACCCATAAAATCAGAGAACCATTGCCACATGGGATAACCGTCAAACTCGCCCAGCAAAGTGGCATGATGGAAACCAATCCAGCCGCCATGCCCTTCTTCTATATACTTGACGAACGCATCTTCCGCTTCCTTCGGCCAAGTATAAGGCGGGAAATCCAATTGAATAACCAGGCTGAACTGCGACAAGTAAGCCTCCGTTATGTTCCTGGCATTGTTTATCTCGGTAATACTGAAATTCCCCTTTGCACCTTCGGCCGCCAACCACCTCAAACCGGCATCCGTAAATCCTCCGTGCTGTCCGCCACGTTCCGTCAACACCAGTACCTTCGCCTTGTGCGGCTTGCCCAACAGGTTTTCTGCTACTGTACGGCGCAAATCACCCTGCTCATTGTCTCCGCTATAATCCCAATACATGCCTCCCAGCAAATCTTTATCCAGAATATACTGACACTTGATGGCAAGTGAACGGGGATTCTCAAAACCAAATACCAACGTATCATTCTTATCGGCCAGATAAGGCACTTGAGCCACCTCATCCCACTTTTCAGTATATTGGGTATCCGTATTCCCTACCTTATTATAGTCTTGGAAGCTGGGATAACCGTCACCTCCACGACCATAGAAGGGCATACCCATCACCAGCTTGGAAGGCGGTACGCCCGCTTTCAAGTGTGCAGTAACGGCACCGTCCGAAGTAATGTCACCGCTATGTCCCGACGGATAAAGCGCCGAATGGTGCTTGGGAGCAGAAGCCATGTCATAAGCCATGATATTCACAAAATCGACGGAAGGCAAGATAGCCTTGAAGTCAATGTAACGGGCAGAAGCTACGGTGGCAAGTGTCAGTTCCTTTTCATTGCCGATGGCAGCTCTGATATCCTGCATCAGAAGTGTAAAATTCTCCGTATCGTCCGGTGACGAAGATATATTTGCCATAGAGCTGGTGGGATATTCCCAATCGATGTCAATGCCATCCAAAGCGAACTCCTTCACCACACGGGCACAGTCCACGGCAAAAGCACGGCGATATTCATCATTGGCAGCCATCTCACTGAAACGTCCGCTTCCCCAGCCACCGATGGAAAGCAGCACTTTCAGTTCCGGCTTCTGTTTCCTCAAATCAACAATCTGTCTCAAACGTTCCTCATTATCAATCTTGACACCGTTAAAGCTCTCGTTTACATGACCGAACGCATAGTTGATATGCGTCATGTACTGCGGGTCGGGCATCACCTCACTCCACGAAGTAACATAAGCAACCACAACCTTCGAATCGCGGGAAGCCGCAACGACCTCTTCTCCCGACTTAACGCTACCGCATGAAACCAATACGCCCAAAGCGGCAGCCATCATCATTCTAATTTTTTTCATAAGTACTATCTTTAATTACAAATTATCGCAGGTCTGACGGACCCGTGAACCTATCAATGCATAATACAGCATAAACGCTTCTCCAAAAAGAACGATGAACCATGACCATCTCCAGCCTCCAAGAACATCGGCAAGCACTCCTTGCAACAAGGGCAATATGGCACCGCCTACCACTCCAATCATGAACGCACCCGAAGCCACCGAAGTGTATTTTCCCAAATGGGCAACGGACAAAGTAAAGATAGCTCCCCACATGATGGAATGGAACAGACCTACTGCCGTGAGCAGCCACGGATTATTCAGAAGAATGGCCAGTAGGGCGAGTAGTCCTGCCGATACCGTAGTAACCGTCAACTGCACGCGGGGAGAAATTCTGCTCAGGCTGCTCCCCACCAGGCGGCCCACAAGCATACCACCCCAATAGAGCGTAGCCATCAGTGCCGGAGAAGCATAATCCATCTCAATGGCGTACAGATTGATATTGGCTCCGATACAGACTTCCACTCCCACATAAAAGAAGATAGCCACTACCCCCAATGTCAGATGACGGAAGGACCATACACTTTTTTCCAGCTTCTCTCCCTTCTCTACCCTGGTTCCTTGGATATCGGGCAAAGACAATTTCATCAACAACAATACAATCAAAGAAATAACAGCCATCAAGGCAAGGAACGGAACCATCAGCTGGTCAATCTGAATGTCCTCCATAGACAGACCGCCAAACACGACACCAGTCACGAAATAAGGAGCAAGCGTAGTTCCCACAGAATTGGCAGAACCGCCTATAGCCAAACGCTGAATGGACTGGGTACCCTTGACATGGCAAGCCGTCAGATAAGGATTTATAACCACTTGCAGAATGGTAGCCGAAGCCCCTACCACGAAAGAACCCAGTAAGAAAATCAAGAACCCTCCAGGGATAACATTATTTCTTGCATGCCAATTCGCTTCAGGAAAGTGTACTGTGAAATAGGAAGAGGCAAAGAACAAACCAAGTCCCACAATCATCACCAGCAATCCACGCATCAATGTTCCTTTATATCCGTATTTGCTAATCCACGACGAGCCTACCCCTCCACAAACCGGATAAGCAAGGAACCAGGAGAAAGTAATCAAAGTAGCAAAAGTATTTTTCAACCCGCCCACTTCCGAAAGAAAAGTTTCTTTCAGAGGACCCTGAAACTGAGTATTGGCAGTCGTAAGGAAACCTACAATAAAGAACAAGAACACCATCGTGATGAAGGGCCCCATATAGTTTATTTGTTTTTCTTGTTGTGTCATAGTATTTTGATTATTAATTCAAATAATTAGTTATCAGTCGCCTGCAAGGCGACTTAGCAGTTAAGCATGCTTGCCGCCGCCTCATCCAGCAGAAATTCACAGTTGGGATGAAGCTGAAGGATGGAAGCAGGAACATCTGTTGTCACAGGCCCTTCAAGCATCCGCTTGACAATATCCGCTTTATTAGTCCCTTTGGCAACCAGTACAATCCGGCGTGCCTGCATAATGTTCTTTATTCCCAAAGTAGCCCCTCCCAACTCTTTATCGGGAGGAGTACCCGTTTCTCTACGGATGCGTTCTTCCAGTTCCACATTCATCCGGGTCACCCATGCTTCACCGCCAAAGGGAGATTCCGGCTGGTTGAACCCCAGGTGTCCATTCTCACCCAACCCTAAAATCAGCAAATCAATACCGCCACGGTTCGCAATTTTCTGCTGGAAATCCCTGCATGACTGTTCAAAATCACCAGAAATGGTAGGCAGCATCAAAAAATTCTCTTCCTTGATGCCCAATGTATCCATCAACTCCGTTTTCAGCATCGTGTAGCATGCTCCGGCATATTCGCGCGGCACATTCGTTACCTCATCCAATCCGAAGAAAGTAACGGTATCCACCTTAAACGGATATTTAGTATAGATTTCTCCCACCAACCGATGAAGATTGCCGGTAGTACGTCCCGTCGAAAGTCCTATCACACTCTCCGGTTCATTCAACATCTGCCCGATGATGCGCCATGCAGCCGTGCAGTCAAACTCCTTTTCATTCTTTGTTATTGTTATTTTCATATTCTTAATCATTAATTCCTAATCACATATTCATCGCCACCGCGCCGGCCCCCAGAAGCCCGATAAATCCGGGATTCAGTTTCGTAATGACAACCCCGTTGCTGACAAAACGCATGGTCGTAGGATGAAGTTTCTCCAGAATCTTCTCGTGCATATACCCGTCGGCCACAATGCCTCCACCCAACACCACCGTGTCCGGGTCAATCACACGTACCAGATTCATGATAAGATTGGCAAGCGCCTCAGCTGCATTCTCCACCAGCACCGTACAGAGAGGGTCACCTTTCTGACTAAGTGCAAACACCTCACTCACAATCACCCGTTCCCCTTTTTCAGCCGGAATATGCAGGCTGGTCTCATACTGGTTGCGGAGCAGACGAGCACAATTGTCAAAACCTATGCCGGCAGCAATCGCCTCCACACAGTCCATCCGTCCACAACCGCATTTAATGCCTATGTTCACACCTACACGCACGTGTCCCACTTCGCCGGCATTGAAATGGCTGCCACGGATTTGTCTCCCATTTATCACCGTACCCACGGCAATGCCTGTACCTACATTTACGTATATGAAGTTTTTGGAAATTTGTCCGAATCCCCAGACGCGTTCGGCTCTTGTAGCGCTCTTCACATCATTGTCTATATGGCAAGGCATGCCATATATGTCCGACAGTTCCTTTGCCAACTCAATCCGCTGTGTCCTGCTCGGGTCAATCTGCAGCCAGACACCTTCGTTGGGATCTACACGCCCTATCAGGCCAACACCCATCGCTACCGGTTTCTGGTCATACCAGCCCACGGTACGGATATAATCATCGAGCGACGACTTGATGATTTCCAGCGCAGCCTGCTGATTAAAATAACCGGAGTCATATTTCTTATACCTCAAAATGTTGCCACGGCTATCCATTTCGCCAATCAGCAACTTCGTGCCTCCTAAATCAAGACCTAAATACGTTTCCATTTTTTATATGCGTTTTTTAATATTGTTTACTGTCCACAATATTACGCACTATCAGGGAGACAAGGGTTTATTCTCTGACAAAAAAGGTTTAATACTTGTCAGCGGTGGTTCAAAAGCAGTCTTCATGGCTCTAAATTTTGCTGGGACTGGTGCCAAACTGCTTTTTGAAGCATGTGCTGAAATATTTCGGGTCAGAAAATCCGACCATATTCGCCACTTCCCCTATCGAATATTTTCGGGAAACCAGCAGCTCTTTTGCCTTGTTCAAACGGACAATGCGGATGAAGTCATTCGGTCCCTGCCCGGTCAGCGTCTTTATCTTATTGTAGACAGAAGTGCGGCTCATGCCCAGCATCCGGCAGAAGTCATTGATGGAGAATTCCGAATCGGACAACTCCTCCTCAATCACTTTCATAACCTTGTCCAGAAACTCCTTGTCCAACTGGCTGGTATAGTCTGTCTCTTCGGGCTGCGCATCCATCGCCAACACGGTTTCGCGCAAATGCTGCCTATTCTGAAGAATATTCCTGATACGCACTTTCAGCACAGACAAGTCGAAAGGCTTGATGATGTAGTCATTGGCACCGGCTTCCAGTCCGAAGATGATATTTTCCCTCTCACTCAGTGCGGTCAGTAATATAATAGGTATATGGCTTGTATCTACCGATGACTTCAGAATCCGGCACAATTCATCACCTTCCAGTACCGGCATCACAATGTCCGAGATAATGATATCAGGATTGATTTCCCTTGCCGTCTCCAATGCCTTTCCGCCGTCGGGCACGGCAACTACCTTATATTCGGAAGACAAGCTGTCCACCAGATACTCCCTCATATCCGCATCGTCCTCCGCCAGAAGAAGGACATTCCTCCCGGCACGTTCCGTTTCTTCATGCACAGCCCCGGTAGCGGCCTGAGCTTCTTCCCGGCCGTCAGCCTTCGCTTCCACCGCCACGCTCGCCTTTATCCTCTGCGGGAAAGTTACCGTAAACGTAGTTCCCTGCCCTTCCACGCTACTGAAAGAGATGGTGCCGTGATGCTGTTTCACAATGCGGCGCGTAATCATCAGACCGATGCCCGAACCGGTTTCCTCAAAGTTCATGGCATTCTGGGCTCTATAATATTCGTGGAAGATATTGCCCTGCTCCTCTTTCGGAATGCCGATACCCGTATCCTTTACTTCAATAGTCCACTTCTTTCTTGCAGTCTTCACCAGTATGTGAATGACTCCCTTCTCTGTATACTTCAAGGCATTGGAGAGCAGATTGTCTATGATATGATCCATCTTCTCCCGGTCAATCCAAACCTTGGACATATCCGGCTCCACCTCCAACTCTATCCCGACGCT
>UMAZ01028116.1_pt1 | contig 15199 bp, 10 predicted proteins | sample 1963841 | NCBI WGS metagenome assembly UMAZ01 (sample SAMEA4835929, study PRJEB28245) | human gut metagenome | biome: gut microbiome; material: fecal sample | place: Denmark | collected 2008
CCCGCTGAAACAGCAGAACAGAAAGACGTCCCTTATCCGTTCAAGGTATTGCTTGGTCGGGGGTATCTTGTAGTCTTTCAGTCTGTTCAGTTCCTCCCATGTGAGGAATATCACTTTCTTGGGTGTGTTTTTCAGCTTGGGTTTGAAGCTGTCATAAGCCATGTTCTGATTGTACCCTTTCTTGAAACTCCAGCGTAGGAACCATTTCAGGAAGGCTATCTGCTTGCCTATGGTGCTGTTGCGCATGTCCTTCTTGTTACGCAGGAAGTCCACATAGTCATTCAGACCGTTCTCGGTGAACGTGTCAAAGGAAAGTTCATTCCTGAACTGTTTCAGGTGGTTTTTTACCGCAGCGAATTTTTCGTAGGTTGCGTCTGTCCAGTCGTTCTGTTTTCCGCATTCCCTTACAAACTCCTCGAACGCCTCCCAAAAGCTGGTTTTAGGTTCTTCGGCTATTTCCTGCTCTGTGGCTGGTGCATCCTTCATCCTTGCATTGAAACTGTCCTTTATCTGTACGGGTGTGGGGAGTACGTTCTGTACTTCAAACTCCTTGAAGATGTTCTGTATCTCCGTGTACTGTCTTAGCAGGTCTGCATTGATTTCGGATGCGCTTTGCTTCAGTTTGTTTGTGCATCCGTTCTTTACCCTTTGTTTGTCCGCATCCCATTTGGCTGTGTCAATGCGGTAGCCCGTTGTAAACTCTATGCGCTGGCTTGCGAATATCACACGCATACGGATAGGTACATTCTCTGTGATTGGCACGCCGTTTTTCTTCCGGCTTTCCAGTGCGAAAATGATGTTTCTTTTGATATTCATAATTGGGTGTGTTTGAAAATTGACACCCAAAAATACACCCAAAAAGTGAGATATGCAAAGATATTAAGAGATATTTTATTTTCTGTTTACTTTGTAATAACTTGGTAATTAACAAGATATTACGAGCTTGTGATATTGTTTGAAATGGTAGGTGATAGAACCTGTCTCTCCGCTGAATTAACCGGAAAAAACGGACAGTAAACACACAAGTCCCACAAATCCAATGATTTGTGGGACTTTTTTTATCCCCTTGTGCCTGCCTTAAAGTATTTATCTATTAAAAACTTAATCCTACGAAGCAGGTCAGAAAACAACATAAAAAAGGCCATCTATCCCAGACAGCCAATCTTTTGTTAACCTTAAATCTAATACTATGAAAAACACATTACAAATGTACATGTTTTCCGCTAACCTCCAAACCGGCAGCGGTTAATATTATATTATATAACAACCCTTAATGCTCATTAAGGCTTTATCAGCGAAAACGCAACGTGCATTTGCTCCCAACGCATCATCCGTTTGCCCGGTGTGCATTATGCATCCGGCACAGATGGATGATGCGTTTTGCAAATCCGTCACATCAACAGTCAATTCTAAAATAACCATTACAATGAAAGCAACCCCAAACAAAGGAATGAAACTCTCCGCTGAAGATGTCAGAGCCTGCCTTCAGCACCGCTTGCACCGTAGCTTGAACTATATACCTCATGCTGCGCTCCCGCTACATCTTTCAGAGCCGCTTGAAAAGCGTGGAACGCTGCCGTCTCACGCCAGCCAAGGTGCTGGGCTACTTCAAGGAGGAAGGGGAGGAGTTGGGGGTAGGAAGTAAATTGGTTAGTTCGGATGGAAAAATTCGTATATAATGCATAAGCCGCATCCGTCGAATATAATGGAAGGAGATGTGATGAACAATTACTAACTTATATTCGTGAGAATAGACTGATTGAGAAATATTAATAAAGTAAAGAACAAAAGATAACAAAATAGTATAGGACAGTTAAAGTACAAAGGACATTTCGGTAGCGTGGAATACGGTGAAGAAGACAATTGCTTGTTTGGCAAAGTTCTTGGTCTTAAAAAGGATTGTATTACCTATAAAGGTGAAATCATTAGTGAATTGAAAAGTAACTTTGAGGGTGCTATCCTTCATGGCATGGCAGCCGCCAACGTCTCTCCCATTCTAACTTTGCAACATGTTTTATTAATAAAAATATGCAAAATAGAGAATGTATTTCTAATACATTCTGATTATTTTAGTATATTATTATATAGGGTGGTGGAGGATGAGGTGAGTCCCTCTTCCGCCATCTTATTTATTTCATTAATTTTTAGCCGATTCTAACTGTTTATTTGTATCCCCTTGGCTGGTCCCTTACCTTTGTCATGTTATCGAATTAAGAATAGACAAAGATGGAAAAAGAAATGAGCCCCATGACAACGGAGATACTGAAGAAAGGTTATCTCCTCTTCCCCATTCCCCGCCGGTATACACGGTTTGGTGTTTCTTTGTGGGATATGCCAGACCCGGATAATGGGAATGTAGACACGCATTGGACGTATGGCGGTTATGAGTATGTGAGTAATCAAAACTTCCATCCAACCGCCTGCGATGCTCCATTCGCTGGAAAAGGAAATGTGCCCGGTTGTGCGGCCAATCGTGCGTCATCGTTGCAGGTAGCGGATTTTTTGTTCTTTATTTGCAGAAAGGTTATGCGGAAGTATTCCTGCAGGGCTCGGATAGTAGTGAATCCCGTTGTGTTTTAAAGTGTTATTATTTGTAGACAGTTAATGTCTTTTGTTGTCAGATTCATTGATTTTTATTCTCTTTTCGTATATTTGCGCCCATTAATTAAAGATTGTCACACGACTATTCTGAAAAAAGTGTGATATTCTGATAGCATATTTATAATAGGGTTATTCCTGATTTTACACTAAACTGGATAGGATTAATGGAGAATTTGAATGCAGTGATTACGGGAGTTGGAGGATATGTTCCGGACTATGTCTTGACTAATGATGAAATATCTAAAATGGTGGATACCAATGATGAATGGATTATGGGGCGCATTGGTATAAAGGAAAGACGCATTTTGCATGAGGAGGGGCTTGGAACTTCATATATGGCTCGTAAGGCTGTGAAACAACTGATGCAGCGCACAAAGACCAGCCCGAATGACATTGACTTGGTTATCGTAGCTACTACCACTCCCGATTATCACTTTCCTTCTACCGCGTCCATCTTATGTGACAAATTGGGCCTGAACAATGCTTTTGCTTTTGACATGCAGGCTGTTTGCAGTGGATTTCTGTATGCAATGGAGGCGGGGGCGAATTTCATACGTTCCGGAAAATATAAGAAGGTTGTCATAGTAGGAGCTGATAAGATGTCATCGGTGATTGATTATACAGACCGCGCTACCTGTCCTATTTTTGGTGACGGTGCTGCTGCTTTCATGCTGGAACCCACCCGGGAGGATATGGGAGTAATGGATGCCGTATTGAGAACAGACGGGAAAGGTCTGCCTTTTTTACATATCAAAGCGGGAGGCTCCGTATGTGCTCCATCTTACTATACACTGGACAATCGGATGCATTATATTTATCAGGAAGGACGTACAGTCTTTAAATATGCTGTGGCCAATATGGCGGATGCTTGTGAGGCAGTCATGGAGAGGAATCACTTGACGAAGGAGGACATTGACTGGGTGATTCCCCATCAGGCAAACATGCGTATAATTACTGCTGTTTCGCAACGCTTGGGAGTATCTCCCGAAAAGGTAATGGTCAATATAGAACGGTATGGAAATACAAGTGCCGGCACGCTTCCATTGTGCGTATGGGATTTCGAGGATAAGCTGAAAAAGGGGGATAAACTGGTTTTTACAGCATTCGGAGCAGGATTTGCTTGGGGGGCTATTTACGTGAAGTGGGGATACGACGGAAAAGGTTGAGGCTCTCTGATAAGATTTAGGTTGTTTGTTTTTTTTCTGATACAACTTTTAGTATCTTTGCGAAACAGCAGTTTTTTATTGTGACAGAAAATTGCATGTGTTTTGTTAACCATATAGAAAACTAAAAACAATCAGCGTATTATGAACCAGGAATTATCCATGAGCCCCAATCTATTGGTGGCTGCCCTTCAAAAACCGGCTTCCGAGTTTACGAAAGCAGACATTGTTTCCTATATAAAGGAGAACGACATTCGTATGGTGAACTTCATGTATCCTGCGGCAGACGGGAGACTGAAGACACTGAACTTTGTCATCAATAATGAAGCATACCTTGATGCCATACTTACATGTGGTGAACGCGTAGACGGTTCCAGCTTGTTTCCGTTTATAGAGGCCGGTAGCAGTGATTTGTATGTAGTGCCGCGTTTTCGGACTGCTTTTATAGACCCTTTTTCTGAATTGCCCACACTGTCAATGCTCTGTTCTTATTTCAATAAGGATGGTGAACCGCTGGAAAGTTCTCCGGAATATACCCTGCGTAAGGCATGTCAGGCATTCACTACGGTTACGGGGATGGAATTTCAGGCTATGGGAGAATTGGAATATTATGTCATTTCTGAAAATGACGGATTGTTCCCGGCTACCGACCAGCGTGGTTATCACGAATCGGCCCCTTATGCCAAGTTCAATGATTTCCGTACGGAATGTATGTCATATATTGCGCAGGCAGGCGGACAGATAAAGTATGGGCATTCTGAAGTCGGTAATTTTACGCTGGACGATAAGATTTATGAGCAGAATGAAATAGAATTCCTGCCGGTGCGTGCCGAGGAGGCTGCTGACCAACTGGTGATAGCAAAATGGGTTATTCGTAATCTGGCTAGCCAGTATGGATATAACATTACTTTTGCACCGAAAATCACGGCAGGAAAAGCCGGTTCCGGATTGCATATACATATGCGTATCATGAAGGACGGGCAGAACCAGATGCTGAAAAATGGGGCACTCTCTGAAACAGCCCGTAAGGCCATTGCGGGCATGATGAAGCTGGCTTCTTCCATTACGGCTTTCGGTAATACAAATCCTACTTCCTATTTTCGTCTGGTTCCTCATCAGGAAGCACCGACCAACATTTGCTGGGGCGACCGCAACCGTTCGGTATTGGTACGCGTTCCGTTGGGCTGGTCGGCAAAAACGGATATGTGCATGTTGGCAAATCCGTTGGAGACCCCAAGTCATTATGATACTACACAGAAACAGACGGTGGAAATGCGTTCGCCTGACGGTTCGGCCGATTTGTATCAATTGATTGCCGGACTTGCTGTAGCTTGCCGTTATGGATTTGAGATAGACGATGCTTTAGGAATTGCAGAAAAAACATATGTCAATGTAAATATCCACAAGAAAGAAAATGAAGATAAGTTGAAACAACTGGAACAGCTTCCTGATAGTTGTGCCGCTTCTGCCGATTGCTTGGAAAGACAGCGTGCTGTCTTTGAACAATACCATGTGTTCAGTCCTGCAATGGTTGATGGGGTTATCTCTAAACTGCGTTCTTACGAGGATAGAACCTTGCGTGCAGAGATACAAGACAGTCCGGAGGAGATGCTGAAACTGGTCGAGAAGTATTTCCACTGCGGATAGGAGAAGAAATGAGGGCATAACTCGCCGCAGGTTACACAGATTGCTATAGAATTTCTGATAATCAGGAACTTTTATCTGTGTTAATCTGCGGTGATTGTGTATTTTGACACCTCTCCATTATTCCTTTGGCTTTGAATACTGGTTCTGCTTTTTGTATTTCCGATTCGAAGCCGAACCAATAACCATTTTGGGTATTGTCGTCAATGGGTAGAAAACATAAGCGGAGGCTTTCTTTGTAGTTTCCATAGATGACTTCCCAATATTCCGGTGGCATCTGGCGCTTGGTCTTGACTTTCTCTGCTGGTTTTTTCTTTAATGACATGCCAGCCTCTATCCAGGCAATGGTGACCATGATTTTATAGGCCGGATAATGCATACTGCAGAATTCATAGAGTACGAGACCTCGCTTTTCCAGGCTCATGGGCTGGTCTATAAGATTTTTATCGATTAAAAATTCCAGAAAGCGACGTAGGAAGTCGTTGTCATCCAGAATCAGCTTGCGGGTGATGGCTTGCCAAGCAGTTGTGTTATAGAATCCATCCAGAAGACGTGACAGTTGCCGGGCTGTTTGAAGCTCGTTGACACTGATTTCATTTGTTTGAAGCACTTCATAAGGGGGGAGAGGAGAATATCGGATGCCCAGTTCTTCCGCTCTTCTTCTCATTTCTGTGCCGGGAAGTAACTTCAGGGATTCAAGCTGTATCTCGCCGGCATTGTATCCGGCAAGTGTACGCACATCTTCAAATATTTCGGATAGGCGGTATAGAGGCAAGCCGGCAATGAGGTCGGCGTGTGTTTCCATATTGGGTAGGGAACATAGGAAACGAAGACCTTGCAGTGAGTCCTCCAGGCTTCCCATCCGACGGCTTTTTTGGAGGACCGGTTCGCGCAGGCTTTGAATACCGGCCTCGAGATGGAGCAATCCTTTAGGTAGCTTTTTCAATTCATTTTTCAGCTCTTCGGATAATAGTGCAGGGTGTATTTCTAAGTGAAAGCATATGTCCGGGTTGAATTCCAGGAAAAGTTGCAGTAATTCTTTAGCACGGCGCGGATTATAATTAAAGGTCCGGTCGAGGACGCGTACGTTTTTTATTCCATGGCTGTGGATAATTTGAAGGCGTTCACGGATACTTTCAATGGACAGTGTGCGCACCGGTTTTTCTTCACCGCTGACGCAGAATGCGCATGTGTTGAAACAGCCTCGGGTAGTCTCCAGTTGTACGAATGGTTTGCTCCAGTTGAAGAAACTGCTGTTTTCCGGCGGTACGAGTCGGGAAAAGTTGAGTACACGGGCTATGCCGTTGTCTATATATTGCTTTTGAGGATTCATATAGCAAAGCCCCGGAATGCTGTCCCATTTTTCCGGCTGGTTCCAGCAAGACAGCCATTGGGGGAATGCTTCTTCTCCCTCTCCCCTGAATACACAGTCGATGAAAGGGTTTTTATGCAGAAAGTCTTCATTGTTTCCTAAGAATTCAGGTCCGCCCAAAATGAAGCAGCTATTGGGAAGCAATGCTTTTAATCTCGCCGTGATGTGCAACAGTTGTTCGTGGTTGAACAACCATGTCGTTGCGGCAATGATGTCGGGTTGGTGCCGGTATATTTCGTCGACAATCATTCCTACGTTTTCATTGATGGTGGCAGATACGATTTCCCATTTTACGGAATTGTTCTTTGCTATTTGTGCGTGCAGTGCAGGGAGTGCCAACGAAGAGTGTGCATACGAGCTATTGAGGTCTATCCAAAGAATTTTCATGTTTAATTGAGTTTCATCTTTGCAAAGATAACTGATTTTGCTTTTCGTATAAACAAAAAGGGTTATATTTGCATGACGGAAATCGAAAATAGTAGAGTGTTGGTATAGAATGTTTTTTGAAAGATGAAATATTTCTTTTGTATTCTTATTTCTATAAGGTGATAAAGGGTTATCTTATCACTGGCTTGATAAAGTAAGGAAGGAAGTGCTATTAAGTGTGATTGATACAGAATGCAAAATATCGGAATAAGTTTCCAGCTATTTTGAACATTTTGAGAAAGTAAACTCTTTTGTACAAGAACTGGTTTAGGTAATTGATTCCTTCCTATGATGTAGGGATACTCTGTGAGGAGTATCCCTACAATTTTTTACATTGATTCCACGTTGCCTCCCTTTGAGGGGAATTGTTTGGACAATAACAAAAAAGAGGAATATTCTTTCGAATTTCCTCTTCTTTGCGGGTGGCAGATGGGACTCGAACCCACGACATTCAGAACCACAATCTGACGCTCTAACCAACTGAACTACAGCCACCATGTTAGTGCATTTCTTAAATGCGGTGCAAAGATAGGGATAATCTTTAATATTGCAAAGAATGAGACGAAATTTTTTGAGATTTCTGCATTATTTTTTCTTCTCGTAGATATCTATATTGTGCTGCTGGAGCAGCTTTCGAGAGCTTTTGACGAAGATTTCCAGGTGTTTACGAGCTTCCGGAGTTAAATGTTCTGTAGGAAAACTGGCAGGATAAAGAATGTAATTTTTTTCTTTAGTAAGTTCCGGCCGGCCGGTCCAGACCAGATTATATCCACAATAGGAAACACGACAGTATGGAAAAGGCAGAGGATTGGAGTCTGGCAGGGGCGTCTGACTCTGACCGATGTAAGAGGGACGGATGGGTTGGGGGAGAGGATGTTTCTCCAACTGCAAAGTGAAGATGAGGCCGCCGTCAGTGTTGGCCTTGCTCATATTGGAAATGAAGTTTCCCAAGGAATAGACTATGATGTGCTGTTCGGTACCGTTGGTACGTAGTTCCATTGGTTGAATGACGTGAGGGTGTGAACCGATAATATGTGTTACGCCTTGTTGGAGCAACCAGTTGGCCAGTTCGCGTTGCTCACGGTTGGGAAGGGACTGATATTCCTCTCCCCAATGCATGCAGGCAATAATGGCATCCGGTTGGCGTGCCTTGGCACTTTGGATATCTTGCAGGATGGTATTCTTATCAATATAGTTTACGATATTGGGAGAGGTAGCCTTGATACCATTGGTGCCGTAAGTATAGTTGAGTAGGGCAATGCGAAAGCCGTTTCTGTTGATGAACAGGGGATAGCGTTGCCTGCGCTCCGACAGATTCTTGTAGGTGCCTGCGTAACGAATACCGGAGGAGTCGAGCAATTGTATGGTACGCTCCATCCCCTTTTTCCCACGGTCCAGACAGTGGTTGTTGGCTGTCAGTAAAATATCGAATCCGGCGTCCTTTATGGCTTGAAGATATTCATCGGGGGCGCTGAACATAGGATAGCCCCGATAGGGCTTGCCCCCCAATGTGACTTCCAGATTTCCTATGGCGAGGTCTGCCTGGGATATTTGCTCTTTTATGAGGGAGAAGCAGGAGGAGTAGTCATATTTTCCTTCAGATACATGTGCTGCGTCTATTTGTGCCTGGTGCTGCATCAGGTCACCGACAAATAATAGCGTAATCCTTTCCTGGGAGGAAAGGGTTACGCTATACAGTAAGACAGTCATGAAGACGACGAGCGTTTTCATGACGTTGTTATTGGTAGATTGCTTTCTTGCCGGCAAGCAATGTATTCTTCATAAGGGAAACGATGGTCATCGGACCTACGCCTCCCGGTACGGGGGTAATGAATGAACATTTAGGAGCTACTTCATCGAATTTCACATCACCGGTCAACTTGAACCCGGATTTCTTGGAGGCATCGGGCACACGGGTAGTACCTACATCAATAACGACAGCACCTTCCTTGACCATTTCCGCCTTAACAAAGTTCGGTTGTCCCAACGCAGCAATGATGATGTCCGCTTCCTGGCATTCCTTTACCAGGTCTTTGCTGCGGCTGTGGCATACGGTTACTGTGGCGTCGCCGGGATAAGCTTTCTGCATCATCAGGGCAGCCATGGGTTTGCCGACAATGTTACTGCGTCCCAATACCACGCATTTCTTGCCTGAAGTTTCTATCTGATAGCGCTTCAGCAGTTCAAGGATACCGTTGGGGGTAGCGGATACATAGCAGGGAAGACCAATGGACATCCGTCCCACATTGATGGGATGGAAACCGTCCACATCCTTACGGTAGTCGATGGTTTCAATCACCTTTTGCTCAGAGATATGTTTGGGCAAGGGAAGCTGTACAATGAAACCGTCCACATCTGCATCCTCGTTCAATTCGCGTACTTTGGCAAGCAGTTCCTCTTCGGTAACGTCTGCCTCGTAACGGATAAGGGAGGACTTGAATCCGCAAACTTCGCATGCTTTTACTTTGGCGGCAACGTAGGTTTCGCTACCTCCATCGTGTCCTACAAGAATGGCGGCCAGATGCGGGCGTTTACCCCCACGAGCCACTATTTCGGCTACTTCTGCTGCAATCTCTTGCTTTACTTGCTCTGAAATTGCTTTTCCATCAATCAGTGTCATAGGCTATTATCTTATCTTTTTAATTTCGGCATCATCTTGCCCATCTTGCTGCCAGTTACCATCTTCATCATCTTGCGGGTCTGGTCAAACTGTTTCAGCAGGCGGTTTACTTCCTGAATATTCGTACCGCTACCTTTGGCAATGCGCTGGCGGCGTGAACCGTTCAGAATGGCCGGATTACTGCGTTCTTCCGGAGTCATGGAGTAAATAATGGCTTCAATGCTCTTGAAGGCATTGTCGTCAATGTCTATATCCTTGATGGCTTTGCCTACGCCCGGTATCATGGAGGCAAGTTCCTTCAAGTTACCCATTTTCTTGATTTGTGCAATCTGGCTCAGGAAGTCGTTGAAGTCGAACTGGTTCTTGGCAATCTTCTTTTGCAGGCGTTTGGCTTCTTCCTCGTCATATTGTTCCTGTGCACGTTCCACCAAAGATACGATGTCACCCATACCGAGGATACGGTCGGCCATACGTGAGGGATGGAATTGGTCTATGGCATCCAGCTTTTCACCGGTACCTACAAACTTGATGGGCTTGTTTACCACCGAACGGATAGAAAGGGCGGCACCACCGCGGGTATCACCATCCAGTTTGGTCAATACTACACCATTGAAGTCGAGCCGTTCGTTGAATTCCTTAGCGGTGTTCACTGCATCCTGACCGGTCATTGAATCCACTACGAACAGAATTTCGTCCGGATTGATGGCCTTCTTGATGGCGGCAATCTCGTTCATCATCTCCTCATCCACTGCCAAACGACCGGCTGTATCGACAATTACAAGGTCGTAGCCTTTGGCTTTGGCTTCTTGGATGGCATTTTGGGCAATGGCTACCGGATTCTTGCTGTCCGGTTCCGAGTACATAGGTACGCCAATCTGTTCAGCCAGTACGCGTAACTGCTCGATGGCAGCAGGACGGTATACGTCACAAGCCACCAATAACGGCTTTTTGTTCTTCTTGCTCTTCAGCATGCGGGCCAGCTTTCCGGAGAAAGTTGTCTTACCGGAGCCTTGCAAACCGGACATTAGGATAATGGCAGGCTTGGAGTCGAGGTTTATTTCAGAAGTCTCGCCGCCCATGAGCTGGGTCAGTTCATCGTGCACGATTTTTACCATCAGCTGGCTGGGCTTAACGGCTGTCAGCACGTTTTGTCCCAAGGCTTTTTCCTTAACGGTATCGGTGAAGTTTTTGGCTACCTTATAGTTCACATCGGCATCCAAAAGTGCCTTACGTACGTCTTTCAGGGTTTCCGCAACATTGATTTCGGTGATTTTGCCCTCACCTTTCAAAATTTTAAACGACCTTTCAAGTCTCTCGCTTAAATTATCGAACATAGTATCTAATTACAATTACTAAATTACAAATTACTCTTATTGAGGCGCAAAAGTACAAAAAATCCCTTTAACTGCCTTCTTTTGAAGCAGAATATTATTGAAGACTTGCAGTGGATGGGCGAAAAGAATGGAAGTGCCGGTCAGGGCACTGATAATTATCTATATTATTCTGTTTTTTGAGGGCTTTTTACTTATTTTCTATATATGAAAAAACGGATATAAAAAAGCTTCCACCTACGTTTATGGACGTAAATGGAAGCTTTTGTACAATATCTGTATGCAGTTATTGTTAACTGTTCATGCTCATCAGGAATTCGTCGTTGTCTTTGGTCTTCTCCAGACGGTCTTTTACGAAGTCCATGGCTTCTATCGGATTCATGTCGGCAAGGTACTTGCGGAGAATCCACATGCGGTCCAGTGTCTGCTTGTCTTGCAGCAGGTCGTCGCGGCGGGTGCTGGAGGCAACGATGTTGACAGCCGGGAAGATACGCTTGTTGGACAAGTTGCGGTCGAGCTGCAACTCCATATTACCCGTACCCTTGAATTCTTCGAAGATAACCTCGTCCATCTTCGAGCCGGTGTCAATCAAGGCAGTGGCAAGGATGGTCAGTGAACCACCGCCCTCGATGTTACGTGCTGCACCGAAGAAGCGTTTGGGCTTATGCAATGCGTTGGCATCCACACCACCGGAAAGCACTTTGCCGGAAGCCGGGGATACGGTGTTGTAGGCACGTGCCAGACGGGTGATGGAGTCGAGGAAGATGACAACATCGTGTCCGCATTCCACCATGCGTTTTGCTTTTTCAAGGACGATGCCGGCAATCTTCACGTGGCGTTCTGCCGGTTCGTCGAAGGTAGAGGCGATTACTTCCGCATTGACGGTGCGAGCCATGTCGGTAACTTCCTCCGGGCGTTCGTCGATGAGCAGCATAATCATGTAGACTTCCGGATGATTGGCGGCAATGGCGTTGGCAATGTCTTTCATCAAGATGGTCTTACCGGTTTTGGGCTGTGCTACAATCAAGGCACGCTGACCTTTGCCGATGGGAGCAAACAAGTCTACGACACGGGCCGACATAGAGTCGGAGTATCCGCCTTTGCAAAGCTTGAACTTCTCGTCCGGGAAGAGGGGGGTGAGGTGCTCGAACGGTACGCGGTCGCGTACGAAAGCCGGGTCACGTCCGTTTATTTTGGATACTTTTACCAGCGGGAAGTACTTTTCGCCTTCTTTCGGGGGACGGATTACGCCTTCTACCACATCACCGGTTTTCAGGCCGAACAATTTGATTTGTGATTGTGATACGTAAATATCGTCCGGTGAGGACAAATAGTTGTAATCGGAGGAACGGAGGAAGCCGTAGCCATCCTGCATGATTTCCAGTACACCGGTTCCGGTGAGGATGTCGTCGAATTCGTACGCTTTCTCGCGTTCTATTACGGGTTTGCGTTCCGGAGCGGCGGGATAGTTCTCTCCGTTGTTATAGGGTTGTGCAGGGCGCTGCTGCGCGGGGCGCTGTTGGTTATAGCCACCGGTACGGTTATTATTGTTGTTATTATTATATGGGTTGTTGTTGTCACGGGGACGGAGGCGTGGGCGTTGTGGCTGTTGCGGTTGTAGTTCGGCAGGGGCAACGGCAGGAGTGGGAGTTGCGGGAGTTTCTGCTTTGGTCGCTTCGAATTTACCGATAAGTTCGGAAGGCAACTCTATCTTTTCTGTGGGGAGGTCTTCAATGGGGATGAAGTCATCTGCCGCCTCGGCCAGAATAGGGCTTTCGTCCGGTACGATATTCTTCACGGCTTTTTTAGCTTCCACTTTTTTAGCTTCCGCTTGAGGTTCTGTTTTCGGAGCTTTAGCCTCGAAGTTCAGTTCCGGTTCGGCAACCTTCGGGGTTTCTGTTGCTTGGGGTGCGGCAGCCTCTTCCTTTACCTTGCGGGGACGTCCCGGTTTGCGTTTTTGGGGGGCGGCTTCTTTGGCTGGCGCCAGCGTTGCAGCTTCTATGGTCGGTTCTTGGGGTGCTTCCACAGTTTTGGGTTGTTCTTTCGCAGCCGGTATTTCCTCAGTTTTGGGTTGTTCTTTCGCAGCCGGTATTTCCTCAGTTTTGGCTTTGGTGAGGTCTCCGTTTTTATTGGCTGAGAACACTTTGTCGGCACCTTCCTTTTTTACGGTCTTTACAGTGACGCGCGAGCGTTTTTGTTTTTCCCCTTTGCGCTCTTCCTTCAGCTTGTCGGCGGCAACTTTCTTGGTAGCGCCTGCGATAGCTTGTTCGTCAAGTATCTTGTAAACAAGTTCTTCTTTTTTGAGTGAGTCTGTTTTTTTTATACCCAGTTCTTGGGCAATAGTTTGTAGTTCCGACAAATTTTTGTCGTTCAGTTGAATGATGTTATACATACAGTATATATGTGAATGGTTTAAAATTTACTTTTATTGAAAGGCATAAGTGCACAATTGCAGTTGTTGTAGGAAGCAACTTGGGCAAGTTTACCTTGTGATATATGATTTATATGGGATATTTATTATTGAACCGGAAATCTGATAAACAATTCTCGCCACAGCAAGAAGTCGCAGAATGTTTCAACGGTGCAAAGGTAATAAATATTTTTGGTTTCATAAACAAATCATCTTTTTTTTAAATTTAAAACTTTATCTTTGCTGTATTAACAACAACATGAAGGATTGGTTTATGAATATAGATGAAGTGCAGTTGATAACTTTTTCACCTACTTGTACCTCTAAACAAGTGGGAGAGGCAATTGTTCACGGAACGGGAATTTCGTCTGTCTCCAAAGTGGACCTCACCTTGGAAGCGGCGGGTAAAAGGGAGGTGCCTTCCCATGCTTTGGCGATCATCACGGTGCCCGTATATGGCGGTCATGTGGCTCCTTTGGCATTGGAGCGAATGAAGGAGCTTCGTGCTGACGGTGCACCTGCCGTGGTTGTGGTGGTTTACGGCAACCGGGCCTATGAGAAGGCTTTGGTGGAATTGGATGCTTTTGTCACGAAGTTGGGTTTCAAGGTAATTGCAGGCGCTACGTTTGTAGGCGAGCACTCTTATAGCAGTGAGAAATACCCGGTAGCGGCCGGACGTCCGGATGCGGACGATTTGGAGTATGCAAAGCTTTTTGGTGAAAAGATACGTGCTAAAATTGCGGCAGCCGAAGATATGGAGAAACTGTATGGAGTGGATGTGGTCCGTATCCAGCGCCCGCGCCAGCCTTTCTTCCCGTTGCTACGCTTTTTGCGCAGAGTCGTCAAGTTGCGTAAGAGTGGGGTGCCTATGCCCCGCACTCCGGAAGTGGATGCGGAACGTTGTACGCATTGCGGATATTGCGTGAAGCATTGTCCTGCAGGAGCCATTATAAAAGGAGACGAGTGTAACACGGTTGCAGAGAAATGCATCAAGTGTTGTGCTTGTGTGAAAGGCTGTCCGCAGAAGGCGCGCACGTATGACACGCCGTTTGCCGTATTGCTTTCCGATTGCTTCAAGAAACAGAAGGAGGACAGAATCATTCTGTGATGGCTACTGGCCGGTGGTTGATACAACCAGCACTTTCCGGGTTTTTTCGTCTATTCTGAAACGGTTGTCCGCCCGTTCTCCCACCAGCCAGATGATGTCATCTCCGCAGCAAAGTACCCATTGCCGTTCTTTGCGCAGAAGGGAGAACTTGCGGTCGGTCAGGTAGTCGCTTACCTTCTTCCGTCCTTTCATGCCGAAGGGCACGAAACTGTCTCCCTGCTTGCAAAGGCGCAGCGAGAGGGGATGCTTGAGTTTGTCGGCATCAAAGCAGGCGGTGGCTTTGTCGCGTGGAATAATGAAATCCGGTGTATAGGGATGCTCTTTTATTTCCAGTAGCGGCTTTACGGCTTCTTGTACGGGTTCTATCAACAACGAGCCGCGGTCTTTGATAACACGCCAGCCGGGGGTAGTAAAGACTTTGCCGGGCTGTCCGTCCAATGTCCGGCAGATGTCCCTTACTTGTGCGGCGTTGAATCCAAGCGGATGCAAGATCTCAAATAAGACCGTTTCCGATGCCGCTTCTT
>UMAZ01030947.1_pt1 | contig 14679 bp, 9 predicted proteins | sample 1963841 | NCBI WGS metagenome assembly UMAZ01 (sample SAMEA4835929, study PRJEB28245) | human gut metagenome | biome: gut microbiome; material: fecal sample | place: Denmark | collected 2008
AAAGAAACACGGGTGTGGAAAGATTAGTTCTTAGGGAAAAATAAGGTGGTACATCTCAGTTTGTATCCTAATTCTTAGCTACCATCTATACGTCATACAGCGACAATCAGTAGAAGCCTTTATCAAGTCCACTTCTGTGCCCTACCCAAAGAACGCACAGCGGCAGCAAACTCTTCCCGAGGAATGATAGCCTTATTACGTGTCTTCAAACGATTATTATAAACGGTCTGAGGTGAATAATGCAAGAATTCGGCAATCTTCACACTATCAGTGATACCTAAACGCACCAAAGCATAAATGCGCAATTCCGTATTCAGCAACTCACCATCTTTTAGCACAATCTGCTCGTCAGGATGGAGCAAGGCATTGAAGTCACTTACAAAATCCGGATAAATGTGCAAGAAGATAGCATCAAAGTTATGATAGAACTCTTTCAGCTCATTCTGTGCCATAGAATGAGTATCGGTTAATGCTTTCACATCCTCCAACTGATTTGCCTTAAGCTTACGATTGATATTTTTCCGATACTCATCCAGCTTGCTGATATAATTGGAACAAATGGAAAAAACATAACCTATGTATTCCTCCTTCACATAGTTGGATTCACGAAGCTGATTATTGGTATCTCTCAGCTGTTCATTCAAAGAAGTAAGCTGTACATTCGTTTCTGCCACTTGTCCGTGCATTTTCGAAAGTTCTTCCACATGCTTATTCAAGCGGTTGTTTGCCTCATTCAGCTGTTGGCGCGACTGCTTCAACCGCTTCATCTGCTTATATATATACAGAAAAGCAAACAAGGATATCAAGGACAAGACACTGACCAATACCAAATACATACGTAACCGCGCTTCTTGCTTCTGATTACGTTCCTGATAAATCTGATGAATGGTGTCCTGCACCGCAGAGATGCCTACTACTCTCACCCGGTTCCGATATGCCAAGGCATTCTGCAAGCAGTAACTCATGTAGACATAGGCATGGTCAATATCACCCAAACTAAAAAGCACCCCCGCCAGCTCTTCCAGCGAAGCAATATCTTTATTGGAGATACGTACATCGGCCATAGCAGAATATATCAGGTAAGTCAGATAATTTTCTTGCTCATCGGACTCGCGATAAAAGCAAGCCAGCACGTAAGCATTCATGGCATCACGCCGAGTATCGAATGCAGAATTAAAGATTCCCTTCTGCAAACGCTCCTTAAAAACATACATACTGTCCGTACCTTGCACTACCTGCCCCTTATACCACAAGAACAAGGGATGTTCAGGGGTAAGAACCATATTCAAGGAGTCTTTGTAAACACGTTCCAACTGTGCATAATGTTCATGCAAAGTGGCCATTTCACTACCGGTATACTGATTGAAATGCGAATACAGATACAGCATTTGTCCATAATAGTCCACTAACAATTCTTTGGGGAGAGAACCGCCTGAAACTCCGCGCAATTCATCCTGGGCTTCTTTCAACAAACCGGTGGCAGCCAACAGAAAAGACTTTTTTATCTTCCACTCCATCTGCCGGTATTTATCATTCTGCCTATAAACTATATCCAAATTATCTACCACATAATTCATTGCAGAATCGGCATTATAGACACAATACTCATCATAAAGATTTTTATTCAGCCAATATCTCTCCTCCAAAGTACGCACATCCTTTTGAAGCTTGTGCAACTGAGCAATCTTCGCCTCTTTAAGCATAACAAACGTGTTTTTCTGCGCAATCAGAGAGTCAAGGCGTACCAGTAGTTCTTTTATCTTTTCACTGTAAGGTGCCGCATTCAGGAAAGTACACCCCACCAGCAAAAACAGCAAAGCTATGATTTTTCTTTTCATTTCTATTATTTACATAAAGCAGAGAGCACAAAGATAAATTAATCTATCTAAAGATAAGCTACTTCTACCCTAAAAAAGTACACTAAAATTAAGAGCTATTTCGATCGTTTGAAGTAATAACACAGTATGTCCAAACCTACTTCCATAGTAGCAAACCTTTACTTTACCCACTAACCACAAACATTATAATACACTGATTTTATGATATTTAAATTTTATACAGACTTACTTCCACACATTACCCACCTATCAGACAAATAGGGTTGTCCACTATCTTTGCAAACAGAAAGGAAAGTGTACTATGGAAAAACAACTAATCCCTATTAGAACATACTTTTCTAAATAAATCAAATCTTTTAATAAAAGTACTATGAGAATGATTACAAGAAATCTTCTTACGCGGAGTTACAAGCTCCTTCTGACATTACTCGTACTGCTAATGTCAACAAATGCATTTGCCCAACGATTGACAGCTACGGGTAAAGTAGTAGATACCGCAGGCCTGGAGGTCATCGGCGCATCTGTATTGGAAAAGGGAACAACAAACGGTGTTGTCACCAATCTAGACGGAGAGTTTTCCCTAAGTGTAGAACAAAATGCCACACTGGTAATATCTTTCATCGGCTATAAAACGATGGAGGTAAAAGCAACCACCAACATGAATGTCACATTGCAGGAAGACAACGAACTGCTGGACGAAGTGGTAGTCATCGGCTATGGAAGTGTAAAACGCAAAGACGTAACCACTGCCGTATCTACGGTTTCTACAAAGGATTTGGATCAGCGCCCCATTGTATCGGCCGCCCAAGCCCTACAAGGCAAAGCAGCCGGTGTGTCGGTTATGCAGCCCAGCGGCGAACCGGGCGGTGGTATGAGTATCCGTGTACGTGGTACCACCTCATTCAATGGTAGCAACGACCCGCTCTACGTAGTGGATGGTGTACCTGTAGACAATATCAACTTCTTATCACCCAATGATATCGAAAGCCTCTCTATCTTAAAGGACGCTTCATCGGCAGCCATCTATGGTTCACGTGCAGCCAACGGTGTAGTACTAATTACGACCAAAGCCGGAGCAGAAGGCAATGCCAAAGTAGCACTGAACGTACAATATGGTATGACGAAAGTGGCCAAAAGCATGGAGGCTTTGAATACAGAGCAATACCGTGAATTACAGAAAGAGATTGGCGCCGTCAATCCCGCTGACCTTGAAGGTTTAACAGACCAAACAGACTGGTTTGACGAGGTTTACAAAACCGGACAGACTCAGAACTATCAAGTGTCCGTGTCTAACGGAAACGAAAAGATGAAATACTTCCTCTCTGCCGGTTATCTGGATGAAAAAGGAATTTTGGAAGGTACGTACTTCAAACGATACAGCTTCCGTGCCAATATCGACAACCAAATACGCAGTTGGCTGAATGTAAGTGCCAATATCTCCTACTCCGATAACATCGGAAACACCGGCATCATTTCCGGAACAGGTGCCAACCGTGGAGGTGTAGTCCTTTCGGTTATCAATACACCGACCTATGCTCCTATTTGGGACCCTGAAAAGCCGAATCAATACAATAAGAACTTCTATGGGGTAAATATCATGAACCCGATGGAAAACCTAGCCCGCCAGAAAAACAACAAAAACAAGGAAAACCGCCTCATCGCATCCGGAGCCGCTACCATCAGCTTCCTGCCTAACCTGAAGTTGAAATCATCTGTAGCACTGGACCGCCGCAACGGTGTAAGCACTACATTTCTCGATCCAATATCAACTACCGACGGACGCAACAGTTTCGGAACAGCCTCTGACAACCGAAACATGAATACCGTATTGGTTTTCGATAATGTATTAACTTACAACACCAACATCAAGAAACATGGTATCGACGTCATGGCAGGTTCTTCCTACACCAAATCAGACTATACCAACAGCTATATTAATGGTTCACACTTCCGGGACGATAAAATACACACTCTGAATGCCGCCAATAAAATTTCATGGGACGGTACCGGATCAGGAGCCTCACAGTGGGCTATCTCTTCCTATTTTGCCCGTGTGTCCTACAATTATGACAGTAAGTACATGCTTACCATGAACATGCGTGCCGACGGTTCATCCAAGCTGCATCCCGACCATCGCTGGGGCATTTTCCCCTCCTTCTCGGCTGCCTGGCGTATTTCGTCAGAGAAATTCATGAAAGACATTACTTGGATTGATGACTTGAAGCTTCGCGGCGGCTGGGGACAGACCGGTAACCAAAGCGGCATAGGTGATTACTCATATCTGCAACGCTACAACATCAACCGCATACCGTGGTTTGAAGAAGGCAACGACCATGCAGTTCCCGGTATCAGCCAAGCCAACCTTAGAACAAGTGACCTGAAATGGGAAACCACCAGCCAAACCAACATCGGTCTTGACTTAACTGTGCTGAACAATAGACTGACCTTCAGCATGGATTACTATTACAAGAAGACAACAGACATGTTGATGAATGTAAGTCTGCCTGCAGGTGCAGCAGCAACTACCAGCATCACCCGTAATGAAGGCGAAATGACCAATAAAGGATTTGAATTCTCACTCAATTCTCACAACCTGACCGGCGAATTCTCTTGGGACACAGACTTCAACATATCTTTCAACACGAACAAGCTGACTAAGCTATCATTACAAAAAGTCTATACAGCAGCAAGCAGTGCCGAGGTAGTAAAGGAAAACATCGTACGCAATGAACCGGGACGTCCTTTGGGTGGCTTCTACGGCTACATCAGTGACGGTGTAGATCCCGAAACCGGTAACTTGATTTATCGCGACCTCAACGAAGACGGCAAAATTTCCACTTCTGACCGTACCTATATCGGCGATCCGAATCCCGACTTCATCTACGGATTGACGAACACTTTTACTTGGAAAGACCTTAGTCTGAGCATCTTCATTCAGGGAAGCTACGGAAACGACATCTTCAATGTGTCCCGCATGGAAACCGAAGGTATGTATGACGGTAAAAACCAATCAACAGAAGTTTTGAAACGATGGAGGATTCCCGGACAGATTACCAGTGTTCCGAGAGCCAACTTCAACATCAAGAACTCCACTTACTTTGTAGAAGATGGCAGTTATCTGCGTGTCAAAGACATCTCACTCTCTTACAACATCCGTTGCCGCCAGTTTAAGAAATGGGGTATCAGCCGCGTACAACCCTACTTCACTGCAAGCAATTTGCTAACCTGGACCAGTTATTCCGGTATGGACCCTGAAGTAAACCAATATGGCAACAGCGGTTCCGTACAAGGTATCGACTATGGAACCTATCCACAGAGTAAAGCATTCGTTTTCGGTATCAATGTTGAATTCTAAAAAAAAGAAGAAATAACTTATGAAATCAAAGCATATATATAAAAGTATAGCTTGCGGTGTACTGTTGGCACTAACCGCAACCTCATGTGATCTGGACTATAATCCGGTAGACAGCTACTCGGATGTAACGGAAGGAGTGGACAAAACAGATGAAAAACCTATTTTCAACAGTGTGCAAGATGTGGAAACCTCAATGGTAACCCTTCATAAAAAATTCCGCGACCAGCAGGAGCACTGGTATGTCGACAAACTGCTTATCGGTGACGCCCACTCCGACAATGCATACGCCGGAACAACGGGTGCAGAAGTAGTACCTTATGAAACCAATTCCATTGAAGGATCTAATTCCGTACTAAAACGTGACTGGGACCGTTTTCTGGGTGATATTGCCGAAGCCAACCGCATCATCGTAGGCTGTGAGCAACTCAAGGCCCTCAGCGACAGTGAACGTGGCAAATATCAATCACAAGCCAAGATATTCCGTGCCATGGTAATGTTCGATATGGTACGTTTATGGGGGAATTTCCCTGTCATCACTACCGTGGGTGGTGACATCACCGAAGACAACGTAGAAGAGATGTACCCGACCTACTTTCCTCCACAGAATACAGCTGAAGAGGCTTATGCCCAAATAGAAAAAGACTTGACTGAAGCTGTGGAAAACCCCAACACACCGACAAACGATGCATCCGACAAGAGCATACTTACCAAATCGGTGGCACGTGCCATGCTTGCCAAAGTCTATGCAGAAAAGCCTCTGCGCGATTATGCAAAAGTTATCAAATATGCCGACGAATTGGCTGCCGACGGCTTCGACCTTGTAGAAGACTTCAGCGACCTTTGGGCTTATGATACAGAAAAAAAAGACTGCCGGGTACGCAATACTAAAGAAGCTATTCTCGAAGCTCATTTTCCTCCTGGTTCAGGTAACTGGTGTACGTGGATGTTTGGCCGCAACTTAAGCAACTGGGATGAAAGCTTTACCTGGGCCAAATGGATTACCCCTTCCCGCGACCTTATCCGCCTCTATGAGGAGCAAGGAGACACGAAACGCTACAATGAGTCTGTTGTATGGTACGAGTGCGGATGGAGCAACTATTATCCGGCAGACCATTATGCTTTCATGTACAAATGCCGCTCTGCTTTCAACAGTATCATTTATCTGAGATATGCCGACATCCTACTTCTTAAGGCTGAAGCCAAAATTATGGGAGAAACTCCCGACCTGAACGGTGCAGCCGACATTATTGACCGCATCCGTAACCGTGCCGGACTGGGTAAACTTCCACAAAGCACCCGTAGCAGTAAAGAAGCATTGCTCCAAGCTTATATGGACGAACGCCGTATGGAACTTGCTTTTGAGGGACAACGCTGGTACGACCTTTGCCGCCTCAATAAGGTAGAAGAAGTGATGAACGCCGTTTATGCCAAAGACAGTGGCCGCCTTGCACAAGAGAATTTGTTTAATGAAAACTCTTATCTACTCGCAATCCCTCAGGGAGCCATTGACCAGAATGAGAATTTGGTACAGAATCCAGGCTATTAACAATAAAAAGTAATATAAAAATCAATAGAATATGAATTTGAAAAATATATTCACTACCGCATTAGGCTGCTTCGCTGTATTGGCAGCCTGCGGCAATGATAATGACAGTGACGTCACTCCTACACCAGACCAACCTACAGAAGAGGCAAAAGATGTTACTATCTATGTGACGAACACCAGCCGTACTTACGACTTGAAAAAGTCTGGACTGGCCTTCGGCACCGGAAGCAACATGTCACCTTCTACCGTGACACTCGACCCCACCACCCGTTATCAGGAAATGGACGGTTTTGGCGCAGCCATTACTGGCTCTACCAGTTACAACCTGATGCAAATGACACAAGAGAACCGCACGAAGTTTCTGACTGAGACATTCTCGGATAAAGAAGGCTACGGCTTCAGCTATGTACGTATTGCCATCGGTTGTTCCGACTTCTCATTCAGTGAATTTACTTGCTGTGACGAAAAGGGACTTGAGCACTTTGCCCTTCCGATGGAAGACACCAAGTATGTAATTCCTATATTGAAGGAAATTCTAGCAATCAATCCTACTGTCAAAGTGATTGCCGCTCCCTGGACATGTCCGAAGTGGATGAAAGTGAAAAGCCTGGAAGAACGTGTACCCTTTGACTCATGGACCAGCGGACACTTGAACCCCGAATATTACAGAACGTATGGCGAATATTTCGTAAAATGGATACAAGCTTTCGAAAAGGAAGGTATCAAAATCCACGCTGTGACTCCGCAGAACGAACCGCTGAACCACGGTAACTCAGCATCCTTGTTTATGGGATGGGAAGAAGCCCGTGACTTCATCAAGACCGGCCTGGGTCCCGCTTTCAAAGAAGCCGGAGTTGCCACAAAGATTTATGTTTTCGACCATAACTATAACTACGACAATCTGGCCGATCAAAAAAGTTACCCCACCAAGATTTATGATGATGCGGAAGCCTCACAGTACATTGCAGGTGCTGCCTACCACAATTATGGCGGTAACCGTTCCGAACTGCTGAACATCCATAAGCTTTACCCCAACAAGGAATTGCTTTTCACAGAAACATCCATCGGCACCTGGAACTCCGGCCGCGATTTAGAAGCACGTCTACTTAACGATATGGAAGAAATAGCATTGGGGACAGCCAACAACTGGTGCCGCGGTGCCATTGTGTGGAACCTGATGTTAGACAGTGACCTGGGACCGGTAAGCCCTTCAGACGGTTCTTGCAAGACCTGCTACGGTGCAGTAGATATCGACAATACAAACTATTCTAAAATTGTCCGCAATTCCCATTATTACCTTATCGGCCACATGTCTTCAGTCGTGAAACCAGGTGCTGTACGTATCGGAACGACTGGTTACACTGCCAATGGGGTCACCTACTCGGCCTTTGAAAACACTGACGGCACCTATGCCTTCGTATTGGCAAACAACAATGCAGATGCCAAACGAATTACTGTAAGTGACGGCACTCACTACTTCTCCTACGAAGTACCGGCTAAAGCAGTCGTTTCTTATCGTTGGAAAAAATAAGACTAACAAATTAAACAGAAGATTATAATGAAAAACTTTAAATACTATCTGATGGCATTGGCAAGTATAGCCATGCTGAATGCCTGCAGCGATGACGATCCGGTTCCCGGCAACCCGACAATGGACTTTCAGGCAGAACCTTCTTCAGCCTTGTTCGGCGACAGTCTGCCTTTTACAATCAAAGCTTCGGACGCAGATGTACCTCTTTCTACACTGAAAGCACAGTTATACTTCAGTGACGAAATGGTTTCCGAAACTGTAATCCGTACCAAAGTTAGCGGACAAGAGTATAACGGGAAAATATATGTTCCCTATCTGGCAAACATTCCCAACGGAACAGCTACACTGAAGTTTATCCTGCAGAACATCAACTTTACGATTACAGAAAAAAGCTACGACGTGGCGCTGAGTCGTCCGGACTTCCCCTACCTGACTCTGATTTCCGGAGACCAAGAATACCGCATGGAAAAAGTCGCAGCCAATCAGTATAGTGTGACCAGTGAATTTGCACAAAAAGTGAAAGGTTACATCAAAGCTCCTAAAGTAGGCGCCAACGGCAATGAAATCAATTTCGGATGGAGTAACGGTGCCATCACACAAGGTACTTCCAGTGAGATTACTTTCTCCAGTCTGTCAGCCGGGAAGTATTCCATCTCCTTCAACACGCTGACTTATGCGGCCGCCCCTTTCGTGAAATTGTTACTGAACGGCTCTGAAATGGAAATGGTGGATGATAACCATTACAGCATCGACCTCAACCTGAAACAAGGGGACAACATCACCGCAGATATTCCCAACTTCAACCAGTACTGGATAGATCCCGACTTCTTCAAAAAGAATGAAGACGGTTCACTGAAATTTTTACCCATCGACGGAACTTACCGTATCATTGCCAATCTGGACCTAAATTATTTGGAAGTATTGAAAATGAACGGAACAAGTACCGATACACTGAACGATGACGGAACCGGTGCCCTTTGGATTATCGGTGATGGCATCGGTAAGCCCTCAGTAGCAACCAATGCCGTAGGTTGGACCACAGAGAAAGGGCTCTGCATGTCACAGATTGAAGCAAAGAAATATCAGGTGACGGTAGTAGCGGGAGAGCAAATCAAATCAGATGACATCAACTTCAAGTTCTTCCACCAGCAAGGTTGGGGAGGTGAATATAAAAACGATGCCTTGTCTACCACCAGTGACCTAGTATTTATAGGTGACGGTACCAATGGACGTGATGCCGGCAACTTGGGACTCGTAAAAGGCAAAAGTTTGGAAAACGGTGTTGCTTACCGGTTCACTGTTGACGTAACGGCAGGTATCTCTTCGGCAGTTCTGACAGTAGAAAAGGTAAAAAGATAGACGGATAACGCAGAAGATTAACTAAATGAGAAAGGGGCTGGCTCTATAAAAGAGTTCAGCCCCTCTTGTTTATGCAGAATATATGTTCCGGATTTAGCTTAAACCTTCTTTCGCCTCCTCTTGTGGAATACGTACCGAAGTGTAAAGCTCAAGAATGGCGGCTATCGTCAGAGACACAATCCATTCATTGCCCCTTGTAAAGAGCATGAATGCCCCCGTAAACACCAGCAAAAGTGCACCGAATATTTGCTGCCGACGCAGGCGTTTGACGGTGGGACTTTTACACTTGGACGGAGAATTGATTTGTGCCAAAGCAACCATCGTAGCACCGACAGTATATATATAAGGTGAAAGAGGCCAGCCCGTAATATAAACGGCAGCTCCAGCCAGGAGCATCACGGCCCCTACTGCAAAAAGGGCGGGTATCAGTTGTTTCATTCTTCTATATCTTCTTCAAATACATAAATATCCTCATTGGGCTTTTTCATCAGATACTTCTCACGGGCAATCCGTTCGATGGCACCGGAGTCGACGGCAAGTTCATTGAGCCGTTCGGTATTCTCCTCGTATTCCTTGCGGTACTTTTCTATTTCATCGCGCAGACGACTTTCTTCCCGGGCGTAACCCAAACGGCGTACAACACTGTTCTCATCCAGGAACCCGATAATTACAGCAAACAACGCAAGCGTAATCAAATATTTATGCTTGCGGACAAAAGACCAGAGAGAAGCAAGTTTATCCATCTCGTTATCTACTATTTAGCAATTTATCATTCATGATGGAACTTGCCCATCATATAACTTCACGTCACAAAGATAAGAGGAATAACCGAAAGATTTCTTTTTTTTGTGTACATTTGCACAAAAAGCAAAGAATATCCCGAATATGGAAAACTATATCGTATCTGCACGGAAATATCGTCCCTCGACCTTTGAGTCTGTGGTAGGCCAACGTGCACTGACCACTACCTTGAAGAATGCCATTGCCACCGGAAAATTGGCGCATGCCTATCTTTTTTGCGGTCCGAGAGGCGTGGGAAAAACGACCTGTGCCCGTATCTTTGCTAAAACAATCAACTGCATGAGTCCCACAGCAGACGGTGAAGCATGCAACCAGTGTGAATCCTGCACTGCCTTCAATGAGCAACGCTCCTACAATATCCATGAACTGGATGCCGCCTCAAACAACTCTGTAGATGACATCCGCCAATTGGTGGAGCAGGTACGCATACCACCTCAGATAGGTAAATACAAAGTATATATCATTGACGAGGTACATATGCTGTCCGCCTCGGCTTTCAATGCTTTCCTGAAAACACTGGAAGAGCCTCCACGCCATGCCATATTCATCCTTGCCACTACCGAGAAGCACAAGATACTGCCCACCATCCTTTCACGCTGCCAAATATATGATTTCAGCCGGATTGGTGTGGAAGATACCGTAGCACACCTCGCATATGTCGCCTCCAAAGAAGGTATCACTGCTGAACCGGAAGCGTTGAATGTCATTGCCCTCAAAGCAGACGGCGGTATGCGCGACGCACTATCCATCTTCGACCAGGTGGTAAGCTTCACCGGAGGACACATCACCTATAAGAGCGTGATTGAAAACCTCAATGTGCTGGACTATGAATACTACTTCAAACTAACCGGATTCTTTCTTGAGAACAAAATCAGTGACGCGTTGCTATTACTGAATGATGTGCTCAACAAAGGCTTCGACGGCAGCCACTTCATCACCGGACTTTCATCCCACCTGCGCGACTTGCTTGTCAGCAAAGACCCGGCGACACTGCCGTTGCTTGAAGTGGGCGCAAGCATCCGCGAACGTTACCAAGCACAAGCACAGCAATGCCCCCTCCCTTTTCTTTACCGTGCCATGAAGCTCTGCAACGATTGTGACCTGAACTACCGTGCCAGTAAAAACAAACGGCTACTGGTAGAGCTTACTCTGATACAAGTGGCACAACTGACCGCCGAGGAGGACGACGGTACCAATGGGCGCAGCCCTAAACAAGCTATAAAACCCATATTCACGCAGCCTGCCGCCGTTCAGCAGCCACAAGCCACTGCTGCCATGCCCCAACAAACTGTACAGCCGGCAGTACAACCAAACAGAACTCCTCAACCTGCTGCTACGCAGCATGGCAATACTACAACTCCACATGCTACACCTGCTGCCATATTAATGGCACAAGGGAGAGAAGAGAAAAAAATTCCGGTCATGAAAATGTCCGGATTAGGGGTATCCATCAAACGCCCCCATATAGAAGAGGAACAAAGAAACCCTTCATCCAACTCTACTGCCGCCCACCAAGCAGCACAACCAGAAGAGGACTACATCTTCAATGAAAGGGATTTGAACTATTACTGGCAGGAGTATGCCGGACGTATGCCCAAGGAGCAAGTAGCCATAGCCAAGCGCATGCAGAACATGCGCATCACTTTAATAAATGACACAACTTTTGAGGCTGTAGTAGACAATGAAATCATTGCCAAGGAGTTTACCGGCATGATACCCACTCTGCAAAATTACCTACGTACCCGGCTAAAGAACCGCAAAGTCACCATGACTGTCCGGATTAGTGCTCCTACTGAAAAGGTACGTGCCTACGGACGCGTTGAAAAATTCCAGATGATGGCACAAAAGAACAGTGCCCTACTACAACTAAAAGAAGAGTTTGGTTTGGAACTGTATTAATTCCTTCCAATCGACTGCATAAAGTTGCTAACAAATTGAGTATAAAGAAGAAAAAAGCATCTATTTAATTTTTTATTTACTCATTTATATTTATTTTTGCCAATAATAAACAAAAGAGGCAAACAAACATTTGAGAACAAAAATGATTATATGGATGCTATTGGGGCAGCTATTGTATACTTCTGTCTTATCAGCACATACAATAGCCAATCAAGAAAAGCAGAGTATTCTGCAATCATTGGTCAAAAGACAAGTTCTCTATGATGACTCCATATCCATAGACAGCGTCATTACGTGGAGTGAGCAACTTCTTTCCACCCTACAATCAAATGAAGATAGAACGACGTATTTTCTATTACAACTTCAATTGGCCAATGCCTACACATTGCGCGGCGATATCAGCTTAGCAACGAACCGGGCACAACTTATGTACGAAGAAGCCAAAGCTACAGACTACCAATTTGGTATGGTAGTGGCCAACCAGGCCATTGGAGACGCCTATAACACAATAGCCAACATGGGGGATAAAGCCCTGGAATCATACCAGGATGCTTTGACTGAACTATCCAACATTTCAGACCAGCATCCATATAGGGCACAGCTTCTTTTAAAAATGTCCAACGTTCTGCAACGGAAAGGACGTCTGGAAGAAGCAGAGAAAATCCTGGAAGAGCTGGAAAAAATATTATATCAAGAGCCTGACTACCCGACAGACTTCTTTTTCTGCATCGAAAAGACGAATTTTGCCATTTCCCATGGGCACCTCTCACAAGACTATCTTGATGAAGCAAACATCTGGCTCCACAAAATAGACTCCATTTACCAACTGCACCCAGAAAAGTTCTACCGGTTTCACTTGGATTATACCACTGCTGCCTACTATAGAGCCATGGGAAATTTGGACAAACAATACTGGAAACAAGCTCTGGACATCTACTCCAAATTGCAAGCAGAATACTCCGGTAATAAGCGCTCCACGTATTACCGCTGGACTTCGCTGGAAAAAATCTATCTCTGTAAAATACAAGGCATGGCCATGGAAGCCTGCCGAATCTACCAGGAATTGTATCCTCCTATAGATACACTCGCTTCACAAAGCTATATCCGGCAAATCAATACGATAAAGGCAAAATACCAGGTAGATAAGGCAGAGACGGCCAGCAATAACGAATACAATAAAATCATAACCAGCATATTGGTAGGAACGATGGCATTAGTAACGTTATTTGTTCTACTTGCCATCCTACTCAAAAGGCAGCGGGAAAAGGTGAAGCTCTCCACCCAAAAACTAGCAACATCACGGATAAATGCCGAAAATGCCATGCGTGCAAAAAGCGTGTTCCTCTCGAACATGAGCCACGAAATCCGTACCCCGCTCAATGCGTTATCGGGCTTTTCATCCCTATTGACGGAAGAGGGACTGGACGATGAGACACGCCGTCAATGCAATGAAGTTATCCAACAGAACTCAGAACTATTGCTGAAGCTTATTAACGACGTGATAGATCTATCGAGTCTTGAATTCGGCAAACTGCAATTCTGTATTGTACAACATGATGCCGTAAGCATATGCAGAAATGTGATAGACACTGTGAATAAAGTGAAACAGACACAAGCTGAACTTACATTCACCACCGAGCTGGAAGAAATGCCCATCGAGACTGACGACTCACGCCTGCAGCAAGTCCTGATTAACCTACTGATAAATGCTACCAAATTTACCCCACAAGGCAGCATTGTCCTAAAGCTGGAAAAAGAAACGGACGATACCGTACTATTCACCGTAACAGATACCGGTTGCGGCATTCCCAAAGACAAGCAAGCCAACATTTTCCAACGTTTTGAAAAGCTGAATGAGAATGCTCAAGGCAGTGGGTTGGGACTCTCCATATGCCAACTTATCATAGAGCATATCGGCGGACAAATATGGATTGATTCAGAGTATACCGAAGGCTCACGTTTCTGTTTCACCCACCCCATAAGCCAGACAGGCAGAAAGGAGCATAAGAAATGAAACAGATATTTACATTGCTCATTGCCTTATGCTGGCTATTACCGTCCGCACACGCAGATGTGCGACGGGCAGAAGTCAAGGATAGCCTGCTACGTATATATCTAGCCTCTCCAGCCGATACCACCAGATTGAGAACTCTATATCAGATAGCACTGCTTGACCAACTGTCACCGACATTCATCTATTACGAGAACAAATTACTGGAAGAGGCCATCGCTCAGAAAAATGTACATTACCAGAGTGCCGCCATATATGCGCACATTATTTATTACTACAATCTACTGGACCAAAAACGTGCAGAACAATGGCTGAGGAGGCTCGAACAGTTGTCTGAAG
>UMAZ01050346.1_pt1 | contig 13196 bp, 9 predicted proteins | sample 1963841 | NCBI WGS metagenome assembly UMAZ01 (sample SAMEA4835929, study PRJEB28245) | human gut metagenome | biome: gut microbiome; material: fecal sample | place: Denmark | collected 2008
GAAAAGTGATCAACACATACTTTGTAGCAAAAGCAAATAAATATGCAGAAGAAGGAAATGCAGATGCTATCTGGAGATGCGCAACGATTTATCCAGCGTTATTAGCAATTCCACTACTATTCTTACCAGTGTTTATTATTAACATGGTAGGTCAGGATGTAGTAATTAACATTATGAAGGCACTTCCAACATTTGTGACACATGGATTAGAAGTAGCAGGAGGAGTTTTACCAGCCTTAGGATTCGCACTGATCATGAATATGATCGGAAAGAACAAACTGATTCCTTTCGTATTCTTAGGTTATATCGTAGTATCCGTTGGAGGAGTAAACTCATTAACAGCTGGAATCATCGCAATCTGTATTGCATTTATTACAGTATTCCAGAGACAGGAAATTGCAGAGGAGGTAAGAGAACATGAGTAATGAAATGAATACACAAGAAGAAAAGAAAGTCTTAACACAAAAAGACTTAAATAAAGCAATGTTCCGTTGGTACATGTCCGCTGAGATGCCTCTGAACTTTGAAAATATGCAGGGAATTGCATTTTGCGGAAGTATTTCACATATTTTAAAGAAATTATATACCAAAAAAGAAGATTTATCAGAAGCCTTAAAACGTCACCTATTATTATATAACTGTAATGTAACAGCAGGTGGTCTGATCCTTGGAACAACCATTGCAATGGAAGAGCAGAGAGCGAAAGATCCATCTAAGATGCCTGATATGGCAATCACAGGTTTAAAAACAGGATTAATGGGACCTGTCGCAGCTTTAGGAGACAGCTTTGACTGGGGAATCATCGGAACATTGATGAAGATCGCAGCAGCAACACTTGCGGCAGCAGGAAATCCACTGGCATTAGTCGTATTATTACTGTTCGTTGGATATTGTATTGGTGAATTGATCTTAACAACAAATATGACATACAAAAAGGGAAGAGAATCTATTAAAACGATCATGGGATCTGGTTTAATGCAGGATGTTATCTCCGGAGCCAATGTACTCGCCATGTTTATGATGGGTGCTATGACCGCTTCCATGGTAACATTAAAAACTGTGTTAAAGATCAGTACAGTCGTAGTACAGGATAAGTTAGATTCTATTTTCCCAAATGTATTCCCACTGATCGTTTTATTCTTGATCTACTGGTTGATCAGAAAGAAAAAAGTAGGAACCGGAAAGATCGTAATTGGAATCATCGCAGTTTCCATTTTGCTTTCTTTTGTAGGAATTTTCTAGAAAATTAAAGTGTCATGTAGTTAAAAAGGAGATTTAAAATGAAAGTTATGAATGTTGCAGTAGTAGGAGCAGGAATCTATGGAATTAACCATGTAAATGCATATACATGGAATCCAAACACAAATTTAGTTGCAGTGTGTGACTTAAATAAAGAGATCACAGATCGCATTGCGGAACAATACAATGTAAAAACATACAATGACGTAAATGAAATGTTAGATAACGAAGAAATTGATGCTGTATCTATTGCAACACCAGATGCTTTCCACATGGATCCGGCATTAGCAGCGATCCGTCATGGAAAACCAATTCTGGTGGAGAAGCCATTAGCAACAACATCAGAAGATGCAAAGAAAATTTTAGCAGAAGCTGAAAAATACAATGTAAGAGTTGCGGTCGACTATCATAAGAGATGGGATCCAGCGGCGATCAATGTACGAAATGAACTTCAGAACGAAGAATCAGGAGCACCAATCCGTGGATATATGTGCATGGATGATATCATTGATGTTCCAACAGAATGGTTCAACTGGGCAGACAAATCAAGCCCTGTACATTTCTTAGGAACACATTGTTATGATCAGGTTCGTTGGTATATGGGATGCGAAGTAGAAGAAGTATACGCAGTAGGAACAAAGAAAGTGTTAAAAGCAAGAGGAGTTGATACATACGACTCTATCCAGGCAACACTGAAAATGGAAAATGGATGCTACTGGACAGTAGAAAATTCTTGGATCTTACCAAAAGGATTCGCAAAAAATAATGATGGAAGAACACAGATCCTGTGTGAAAATGCAATGTTTAGGATCGACTCTCAGAATCGTGGAGTAGAAATCTATAACAATAGCAAATTACGCACACCAAACTCTTATTTCATCTTAAATAACTACGGACGACCAAGTGGATTTGGAATTGAACCAATTAACGATTTCATCTACTGTTTACAGAATGATCTTCCATTTATAGCTGATGGAAACGATGGATTACAGGCAGAATTGATCGCAGAAGCAGTCCATGAAAGTCTTGAAAAAGGTGTGGCAGTGAAATTAAAGAGAGATTAAGACTCTTTCGTCTATGACCCTATGATAAAAAGAAAAGTCTGGAAAAGTATTAGAATTTTCCAGACTTTTCTTTTTTAGGATAAACGGATCGCAGCAAGAGCTTTCTTAAATTGTACAGAAAACAAGATCGCTGTAAATGTTACTGCAATAAAATCAGCAACAGGTTCCGCCATATAAACAGCCATGGTCTGATCTGTTGTAAAAATATGAGGCATGATATAGATCAAAGGAATTAAAAGTACAAATTTTCTCATAACAGCAACAACAATAGAAGAAATTGCTTTTCCAAGAGAGTTAAATGCCATCTGGCAGGAAATCTGAATTCCAAACATAAACATAACTGCCATGTAAACACGAAGAGCCTTCTTTGTAAATATAACAAGAGCTGGATTTGAAGTAAAAATACCAGCAAACATTTGAGGGAATAACATGACGAGTCCCCATAAGATGATAGAGTAAGTCAAACTTGCCTTTAATAAGAGGAAGAAAGTACCCTTTACACGATCCGTATTCTTTGCACCATAATTATAACTCATGATCGGCTGTGCACCCTGTCCAAGTCCCTGAAGAGGAAGCATCGCAAACTGCATTACACTAGTAAGGATCGTCATTGCACCAACAGCCACATCACCACCGTATTTAAGCAAAGAAGAGTTAAAACACACAGAGATGATACTTTCACTTGCCTGCATGATAAACAAAGAAAGTCCAAGAGCCAGACAAGGCAGGATCACAGGAGCTTTCAGTGTCAGGTTTTGTTTCTTGATACGAAGTGTCGATCTTGTCCCAAATAAGAAACTCAATACCCAGATGCAAGAACAAGCCTGAGATATGATTGTAGCCAGTGCGGCACCACGAACGCCCATATGGCATGCAAAGATAAAAATCGGATCTAAGATGATATTGATCACGGCTCCGATCAAAACAGAATACATTCCAGTTTTCGCAAATCCTTGCGCAGTGATAAATGCATTCATTCCAAGTGTTAACTGTACAAAAATCGTGCCAAGAGAATAAATATTCATATAACTGACTGCATATTCGATCGTATTCTCACTGGCTCCAAATGCCATCAAAAATGTACGGTTGCCAAAAAACATGATCAAAGTTAAGATCACAGAGATAATGATCTGCATCGTAAAACAATTTCCAAGAATATTTTCAGCAGAATCAAGATCTTTCTTCCCCATCAAAATCGAAGCACGAGGGGCACCACCATTTCCAACAAGAGCGGCAAATGCCGAAATGATCATGATCAGCGGCATACAAACTCCAACTCCAGTCAGAGCTAAAGCGCCACTTCCAGGAATATGTCCAATATAAATACGGTCAATAATATTGTAAAGCATATTGATCATCTGAGCGGCCAAAGTCGGAATTGCCAGTCTTAAAAGCAGTTTCCCAATGGGTTCCGTTGCTAAAAATTCTTTATCATTATTCATAATAAAATTACCAAATCCTTTCTTAAGCATAAAAGTTCATTTTATCACAAAATCCGTAAAATGTATACATATATATGTATTGTGCCAAATTTAATCGTTGATTTTTTGAAAAATAACAAGTAATATAGTTCTTTAGAACAAAAAAAGGATGTGAAATAAATATGCAGATCATAGAGACATACGGAAAATATATCGAGAAGTGGGCAAATACAAATCCAGACAGAGCAAGAGTATTGTTAAAACTTGGATGGGAAGTTCAGAACTTAAAATATAAATTTACACCAGACAAACGATTACTGCCAGCAGATAGATATCTTGCGCATCTGATGATGAACACGATGCTGATGCCACTTAAGAATCCTCAGGAATGTGCGATCGTCAGTATCTTTACACCATGTGAGATCTTACACGAAGCAGGATTACATCCATATAATGTAGAAGCATTTTCCTGCTATCTTTCCGCATCAAATGCAGAACGAGCATTTTTACAGCAGGCAGAGAACACAGGAATTTCAGAAACACTATGCAGCTATCATAAGACATTTTTGGGAGCGGCACAGAAGAAGATCCTTCCAAAGCCCAAATGTATCGTATACACAAACCTTACTTGCGATGCAAATTTACTAACATTCAAAACATTAGCAAAACTATATGATGTACCAGCATTTGCGATCGATGTACCGATGCAGCAAAATGAAGATAACGTCAAATATGTCGCAGATCAGATCAGAGATCTGAAAGTATTTTTAGAAAAATGTACTGGAAAGACGATTACAGAAGATGGACTAAAAGAACGAATGAGACGAAGCAAACGTACGATGGATAAGTTCATTGAATGTCAGAAAAAATCCGCAGATAAAGATATCAAAACAGATCTTGTCACACCGCTTTTTGCAGGAATGACAAATAATATTTTGTTGGGAACAAAAGAAGAAGAGAAATATGTGGATCAGTTATTAAAAGATATCGAAAAAGCACCAAAGAAAAAAGGAAAGAATATCTACTGGATGCACACGATCCCATTCTGGTCAGGTGCAGTACAGGAAGCACTGGCATTTAATGAGAATGCACAGATCGCAGGATGCGAGTTAAGTCGTACATTCGAACCTGATTTTGATCCAGAAGATCCATACGATGCGATGGCGAGAAGAATGGTCTATCATGGATTAAATGGAAGTGCGGTAAGAAGAATTGAAGCCGGAATCCGCCATGCAAAAGATGTGAAAGCAGATGGAGCTGTCTGGTTTGGACACTGGGGATGTAAACATACACTTGGAGCAGCACAGCTTGCCAAGAAGAAGTTTGAAGAAGCAGGAATTCCAATGCTGTTATTAGATGGAGATGGATGTGACCGAAGCCACGGCGGAGAAGGACAGACTTCAACAAGACTAGGAGCATTTTTAGAGATGCTTGGAGCTGAAGAAATGGAAGGTGGACAAGATGAGTAAGACATATTACGTTTGTAAATATACACCAATTGAATTATTGCAGGCATTTGGCGGGGAATGTGAGAATTTAAACCAGATGCCGGAAGGATTTGATCTCGCAGATCAGATCGCACATCCAAATATCTGTGGATTTGGAAAAGCTGTCTTAGAAGCAGTTATGACTGGGAAAGTAAAAGAACTGGTTTTAGTAAACTGCTGTGATACGATCCGAAGTGTCTATGATATTCTGGAAGACAGTGGAAAACTTGATTTTTTATATATGATCGATATGCTGCACTGTGACGGAGAATGCAGCAGGGAACGAACTGTTTTACAGTTAAAAGGACTTGCAAGAGCCTATGGAGCCTACAAAGGATCTGAATTTGATCAAAAGAAATTTGTTGAAGCATTTAAAGAACCAGAAAAGCAGAAAGAACCATATATCAGTGTTCTTGGGGCAAGAATGGGAAATGAATTATATGAAATGGTCAAAGAATCCATGCCATATTCAGTGGAGAATGATACTTGTGTCAATAACCGAAGCGTCGGTGAAGTAAAGCCACCAAAGACAGATGATTTTAATGAATTAATGGAATGGTATGCAGCAGAACTTTTAGGACAGACACCTTGTATGCGTATGATGGATAACAGCGGAAGAAAACGTTTGTATAATGATCCAAACTTAAAAGGGATCATTTACCATACGGTCAAATTTTGTGATTTCTACAGTTTTGAGTATGCACAGGTAAAACAAAACATTACAGTGCCATTATTAAAGATCGAGTCAGACTATACAGTGCAGAGCAGCGGACAGTTACTGACAAGATTAGAAGCATTTGCAGAAAGCATGAATATGGACAATTTAGAAAGTGGTGAGAAGAAAATGGGAAAAGGATATTTTGCAGGAATCGACAGCGGATCTACAAGTACAGACGTTGTTATTTTGAATAAAGATGGAGAAATCGTGACAGGAATCATTCTGCCAACAGGTGCTGGAGCAGCGATGGGAGCAGAACGAGCTTTGGAAGAGGCCCTAAAACAGGCAAAACTTCAGAGAGAAGATATCGATGCTATGGTAACAACAGGATATGGAAGAACGGCAATCACCGATGGAGATAAAAGTATCACAGAGATTACATGCCATGCAAGAGGAGCACATTTCTTAAATCCAGAAGTGAGAACGGTCATTGATATCGGTGGACAGGACAGCAAGGTCATTCGTCTTGACGAAAATGGAGCGGTTGCAAACTTTGTTATGAATGATAAATGTGCAGCTGGAACCGGACGATTTTTAGAGATGATGGCGAGAACAATGGAAATGGATCTGGACCAGATGAGTGAAGCAGGACTTACATACAAAGAAGATATCACAATCTCCAGTATGTGCACGGTATTTGCAGAATCAGAAGTCGTATCCTTGATCGCGCAGAACAAAGAAACCGATGACATTGTTCACGGATTAAATAAAGCCGTTGCATCCAAAACAGCAGCTCTTGCAAAACGAGTTGGAGGAGAAGAACGCTATATGATGACAGGTGGTGTATCTAAGAATAAAGGCCTGGTAAAGACACTGGAAGAAAAACTTGGAACAACTCTTGTGATCAGTGATAAAGCTCAGTTATGCGGGGCACTTGGAGCAGCCTTATTTGCAATGGATATGGTTCAGAAGTAACAAAAGTATGCTATGATAAAGAAAAATAGCTTTGAGAGAAAAGAGTGAATCATAGATGAAAGAATACTACCGAATCGGTGAGACGGCAAGTCTGATGGGAATTACAACCCAGACTTTGCGGTTTTACGATAAGATCGGACTCGTGAAACCGATAAAGATCGATCCAAGAACCGGATATCGTTATTATGCATATGAACAATTTCATTTTATCGACAGGATCAAATATTTACAAAGTCTTGGAATGCCGCTTGATGATATCAAAGAAGTCATGCTTAGTAAGAAAGTCGAGCGGTTACTTCCATTTCTTGACCAGCAGAAGAAAGTCTTAGAAGAAGAAGAAAAAAAGATCCGTCTTGCGAAGGAAAAAAGTGAGCAGGGAATTGATAATGCGATGTATCTAAGACAGTATGGCTATAAGATTTCATACGATGCATTTTGTAAGCAGAAATTCCGGCCGGATTACTATTTTATTTACTTAAATGAGAAAGTAAAAGATGCACCAAATATCTTAAAGCTCCCAGAAGGAGATTATCTGTGCTTTCGGGAAAGAATCTTAGAAGAGGCATGGAATCCTCAAAGGATCATCAGTTATTTTCAGGGAAAGGCAAAGCCAGAACTGATGCTTGCGATGGAATATGAGGATAATCTTGATAATTATGCTCATGCCAATTATGAAATACAGATTTTACTAGAAAAAAACTAGGAAATAGCTTGACCTTATTTTTACAATAAGGTTTAACATAAATTATGATAAAAATGATAAGGAAGGATACAGAAAATGAGGTTCTGTATCTTTTTTCATTTCTGAATTTATCATGAAAGCAACAAATTACAAAGGAGGATAAAACAAAAATATATGAATGGACTATTACTTGTAATTCAGACGATTTCAGATTTCCTGTGGGGAACGCCAATGACAATCGCACTGATCGGAACAGGACTTTATTTATCAATTAAATTTAAGTTCCGTTACATCACAAAGATCAAATTCCATTTCCAGAATACATTTGGAAAGATGTTCAAAGGAAAAGGTGAGGGAGAAGGAACGGTATCTGGATTTGCAGCAGCCTGTACGGCAATGGCAAACACGATCGGTGTTGGAAATATTGGTGGTGTCGCAACTGCCATCACAATGGGAGGTCCGGGAGCGATCTTCTGGATGTGGATCTCTGCACTGCTTGGAATGTCTACAAAAGCATGTGAGATCATTCTTGGACAGAGATACCGAGTGAAATATGAAAACTCTATGGACGAATATATGTGTGACCGTTCTTTCGTTATGAAAAATGCATTAGGATGGAAAAAGGGAGCATTTATTCTTGCAATCTGCTGTTTTGTACTTGGACCATGGACATGCTGTGTTCAGACAGAATCAGTCGTGAATTCCTTAAAAGAAGCATTTGGGATCAAACCATTATTTGCGATCATTGTATTAGGAATCACTTGCTTCTTAACGATCGCAGGTGGATTAAAGAGAATTTCTTCTGTTATGGAACGAATCGTGCCATTTATGGCAATGTTATATATCCTTGGTGGAATCGGAATTCTTTTGATGAATATCAATGCAGTACCAGGAGCCGTTGCACTGATTTTTAAGAGTGCGTTTACACCAATGGCAGGAGTCGGTGGATTTGCTGGAGCGACAGTGAAAGAGGCGATGCGTTACGGAATCGCCAGAGGATTATACTCAAACGATGCTGGAACAGGATATGGAATCGTTGCACATGCAGCAGGGATCACAGACCACCCAGTTCGTCAGTCATCTTGGGGATGGGGAGAAGTATTCTTAGATACGATCGTTGTATGTTCTGTTACAGCATTATCATTGATCCTTACAAACTCATATATTGACTATCCAAACGTAACCAGTGCACAGCTTACAACGGTAGCATTTAAGGTGGCATACGGAAATATTGGAGGATATTTCTTATCCCTGGCGATCACAGTCTTTGCATGGACAACGATCATTGGAATGTATTATTCTTGTGCCAAATCTGTAAATTATGCATTTGGGGATTCCAATGCAAATAAGATCGCAACACCAATTTATATGGTATATTACATGCTTCCATGTTTATTATTTTATAATATCAAAGCCGATCTTTTATGGGCGGCAACTGACTTGTTAAGTGCAGTTTATGTCATTGTCACATTGATCTTTATTTACAGCAAACGAAAAGAAATCATGCGACTATATAATGATTTTTGGGATCGTTTTATTCCAGCATTAAAAAGAGGAGAATATCCAGAAAAAGTATCTTATGAAACAGTCGAAGAAAAAGGAGATGTTTTATGATGAAGAATTCTATTGAAAACATCATCAAAGAAAATAAGATCATGGTCATTGATGGCTCTATGTCCACACCACTGGAAAATAGGGGAGTTTCCCTGAATTCCAAGTTATGGACAGCTAAGATCTTAGCGGAACAGCCAGAACTGATCAAACAGGTTCACAAAAATTACTTCAAAGCAGGAGCAGACTGTGGGATCACATGCAGCTATCAGGCATCCATTCCAGGACTTATGGAAAATGGATATACGTTAGAAGAAGCAGAAAATTTGATACGCAGTGCTGTTAAGATTTTTTGTGAAGCAAGAGATGAATGGTGGGAAGAAGAAGGACGTGAAGCTAGAAGAGCGTGGCCACTGTGTCTAGGTGCAGCAGGACCATATGGAGCATATTTAGCAGATGGGTCCGAATACCGTGGAAATTATGGTATTACAGATGAACAATTAAAGGAATTTCACAAAAGAAGAGTCGAACTATTACATGAAGCAGGAGCAGATATCATTTTATTTGAAACAGTACCATCTCTAAAAGAAGCTAAAGTTGAGGCAGAAATTGCTGAAGAATATGGATATGATTACTGGATCAGTTTCTCATGTCTAAGTGAAAATATTATCTGCGAAGGAACACCGATCGCAGAATGTGCAACAACATTTGCAAAAGGATATCCCCATTTAAAAATGATCGGTGTCAACTGTACAAAACCAGAATATATCACAGGATTGATCCATAAGATCAAAGAAAACTGTGATATTCCGATCGGAGTTTACCCAAACAGCGGGGAAGAGTACGATGCAGTGAAGAAAGTCTGGTTTGGCAAACAGTCAGCCTTGTCATTTGAACAATACGCATACAATTATATGAAATCTGGAGCAAGTGCAGTTGGAGGATGTTGTACAACCGTAGCAAAACATGTAGAGGAAGTCGTAAGAGCCAAAAAACGGTTTTCTGAAGAACAAAAATAACTGAAAAAAATGAAATCATAAAAATGACCTCAGGATAATCTCTAAATAGATTGCCAGAGGTCATTTTTTTCTTTATAATGAGTATATTGGAAATCTAAAAAGAGAAGGAAAATATATGGATAAAAAGAAAAGATTAATTCAGTTAACAGAAGGAATGTTACTCTGTTGCGTGATCGTTGTCATGACGTTGCTCTGCATAGGGATCATAAAAAAAGAGGTAAAGAATACAAAAGGAAAATTAACAGAGACAACTGGGTGGTATCGAATACAAGATAATAAAAAAGTGCAAGTAGATCTAAATCAGAAGATAAAGGCAGATCCGCAAGGAAAACTTGTACTATATAATGATACGATTGCCCAGAAATACAAAGGATATCTGATGACAACAAAGGCAGCAAAATATTCTGTCAGAATTTATGCTGGAGATCAGTTGATCTATCGATACAGTGATTCTAATTTTCATCGCAATGATCAAATGAAATCTAAATTAAGCTGCGATGCGAGAATCCCAGAACATGGGAAAAAGGGAACCGTTATCAAGATCATATATCAGAACGGAAGTAACGGGAGTTATCAGCTTGATGATATTTTAGTTGGACGTGGAGATGTAGTTATGGGATTTCATGTTCAACAGGAAATAGTAGGTATCGTGATGATCGCGATCATGTTTTTCTTAAGTTTTGTAGCGTTGATCACTGGAATTTATCTGAAGCATTTTAAATTAAACAGCACCAGATTCTTAAACATAGCAGCATTTCTGGCACTAAGTGGGATCTGGTTTTTGTCAGATTCAGCATTAGCACAGGAATATACATCATTTCCGGCACTGACAGGAATGATTTCTTTTTATGCATTTATGCTGATGGCAGTACCGATGGTTCATTTTGTAAAAAATACACTGAAGTTTGAAAAATATAAAGTCTTAGATGTGATTAATTTGTTATTTTATGCGAATGCGTTGATTCAGGGAATTTTAAACAAATGTTTGAAAATCCATATGGTCCATATGCTGTTCGTAACACATGTGCTCTTGTTCATTGCAGTAATAACCATTGTTGTTTTGATGATAGGAGAATACCGAAGAACAAAAGATAGCGAACTTAAGATCATTATGAATGCCTTTGGGATCATGGCCGTTGCAGGGGTATTATCATTATGCATGTACTGGAAACTTGAGATTCCTTTTTATGGAACCATTTTTGAAGTGGGTGTTTTGATCTTTGAACAGTTGTTATTAACTAGTATTTTTGTAAATCTTGTTGAACAGGCGAAAACAAGATCTGAGCTTGAAGTTTATGAAAGACTTCTAAAAGAAGATCGTATGACAGGTATTAATAACAGGACTGCATTCGAGGAACAGCTTCAAGACATTGAGGATCACGCACAAGATTACGATAATGCTGCATTGATCTTTATGGATGTAGATGGATTAAAAAATACAAACGATCTTTATGGACATAATGCAGGGGACGAACTGATCATTTCTGCGGCGCTATGTATAAAAAATGTATTTGCAACATATGGAAAATGTTACAGGATCGGCGGGGATGAATTTTGTGTGCTTATTTTTGATTCAATAGAGAATATGGATGAATTATTGAAACAAATGGATCAAGAGATCATAAAGTATAATAGAAATAACAGATATTATCTTTCAATTGCAAGAGGGGTAAGTTTCTTAAAAGATACAGAAGGAAAACAGAAGAAGATTAGTGATTGGAAATATGAGGCCGATCAGGATATGTATTGTAACAAAAAGAGGAGAAATATAAATGACAGATTATAATATAGATTTTTTGATCGCAGGACTTGTATTTTTAATATTTCTGTTGATTCATTTTCAGCGTTATAAAAAACTGAATAATATCAGTGGAAGAACATTCTGGTTCTTAATTATTGCAGGAATATTTGATATCATATTTGATCTGTTAAGCTCCATACTATTGGTAAAAAGTAATCCTGCTTATAATTCATGGATGATCTTTTTTTCCACGATGCTTTATATCCTGCAGATGATCGTTGTATATATTTTCTATAATTATACACAGGCATTAAGACACTGTGATGAAGATATAAGAACAAGAAATATAAAGATCATGGCAGTACCAATACTATGTATGGAAGTAGCTATCGTGACCAATGTTTTACACAAACAGTTTTTTTATTGTAATGAACAGGGGCAGTATGTTCATGGAAAAGCATATTTGGTAACATATATTTTTACATTGATCTGTATAGCTGCTGTCATTATAAATTGCTTTATCAATCAGGAAGAATATCAGAAGAATGAGCTTCGGGCGATCAAGGAATTCCTTGGAGTTGCATTGGTCTGTGTTACGATACAGATGAAATTTCAATCTGTATTAATGACAGGATTTGGGTTATCCTTAGGGATTACGATCTTATTTTGGGCACTTTATAATCCACAGTTATATATAGACAGCCTAACCGGATTGTATTCTAAAGGCTATTTCAGGAGATGGTTTCCAGAGCAGATCAAGAGAAAGAAGGAACTTCATCTGCTTATGATCGATTTGTGGAAACTAAAACAAGTTAATAAGCTATATGGAGTTACAACAGGAGATGAATTGCTGATCCAGATCGCAGAATACCTTCACAAGATTAATGAAGCAAACCATGTTTTCAGGATTCATGGGAATCGTTTTTTTGTGTTCACAACATCATTGATGGATTATGAAACGAATAAAGATGCGATCATGAAACTATTTAAACGACCTTTTAAAGTAAAAGGGGAACGAATTTCTTTTTCCGCTGCGATATGTGGAATCATCAACGTTCAAGAAGTCAAAGAGATCGATGTATTGATCGATTATCTGGAATATCTGGTACAGTTAAAACCTAAATCAGACAGAACGATACTGATTCAGAATGATCAACATACAAAAGAAGGATTTCTTTATGAACAGGAAGTTAAAAAATATATGGCGACAGCAATTGAAGAGGATCTTTTTGAAGTATATTATCAGCCACTGTATGATCTAAAAGAAAAAAGATATCGTACAATGGAAGCATTAAGCCGATTGAGACATCCGTCACTTGGAATGATCTCACCAGAAGTTTTTATCGGAATTGCAGAGAA
>UMAZ01038266.1_pt1 | contig 13111 bp, 10 predicted proteins | sample 1963841 | NCBI WGS metagenome assembly UMAZ01 (sample SAMEA4835929, study PRJEB28245) | human gut metagenome | biome: gut microbiome; material: fecal sample | place: Denmark | collected 2008
TTAGCTGGTTATTCATCTGCGATGAATTGCTTCCTGTATTCCTTGAAGATGAGCTTTGGGAACCAGAACCCCTTGCATTAGGGCTTTTCGTGCCATTTCCTTTGTAATTAGAGCTTTTCTTAGTTGTATTGCTATTTCCTGAATATGAAGTTTTACCTGATTTGCTGTTAGACGTCGTCTTTCTTTTGGTACTGCTGGTCTTCTTGCCTGTACTTTTACTTCTGCCTGAAGCCATATATCTAACTCCTCCATATACTACTAGTGAACTACCACTAAGCTAAAGCTTACTGGCTTCTTGCTTCAACGTCCTCGTAACCTACTAACTCCACAAGCGTAACTTCGGGCTGAACCATCCCTAGTTGTATTTTGTTATGCAGAGAGTAGTCTGAGTCCCTCTGCTAATATATTCTGACTTGCATTGAGGTCTCTATCATGTTTTGTCCCACATACAGGACACGACCATATTCTTATTGCAAGATTTTTTACATCTGTATTCTTATATCCACAGCACCCACACAACTGACTGCTCGCATAGAATGTATCGACCTTTATATACTGACGATTGTTCCATTCAGCCTTGTATTCCAATTGTCGTGTTAGTTCATACCATGAACAGTCTGCTATTGATTTTGCAAGGTTGTGATTTTTTATCATATTGGATATTGCCAGATTTTCACTTACTATCACTTGGTTATCGTTGATTAGTTTATGTGAGATTCTATGCAGTTTATCTTTTCTGATATTTGTAATTCTTTCATGGCATCCTGCTATCTTTCGTTTCATTTTATGGAAATTGGCACTGCCTTTTTCCTTATGTGCAAGCTGACGTTGTAATTTTACCAACTGTTTTTCGTATTTCTTTAATGTCTTAGGATTTTCAAACTTATCTCCATTTGATGCGGTACATAAATCTTTAATTCCTAAATCCAGTCCAACCTTATTATCAGTATGTGGAAGTTCGATATGCTCTGTTTCTACAAGTATTGACACATAATACTTTCCACTGGGTACTTGAGAAATCGTAACGCTTTTGATTGTTCCAACAAAACTACGATGCTGTTTTATCCTTACATATCCAATCTTAGGTAACTTTATGCATTTCCCAACAATCGCAACTGAACCTTTCTGATTGTTTGTTGTATAGGCTTTGTGGTTGTTCTTTTTGCTCTTGTATTTAGGAAAACCCACTGATTTATCACGAAAAAAATTGCGATATGCACTCTGTAAATTCATCTGTGCATTGGCAAGTGCTAATGAATCCACTTCTTTCAGCCATGGAAATTCCGATTTATACTTTGCAGGAGTAACAGACAAAGATTTACCTGTTTCCTCGTAACAGGCTATCTTTTCAGCAAGCATGCGATTATATACAAAACGCACACAACCGAAAGTCCTGGCAAAATATTCTCTTTGTTCTTTGTTTGGATATAATCGGAATTTATATGCTTTCTGAACCATAGCTTATCCTTTCTCTGAAAGTTCTTTTTCCAGTTCTAAAATCCGTTCCATCATACCAATGATATATGGTGGGGGAGTACGTCTTTCGTGCTCCCAATCCTGTAATGCTGCTGTAGGTATGCCAATATAATTTATCCATAAGCATACCGCCTTTCTTAATATACTTATATTATAAGGTATTGCCACATAATAGTCGACCATAATTTTACATTTACCCTTGGTTTTCGATATATTCCTTTAGAATTTTTTCACTGACATTTCCAACTGAACATACAAAATATCAATCCATCCAAAAGGTATGTTCTTTCCAAAAGCATTTAGAAAGATAAGTATTATATTTCTTCCAGATATGATAAGTGGTATAGCTTTTCATAGTTCTGTAATAAGTATTTACTATGATTTTTTGATTTCCATTCGCCCATGACAAATCTCCTTTATTTGATTTATCGGTAACGGACGATTGTTTTAGAACAATCTGTCTATGACTGACGCATTCATCCACTCAGCTAAAGCTAACTGGATTTCTGCTAAATTGTTTTAAAGGTGTAAATGCTTTAATATATGCTAAAATAGATATCTTGCCCACAAAGCAAAATTCTTTATGAGCTTCATCTGACGTTCTCTATATGATGATAACTCTACCGGCTTTACGTTATATGGATTATCATAGCTTCCATCTTTATCAGCCTTTCTTGCTACCCTTTCATAGCCCTCCATTGACTGATTCAACTCTCTGTTAATATCCTTGCTATCTATCACAAGCATAAGCTCTGTATCCAGATAAGCACTTCTCATATCTATGTTAAATGAGCCTATAACTGATATGTTATCATCAATCAGTACTGACTTACCATGGTATGAATAACCGCCTTCATATTCCCATACATCAATCCCTGTACCAAGTATCCTGTTCTTATTAACATAATAATCTGCAGAACCAAATGGATTGCCATTGTTAGCAACTGAATTCGTCATAAGTGATACATCACCCACTGTGTCACAAACCGACTTTAGCCCTTCATACATATAATCGTTGCATATAATATAAGGTGTATGCAGCTTAACTCTGCTTTCAGCCTTCTTCATAAGTTCAACAAGCTGATACCATACATATGGTTTCTTTGATGAATATTCTATGGGATTACTCAAAAGTGCTACATTATTCACTTCATAAGCATCTTTAAACATATCCTTATAAACACTTTTCCCAAGACCTTTATAAATACCATTATCTGTATTGTCTTCACAATAGTCTGCATATAATGAATGAAGTTCTTCCCTGGCTGCTGCCACTTTCTTCTTAGCTGCCAGCTTGTTTTTCTTATCTGTGATTCTGGAACTGTCCACCGAATTATTATGTGAATATGTATTCTCTACACAATAATTATATTCATTTTTCTCTGATATTGTAAAATATGTGTCTGTATCCGTAAGCGCATTTACCCCATTGATAAAAGCCTTACTTTCTTTATAATTCCATACTTTCCCAAAATACGAGAGAATATCGTTAACAGAACTATTCTCATCTGGATTCTCGCAATACACCAACGCATCTCTGTCATAATTCTTATATGGCGAGCTGCTTCCTAAAAAATATGAAAATGTGTTTCTTCCACCTATTATATAACTGCTTCTATCAGCTATAAGATACTTATCATGAAGTCTTCCCATAGATTTCCATGGTGCAAACGGATTGACCTTATTATATATCTTAATGCTTGTTCCTTCTCCAGCTGCCAACGCTTCAAAATAAGGATTACCATTCATACGGAGAAATCCAGATACTCCATCAACTATTACATTTACCGATACTCCACGTTCTGAAGCATCTAGAAGCGCACCAAGAATAAGCTTTCCACTATCATCTGCCCTGAAATCAAAGGTTGATAATATAATCTCATCCCTAGCGTTGCTTATCAGCTTAATACGCTCAAGCAGTGCATCTCCATTATCTTCTATAACTTCCGCCATTTCCGGCTCTGTTCTTGTCTTCCATATATTATCAACAGACAGCTCTTCTTTGTCCTCTTCCGTCAATACTGGCTGTTTATGATATGTAATAAGCGCACAACCAACTATGGCAATCACAATAATAAGTAGTATAGCAAGTATTATTAAGAATACTTTTATCACTTTCTTTAATCTATTTATACGCATATACTTTTTCCCTTTTTAATTATATAATCATCTGGAACTATATCTTATTGTATAAGCTGCAAAACGTGCAACATCTTGTATTCTATCAGTATATACTGTTTATTGCAAGATTAGTTGTGATTTCTTTATATATTCTTTATGCGTTTTATTTTTTTATTTTGATGCAATCTCAATGATTCATAGGAACTATTAATTAACCTCGACAGCTAGATAACTACCCAAAAACTTGACATAGGGATTTTATACTCTTTTTACAATCAAAAGAGATTAATTCATGGGTATATATCTTTAATTCATTATCAGAAAAATTTATATTCCACTATGTATCTATTAAAACCTGCGGTGCGCATTACACAATCACAATCACTGACATTTACATTCCACTATGTATCTATTAAAACCTATCTGAATTATAGCTTATATAATCATCACTATTATTTACATTCCACTATGTATCTATTAAAACTGGTCTGTAGAGCTGGGCAGACCAACACTTGAAAAGATTTACATTCCACTATGTATCTATTAAAACGAGGTCAGCACCGGCGGCATATTCAGAGCCATATGTATTTACATTCCACTATGTATCTATTAAAACAAGATAATATTTCAGATTGTTATCTTGTTTCTTCATTTACATTCCACTATGTATCTATTAAAACGAAAATGAGGTGTAACAGATGTACGAACAGACTTTGATTTACATTCCACTATGTATCTATTAAAACCTGTCTCCGTCAAATATCCAATAAAAACCTTCTGGATTTACATTCCACTATGTATCTATTAAAACATTATGACATATACATATAGACGCCTCTAGCTTAAATTTACATTCCACTATGTATCTATTAAAACTACCTGATGAACCAGACGAACTGCTATCATCCGTATTTACATTCCACTATGTATCTATTAAAACCAGAACACCAGCAGCACAACAACATAGACATAATAAATTTACATTCCACTATGTATCTATTAAAACCCACTCACCAGCCTTAATATCTTTTTCTTGCTTATATTTACATTCCACTATGTATCTATTAAAACGCAACATTTACTGTATTTAAGGGTGACTTTAACAAAATTTACATTCCACTATGTATCTATTAAAACGGATTTGTTAATTCATTATATAATTCAATGATGATAAATTTACATTCCACTATGTATCTATTAAAACTAAGTGTATTTTATTCTTCCACCGTTGCTTTTTGTATTTACATTCCACTATGTATCTATTAAAACGTCTTCCTTCAAGACATTTTTTATATATGCTTTATCATTTACATTCCACTATGTATCTATTAAAACGCAGTACTGATGATTACATCAAGCAGCCGGAAGAAAATTTACATTCCACTATGTATCTATTAAAACGAGCAATATGAGGAAGTGTCTAAAATTCCAAATGTCATTTACATTCCACTATGTATCTATTAAAACGCAAGTGTGTCCCAATACTGTCATCAGTGACAAAAATTTACATTCCACTATGTATCTATTAAAACTACCGACAGAGATACACAAAAATATATATACGTGATTTACATTCCACTATGTATCTATTAAAACGATTGCATAATTTCAAGTTTTGTCGCCTTTTCTTTATTTACATTCCACTATGTATCTATTAAAACGGTAATAGAATTTCTATTACAAGTAGTAATTCATCTATTTACATTCCACTATGTATCTATTAAAACCGATTGTGACACAGCAAATCTCACCATCGTTATATTTACATTCCACTATGTATCTATTAAAACTATTTCCCCAACGATTTGAAATATTAGGGATTAATGTATTTACATTCCACTATGTATCTATTAAAACTTCATAGCCCTATGTAATGCCTTGTCGGTACATATATTTACATTCCACTATGTATCTATTAAAACGCTAAGCAGGATATCCAGGAGATAAGAGAACAGTTAATTTACATTCCACTATGTATCTATTAAAACAACTTGTAATAACTTTATCTGTGACGATTTACAATGATTTACATTCCACTATGTATCTATTAAAACAAATAAAGCTTGCGATATTCAATGATAGCAACGTAATTTACATTCCACTATGTATCTATTAAAACGTACATTACCGATATACAATGACAGAGTTCTCTTTAATTTACATTCCACTATGTATCTATTAAAACGAGCTTGTTTTATACAATAAAAAAGAACTACTAGCATTTACATTCCACTATGTATCTATTAAAACCTTCTGCATTTTCACAGCAGAGTTTCACTTTATCAAGATTTACATTCCACTATGTATCTATTAAAACTAAGTTGCAAAGCTATCTACTGTCATCGGAATTGTATTTACATTCCACTATGTATCTATTAAAACTATGTAGGCTTTGAAAATATAAGTACACACTCCTTCATTTACATTCCACTATGTATCTATTAAAACGCAAGTGTGTCCCAATACTGTCATCAGTGACAAAAATTTACATTCCACTATGTATCTATTAAAACGCTTACAGATATGCAGAGAGAAATGAGAAAAGTTTTATTTACATTCCACTATGTATCTATTAAAACTTCACTCCATACAAGTTCAGCAATAACTTTTCCATTATTTACATTCCACTATGTATCTATTAAAACCGTCTCACCTGAATATACAGCTCTTCCTATTGTGTATTTACATTCCACTATGTATCTATTAAAACTGACATCACTGAACACATCTCGGAATAATTCTAAAGCATTTACATTCCACTATGTATCTATTAAAACCTGGAAGTTTATTAATATTGACTTTCATAGCAATAATTTACATTCCACTATGTATCTATTAAAACTAGAAGCAAATTTCATAAGTTCTGCTATTTCTTCATTTACATTCCACTATGTATCTATTAAAACTAAAATGCTTTGTGTAGCACTTGCAAGATTTTGTGGATTTACATTCCACTATGTATCTATTAAAACTTGCCGTTGCCGTCAATATTAGCGACTAATGGTACGCATTTACATTCCACTATGTATCTATTAAAACAAATTGAAAATCCAATATAATGTTCTTTATTCCACATTTACATTCCACTATGTATCTATTAAAACTGTTCTTCTAAGTGTTTCAAACTTTTCCCCACAAATATTTACATTCCACTATGTATCTATTAAAACTTATTAAAATACTTTTAATACGTCTTTTAAAATTTATTTACATTCCACTATGTATCTATTAAAACTGCATAAGCCAGTATACGCTTTTCTTCCTCAGTAAGATTTACATTCCACTATGTATCTATTAAAACGTTCTGTGGCTCGCAATTCAAAAACCAATACTGTGTATTTACATTCCACTATGTATCTATTAAAACACGTGGTCTTAAATGACATTATTTTGATATCTTAATTTATACCTTTTTGTCGACTCCTATTATTTATATATATTATTATCCTAAAGATTTTATCCAACAATTACAAATATCTGATAAAACCTACATTGTCGACCTTATGGTTATTTTACATCATTATCATTCGACAGACAAGATTGTGCAATACATATATAATTTTATATTATAAAATCTGTTACATTATCCTGTCTACCCCACAACTCTTTATCAACCCACTTCTGCTGTCTACTTTTAAATAAAATAACAGAATCCAGTTCGTTATTAATATATGGAGCTAATTCTTTTTGCATTTTAATTAATTGTACTTTTGATAATTCTCCTTCAAAAACCGAATTCTGTATATGTGTCATATATTTTTTACATATTTTAAATATATGACACCATCTTTTTCTTCCATTTTCATCCTTGCTTACATCATATACTAAAACAATATACATACACTAACCTCATATTTTATTTATATATGTTAAATGTCGTTAATTTCATACATGATACCAGAGTCAAGAGGTCTAAGCCCACATGAGCTTGCTCATAAGTTGGTGAAGAACCTTGGAACCCGATATCCATATATAATATTACCACCATATCCTAAAACCTTCATATTCCTTTTCACCTATTAGATGTTTGATAAGTTTATATGCCTCTAACCTTATCAAATACTGATATGATACCTGTCGTCCAAGCTCTTTATGCATTATTGTCTGTTTCATCTTTTTTTCAAATTCCGAAACAATAAGTTTAGAAGCATCCTTTTTTAAATGTAAATAATTCAATTCTTTTGTGAAACTTTTTTCTGTTATTTGTTTTCTATTAAGTAATGAAAATATCAATCTATCACCAATCAATGGTTTGAATACTTCTGATATATCAAGGCATAACGAATATCTTCTAATACCAGGTTCATGTAAATAACTTATTGTTGGATTCAACTGCGTATGATATATTTCGCTTAATGTTCTTGTATATACTAGTGAATTAACAAATGAAATTAATGAATTAATCATATTATCTGGAGGATGCATTACTCTTTTATCAAATTCTATTTCCTGATTAATAATTACACTCCATGCAGCATAATATTTTTTTCGTATATTTCCCTCAATCCCCATAAGTTCTTGTATAGATTTTACACCTACCAATCCTGTACGCAAAGAATCTATATCCTTCATATAATCTGATACATTTTTATCTCGTCCATTATAATATCGTAAGTTTCTATATATATTATCTGCTGCCGCCTGAATAAACTTTTTAGCTATTAAAAGTCTTTTATCATATTCTGTATAATGCTGCACCTGATTTACTAATAACTGACCTGCAAGATTACTTTCTTTAGGATAAAAACTTCCTGTATAGAAATTATAATAATTAAAAAAATGTATCGGTATTCCATACTGGGATATGTAACTTAAAAATGTCGTATTAAAAGACATTTCTGACATAACATATATATCTGATATACGCTCTATAGGTATATCTCTTTTTTCACCATCATATGATGTAAATCTTAATGTATTATCTTTTCTTTTTAAATCTCCATTATTGTATACATAAAAGCTCTGCTGCATTTTATTCCTCCACTTACTACATAATACTATATAAAACACATATCAAAATAAGCGCATTTTTTACATATCTTGGTTTCATTCAATTCTGGTGGCAGTTTATACTCCTTTATTTTATTAATATCATCAATAATTTTATCAAGTTCCCTGCAATCCTCATCTGTTAGCTCTATCTCTATATTTCTTTTAGCCAAAGGATAGTCAATCTTTCCAGTAAGCCCTTCTACGCCTCTCTTTTTCAAATAATATAGATAGTACTTTAACTGCCATATTCCAGCTTCCTCTATCGCCTTACTCTTTTTCACCTCATGTAATTCTTTCTTCTCACGTATGAAATCAATATTAATAGCATCATCAATATTAATATGCTTGTCATCCCTTGCATAACTATTCTCATCCAGCAATTTACCAAGTTGTACATTTTCATTGCCATCTTCCATTGTAATCTGATGACAAAAATACCACAGTTTTCTTTTACATATAAAATAATAATATATCATTACACCTGTTATTTTATCTTCCATAACTGTAAACCTCATAAATACTACATACTCTTGATATTATTAACAACTATTACATAAATATAGAAGCCTGCGTCTGTTTTTTTATTAATCCACTTCCCGTACATTTATCTATATCAAATTCATAATCCATACTTGCTCTATGTATATTCAATTCTGCTTGCCTTGCTTTGTTTTTCCCATCCCCATTGCCACTTTCCCAAATAACACATTCGTCAACTAATTCTGGCAATTTGTACTTATTATATGTTGGCAACGACAAAGTCATATCCGATATTTTAGATGTAAATATACTTCTAATGTCCTTTTTAATATATTTATCATTAATTATCTTTAAGCAATTGTCTATAAAATCAATATTTTGGTTATATATGTTATCAGGTATTATCGTAACACTATTTATATTGCGGAATTGTCTATCAGCTTCTTGTTTACTATACTCTGCCTCCTTAATTATTTGGAAATTATCTAGAGCCTTCTTTATATTTTGGTAATAAGCAGTATCTACTAATTCCTCTGTACAATACACCCGGTTTATGTATTCATTCTTTTCTCTTTCTGCTAAAGGTCTTCCTGTATAATCTTTCAGTATATTTACTGAGCGATTATATATATCTTTATCATATATATAACTAATGCTTTTTTTCTTATTACTTTTTACATCATCACCATTAAGTATTTCTACCGAATTTCCTTTGCTATTAATTTCTTCTGCAATATATATATGAACATTAGCCTCTATAGGTACATAACGCATATGTCTGTTACACCTTCCTAGACGTTGTAATAAACTATCAACCGTGCTCATTTCTGTATACAATACATCAAAGTCAATATCTAGACTTGCTTCTACAATCTGCGTTGTTATCCATATACCAGTAGACGAATTATCCCTTGAAAATGACATTATATTTTCTTCTAATATTCTTCTATGTTGTTTTATAAAATTTGAATGTAAAAGATGTATTTCTGTTTTCTCTTCATTCATCCAGAAATCGTATATATCACATATTTTTTGGTACAACACCTGAGCACTGCTGATAGTATTACATATTACTAACACTTTTTTATCTCTGGCATCTTCAATAACTTTATCTACATTAATATCTCCATACTCTGCATCAAGCCAATGTCTTACATTTTCTGCCACTGTTGAAAAATCTTTATATTCATAATCTACTGCTTCTATAAGACCATATTCCTCCATTAAACTTCTTAACACTGGTGGAAATGTTGCCGTTATAATTGCAAAATGTCCTCCCATATCTGATACAATTTTCAGACCATATATAATTGCTGCTATAATTTCCGAATCATATGATTGTATTTCATCTATTATAACTTTAGAATATTTAAGTGTTGCTGCAAATATTTCTGTTCCCAATGCTTTGTATACAAACTTAAATATCTGATCAACAGTACACACAGTCAATGGAAAAGAAAGCAGCTTTGCCTTTTGATACATATTATAAGCACTTTCCTCTCCCTTTCTGCTTTCATCTATAAAATGCTGCATACTTCCTGAATGTAATAATGTAACATCACCATAATTATATGTTTTCTTTATTCTGTCATATATAGCATTAGATGAAACCATATATGGCAATGTATAAAAACATTTTTCACCATCAGCCCACAATAAAGCTGCTTCTGTTTTTCCCATTCCTGTTGGTGCTACTACTACTAGATTCTTATTAATATTCTCTTTCATATATAGCTGCATAGAATTAAATTGCATATTATGTGACTTAAAGTAAGAATAAATATTGTTAACTAATATTTTGTTATCAATATCCGAAACCTGTTCTGCTTTATCATAGCCTGAACTAACAGTATAATCGAACTTGTTTAACAGACCTTTGACTAGCGCATATTTTTCCCATACATTATTATCAAGCCTCTTATTAACTGATGTTTCATTATTTCTAAATAAAATTTTATTAACATTGGCTGCTCTTATCTTTTTTTCTTCTCTTTTATAAAAATCAGCCAGATTATCAATATAGTATTTCTTACAGAATTCCTTTATTTGAGCACTTTCCCACTTATCTTCCCTGTCATGATGATGGTAAACAGCAGTTATAAATATCTTAAAATCTTCTACTGTACAATCTGGAACCATATTGCTTAATTCATCCTGAGATATACTTACTGCACTTAAATATCCATGAGGAATTTCATAATCGAAGGTTTCATCTAAATGTAAATCTCTATTACCTATTTTAGTCTGAAATACTATGTTAGCTTTACCAATATCATGTATTCGACATGCTTCAACAACAAGCTTTTTCTCTTTATCCGTAAAATATCCACCATATATTTTAAAAAAATTCTCTGCACATATTACTATATCTTCAAGATGCTGTTTTAACGTAACCTGTCCTTTTTCCGTTATATTTATAAACTCATCAATGGAATTATCAATAGCTGTTTTTTCACTTTGTGTGAGATTATCTTCTACTATTTCTATTGCAGATTTAATCTTTTTAACAATTTCACTTTTCTCATCATCAGATAAACTTTTTGTTGCTGACTTTGCATAATACTCCATATGTTCTCCTTCTACTCTGTCAAACTCTTATGTAATTATTGATAAATAAATCTAATTCCAATATGTATCTATTAATTTTAATTACGCAAATACTACTACATCTTCTGATTGTGAATCATCTACTAAAATATTTTCTATCTCTATTCCACTAGGATAATAAAAAACTTTAACCCGTCCGCCTTCTTTCTCTGACTTCCATCTACGCAGCCCCTGTTTAGTTATCTCATACTCCTTATTAAGGGTATAAACAGTAGAATTACTGTTTTCATAACCTCTTTCCATAATATATGATACTGGAATATATATATTATGCTTTGTATCTGCTTCGTCCTCTTCTCTTATATTTACTATATCAACACTTTTTATATCTATTAAATCCTCATATCTTCCAAGCGACAGATACATAGGTGGATTTTTAAGTGCCTCATATATAATCTGCATATCCTCATCTTCTTCTGGTAAAATATGAATAATTATCTCATTTTCACAGACTAATTCTACATTAGCCACTCCTTTGAATACTCCATATTTTTCACCATCTTCAATGCATATATTATGTCGTCCTTCTTCATATTTTGCCCCAGATGAAAAAGAATATCTTGTATACAGTTCAGAAATCATTCCCTGATTGGTTCCCTGTATACTCAATTTCATCCTATGATATCTCTTAAACCCACATGCTGCATGTATCATTCCTATGATTGTTGAATATGGTGGAAGTGGATACGTTTCTTTTATGATAAAGCTGCTTGGCTTTTTATAATTAGCAAGATTTTGAAAACAGTGTAGTCTAATTGCTTTCATCATAATATTCGCTCACTTTCTCTTTCAACTGGCTAAATGCTTTTGCTACTGTCACTGCGTGTAACTTTTCCTTAAGCTCTGTATCATTGTCAAATATATCCGATACAACTCCAACAACCGTATTATCATTTATACTGTCATCCCCCTGCATTAAATCTACAAATGCACCTGTCCTTATACTATTATTCTTAATACGAACACAATTCTCAAAGAAAGGATTTTTCCTAGCATAATTACCGCCAATAACAAATAGTGGTGAAAGATTTTCTCTTCTTCCTTTAATATCTCTATATAAATACTGTACGGCATCTAATAGTGCATTTACTCTTTCTGTCTTTTGTTCTGGTGATATACTTATATCTACATCCTCTCCTACTCTGTCTAGATCAATCGATAATGTATATGTGTAATACGCCCTGTGTATCTCACTCTGTGCAATAGCATTACCAAGATTTTGTCGTTTTGCAAGTCCCATATTGGTGAGGAACTCTAATTCACCCTGATAAGGCTCAAGAGATATCGCATTACTCAGTCTTGCCACAGCGCTTCTTGTTGTTGCTCCACCCTTAAAATTATCATCTTTAGATGTCGTCTTCATATAACCAAATAAATCTATCTCTGGATACTCTTTTATTGTAGCGGACGGTGCAAACTGAACAACCCCACTCTT
>UMAZ01037516.1_pt1 | contig 12964 bp, 9 predicted proteins | sample 1963841 | NCBI WGS metagenome assembly UMAZ01 (sample SAMEA4835929, study PRJEB28245) | human gut metagenome | biome: gut microbiome; material: fecal sample | place: Denmark | collected 2008
CGGCAACCTGAAGTACAACGAGAAGAAGGCCAAGGAACTGTGGGCGAAGGCCAACGCCATCAGCCCGTGGACCTCCGATGACAAGTTCACCTTCGCCTACAACGCCGATGGTGGCCACGAAGTCATCTACACCGCCGTGGTCAACTCCATCAACAACGTGCTGGGCGCCGGCGTGGCCGCCACCAACCCGTACCCGACCTTCAACGATTTCCGCACCGCCGTGTCCGACCGCAAGGTGAACGGCGCGTTCCGTAGCGGCTGGCAGCCGGATTACCCGTCCGCCGAAAACTACCTGGTGCAGAACTTCGCCTCCGCCGCTGCCGATGGCAACGGCTCCAACGATGGCGACTACAAGAACCCGGAGTTCGATGCGCTGTGCGACAAGGCCGCTGCCTCCAAGTCCGTCGCAGACGCCAACAAGCTGTACCAGCAGGCACAGGAAGTGCTGCTCAACGACCTGCCGGCCGTTCCGCTGTACTACGCCAATGCCTATGGTGTGGCCTCGACCGGTGTCTCCGGCTTCGAGATGAACTGGCAGAACCTGCCGGTCTACGAGAACATGACCAAGTCCGGCAAGTGAGCCGTTCTCTGATTTTGATTTCGTAGGATCGACATGAAGGAAGGAACGGATTCGAATATCCGTTCCTTCCTTTCCGCGTAATAAACGGGGCTTCCATCGGAGGTCCATGACGGCTGGACATGCGACATCAACAGAAGATGTCCGCGCGTGGGGTATATTTTCAGCTGTCTTTCATGAAACTGCAATATAAAGCACTGTGGTGCAGTATCACTGATACGTAACGGGGCAAGCGCCGGCCGCCCCGGGCCTCATGTCCTATACGCGTGAGCGTAGGGGACGAAGCCGCAAACGGCTGGCGAACGAGTGAGTAATCAAAAGGAGAAACCAATGGGCAAGTATCTTCTGCGACGCATTCTGCAGATGATCCCTGTGGTTCTCGGCACGACGCTTCTGGTGTATGCCCTGGTGTTCGCGTTGCCGGGCGACCCGGTCAAGGCGATGTTCGGCGACAAGCCGGTCAACGAAGCGGTCGCGGCCCAGATCCGTGCCGAATACAATCTGGACAAGCCGTTCATCGTCCAGTATCTGCTGTTCCTGAAGAACGCGCTGACCCTCGACTTCGGCAAGACCTTCTCCGGACAGCTTGTCATCGACGTGATCGGCCGCGCCTTCCCCGTGACCATCAAGCTCGCCCTGATGGCCTTCGTGTTCGAAGCGGTTTTCGGCGTGATCTTCGGTGTGATCTCCGGCCTGAAGAAGGGCAAGTGGTGCGATACCGTCATCCTGATCTTCTCCCTGCTGCTCATCTCCGTGCCGACCTTCGTCACCGGCTTCCTCTGCCAGTACTTCCTCGGTGTGAAGTGGCATCTGCTGCCGGTCACCGCCGGAGCGAATCCAGGATTCCTTGATCTGCTGATGCCGGCCATGGTGCTTGGCTCGGTATCGATGGCGTACATCATCCGTCTGAGCCGTACGGAGATTTCGTCCAACATCGCCCTCGACTATGTGCGCACCGCGCGCGCCAAGGGCATGGACAACAAATCCGTCATGCTGCGCCACGTGCTGCGCAACTCCATGATCCCCGTCGTCACCTATCTGGGCCAGGATCTTGGCGCACTGATGGGCGGCGCGATGATCTCCGAAACCATCTTCAACGTGCATGGCATCGGCTACCTGACCTATCAGAGCATCCTCAAGGGAGAAGGCAACCTGGTGGTGTCCATCGTGACGCTGCTCATGCTGATCTTCGTGGTTTGCAATCTGCTGGTCGACATGCTGTACGCCGCGCTTGATCCGCGAATCCGTTACGCGTGAGTCGAGGGAGGGAACAAGAAATGACCGAAATGAATGAGACCAATCCTTCCACCGTGCTTCCGGGACAGGAACGCTATGTGGCACCGCTCGATGAGACGCCCCTGAAGGCCGTCGACTCGATGGACGAATCCGCACCGGCTTCGAACATGTGGGCCGACGCATGGCGAACCCTGCGTAAGAACCCGCTGTTCATCATCTCCGGACTGCTGATCATCTTCATCGTGTTCGTGGCGCTGTTCCCGAGCGTGTTGACCAAGCAGAACCCGAACTACTGCACGCTCGACAATTCCCTTGAGCCGGCTTCCTCAGGCCATCCGTTCGGCTTCGACCTGCAAGGTTGCGACGTATACTCCCGTGTGGTCTACGGCACCCGCACCTCGCTGAGCGTCGGCGTGTTCGCCACACTGCTGGTGGTGCTGCTCGGAACGCTGATCGGCGCAATCGCCGGCTTCTTCGGAGGATGGGTCGACGCCGTGCTGAGCCGACTGACCGATATCTTCCTCGCGCTGCCGATTCTGCTTGGCGCCATCGTGGTGCTCCAGATGTTCAAAACGAGCAGCTCCATCTGGAAGATCATTCTGGTGATGACGCTGTTCGGCTGGACCTCCGTGGCACGAATCGCGCGAGGTGCTGTGATGGAAGCCAAGAACCTTGAATTCAACACGGCGTCCACCGCTCTGGGATCCACCCCGATCCGCAACCTGTTCCGCCACATCCTGCCGAATTCGCTGGCTCCGATCATCGTGGTCGGCACCACCTCGCTGGCCACCTACATCGTGCTCGAGGCCACGCTGAGCTTCCTGGGCGTCGGCCTGCCCACCACCACGGTCAGCTGGGGCGGAGACATCTCCAACGCGCAGTCCATCCTGCGTACTGACCCGATGGTGCTGTTCTACCCGTCCGCCGCGCTGGCCATCACCGTGCTGGCATTCATCATGATGGGCGACGCCGTCAAGGACGCGCTCGATCCGAAGAGCCGTACGGCCTGAGTGTAAGTGAAGGGATATTCGATGACTGAAATGAATACCGAGAACAACCTCGAGGCCATGCAGCGCGCCCACGGGCCGCTGTTGGAGGTCAAGAACCTCCAGGTCGACTTCACCACCGATGAAGGCAAGGCCGTGCATGCCGTGCGCAACTCGTCCTTCAGCGTGTATCCCGGCCAGTGGGTGGCCATCGTCGGCGAATCCGGTTCCGGCAAATCCACTTCCGCCATGGCCGTGCTTGGCCTGCTTCCGGGAACCGGCCATGTGGTCGGCGGCTCCATCAAGCTTGATGGCCAGGAGATCTCCGGCTTCAAGCAGAAGGATTTCGACAAGCTCCGTGGTAGCAAGATGGGTCTTGTCCCGCAGGATCCGATGAGCAACCTGAACCCGGTGTGGCGCATCGGCACCCAGGTCAAGGAAGCGTTGGTGGCCAACAACATGGACATCGACCACGAAAAGCGTTCCGAATTCGCCAAGGCCCTGGCCGGTGACGAAGTGGAGCTCAAGGGCAATGACGATGAGACCTTCCTTGGTTCCAAGGAACTGCCTGATCTGATCGCCGCGGCCAAGGAGGCTCTTGTCAAGATCGGCAAGAGCGGTGACGAGCTTGACAAGATCATGGCCCGGTTCGCCGAGGAATGGGTTCCGGGATCCGAAACCCGCTGGCGTGTGGCCGATGGCCTGATCAAAGCCGGGGTGAAGGACGATGACGCATGGTACATCGCCAAGAAGTATGTGGTCGGCTCCACCATGGGCGACCGCATCGCCGGTCTGCTGTCCGAGGCCGGTCTGCCTGACGCCGCCACCCGTGCCCGCCAGTTCCCGCACGAATTCTCCGGCGGCATGCGTCAGCGTGCGCTGATCGCCATCGGTCTGGCCTGCCGTCCGGAACTGCTCATCGCCGACGAGCCGACCTCCGCGCTTGACGTGACCGTGCAGAAGAAGATCCTCGACCATCTGCACATGCTGACCGATTCCCTGGGAACCGCGGTGCTGTTCATCACCCACGATCTCGGTCTGGCCGCGGAACGCGCCCAGCATATCGTGGTCATGTACAAGGGCCAGGTCGTGGAATCCGGTCCTTCACTGGAAGTGCTGCAGCATCCGCAGCATCCGTACACCAAGCGTTTGGTCGCCGCTGCGCCGTCCTTGGCATCGCAGCGCATCATCTCCGTCAAGGAACATGGCGGCGACGCCACCGCGGTCATGGAGCACGCGGTGAACGAGGATTCCCTGAAGAAGGGCGAAGCCATCATCACGGTGGATCACCTGACCAAGGAATTCAAACTGCCGCGCAAGAAGGAGATGTTCAAGGCGGTCGACGATGTGAGCTTCTCCATCAAGAAGGGCACCACATTGGCCATCGTCGGCGAATCCGGTTCCGGCAAATCCACCGTGGCCAACATGGTGCTGAAACTGCTTGAGCCGACCGCCGGCACCGTCACCTACGACGGCAAAGACATCTCCGGATTCAAGGGCAAGGAGTTGCTTGACTTCCGACGTCATGTGCAGCCGGTGTTCCAGAACCCGTACGGATCGCTCGACCCCATGTACTCCATCTACCGGTCCATCGAGGAGCCGCTGCGCATCCACGGCATCGGAGACAAGAAGAGCCGTGCCAAGCGTGTGCGCGAGCTCATCGACATGGTGGAACTGCCGGAATCGGTGATGAGTCGTTATCCGAACGAGCTTTCCGGCGGCCAAAGGCAGCGCATCGCCATCGCGCGCGCCATGGCCCTCGATCCGGATGTGATCGTCTGCGACGAGGCCGTCTCCGCATTGGACGTGCTGGTGCAGGACCAGGTGCTTCGCCTGCTCAACGACCTGCAGGCGGAAAAGGGACTGAGCTACCTGTTCATCACCCATGATCTGGCGGTGGTGCGTCAGATCGCCGATGAGGTCGTGGTGATGCAGCACGGCAAGCTGGTGGAGCATGCCACCACCGACGAGGTCTTCGACCATCCGAAGAAGCAGTACACCCGCGACCTGCTGGACGCCATCCCAGGCGGCAAGCTGCAGCTCGGACTCGACTGATCGCGTCAGCCATCTGGAAAACCTCCCTTCCCACAAGGGAGGTTTTCTTGTATTCCGGCTAGGCTAAGGCGCTATGACGATCACAATCACGACATCGAATGTGAATGGAATCCGCGCGGCGAAACGCAAAGGCATCGAGCAATGGGCCGCGAAGAACACGCCGGACGTGTGGTGCATGCAGGAAGTACGCGCCCCGCAAAACGAAATCGACCCCATCTTCGACGAATTCGGCTTCGAATACGCGACCGCCGGACGCATCGCCGACCAAAGCGGGCTTGATCGCATGAACGAGATCTGCCGTATCAAGGGACGCGCCGGCGTCGGTCTGCTCTCCGCGCTGCCCGTCATCGACAAACGCTACGGACTGCCGGGACTTGCCGAGGACGTCGATTCCGGCCGTTGGATCGAAGCGGATGTGAAGACCCCGCAAGGGTACACCGTCACTGTCGTATGCGTGTACGTGCACGCCGGCAACACCGACGATCCGGAGAAAATGAAGCAGAAATACCGTTTCCTCGACACCATGCTGGTACGTATGGGACAACTGCGCGATGAAGCGGCGCACGGCGGCAAGCAGGCGGTATTGTGCGGCGATTTCAACATCGCGCACACGCCGCTCGACATCAAGAACGCGAAAGCCAACGAGAAGCACGCCGGCTTCCTGCCCGAGGAACGCGCCTACGTGGACAAATGGCTGGGGGAGTTGGAATTCGTGGATGTGATGCGTTCCCTGTGCGGAGACATCCAAGGACCGTACACCTGGTGGAGCCAGCGGGGCCGCGCCTTCGACAACAACGTCGGCTGGAGGATCGACTACCAGTTCGCCACACCCGAACTCGCCGAAACGGCCCGCGGATTCGTCATCGACAAAGCTCCGACCTACGACCTGCGATGGTCGGACCATGCGCCGCTGAGCATCACCTACGACGTGTGAGTTTTTGCGGCCGTCATCCGGCCAATGCCGGGCAACGGGAGGACACACTCCGATTCCCAGCCCGTATTAAGCATGGGTGCTAGGCTAGTCACGGTTGCAACCGTAATGAAATGAGGAACATCATGGGACTGTTTGGATTCGGCAAGAAGAAGCGTCAGAGCGAGGAAGCCGCCGAAGAGAACGACAAGGCCGATGAGGCCATCTCCGAAGCCGCCGAGGCGCCCGCCGGTGGAATTCAGGAAACCATCCTTCCGGAACCGTCCGATGAGTACGACGGCCGTGGCGATGAGCACGGTCCGTGGGACGTCGACGACGAGAACGTGCCCGACTATGACGAATACCTCGACATGGGCGCCTACTATCTGCCGTTCCTCCAAGGCATCGAACTGCGCGTGAAGGCCAACCGCGCCACCCAGCAGGTGCTCGGCACCACCATCACCTACGGATCCTCCAGCGTGGAGATCGAAGCCTTCGCCGCGCCGAAGACCATGGGACTGTGGGATGACGTGCGCGCCGACCTGGTTGAGGCCAACAAAGACGCCAAGGAGACCGACGGCGTGTTCGGCACCGAACTGACACTGCCGGTCGTGGTCAAGGGCGGACGCAAGGTCGTCACCCGCATCGTCGGTGTGGACGGACCGCGGTGGATGCTGCGCGGCATCTTCTCCGGCAAAGCCGCCACCGATCCGGACCACGCCGAAACCAAGGCGCTGAACCAGCTTTTCTCCAACATCGTCGTGGAACGCGGCGAGGACCCGCTGGCCCCGCGTGACCTCATCCCGATGCATCCGCCGGTCGCCCCGGCCGAACGCAAGGCCGCCAAGGAAGCCGCCGAAGCCGAACAGGCAGGCAGGACGATGGACATTCCAGGCCAGCCGAAGGGACCGTTTGACTCCGACCAGCAGGTCGAGGTCAAGACCACGTTGTCGCGTGGACCGATGTTCTCCGAAGTGCGCTGAGCGAACGACGACCACGAAAACACAAACGCATGGCTGAAACCGAAACCAAGAAAAGAACCGGCCTCGGCGCGCTCGCCGACGCCGGCGATGCCGACGATTTCTCCGTCATCGACGCGATCGGCGGTCCGCGCGGCGTCGTCGAATCGATGCTGCCGGGCGTGGTGTTCGTGGTGATGTTCGTCATCACCTCCGACCTGCATCTGACCATCGGCGTATCCGCAGCCCTCGCCGTACTGCAGGTGATCGTCCGCCTATGCCAACGCCAATCCGTCATGGGCGCCGTCTCCGGCCTTCTGGCAGTCGGCATCTGCCTGATCTGGGCATGGAACAGCCACGAGGCGCGCAACTACTACATGTTCGGATTCCTGACCAACGCCTTCTACATCGTGCTGCTCGCCATTTCGTTGATGGTACGTGTACCGGGACTTGGCTTGGTGATCGAATTCATCCGGACACTGCCAACCGAGCATCTGCGCGCATGGCTTGCCGATTGGCGTGGCGACAAGGCATTGAACCGCGCGTACACCATCATCACCGCGTTGTGGATCGGTGTGTTCTCCCTACGACTGGTGGTGCAGGTGCCGTTGTACCTGTCCAACCAGGTCGGCTGGCTCGGCACTGCACGTCTGCTCATGGGCATTCCGTTCTGGGCGTTGGCCATCTGGGTGTCGTACCTCATCGTGGCCACCCCCATGCATCGGCATAAGACGTTGGCCGAACCAAACGCCGACGCGATGGACGACAACAACGAAACGGAGGAACAGCACTGATGGAATCGACCATCCGCATCGAACGATACGCCGACCAAGGCCGTTGCGTCGGCCACATCGACGGACGCGTCGTGTTCGTGCGATTCGCGTTGCCGGGCGAGCTGGTACGCGTCGTGTTGGACGAGCCACATGATCGCGAGGACCGTTTTTGGACTGGCGAAGTGACGGAAGTGCTGGAAGCCAGCGAGGACCGCGTCGAACCCGTATGGCCGTTGGCGGGTCCGCTTGCCATGGGCGGCGGCGTCGGCGGTGCCGATTTGGTGCACGTCTCACTGCCCGGACAGCTTAAATGGAAATCCATGTCCATCGCCGAACAGATGAGACGTCTCGGCCATGTCGACGTTGACGTGCCGATCGAGCGCATGCCCGAGGATGAGGCGGAGCATGGGCTGCACTGGCGTACCCGCATCGAGATGATCGCGGACGAGAACGGCCGACCGTCCATGCGCAGACGCGGCACCCACGTGCGTGTGCCGATCGACACCATGCCGTTGGCCAGTCGCGCGTTGCTTAACGTGGCCGAGAAGGAACACGTGTGGGATGGGGGATTCACTCCCGGATCGCAGATTCGTCTGTCTGTTCCCGAGCCTCGCGGCAATGCCGAAATCGCCGACAACTACGCCGTGCTCGTCGATGGCGAGGTGACGGCGGGCAATCGCGAGCTTACCGAAAAGGTGACGGTGTGCGGACGTGAATTCGAATATGGTGTGGACGCCGGCGGATTCTGGCAGATGCACCGTCACGCGCCGATCGCGTTGACCGGCCATGTGATGTCCTTGGTGCATGGCGAGCTTGACGGCGCCGCTTCCGCATGCCTGTGGGATTTGTATTCCGGTTCCGGCCTGTTCACGCTGCCGTTGGCCACGTTAAGCGCCGGCCGCACGCGCATGCTGAGCGTGGAAGGTGGCAAGACCGCTGTCAAACACGCGCAACGCAATCTGAGGGCCATCCATTTGGGCAATGTTGACGCCCGTGTGGGCGATGTGGCCAAGACGCTTGCCAACGTACGCAACGATTTGGCCAAACCCGATATCGTGGTGCTTGATCCGCCGCGTGCCGGCGCACGTGCGAAGGTATGCAGGCAGATCGCCGAATCCGGCGCGCGAAGCGTCGTATACATCGCCTGTGACCCGGCATCGCTGGCACGCGACACCGCCACATTGGCCTCGCTCGGATACGATCTTGCCGATATTCGCGCATTCGACATCTATCCGACCACCCACCATGTCGAAACGGTGGCGCTATTCAGGAAAGCCACACGATGACCGGTTTCGCGCGGCGTGCCGCAGCCGGTCTCCTTGCAGCCGTCTTCGGCATCTCCATGCTGGCCGGCTGCACGCCGAACAATGCCGCGGTGGGAGATACGCAGTCCGCAGGCGATGCGGTCGCCCACAGCATGAAGGACCGCAACAGTCTCGACGTGGCCATGATCGGCTCCCAAGACGAACAGACCGATCGCCTGGCGTTGGATGCCATGGAGGCGGGCGGGCTCAGGCCGGTGTATCTGCCGGTCGCCGGCACGGTCGACATGCAGGACACCGCCCGGCAAGCGGTCGAGGATATGGCGCAACGCATGGTCAGCATCATCGTCATTTCGGGAATCGACGTGTCCGGCGTGAACCATGACGGCTGGTACGACACGCTGACAACCGCAAGACAGGCGGGCATTCCAGTGGCACTGCTCAACCCGATCGCCACGCCGACCGACAGCACGCTGTTCGCTGCGACGCTCACAATCAACGACCACATGACGGATGCGACGCCGCTTGCCGACGCGGTAGCCGGCATAGCCAACAATGACCCGCACGACAGAACAATCCTCGTCACCACCATCAGCCACGGCGGCAAACAGTGAACCGCTCCACGCATTCGGGTGAGTTCGAATCGGTTCGGATGCGTGGCGCTGAACGCACCCTGAGAAAACCCTGAATTTTGCCGGAGCTTTACGGGAAAAGCCTGCGGGCGCGCATCGCCAAGCGGTATGCTGGCAGCATGAGCGAAAGTCAAACCATGCCTGAAACCAGTGAAAAGGGGCTCACCGCAGCGGAAGTCGCCGCCCTTACGGAAAGTGGGCAGGTCAACGCCGTCAAATCGTCCACGTCACGTTCGTTCGCCGACATCGTGCGAGCCAACGTGTTCACCCTGTTCAACGGCATCATCTTCGCCGCCATGGTCATGGTATTGGTCACGGGATCATGGAGAGACGCCGTGTTCGGCCTCGTCATCCTCATCAACACCGGCATCGGCATCATCACCGAACTGAAAGCCAAACGAACGCTCGACAAGCTTTCCATCCTCGTAGCCTCCGACTATCTCGTACGACGCGACGGCAAGGACGTCGAAGTGCCGCACAACGAAATCGTGCTCGGCGACCTCATGTGGATCCGCTCCGGCGAACAGGTTCCCGCCGACGCGCAGATCGTGCGCACCTGGGGCCTGGAACTCGACGAATCCATGCTCACTGGCGAATCGCGCACCGTGCGCAAGAACGAAGGCGACGACATCTATTCCGGATCCACCGCGGTCTCCGGCATGGCCTTGGTCAAGGTCAACGCGGTCGGCGCGCACAGCTATGCCGCCACCTTGACCGCGCAGGCGAAGGTCTACAAAAAGACCGTGTCCGACCTCAACAAGGGCATCAACACCATCCTCAAATTCATGACCTTCCTCGTCGTGCCGCTGTGCGTGCTGCTCATCTGGTCGCAGGTGCACGCGGTCGGCGGTTGGGACGTAGCCGTCTCCACCGGCCAATGGCGTTCCGCCGTGGTGTCCGCCGTGGCTGGCGTGGTCGGCATGATCCCCGAAGGCCTCGTACTGCTCACCTCGCTCAACTTCGCGCTCGCCGCCATCCGTTTGGCACGCAAGAACACGCTCGTGCAGGAGCTCGAATCCGTGGAGACCCTCGCACGCGTGGACTGCCTGAACCTCGACAAAACCGGCACCGTCACCGACGGCGGCATCATGCTCAACGAAATACGCATGCTGGATGGCATCGGAGCCAATACCGTTGACGAACATGCCGTGAAACAGGCGTTGTACGACCTGTCGAACGAAGGACAGCCGAACGGCACCGGATTGGCGATTCTCAACGGACTGGGCAAGCAGGGATTCTCCGCCGGTCCCGTCGCGGCGCGCGTTCCGTTCTCGTCGGCACGCAAATGGAGCTCGATTGCCGATGACGGCGCGGTATGGACGATGGGCGCGCCGGAAGTCGTGCTGTCCCACTTGGATGGCGATTACGCCGACGTTCTTCGACTGGTCAACGATTCCGCACACGACGGCAACCGCGTGCTGCTGATCGCACGGCATGACGGCAAGGCGCCCGCCGATTACGAAAGCGATCCCGCCATCGATCCCGCATCGCGGCCCGTCGCGCTGGTATTATGCTCCGAGCACATTCGCGACGACGCCGAAGCCACACTCGCCTGGTTCCGCGAACAGGGCGTGCGCTGCCGCATCATCTCCGGCGACAATCCCGTCACCGTCGGTGCGATCGCAAGAAAAGTACGGCTCACCGGAGACGCGGAGCCACGCTTCATGGACGCGCGCGAACTGCCCGCCGACATCACGGAACTGGCGAAAGTACTGGAGAACGTGGACGTGCTCGGCCGTGTCCTGCCCGACCAGAAGAAGGCGATCGTCCAGGCGCTGCACCTAGGCGATCATGTCGTGGCGATGACCGGCGACGGCGTGAACGACGCGCTCGCCATCAAGGAGGCCGACCTGGGCATCGCGATGGGCAACGCGGCACCCGCCACCAAGGCCGTGGCGCAGGTGGTGCTCGTCGATTCGAAATTCTCGCATCTGCCCGATGTGGTGGCACGTGGACGCCAGGTCATGGCCAACATGGAACGCGTGGCCAGCCTGTTCCTCGTCAAAACCGTATATTCCGCGCTGATCTCGCTCGGCGTGGTGCTGACGCAGATCCCATTCCCATACCTGCCCCGCCATATCACCTACATCGGCGCACTCACCATCGGCATGCCGGCGTTCATCCTCGCGCTTGCGCCGAACACGCGCCGCTACATTCCGGGCTTCCTCAGGCGCGTGGTGCACTTCGCATTGCCGGGAGGCATCGCCACGGCTCTGTCGATTCTCGCCGATTCGTGGCTGTTGCCGAAGTTCATGGGCTGGGACGCACAGCATTCCGCCGCGCAGCTGGGCATGCTTCGTGGCGTCAACGCGATTATCCTGCTGATGATGGGCATCTTCGTACTGGCGCGCGTGGCCCGGCCGCTCAACTCGTGGAGAGGCGGTCTGGTATTGGCGTTCGCCGTGGCGGGCGTGGCCGGCATGTTCATTCCGCCCGTCGCGCGTTTCTTCGCGCTCGTGATACCGTCCGGCGAAATGCTCGCGGCGACGGGCGTCGCGCTTGTGGTGTCCGCCATCGTTTTCGTGCTGTGCCTGTGGTGCGTGCCGAAAATGGTCGCCATTTTCTCACGTTTCAAGAAGACACGCCAGTGCTGAAGTAACGTGGCTGTATCGTTGGCAACGGATAATCGGCTGCTGGAAAGCAGTTTCAACCAGCCACAAAAGCTCGGAGGTAGCATGTCTGTGCGCGACGACCAGCTCGACACCCTGAAGGTGGGCGGCAAGGATTACGACTTTTACCGCATCGCGGATTTGCCGGGCATCGATCATCTCCCGTATTCGTTGAAGGTTCTCGTTGAGAACCTGGTGCGCAACATCGATGGCGCCAACATCACGGATGATCATGTCAAGGCCCTGTTGGATTGGGATCCGGCCGCACAGCCGAGCCACGAGATCCAGTTCACCCCGTCCCGCGTGGTCATGCAGGACTTCACCGGCGTGCCGTGCATCGTCGACCTCGCCACCATGCGTGACGCCGTCAAGGAGCTTGGCGGAGATCCGGAGGTCATCAACCCGCAGGTCCAGTCCGACATGGTCATCGACCATTCCGTGCAGATCGACAAGTACGGCGTGGCCGACGCGGTCGAACAGAACATGGACATCGAATACCAGCGCAACGGCGAACGCTACCAGTTCCTGCGCTGGGGACAGCAGGCCTTCCGCAACTTCCGCGTGGTGCCGCCGGGAACCGGCATCATCCACCAGGTCAATATCGAATACCTCGCCAAAGTCGTCATGACCAAGGCGGGGGAGCGCGGTCGCGACCTCGCCTACCTCGACTCCTGCGTGGGCACCGATTCGCACACCACCACCGTCAACGGTCTGGGCGTGCTCGGCTGGGGCGTCGGCGGCATCGAAGCCGAAGCCGCCATGCTCGGCCAGCCGATCTCCATGCTCGTGCCGCGCGTCGTCGGCTTCAAGCTCACCGGTTCCATTCCGGAAGGCGTCACCGCCACCGACGTGGTCCTCACCATCACCGACATGCTCCGCCAGCACGGTGTGGTCGGCAAATTCGTGGAATTCTACGGCGAAGGCATCGCTTCCGTGCCGCTGGCCAACCGCGCCACCATCGGCAA
>UMAZ01001226.1_pt1 | contig 12790 bp, 7 predicted proteins | sample 1963841 | NCBI WGS metagenome assembly UMAZ01 (sample SAMEA4835929, study PRJEB28245) | human gut metagenome | biome: gut microbiome; material: fecal sample | place: Denmark | collected 2008
AGACATCGCACCCAGATTGTAAATTGCCCGGTACAGATACAGTCCCGGTACCATAATGACAATCGACGGAACCGTAAGTGAAATCCTTGGATATCCCGCCTGGTTTTTGATCAATGATGCAAGGATTCCTGCCAAAAGTGCTCCCACAAAAGCAGCCGCAGCCGGAGGAAATGAAGCAAGATCCACCAGCTCCAGCCGGAGGGTGTTGGCCACTGCTCCGATCAGTGCTGCCGTTGCCGCCAGTTTCCACGGACTGTTAAACATAATCGAAAATCCGAACACGCCGCAGAAACTGAAGACCAGACGCAGTATGATATGCATGGGAACGGACATGGAAAGCGCCGGAAAATTCACCGGATGCAGATGCAAAAGCAGTGCCATCAGCCATGCCGTAATGGTCGCAACAACAATGATAATGATCGCATAGGTCAGCCTCTCCAGCCCGGAACGCATATCCAGCTTGGCAAGGTCAATTCCGCTTGTAATAAACGGAAAGCCCGGAATGATAAAAAGCATGGAACAGATATATCCCGCCTCATGCTGCAGGGAAACCCCGGCAATCAGCTCTGCGATCCGAAGCAGAATGGTATAGGTAACGCACGCCGAGGCAACGGATGCCACAATCCCGAGAAACAGTGTCAGATGATGCTTTGTCAGTTTGCAGCGGACAAAGTTTCCAAGTCCTGCCCCGCAAAAAGCAAACAGCATTTCCACGGGTCCTCCGCCAAGCAAAAATGTGAATGCGCCGCATGCCAGTGCCGCGGCAAATCCCAAAGCCACCGGGGAATAGAGTCCATGAATCCGGTCGATCTCATCCAGATGATCATGGAGCTGTTCGCCCGTCATGGTTTTCCCTACGGTTGAAAATTCACCGATAAAACGCTCCAGCCGGTTCAGTTTTGATGTGTTGACTCCGGTATTGGTCAGGCAAAGAGACTGGGAAAATCCACTTGTTCCATCAAAACAGGTATATTCAATCGACATCAGACCGATATCTGTCGAACATGTAATTCCGAGATTTTGTGAAATCGTATTCATGGAACTGCGGACACGCCAGGCTCCCGTTCCACAGGATAACAGCATCAGGCCGACACGGCCGACGATTGAAGCTTTTTCGGTCAGGTCTGCCTCTGTAATCGGACAATTTCCGTGGCCGCTGTACTCATGCCATGGGATATCCATGTGATTTTTAGGTATTGCAGTGGTTTGCATGAATCATCATCCTCTTTCTTAATGCATCAATACAATTTTGTTTGCAATATCAATGTTTTTCTCCAATGCCTTCCGAAAATGGTACATCGGCAAAAACACCCCAAGTGCATCGTAACGGTTTCCCTTATTTTCCATGGAATCCTGTCCGTAATAAACGACCGAACGTGGCAGGGATTTCTGCAGATCCATCAGGATATCCCAGATGGCCGCATATGCCTGCGCTTCTGTCTCCTGTATTTTTACCGTATCCGGCATTTCATAGACAAGCAGCACTCCGATATGCTCTCCCATACGGATTTCCTGTGCTTCCATGGTATCTCTGTCATAACAATGCCGTTTACGGAATCCGTATGCCAGATACATCTTCACCTGTTCACTCTTTTGAAATACCTTAAAAAACTGCTCATAATTTTTGTCACTGACATGAAATTTGATATCCGGAATTAATTTTCCATCCTCATCCGTCAGGATATAGGGATTTGTCTGACCATTGGCATTAAAACGAAACGGAGCCAGAAACGAATTCCGCAGCAGATCAAACATACTGTTCTGGCAGATTGCCATCAGAAACGCCGTCAGATCCTTTTCCTCATAAGAACGAAACAGTGCGGTTGCGAACTGCTCCGCAGAAAGACCGTTGCCCTCATAATCATCGCCCACTCCGAGCGCATCATAAAACGTTTCCATCAGGCGCTCACATGCCTGCGGATTCTCTTTAATCTTTTCAAAAAGCATTTTTGCCTTCTGTTCCCTTGGAAAAATTGTTGCCATAAAAATACACTTCCTTTTCTCAATCTCGCTATCTTTTATTATAAAGAATATTTTTAAAAAGGATAACGTATTTTCTATATAAGTTTCATATTAAATTGACATATTAAAATGCGGTGAAAATAATCCTTTCACCGCACATAATACTTACTGCTCTGTCTTTTCAATCTGCGTATCCATCTTTAAAATATGATTGATCAGCCATCCGCCAAGGAACTCGATCAGCTCATGCAGATATTCCTGCTGGTTGTCATCAATTTCTTCCAGCTTATCCAGATCGATACTCATCAGCTTGTCCACAAATGCCTGATGCGCCCTCTTTTGCGCTTCAAGCATCGGGCTGTTGATTTTCTGCATATAGGCCTCTTCATCTTCAAAATGAAACTTGGTATATTCCCGGAGTTCATCCAGCAGACGTACAATTTCATCGTATTTGTCATGAAGCAGGTCGTTATGGATCAGTGCATTTACCTCTCCGATAATCTCAAACAGCTTCCGGTGTTCCCTGTCTACCAGTTCAATTCCCGTATAATATTTCGCGGTAAACACAAACGGATCTTCTTTCTGCATTTTTCCGATCATCATGTCACTGCTTAAAATATGCCGGTACAGCCAGCGTACCAGATAGGTCAGAATCTCATCGAGCATCGCCGATGCATTCTCCCCGGTGAGTGGCTGCTTTTCCAGAAGTTTTACGTGATCGGCAAATGCCTGATGCTCTTTTTTCTGCAACGGCAGTTCCGGATCGTTCTGTGCCTCCATATAGGCTTCTTCGTGTGCAAAATGGTTTACGGCATAATCACTTAAATGTTCCAGTATATTTTTTACCGTCTGTGGTGTGCGTGCTTCTTTCGGCAGTTCAACCGCTTCATTGATCAGCGAAAACAGTTTTCGGTGCTCTTCATCGATCTGGTCGATGCCCGTCAGACAATCCTGCGTAAATTCGTACATTATTACGTTCCTCCCTCAGTGTATTTTCTCTGTGAAAACAAAAGTTCTTTTCTGCCACTATATAATCATTTTTTGGAATTGTCAAATACGAATTACTTCTATCATACGCTGTGCCGTTACACCATTAAGTATCCGTGCAGACATTTCTCCATAATACCAGAGTACTCCAAACTTTTTTGCATCCATAAAAAAATTCCTCCTATATCTTTCTGGTTCTAAGCTTAGAAAATATAGGAGGAAAAGTCAATCTACGATTCCTTTATATCTCCTGATTCCGGCGTATTCTGCCCCACAGCCGCGGGGTATACAGTGTCAGAATCTTATTTACCTGATTTACTACCTTTGGATTAATAAGCAGGTAAATCACGCAGATACTCAGACAAATCAGAACAAACAGCGCAAACCATCCCCAGTCTCCGAGATAGTCATAGATTCCCGCAAACATCAGGATATCCCGCAGGATCCGGTGCAGCATATATACCGGCATCGTATTCTGTCCAATCACTGACAGACAGGTTTTCCCACGCGGCACAAAAAACATAATCGCCCACGAAATCAGAAACGCGGCAATCATCAGTGCCAGACGGACAAACGGTCCTTCCCACACATCATCCAGTTCATAATAGGAAATGTTTTCATAGACCATGCCAAGCTCATCTTTTAACTTTGAGCCAAACGCCAGAATCCCCGCACAGATTGCCACAGCAGCCGGTACAACAACTCTCCGGTAAACCGGTCGCAATGCCCGTTCAAGCACCGGTTGTTCCATATAATATCCCAGATAAAAGAACGGACCAAATACCAGAATACGGGACATGCACAAAAAATCGCCGATATTTTTGAAATATCCGGCGATCAGGGCCAGCGCAACCGTCACGATTAATACCGGTATCTCTTTGTACTTCCGGATGACAGGAATGGTAAGATACCACACAATCATGGCAAACAGATACCACGGCGCCCCACTCTGCGAGAAAAAATTAATCTCTGAGAAATCCCGGAATCCACACAGTGCATATACTATCTGAATTGCAATAACAAATATGATGTACGCCTTGATCAGATACAATATTTTTTTAAAATTATACTGCCCGTTTTTATATATTTTCTTTGCAAAATAACCTGACACAAATACAAAAAGCGGCATATGAAATACATAGATCAGGCGCTTTACCACCACAAGAACACTTTCTCCGTGGATAGGGAGCAAAAAATGCCCCAGCACGACTAAGAATATCAATACCGCTTTCAAATTATCAAAAAAATAATCTCTCTCTTTATTCATTCGACACATCCTCTATTACCGAGAATGTATTATAGAACTTTTGCCGAAAAAGTCAAGAACTATTGCGCTTTTTGTTGAAACATTCCGTAAAATACCGCATCGGTATGTTTACGGATTTCCCCAAAATCATGGTATGGCACTTTCATGTTCCAGAAACACAGATGAGTGGAATGATTAATTTCCTCCATCACAGACAAAACTCCCGGCTGATCGGATTTCGTGATATAAAAAATCACGGAATCGAGAATCTTTTTTTCACTGTAACTATATTCAATTTTCTTACGCGTATAGCGAAATTCCGGTGTACAATCGTATTGTCTGAGTTTCAACTCAATCAATGCCCGGATTCCCTGCATGGTATAAATAGAATACGGAGCTTCAAATCCAAACCAGAAACCTTCTTTCCGGTAGAAACTCAGTTCCGTAACATCCGGCCGCATATATTCTTCCCGCGCAACAACACGGATTCCGTCTGTATAATAAAATGTTTCTTCCGTATACACCATGATCGACGGCATAAAATCACCTCATCTGTACAATGTGCCAGTCATCTGTTCGTATCTTATTTACGAAGAACAAAATCAGATACCATCTCATCCAGACTTTCAGCAGATGCAGAAAGTTCTTCACTGGTTGCAGATACTTCTTCAGAAGTAGCAGAATTAGACTGCACAACCCCGTTTACCTGCTCAACAGCAGCGGAAATCTGCTTTACCGATTCTGCCTGCTGATCAGAAATCTGACGGATCTTAGCCACCTCCATGACAACCGCATCCAGCTGTTCGATCATTTCCGACATAAACTGGGAAGTCTCATCTGCAACAGAGCTTCCGACACCCACCTGATTCAGACTGTTTGTCAGCATGACACGGGTTTCTTCTGCCGAAGAAGCACTCTCTTCCGCAAGGTTTTTAATCTGTTCTGCAACAACCGCAAATCCTTTTCCTGCTTCACCGGCACGCGCAGCCTCAATGGATGCATTTAAAGACAACAGGTTTGTCTGGCTGGCAATGCTTTCAATCTTTCCGATGACAACCTGGATATCATTGGTGGTCTCTGAAATATGCTGCATGGCTTCGACCAGTTCTTTCATCTTTGCACTTCCGCTGTCTGCCTTGATTGCAACCCGCTTTGCCTGGTCATGTACACTGTCTGTAGACTTCGTATTTTCTTCGATATGTGTAGCAACCTCGGCAACCGAAGATGTCAGCTGCTGTACTGCCGCTGCCTGATCGGTAGCTCCCTCTGCCAGTCCCTGCGCACTCTGTGCCAGCTGGTCAGCTCCTGCGGATACCTGATTGGAAGATTCCTGTACATTTTTGATCGTCTGGCTCAGATTATTTTCTGTCGCTTCCAGTTTCTTTAAAATTTCACCGAAATTTCCCTGATAGGCTTCAATATCATGGGATCTCGCATCAAAGTTTCCTTTTGCAAACTCTGTAAGGAGCTGATTGATATCGTCCACAACACCCCTTAAATAAAAAGATGTATTGCGGAAACTTTCTGCAAGCTTTCCCAGTTCATCTTCCCCCTGATAAGAAATATCAATTTCGAGATTTCCGTGTGCCATGTCATCTGCGGCCTTTTCTATCTGGTCTAACGGTTCAAGAATATTTTCTGTCAGTTCCTGAATGATCATTTTGGAAAGCAATGGCATACCAACTACTGCAATGACAGGAATGATAATCCATACCGGATGTCCAAATACAAGCATTAAAATTGCAAACAGAATATTGTTCACCAGTAAAATTGCAAAAATTGCTTTCATAACCATTTTCAGCTTATCCGCAATTTTCACATTTTGAAAGTAATTCTTACGCATACGTTTCCTCCTATGTATCGTATACTATTTATCTATAATTCTACATCGAAATGTACATAATAGCAAGCAGAATTATCCAAAAATTATACAAGTCTGTCCAAAACTGCTTGAGATCTGCAGTTCCACACACGGAGCATCCGGATCACTGCTGCCCTGACCTTTACATTCCACATGTCCGCCTGCATTGCTGTGTTCAAAGTATCATGTGCATTTTGCTTGCCACCAGATATACTGCGATAAAAATAAGAATAACTGCGTGAAGCCCACAAGAGGTAAAAAAGGAGCCATCTGTTTCAGATGACTCCCAAAAATCATATGGCTATGCCCCAGCCATAAGTCTCTATTTTACTGTACGGACAGATAAGAATATCCCATCAGACTTGTATCCACGTCATGTGCCACCTCACGGCCCTCACGAATTGCCCAGACAACCAGTGACTGTCCTCTGTGCATATCTCCCGCAACAAATACGTTCTTTGCATTTGTTGCATATGTTCCAGGCTCTGTAGCTACATTTGTTCTCTGGTTCAGCTCTACACCGAATGCCTTTGCAATGTATTCCTCTGTTCCAAGGAATCCTGCAGCGATCAGTACAAGTTCTGCCGGAATCTTCTTCTCGGAACCTGCAACTTCCACCATATTTCTGCGTCCGGTCTTCTCATCCACCTTGCTCTCAAGTCTGACGATTGTCAGACCATTCAGCTTGCCGTTCTTATCCTTATGGAATTCCTTTACGGTTGTCTGATAGATTCGTGGATCTGTACCGAAACATGCAATCGCTTCTTCCTGGCCATAGTCGGTCTTTAACACCTTCGGCCACTCCGGCCATGGGTTATTTGCTGCCCGCTCTGCCGGTGGACATGGCATCATCTCCAGCTGGGTTACAGACTTTGCACCCTGACGGATAGCCGTTCCCACACAGTCATTTCCGGTATCACCGCCACCGATGATCACAACATTTTTTCCCTTTGCGGAAATAAATTTGTTATCCTTAAAATTGGAATCCAAAAGGCTCTTTGTGTTGCGTGACAGATAATCGACTGCAAAATAGATTCCTTCTGCATCACGACCTGCTGCCTTGATATCACGCGCATGCTTTGCTCCACAGCAGAGGATGACTCTGTCATACTCTTTTAACAGCTCTGCACTCTTGACATCCACACCGACATTACAGCCTGTGATAAACTTCACGCCCTCTTCTTTCATAACATTGATCTTACGGTCAATGATCTGCTTTTCAAGCTTCATATTCGGAATACCATACATCAGAAGTCCGCCGACACGGTCATCTCTCTCATATACCGTAACATCATGTCCTCTCTGGTTCAGCTGATCTGCTGCTGCCAGTCCGGAAGGACCGGAACCGATGATGGCAACTTTCTTTCCGGTACGAACCTTTGGAATATGTGGTCCGGCATAACCTTCTTTGTATGCCGTCTCAATGATTCCATGCTCATTGTCCCGGACAGATACCGGATCTCCCCAGTGTCCACAGGTACATGCCTTCTCACACAAAGCCGGACATACACGGGAGGTAAACTCCGGGAAATTATTGGTCTTGTGCAGACGGTTATATGCCTGCTGATAGTTTCCGGTATAAAGCAGATCGTTCCACTCCGGTACCAGATTGTGCAGCGGGCAGCCGGAAGTCATTCCGGCAACTGTCATACCCGACTGACAGAACGGGACACCGCAATCCATACAGCGCGCTGCCTGCTCTCTTTGTTTTTCTTTGGAAAGGAAGATGTGGAATTCATCAAAATTTTTGATTCGTTCCTTTGGTTCCACCGAACGCGCCTCACATCTGTCGTATTCCATAAATCCTGTTGGCTTTCCCATTGTTTCTTCCCTCCTTATGCTCTCGTGCTGGCATAAAATGCCTCAATCTGTGCCTGCTCTGCATTCAGACCTTTTTCTTCCATCTGAACGATTGCCATCTGCATACGGTTATAATCATATGGGATGACTTTCTTAAACTTCGGCAGATACTCACTGAAGTGATCGAGAATTTCCTTACCTTTTTCCGAATTGGTCAGGGTAACATGTTCTTTGATCATTTCTTTGAGCTCTAATACGTCATATTTATTGGTGACTTCCTCACTGAATACCATAGACTTGTTGGTTCGCATGTACAGATCGTTGTCCTCATCCAGTACATAAGCGATACCACCGCTCATACCTGCGGCAAAGTTCTTTCCGGTTTTACCAAGGATAACGACACGACCGCCCGTCATATACTCACATCCATGATCGCCGACACCCTCAACAACAGCAGTAGCTCCGGAATTTCTGACACAGAAACGTTCTCCTGCCACACCATTGATGAATGCCTTACCGCTTGTCGCACCGTACAGTGCTACGTTACCGATAATGATGTTCTCATCCTTTTTGAAGTTTACTCCTGCAGGTGGATAAACGATCAGCTTTCCGCCGGAAAGTCCCTTTCCGAAATAATCGTTGGAATCTCCCACCAGTTCGAGTGTCAGTCCCTTTGGAATAAAGGCACCAAAACTCTGTCCGCCGGCTCCGCTGCATTTAATAATGAAAGTATCCTCATCCAGTGTATCGTCGTACTTCTTTGTAATCTCTGATCCGAAGATTGTTCCAAGCGAACGGTTTACGTTTGTTACTTCGGTATCGATCATACGCTTCTGCTTCTTATCAAGTGCCGGCTTTAACTGTTTTAAAAACTCCGTGATATCTTTGGTCTTATCCAGTTCGAAATCATATACCTGCTTCGGATCAAAAATAACCTTCTGCTTTGTTCCTGCAAACGGATTATTTAAGATATTGCTCAGGTCAAGCTTTGCTTCACGCTCGGACAGATCTCCGCGAACCTTTAAGAAATCGCTTCGTCCGACGAGTTCATCCACTGTGCGGACACCAAGTTTTGCCATGTACTCCCGAAGTTCTTCTGCGATAAAGCGCATGAAGTTCTCAACATACTCCGGTTTTCCTGCGAAACGTTTACGAAGCTCCGGATTCTGGGTTGCAATACCTGCCGGACAGGTATCCAGATTACATACACGCATCATGACACAGCCCATGGTTACCAGGGGAGCGGTTGCAAAACCAAACTCTTCCGCGCCAAGACATGCAGCAATGGCCACGTCTTTACCACTCATCAGCTTTCCGTCTGTCTCAATTCTTACTTTATTACGCAGTCCGTTCATAATCAGTGTCTGATGTGTCTCTGCCAGACCAAGTTCCCACGGAAGACCTGCGTTGTGGATGGAACTGCTTGGCGCAGCACCTGTACCACCGTCATATCCGGAGATCAGGACAACCTGTGCACCGGCTTTTGCAACACCGGCTGCTACGGTACCGACACCTGCCTCGGAAACCAGTTTTACGGAAATTCTTGCATCGCGGTTTGCATTCTTTAAGTCAAAGATCAGCTGTTCAAGATCCTCGATGGAATAAATATCGTGGTGTGGTGGCGGGGAGATCAAAGATACACCCGGTGTGGAAAGTCTTGTCCTGGCAATCCATGGATATACTTTCTTACCCGGAAGATGTCCACCTTCACCAGGCTTTGCTCCCTGTGCCATTTTGATCTGGATCTCCTGCGCACTGGTCAGATAACGGCTGGTAACACCAAAACGTCCGGATGCAACCTGTTTGATTGCGGAACAACGGTTCTTTCCGTCCGGTCCGACGGTCAGACGATCCTTGTCCTCACCACCTTCACCAGTGTTTGACTTACCGTGTAAGTGATTCATGGCAATGGCAAGTGTCTCATGTGCTTCCTTCGAAATAGAACCGTAAGACATCGCTCCGGTCTTAAAACGTGTCACAATAGAATCTACGCTTTCCACTTCCTCAAGCTTCACACCCTTCTTCGGGTACTCAAAATCCATCAGTCCACGCAGGTTCGTATGCTTTTCTTCTTCATCTACCAGACTCGTATACTGCTTGAACATCTCATAGTCCCCACGTTTGGTAGACTGCTGCAGCAGATGGATGGTAGCCGGATTGTACAGATGCGCATCGGCTCCGCTTCTCATCTTGTGGCGCCCCTTGCTGTCAAGGGTTACATCGGTTTCAAGTCCCAGCGGATCATAGGCTGCGGAATGAAGCGTATTGACATCATTCTCGATATCCTTGATGGAAATTCCGCCGATGCGGCTGACCGTATTGGTGAAATACTTGTCAATGACATCTTTATCAATACCAAGTGCCTCAAAAATCTTGGAACCCTGATACGACTGGATCGTAGAAATACCCATCTTGGCTGCAATCTTTACAATACCGGTGATAATTGCATGGTTATAATCATCAACTGCGGCATAATAATCTTTGTCTAACATGTGCTCGTCGATCAGCTGTTTTACGGTATCCAGTGCCAGGTATGGGTTAATTGCACTCGCACCAAAACCAAGCAGTGTTGCAAAATGATGTACCTCACGCGGCTCTCCGGATTCGAGAATCAGGGAAAGGGAAGTACGTTTCTTTGTCTTTACCAGATACTGCTGCAATGCAGATACGGCAAGCAGGGAAGGAATTGCCACATGGTTATCATCCACACCTCTGTCGGAAAGGATCAGGATATTGGCTCCGTCTCTGTATGCACGATCCGCCTCAATAAAGAGACGATCTACGGCTTTCTCAAGACTGGTATTCTTATAATAAATAATCGGAATGGTTTCTACCTTAAATCCGTCTACTTTCATATTGCGGATTTTCATCAGGTCTGTGTTGGTCAGAATCGGATTGTTGATCCGAAGTACTTTACAGTTCTCCGGCTTTTCCTCTAAGAGGTTTCCGGCAGATCCGATATACACCGTCGTAGAAGTAACAACCTCCTCACGGATGGAATCGATTGGCGGGTTGGTTACCTGTGCAAACAGCTGCTTAAAATAGTTAAACAGCGGCTCACGGTTTCCGGACAGTGCCGCAAGCGGTGTATCTGTACCCATCGCAGCGGTACCCTCAATGCCATTCTTTGCCATCGGCAGGATGGAATCCTTTAAGGACTCATACGTGTAACCGAATGCCCTTTGCATTCTCTGACGTTCTTCCTGTGTGTATTCCGGCACACGCTCATTCGGGATTTTTAAATCCTTTAACATGACGATGTTACTGTCAAGCCACTCACCATACGGACGCTTGCCCGCATATTTTTCTTTTAACTCATCGTCATCAATCACTCGCCCCTGCACAGTATCTACAAGAAGCATTTTACCAGGACGCAGACGGTCTTTTGTCACGATATGGGTCGGATCAATATCAAGAACTCCGACCTCGGAAGAAAGAATCAGATAATCATCGTCTGTAATGTAATAACGGGATGGACGCAGACCGTTACGGTCAAGAACCGCTCCCATCATATCTCCATCGGAAAACAGGATGGATGCAGGTCCGTCCCAAGGCTCCATCATGGTTGCATAATACTGATAGAAATCTTTCTTTTTCTGTGTCATCACAGCATTGTTTGCCCATGGCTCCGGAATCATGATCATGACTGCCAGTGGCAGATCCATGCCACTCATCACCAGAAACTCCAGCGTATTGTCCAGCATTGCGGAATCAGATCCTTCGGTGTTGACGACCGGAAGTACCTTCTGGAATTCCCCGCGCAGCTTGCCGGATGCCATCGTCTCTTCCCGGGCAAGCATCTTGTCTGCATTACCACGGATGGTGTTGATCTCACCGTTATGTACAATAAAACGGTTTGGATGTGCTCTCTCCCAGCTTGGATTTGTGTTGGTAGAGAAACGGGAATGTACGGTTGCAATTGCAGACTCATAATCCTTATCCTGCAGATCGGAGAAGAACTGACGCAGCTGCTCTACAAGGAACATTCCTTTATATACAATCGTTCTGCTCGAAAGGGAAGCAACGTAGCTGTCATCGTTGGACTGCTCGAATACACGGCGTGCCACATACAGCTTGCGGTCAAAATCAAGTCCCTTCTCCACATCTTCCGGTCTTTTGATGAACGCCTGCATGATGCATGACATACATCCTCTGGCCTTGTCGGAAAGCTTGTCCGGATGAATCGGTACCTGTCTCCATCCGAGGAATTCCATTCCTTCCTTCTCGACAATTACCTCAAACATCTTCTTTGCCTGATTGGTCTTTAACTCATCCTGTGGGAAGAAAAACATTCCGACGCCGTAATCTCTCTCTTCTCCCAGCTTAATTCCAAGCGGCTCTGTCGCTTTCTTAAAGAACTTATGGGAAATCTGAAGAAGAATACCAACACCATCTCCGGTCTTTCCGTCGGCATCTTTTCCGGCTCTATGCTTTAAGTTCTCAACAATTTTCAAGGCATTTTCCACGGTCTGGTGGGTCTTGATACCTTTGATGTTTACCACAGCACCAATTCCGCAGTTATCATGTTCGAAACTCGGATCATATAATCCTTTGGCGGTTGCTGTGCTCTCATTCCATTGCTCTTTCATAGAACTATCCTTTCGTTGTAAATCATTCATGAGTTGCTTTTTCTTAACTGATTCTCATTTTACTCCTATAACCGCCGCTTGTAAATCATTTTTTTCGTTCTATTGTCTGATAATTTGTCTATTATTCGTTTTACATAATATTGTCGGACAATAATGTATGTTTTCTTTTATATCTTTCGTTTTTCAAACAATAAAGCGGTCATATTCATGAAATATTTTTTTCATAAATATGACCGCATTTTCTGTTTTTATTAAGTTGTTTTTATTTCACGAACAATTTATATCTGAAATTCATTCACTGTCTGCTGCAATGTTCCGATGCTGTCCAAAACCTTTTCCCATAAC
>UMAZ01042638.1_pt1 | contig 12575 bp, 14 predicted proteins | sample 1963841 | NCBI WGS metagenome assembly UMAZ01 (sample SAMEA4835929, study PRJEB28245) | human gut metagenome | biome: gut microbiome; material: fecal sample | place: Denmark | collected 2008
TGCTAATTGAATAACTCAAATGGCATTACAGAGTTTTTATTTTTAATAACTCTAAAACATTCAAATCATTTGAATCATTCGAATCTCAGCTTTTATTTACTTGTTACTGTGAATTCTTGGTTTGGTTACTCCATTTTCGTGAGCTACTTTAAAATATTGACCCATGAAATCGTTCTTAAGAATAATTTCGATAGCAGCAGCCAACCGTGCTTCGTATTCATCGTCACTCATATCTGATGTATCAGTGTCAAAGTATCTAGCCAAATACCCTGAAGTGCAATAGCCCTTTGATTCGTCATATCGATACCAATTGTCAAAGTCAACAAAAGGATCAAAAGGGTTATCAACTGTTGTGATCCAGATATGTAGTGTATCGTTATGATCTGCAGAACTCTGTGTTGCTAACTTAAGAGGTCCATCTTTTGCATCGCTCATTCCCTTATTCTCCTTTCTATAAATATTTGTTAACAGTTGACACAGAAAGCCCAGTCGCTTCAGCAATTTCAGCTTGTGTGTAACCGAAGTTAAGCATAGACTTGATTCTTGCAGCTTGTGAAGAACTAACTGTTACAGCTTTTCTTGGAGATGCAAGTTGCTTAACTTTGTCTGAATCAGCATTGTTAAGTATTTGTTCAAGCTTTGATGTACTGATTGCACCAGCTTGAATTGCTTCCCACTCTTTGTCTGATATGTCTACTTGCACATTAGACTTAGATGCACCAACCTTTGCTCTAGCTGCTGTTAAAGCTTGCTGTCCAGCTCGTTTGATTTCATCTGCTGTCCAATCAGGATTAGCTGCTTGCTTCTTCTTTAATGTATTATTAGCTATGATTTGGGCCTGTCGCTCCTTTGGTGCGTTCTGTAATGCCCTGTTTAACTTAGCATTAAGACTTGCAACTTCTGCTGAATATACTGTTTTAGCTTGAGCATTCATCTCAATATTCTTAGTTGCAACCTGATTCTTTCTTGCTAAGTTAGCCATATGCTTAAGGGCATTGGCATAGTCCGCATATGCAACCTCTTTTGGATTTGGATCTTTAGACAACAGGGTACGTGCATCATTAGTAGCCGCCATCTTAGATGTCTTGACAGTAGCCTGTTTTTCTCCTCTTGATTCCCAGGCACCGTCTTTGTTTCTTTTCCAGTCCGTATAGGTACGCCCCGTAGCCTCTGGATGTACTTCACCAGTCTTAGGATCAATATCCTTTAAACGAATCTGTTTTGTTTCTGGAACATACGCCACTGACTTAGCCCGGGATAGGAGTGTGGATGCACCAGCATCACTGGCGCCCTGGTACTTCTTCTTTAACTCGGCTATACGGTTCTCTTCAAAGGACCTCTTATAGTCCAGTCCATGCTTAGGGGCATCGATTACAACCATTGAGTGACGTACTGCTCTTGCAATTTCTTCAGGCTTTGCACCTTTCAGTGTCATATCAGTAATCAGGTTGGAGATCTTACCCATTTCCAATCCTTTACGTTTCTCAGGAAGTTTTGCTGTAACTCCTTCAATGCCACGGTAGGCAATCTTAGGATCGAAATCTTTTAAACCAACATAAGCACTAATATCAGAAGTAGTTATCTTAACTTTGGATTTTGGTGAATTAGACGGAATTACTACTGCAGTGTCACCATCAAAGTCAGCTCCTGACAATCTTTCAGCAACCTTGGAGTTGATACCGACAGCATCAATTGCATTACCAAGCATTGCTCTTCCTTGTGGATTCTTATTGTTTACTTTGAGTTCTGGAATCTCAAATGTTCCACCATGCGGGAAACGAACAAGACATACAGTCTCACCATTCTTGTACGAAGGTGCATATATCTCATTATCTTTTAATGAAGTTACTGGTAAAATTACTTTAGAACTCTGTCTTGGAAGTGCAGCTGCTTTAAGCTCTACTGCCTGGCTGTCGCAACCTTCAGCAAAGTCTGCCAATAGCTTTCGTTTAACAACCGGGTTTGTCATCTTGAGGATTTTATCAAGTTCATCCTGACGATTGTCAATCGATTGTTTAAGTTGCTTCTTTATAAGCGGGAGCTGCTGCTTTGATAAGAACTGAGAAGCAAGATTCTTAGAATAGTGATCCCAATCGCCTTCCTCTTTCAGCTTATTGATAGCTCCGAGCTTTTCGTTTCCATCTTTATCTTTGTAATGGTACTGACCGTTTGCCTTAATTGTTGCTCCAAATGGGTTGTCCGGATCATCTTTCATCTTCTTGAAGACATCCATCTTTGGTACATCACTTGTCTTGTTGGTATTGAATATAACATCAACGCCTTTTGGCATGTCATCTGAATAGATTGCCATACCTTTCAGATAATGAGTGCCATCAACAGCGATTCGCACCTGTGCATAATGTGAGTCTCCAAGATCCAGATCTGCAACTCCTCTTCGAAGCTCAATAACACCATCTTTCTCTAATCCGCCTTTGTCACCATATCTTACAGCTACTCGGCTTGACGAGATACTTGATGGATACTCTGGTGCCCAGAATGTTGTTCCACCATCATGAGAATACTCATTTACTGGCTGAATCTTGTCAGTGTGCTGCTGAACATCTTTCCATTCAGTTCCTGGAGGGCAAAGAACTTTTGTGGTCGTGTACTGGCCTTTCTGATTGATCTGTGGAACTCTGACTGAATGTACTTCATAACCAGCTTCTTTTAAGATCTGAAGAGATACATCCAATCTTGTTTTGGTAATTCCCATTTCTCTTTCGACTCCAGTACCAACATCGACAAAGTTCTTAGTGCCGACTCTCTTGGCTAAAGTCTCTGCTGCATTGATACATGCATCTTTCTTAAGCTTTTCGCCCTGGTTCAATAACGATCGAACTGTCGACTCTTTTGTTGCAGAGTCAAACATCATTTCAGCTATTTTGACATTGGAATAGCCATGCTCTTTCAACTTCATAGCTCTATTGATTCGATCTACTTTCTCAGCATTAACATAAATTGACTGCTTATTTCGAAACTCAGTCGTTTTCATACCCATGAATGCAGCAATCTCTTTTTCACTTTTTCCTCGAGCTTTCATCTCTTGGACAGTCCTTAAGAATTCTGCATTATGCTGGTATGGATTATCCCCAGAACCCCAAGGATAACGACCGGAATGGCGTTTAGTGCCATAATGTGCTAAGTGGCTCATACAATGCCCTCCTCTTTCTTAACAGTCACAATGATCTTGTCAAACGACTTGATCTTATCCATAATTGGCAATATCATTTCCGGTGTAGGAACCTCTTTGAGAATCTCATTATTTTGATAGATCCTCAGTTCGATTCCAATATCTCCAGGCTTGATTCCATACTCCAAACAAAACAGTGCAGTATAAATTTCCAACTGCTGCATGTGTGCAGGAATGTCGCCTGTTTTCAAATCGTGAATTCTAAGAAAATCTTTTGAAAACTTAATAGCATCTGCTGTTCCAAAACAATTCTCAGAATAGTATAACACCTGCTCTGGTGTCATTCTGTACCCAATTGCATCGTTTACATGCATGTTGAGTGTTAATGGTGATCTCGGCAACTTCTGTCGAAGCTTGATACATTTTGCTGCAAATTCATGCAACTCTGTTCCTTGCTGTGCTTTTAAGAATCGCCGATACGTACTCTCAAGCTTTGCAGCATCATAGTTCACCCAGTGATACTTACTAGCTCCGAGATATGCGTGATCTCCTTCTTTTACTTGTAAATGTTTCCTGAATTCCATTATAAACCTCCGTCTTATTTTGAGGGTAAATGAAACTTCCGTATTGACCGAGTTCATTTGCCTTGTTTACATAATAGTCCTGATTAGGTCTGTGACTAGCATTAGCGTCTCTTTTAACTTCGAGTAATGCCCAACCTTCTCTGTCCAATAAAACTAAATCCGGAATGCCCTGTTTGTAATTAGGGTCGTTCTTTAAAATAATAGAATCTGGGAATAACTCTTTTAACTCCGAAATTATATCGGATTGAATTTTGTTTTCTTTCTTCATTGTTCTCCTTTCGTGAGGCCGGAGGTAAACGTAATGGCAGATTGTAGTAAACAGACGTAAGAACTTTAATATATAAATGAGCCCCACGAAAAGACAAACAAAAAGAGAAAGAGGCAGATTCTGCTCTCCTCCCCTATAATAATCCATGTTTTTTTCGCGAGGCCTATTTTATGAAAGCAGACTCGTTGAAGTTCTTTTTCTGAGCTAGAGCTCTTGTGATTCTAAGCTCAATTGGACTTCTACATTTTAAGTGAAAGTACTTAAGTTCTTTGTATGGTGTAGTAAGTCTGTCGATTCTTCCGCTTGCCTGTTTCATCATTTTATACGAATAGTTTTGTGAATAGAAAACCATCGTGTCTGTTTTTATGCAATTCCATGCTTCCGACCCAGCATTGTACTGAACTAAGTAAAGCCATTTTGAATTGCCGAATGGTTCCGGATCATGCCGATGCCCGTTTAGCTCAGCAATTACGACATCTTCTCCAAAGTCTATATTTTTGATTATCTCCAACTCGTAATCGAAATTGTAGAAAACTATCAACTTGTTATGTTCTTCAAAAATATTTCGTAATGCTTCGGCTCTGCTTTCATCAGCATAACAGATCTTTCTTAGCTTATAGCACAACTCGCTAACGTTTTCTATTGGTTCACTTTTTTCATAATCGAAACGATTCTTCATTAGGTCTTTATAAGCTTCCTTGTCAAACGAACACCAAACGTCTTCATGATGTTGAACTGCTGGATTTTGATATGGCATGTCTACTAAAACTCTTCGTCTTAATCTATTCAGTCTTTCAGTTCCAATGAATCTTTCGATTTGAGGAAACTTACTAAATCTAGAATACACACAATGTTCTGCAGTGAACTCGCTTTTGTTTTTGTAGAAACCATTCGCAATAAAGACTGGCATGTAGTCCATGTAGTTGTCACCAGGTGTTGCGGATAATAATATCCAGTCATTGGACTTTGCTATTTTAAGAAACGCTTTAGTCCAAGCACCATAACCTACCACTCGTTGCTCGTCAAAAATAAAGAAACTGTTTTGAACGCTAGCATACTTCTTAATGTTATTCCAGGAATCTATAACTACTTTATGATCATATATCTTCGTTTCATCATCTGGTGTTAGATAGAACCAACTCATATCCCCAATCCATTCACCGCTGTCTCTTTTCTTAGCAGTTGTTATAATATACAAATCTTTTGGATTCTTCATTTTAGTCATTGGTTCTACCGTTCCGCCATTCTGAATAAAGTAGTACGCGAGTCCGGTAATAGATTTACCAGACCCTGTACCACCACAAAGTATACAGCCATTATGCATTTTTCTTATTGCACTTATTTGGTGCGGCTTCAACTTTAATTCCATATTAGTCTAAATCGGCATACTTCTCAGCAAATTTGTTTTCACGAATAGTTACATACATAGAATCTACATATGCTGTGATTCCAGTACGACCGGACATTTCCCATTCGTAAGGACGAATTGAAAGATCGCAATCAGTAATATCCACCACATCGAGCTGCGCTACTGTATCTTCGTTCAGCAGTGTTTTGTGATTTCCAACAATAAGCCATACCTGTGTGTATCTGTTCATGTTCAGTTTAACAGGAAGAGTCCACTCATGCTCTGACGGATCTGCTCCTTCCTGCAGAGGACGCTCTTTAACATTCCATCCTTCCTGCTTTAACTCATCAGCCATTACTGAGTCATCGATTACAACACTGAATCCTCTTTTCCCAGGATTAAATCTATCTCTCTCACCTGAAAAGTTCTTCCAAATAATATTTGCTCCTTCAATGTTAATATTATTTACGTTTGCCATAATAGACCTTCCTTTCTATGCTGCCATATCGGTATTATCATTTTTATGTTCATCAATTGCAAATTTCTCAAAGTCACCAAACTCTGAGATAGTTTCGATTGCTTTTTCAGCAAGTTCTTCATAATAAGACATATCAATCTCATCCTGAAGATTGTTTGTTAATACATCCTCAGATTCAAGCCAACGGTATCCTTTTGTTCCAGATGGTGCAAAGTACTTGTCATCTTTTACTCTGAACAACTGAGCTCCGCCACAACCTTCTTTGATTGGACAGAACCTGCCAACTTTACCAACGAACTTAAAGTCGTGTTCGCCTTCTACAAGATTCTCGTTAAAGTCAAGATCAAGTTCTCCACCATTACTAACTGCAATTGTCTGGCATAAGTCATCAAACTCAATCTTCTCGTGAGTGAAGAGTGTCTTCTTTACATATGGCACTGCAAACTGAGTTCCAGTTGCTGTCCATCCTTCACCTTTCTCATATGCAATGTAGACTGCATTGTTAACTAAGCAGATCTTCTCATACTCAGCTTCAATCTCGAATGTGTAACCATATTTCTTTCCGAAGTCATAGATAAACTGCTCAACTTCTGGAGTTGGATTATCAATCTTAATAGAATCAGTCTTGATGTGAACAACATGAGCTCCAAGTTTCTCAACTTCACCTTTGAGTGTTGCCATAAAGAGTGCTCCACGCTTAGCAACGATGTTGTCAATGTTTCTTTCATCTCTGAAGAGATTACTGAAATGAGCTGATGTCAATCCATATACAGAATTGATTACAATCTTCAGAGCATTAGCAAGTTTGTCGAGTTCTTCCTCAGTAAGATTAGCAAATCTAGCAAATGCTCCACCGAACAGAGTCTTTAATGCTTCAACATCACGATGCTTAATTGCAATACGAGCGTCAACCAGATCCTTAAACCTAGCTGTGTATTTCTTTCCAAAGAGGTTGAGCGCAATTACAGAATGCGGATGCATAGATGCTATATCAAACGTTTTGACGTTTCTGTACATTCCAGGATCAGCGATTACTAATCCACCTTCATTCAGTTTGATGCCACGATATGTTGATACTCCGTGATCAAATGTATAACCTTCAAACTTATTTGCCTCGTTGAATGTTTCATTACCATCCATGTCAACAGAAATGCCTGTAGCAAGATTAGTGTATATAAACTCTCGCTGTGGGTTCTTGTCATTTCCAAAGATCAGTTTACCAGACAGCATATTGCTCGTGTCATTTGGACATCCACCTGCAATTTCAGCTAAGACACATCTTGCTTCAAAGTCTTCAATGTTAGCTTCGAATGTAGCTTCTGTTGCAATGACATCATTGTCACAGTATTCTGCAACTTTAGGCCACAGCTCTTCTGGTACTGGCTGATCCCAAGGCAAAGACCACTCCTGATGGTGAATACCTAATTCGATCTCCCACTTCTTCAGACTCTGCTTCTTAGCGCAGAAGTCATAGACATCTGTATAGCTTAAGTTGTATGCTGATCCGAAGAAAGCATTAGGACTTTTGTTAATAATATCCTGTGAGAGCTGGAATAAAGCTTCAAGTGAATATCCCATCATTCGAGCGTACAGAATGTGGTTATCATATCTTCGACAGTTGAATCCAACAAGTTTCATTTTGAGGAACCCTTCAACTTCTGCCGGTGACGGATTGATCATCCTGTGACAAGGTCCAGGTTCTCCTCTGTATTTCCAGTTAACCAATAACAGGTTTGGAAACACCTCAATATCATAGAATACAATTCTGTCGTCTTTTGGAGAGTTTACTCCAGCAACATCATCTGAGCAGTAATGAATCTTTCCAACCTGCTCAAGACAATAGTCTGCATGGTTTGTACTTGATGCAGCAAATGCTACAATATCATTTCGCATGTCTGTTACATCATAATGTTCTCCTGACTCGTATGCATCGTCAAGAATCTTTTTAATGAAGTCAACACTTGGTTTAGTTCCAGGGTGACTTTCTTTTCTAAGATTCTTTTTGATCAATGCTCGAATCATCTTTTCACTGGCGACTACTTTAAAGTCGACCATATTATCACTCCTTTTCTTTAATGGTAATCCTGAAGATATAGTAGCAATGGCTAAACTATTACATCCGTTTACAATTCTTCGCAATGCTCCTTTGCCATTATAAACCTTGATCTCTATATTGTCGCTATATACATTGTCAAGCTGTTTAGGATCACCAGTATAATAGTAATGCAAATGAATCCCTGCTCCACTCTTTGAGAACTCGGCATATGTAGGAGGCCATTTTGACGCTGCTTCTAAGTTTAATTCCTTAGACTTGTTTCCTTCAGCATCTTTCAGGTCAAAGTCGATAACTATCAAATTCTCTGGAACTCTAACATAATGTAACTTGCTAGTATCCAGATCATTTAATGTTGTGCCAACTCGATCCCATGCTTTTGATGGCGCATCGCCACGAGCATATTGTGCAGGGCAATCTTTGCATGCTTCATCCAGGACAGATTTAGTACTATCCATTTTGAGCCATGATTCTGTAGCTTTGTCTGGTGAGAGTTCTTTCTCAGTAAACTTATCTTTCTTGAAGCCTTTATAATAGCTTCTAGCTCTAGTTCCATCTTCCAATGTTATTCTGTCAAGAAATTCGTCAAAGTAATCCTTCAAGTCTTCCCTGAATTTGTACATTGGCATTTTGTTTGGAAGCCCAGTGTTATCACAGTACTCTTTATATAAACTATATGCTGCTTTCAATGTTGTACCGTCATCCTGTTCGAAAAATGGATAACAGCTTTCAACAAAGTTAAAGAACACGTCGGTTTTAAACATCATATCCAATGGCTTATATCCATCGTAGTAATGCTTTCCGTATTTCTTGTATACTTTGAGACAATGGTCAGCTATAGCTCCAAGCTCATATGGAATCTGACTCATACATTCCTGGTAAGTATCTGGATCAAGTAATTCACCAGTTGGCTTAACATCAATCAGTCGTCTGATAATACCCGACTTTGCATCAGTGATTTTTACTGGTCGGTTTGTTCCCATGAACAGCATACTGTTGACTCGCATTGGATACTCAGCTTTATACTTTTCAGAAATGCCGATTTCCTCGTGTGCGATTATAGAGTTGAGAAGGGTGTTATCTTCAATTCTACTTAAGTCACCATCATGCTGAATCATTACCAGAGGGTTATCTTTGAACGCGGCAGTCGCAAATGATTTTGACGAATTAGCTAAGTCTTTAGCATTAAATGTTCCGCAATACCCATCGAACAGCATTTGAATAATATTGAGGATTGTTGACTTACCAGTTCCAGCTTCGCCATAGAATACTAAGAACTTCTGAATCTTTTTAGAGTCACCTGAGATTACTGATCCTATAGCCCACTCGATCTTTCGACGTTCTTCTGCATCATACAGAGTTGAGATGATTTTGTCATAGCCCGGTGTTTTGCCTGCTTCGATGTCGTATGGTAAGGTCTTGGAACGATAGTCCTCTTTAGTTGTCTTCTGGCTTAGGAATGTAATATCGGAATCCAACTGGATTGGTGACGATGGACTAAGCTGGCAATACTTCTTATACTTTTCCCAGCGCCCATTGTCGAAGTCTCTTAAGTAGTCCTTTTCAATCTTGCTGGTCGTAGTCTTACTAACTGTTTCGTATGCTTCGTCAATCAAACGATCTACATAATCAATAACATCGTATTCATCAGTAGACCATCTGTTATTCTTTTCATCCCAGATAGCATAGAATGACTTACCTTTACATAATATATTATCGACTTTCTTAGAAACAGAGAACGACGGGTGAATAACTGTGGCATCCCTAGACTTGACATATGAACTCTTAATTGTTACAAAATTCATACTTTTTCCTTTCCTGACCGTTTGGACACAAAAATGTGCTCTCAAAAACTTTTATATATTTTCATACTTTCTTAAAAAGTTTTTAAAGTATATAAAAAAATGGGTTTTTGGCCAATAAGGGCATAAAATACCCCTAAAAAGCCACTTTTTTACAAATTTTTGCAATCCGCTGGCCATTTTTATTTTGCGTTTTCACCCATTAAACGCTCAAAAAGTTCATCGGCTTTGGCCCCGCGAACAATCGAAATAGGGCACAAATGGCCATTTTTCCCACCTTCTCCAGCTACTGTTAACCAACTTTCACGACCTCCATCAGCCGGATTATACTGCACAATAAGCAGTTTTCCACGCCTAGAATTAGGTACAATCTTGTCAACATAGTCCTCATTTTTCTTCGTATTTCCCATAATTTTTACCTCAACTTTCTTTATTATTTTCGCCTAAATATCTCTGTTATTTACGATGATGTCATGCATTTTATCAGCCTGATTGCCTTTCCAACATGCTACGGCTCGCAATCCAGCACTTTTACCATTCTCAATTTTTTCTTTAGCAACAGTAAAGTAGCTAGGACTAGCACCATCGGACGGATTATATTGGCATATAAACATCTCAGATTTATCCATATTAGGAATAAATTTCTTCGTATTTCCCATAATTTTTACCTCAACTTTCTTTATTATTTTCGCCTATTAACTTCTTTTAACCCACTCGTCAGGATACGACGTAGTATCAGTACTAGATTTACAGCTCATAAAATTCCCGGAACTCTGCTGAGCACTCTCAATCTTTTCTTTGGCATTCGTCATTTCACTAAATGTATTCCTAGACCCTTTACGATTATCATTGGTTGCATCTATCATAGGTGCCGTGTCCCAAGGTGCGGGCTTAGACTTTTCCATATATACTTTCTGCCCAATGCCAGTATACAAGGCAAAGCGCGATAAGACCTCGTCCCTAGTCGACTCAGAATGCTTCCATACCAGCTCATTCTTACCGAACGCTTCCGCCAGAATAGTAAGCAGCTTAACATCATTCCTACGCTGTTTGGAAGTACCCATGAACGGCTTTCCTGATTCTTTTTCCATAGTTTCAAGGTTCTTTGTAATTCGTACCAAGGCCTCTAAAATCATATCATGCTGGGCAGCCGAACTGAATCCCTTAAACTCTTCCTTTGTCATTTTGATTCCTCCTGATCATCCAACAATACTAAACAAAAGCGACAAGGCAACTACAATAACTACTTGTACCATCATTCTTCATCATCTCTCCCTAAATCTTTAACCCAGTCCAATTCTCCCGAAGCAAATGCAAAGGCAATAGCATCAATCACGTCAATAGCTGAATCGGAGAATACACCAGCAGGTCCATTCTTCTCTAAATATCTAGCAGCGTTTAATGCACCAATACGACATTCGTCACGACTAAACATGCGCTCCACAAACTTCTCTACTTTAATCTTCTCGAGCTCATGCTCTGTGAGTTTTGTATTAATAACCTTTGGCCCTTTCATAGATGAATTTCCTCCTTATAATTTGTGTTGAGATACTCACACATCTGGTCCCAAATCTGCATACGTCTCAAGTTCTTTTTTGTTCCTTTTACCCACCATAAGCCGCCTTCTCCATCCTGCTTATACTGACGTGAAGCACACTTTTTAAGGATTACTTCATCATCTTCAGAGCAGTCAAGGTAAAGGCCAAGTGAGTCGATCATTGCATTAAACCAGTGAGGTGTACGGTCTCCAAATTCGTCGTTTCCCATAATGGAATCCTCACATCTCATAGCTAACCCAACCATCATCTCAAGCCAAGAACACTGCTTATCAAGCAATGCTTCTCTGACTTCTGGGTATCTATAGCCACACTCATAAGCGAAGTTTGCACGAAGATCGACGCCGTCTGCAGCCCGGTTAGCGTCAAGCTTATGCGACCATTCGAAGTCTGTTGAGAACAGCCATTTGAACCCCTGAATATGCTCATTTTTCGCTGGATCAACGGCGATTTTACTTAAAAGCCACTCGAAATAGTCCATTTTGACCCTATTTTTGTCGATTTTTGTCATTTTTTTCCTTTCTAGACCGTTTTTCGGCCTCTTTTTTAGCTTCTTTATACCTGTTGGCACTGTGTAATGTGTCTGGATAATAGAATACTATCATAACGTGACCTCCTCTAAGAATTCATCATAAGTCATGTCCTCGTACTGGATACAGTCGATCTTGACACCTTCGCGAGCGTTCTTTACGTATAATGTATCAACCTCGAACTCGCCAAATGAGTCTAAGTTCTCTTCACCAAGAAGCTCAATACCGTCCATAATTTCTTCAGTACCATCCTCTGAGTATACCTTGTTCTCCTTAGGTAAGTAGTTCCATACAACTCTCTTAAGACCATCATCTTCCATATAGTCGCTAGGATCAATCACAACTGGTCCAATCGCACAGTCTACGTTCTTTTCAACGTCGATTTCGTCGATTTTATCGATGTCTGGAGTCCGGATTTTGGCATAATTTACTCTTTCGAGCTTAGCATCAGCCTCATTTTTGCCTGTATCTACGCTAGAAATGCTCTTCTGGGTGGCTGAAGCGTACTTTTTCAGTGCTTTTTCAGCATCTTTCTCCAGATTTTCATTCATTTCCTTAAGATCTTTACTCTTTTCTTCGGGTTTTTTCTTGTGAGCAGCCTCATAATCAGCCTTAAACTGCTCAATTTCCTTGTCAATGTATACTTCACAGGCCTGTTTCATCCCAAAATACATACCTGCAGCACCTGCAGCTACTCCTAATACAAAACTTAATACTACCTTTCCGCTCATTTATTTGTCCTCCTTATTCTCATGTCTACTGATAAATGTGTTAACTAAGCATCTGGTATCTGTACTAAACAGACAACCATTACATCTGAACTCCG
>UMAZ01063252.1_pt1 | contig 12462 bp, 10 predicted proteins | sample 1963841 | NCBI WGS metagenome assembly UMAZ01 (sample SAMEA4835929, study PRJEB28245) | human gut metagenome | biome: gut microbiome; material: fecal sample | place: Denmark | collected 2008
TGGATTCCAGCTTGCTGGTCACTTCCATCTCCACCACCCGCGACGAAGTGCCAGGCATGCTGAAACCCACCGTGAAGCCGGGCAGGCTGCGTGACGGATTCAGCTTGACGGGGAGCAGCGGTATCAACGCCACCCCTACCAAAGCAAGGCAGACAAACGCCACTATGACGGTGAAGGAAGAAACTCGTTTCATCAGTTATTATAATCAAATTTTTCCGACAGCGAAAATCCGCTGGCAAAGTCGTGCAACGTCAGTTTCCGTATCTTGTAATAATTCAGCCAGTAGTCCTGCAAGGCGGAGATGTAATTGCGTTGCGCTTCCTGCTGGCGGTTCAGCGAGAGGGTCAGGCTGTTGATGTCTGCCTTGCCGATAATGAAGCGCTGGCGGGTTTCGTTATACGCCAGGACGGCAAGGTCGAGGGCCTCTTCGGCACTGGCGACGAGGGCTTGCTGGACGTTGAAGTCGCTGACGGTCATGATAACCTCCTCCTCAATGCTGATTTCACTTTGCCTGGCAGAAGTCTTCACCACGTTCAGATTGTTCCTCGCCATGTTGTATTTGCCTTTCCTCACGCCCCAGTCCACCAGTGGAATGGAGACACTGACCGACACCATCTCCTGCTGCATGGGATGCCTGTATGCTTCACCGAATTTCTCTGCCACCTGGTTGAAGCCGACGCTGGCGTTGATGCTGGCGTTGAAGCGCGACTCCTTCTTCGTCTTGTCTACTGTCTGCTCGGCTTCCAGCACTTCCTGACGAAGCCCCAGAAATTCCGGATTGTTGGCTTGAGCGGCCAGCAAAGCCTCATCAACCGGTATGGTCAGCGCCCTCGGACGTCCCGGAAGCGACACCCTGATATCCGTGTTCTTCTCCATATTCAGGAAAGATGCCAACGAAAACATGGCGCGCTTCAAGGCACTGGCGGCATTCTGCAAAGTATTGCGGGCGTTCACCACGTCGAGTTTCAGCGTCAGCAGGTCGGCACGGCTGATGGCGGCTATTTTCAAGCGCTGCATGCCGATGCGGTAGAGGGTATCGGTGGAGACGGCATTGTCCTTGGCCAAGTCATATTCCGCCTGTGCCATGGCAAGCGCAAAGAAATAGGTAGTGGCCTGCTCGGACACCCGCTCTGCATTGTAGATATACTCCTTCTTCACCTTCTCGTACTTCAGCGGCTCAATCCTGCGTTCCCAACGGAAAGGATTGTAACCGACCAGACTCTGCGAGTAGCCCAAACGAACCGGAACACTGGTGAACTGGGTATACTTGTTTCCACCGAAGCTCCGCATATAGCCCAGCTCCGTATCCAGATAGAACGTACCGCCCGTCAAGTCGAAATTCTGTCTGACGGCAAGATTGCCGTATGCATAGAAGGATTGCTGGCTGCGATAGATGTCAAGGTCCTGTTCGGAGTCGTAACGCTTGGTGATATCGCGGTTGTACTGTGCCGGAGTCATGTTCAGCGTCAGGCTGGGAAGGCGGTTTGCCTTATAGGTGCGGTATTCCCAATAACCGGCCAGATACATGTTCTTGGTGCGGAAGGCTTCCAGCGAACTGTCATTCGCCAGGGCAATGGTCTGCTGCAAGTCGAGCGTTATCCGCTGTTGGGCAAAAGCGGAAAGGGCTCCCAGACTGAACAAAAGTATAAGACTTAATTTCTTCATGCTCTTTCTTTTCTATAAATAAACCAATATATCAACGGGATGATGAACAGACTGACCAGTGTTCCTACAGACATAGCCCCAATCATCGCTATGGAAAGCGGCTTCTGCAGCTCCGAGCCCATGTCGAACGAGAACAGCAGCGGAACCATAGCGAAAATGGTGGTGAGCGATGTCATGATGATGGGCCGGAGCCTTCTGCGCCCCGCCTCGTGGATGGCCTCGAGCAACGGCATACCAGCCCTCCGTAATTCATTAATGGCATCCAGCTTCAGGATGGAGTCGTTGATGATGATACCGCACGTCACAATCAGTCCGATGGCGGACATCAGGTTCAGGGTATGTCCGCATATCCACAACAGAAGCAGGGCAAACGCCACATCTATCGGAATTTCCAGCAGCACGATGAGCGGCTGCACGAAGCTTTCGAACTGGGCGGCAAGAATGAAATACATCAGCAGGATAGAGATGAAAAGAATCACCACCAGCTCGTCCAGCATCTGGCGGTTGGAGAAGAAACTGCCGGAGAAGGCCGTATCCCAGTCACCCGTGGCATCTGCCTCCCGCTTCACCTTTTCCATCAACTCCGGAGCATCGTCCACTTCATAGAAACGGAACGGTATATATTCACCGTTGCGTCCTGCCGTAATCGTTTTCAAATCCTCGGCCGGACGCACCTTTACCAGCTCCCGAAGCGGAATATGCTCCACTTCGCCCTTACTGTCCGGACGGGTCTGTATCAATGTCTGCTGCAGCACCTCATTCACTGTCCGCTCCTCGCCCACAATGCTGATAGGCAGGTATTGCTGGTAGGAATGGAGCATAGCTACGCTGTTCTCCTTGAATGCCGTCCGCAGCGTACGGTAAAGCTCGTCATACGAAACGTCATAGAGCAACAGCCTTTCCTGCAGGATGCTTATGTCAAGCTGGTTCTCGAAAGCGATGCCTACGGGCGCTGTCCCCGTAAGCTCCGCAAACTGTTGTTCCAGTCCGCGCAATTCTTCCGCCGCCGGCGCCTTCTCCTTATTGCGGGCATAAAGTTCCGCCACCACATCGGCCTCCCCGGTCACGAAAAGTTTCTCGAACACGGTTTCGGGTGGAGAAAAGGAGACTGTCGCCAACGGATATTCCCGTGTCAGCCACTCGCCCGCCTGCTTCTGCAAGGGAGCAATCCCGTCAGGCGAGGAAGTCTTGAAATACAATTCTGCCTCCGAAGAAGAGAGAGCCTGCTCACGGTTCAGCAGATAGTCCTGCTGGCCTATGGCAGCCGTCTGTTCCACAGTCTTGTCCAACAACTGTCCGAACAGCACATTCACACGATGCCGGTTCTCGTCCACATGTATATTTTCGTTCCATTCCACGTGGACTATCTGTTCATTCTGGTCTATCTGCGGCATACGCTCCTTGCCGACGGAATAGAACAGAAAGACACAAAGAGGTATAGAAACCACACAGAATATGATACTTACCGTCTTGTGGGAAAATACCCAGTCGATGCCCGCATCATAAAAACGGTCCAGCGTATGTTCCTTCAACGGATTGTTGATGCGGATGCGGGAGAACCACGACCTGCCGCGCAACCCCGTCCGGTAGACCAGCATATAGAGGACCGGCAGCAGCATGATACCCGTGAAGTAGGAAACCAGCAGCCCCACCGTAACAGAGAATGCCTGGTCATAGAACAACGCCCCTGCAATGCCGCTCATGAATATCAGCGGCACAAATACGGCAATAGTGGTCAGCGACGAACTCAGCATGGGCGTAATCACCTCACTCGTTCCCGTCACGCAAGCCCGCCGCAACGAATAGCCCCGTTCGCGATACTGCGAAATGTTCTCCGTCACAATGATGCTGCTGTCAATCATCATACCCAACGCCAGGATTAATCCCGACAAAGAAATGATATTGAGTGACATCTTGAACAAGTAGAAGAACAGGAAGCAGATGACAATAGATACCACCATACTCAACCCGATGATGAACGGTGATTTGATGTCACCCAAGAAGAGTACCGCCACAATGCAGATGAACAGGAAACCCAACGACAAGTTCTGCTGCAGATTGGAGATGGTATAGTCCAGCAACTCCGTCTGGTTACGGCTGATGCTAAAATCAATGTCGGGATATACTTTCTTGAAGTAGTCCATCGTGCTGTTGATGGCAAGCTTCATGTCTTCCATATTCTCGTCCGCCTGCTTGATGACGGCAAGGGTAACGGCACGCTTGCCATTGCTCATGGAGAAACCTTTCTCCTTGGCAGGAACAATCTCTACCCGGCAGAAGTCTCCCAAGCGGATGATACGTCCTTCCTTGCGCAGCAGGATGCCCTTCACGTCCTCCTCTGTCCGCAGCAGGGTGGAGAACTTGATGTTGTATTCGTAGTAGCCGTCGCGCACGGTCATGCTGCCCGGCTCCACGTTGTTTTGCGCCAGCACGTTTTCTATGTCTTCAATGGAGAGCCCCAACACAGCAAGCTTATCCGGGTCGGGCACAATCTGTAACTGGCGTTCGACCAAACCCGTGACATCCACCATTGCCACTTCCGCCAACTGCTCGATGCGACGCTTTATGACATTTTCGGCAAACTCGCACAAATCAAGAAACGCACGTTCGTCCGTCTTGCCGTATGCACTGTCGTTCTTTAGGGTCAGGTTGAGGTAGAAGACAGGAATGTCCGTCGCACTTGCCTTTATCACCTTCGGGCGTTCGGCATCCTTGGGCAGATAGTTCATGGCGGCGTCAATCTTCTCGTTCACTTCTATGAAGGCAAGGTCGGTATTCGTACCGAAGTCGAAGCCCAGGCGGATGATGCCTGCACCATCGCGCGTCTCGCTGTCCATGTCCTTCAGTTTCGCCACCTGGATAAGCTGCTGGCGAAGCGGTTTCACCACCGTATTCTCCAATTCACGCGCCGAGGTATTCTGCGCCGACACCTGCACGGTAATTTCCGGAATGGCTATATCGGGCAGCAGGGATACCGGCAGGGTGAAGTAAGTCACCAGCCCGACAATGAAGCATGCTGTAAATGCCATCAGTACGGCAATAGGCCGCTGTATCAAAAACTTTATCAATTGAACTATGAATTTTGAATTACCACTTATCACTCATTATCTATCAACCACCTTCACCGGTGCTTCATGTGCCAGATTCACATTTCCCGTCACAATGACCGTATCGCCCTCTTTCAGGGCATCGTCGGCCATACTATAGCTTTCCGCATTCTCCAGACCGGTCTGCACATAGTTCCACTGCGCCTTTCCGTCTTTCAGGGTAAACACCACCTGCTTGCCCGAACGCAACACCACGGCACTCTTCGGGATTACAAGCTGTCCGCCCAGAGAGCGGTGCACGTTCACCCTCACGTTCATCCCACTGAACAGCCGTCCCTTGCCATTGACGGCAGCCTTCACCTTAACCATCCCCTTGTCATCCACCAGAGGATTGATTTGGGTGATGCGCCCCTCCTGCCTAAAGCCGGCATCCGAATAAGGGGTAACAATCACCTTGTCGCCACTCTTTATCAACGGCAGTTCGCTTTCCAGCACCGTGAAGTCCACCTCCATACCTTGAGTGCCGATAATGGAGCAGAAGGCTTCCGAGGTACTTGCCTCGTTGAACGGTTTGGAGAACAGGTTCGCCACTACCCCGTCAAAAGGCGCAACCAGCGTGGCGTGTTCCTCTTCATACGCGGCAAGCTCATACTGGGCGAGGCTCTGGTCGTAACCGCTCCTCACGCGGGCCAGCTTCATGATGTCAGCAGGTACTTTGGAGGCATCCCCCACCGGATAGCCTTGCCCTATCAATACATCCTGCAACTCAAGTTCCGCTTTTTCCAAGGCATCCTTGGCCTGCGCGGTCTTGTTCTTCAGGCGGAACTTATCCAGTTCGGCAAGTTTCTGCCCTTTGCGCACCGGGTCACCGTTCTTCACGTAGATGTGTGCCACTACACCGGTGGTCTCAAAACGCAAATCCGCCATGGCACCGGCGGTTACTTTTCCGTTGCTCACCAGTTCATGCTCAAAGGTCGCCCGCTTCAGGACTTTCACGGTCACTTCATTGCTTTCACTTGGCAGAACGGTTGCCACCCCTTCCTCGGACTCTTTTCCCTTTCCGGCATCGGAGCAGGCGGCAAGCAGGGCAACGGCCATGCATAGCAGGTATCGATAGTTCTGTGTCTTCATATTCAATTAGTTTGCTTGTTATTAATATTTTACATTTACATCTTTTTAACATGGACAAAAACAAACTTGTTTTTTAAGACAATGTAATAAACTCAACATCCATAATATCTCCACAAACAAACTGGGATGTTCAGTTTAATAACTCCCCCCCATTATACACTAGAAAGATATAATTATCCACATTTTCTTTCAATCCAAGGTATATTTCAACAAATAATCCTCGAAATTGCCATTATATCCATATAATATCCCATTTTGTTCGTCCACATCAAACAATTCGGGGACTACATCAAACTTATACTTGACAATAGAATGTCCCGAATAATCAAGAACCTCTAGATACTTTTCATCATATTCTCCTTGACATAAGAGATACAGATAACGCTTGCCCGCTACAATATTGACATAGTAGTTTATATTATGTTGCCAATCGCCAACTGTTACACTAATAGGCGCACCACTCTTTATTAACTGCCTGCAACATTGCATATCACTTATACGATAGAAATCAATTTGTTTTTTATACGTATAAGCATACACTATTAAGGAATCATTGGCAGCCATAATCCCTCTATTTTTATAGAAAAATGGTTCGCCATGTCCCTCGGTTTCCAATGTAATCCGTCCCTGTTCCTCCCGAGAATTCAGATTCACCTTCTTTAAAACGAATTCACCTGGAATGGCACTATATATCAATAAAGAGTCTTCAACAATATGCATCTGGTTAAAAGACTCATAAGCAGACAAATCATAATCAGCCTCAAAAGAGACTCCTTCCGCCTCCGTTACCGCAAATTGTTTTATCCTGGTCGGAGTAAATCCCCAAAGATAAAGTTTGTCAGATGAAGTTCTGCAAAACATTGGAAAAGCCTGGAACTCATTTTCTGCCTGCCCTTTAACACCACCTTTATCGATACATTCCAAATCCGGTAAAGAGTATTGATACAACATGGAATCGTTTTTTACATCAATCAAAAATAGATTTTGCCCTTTCAGCATCATAAAACATGGACTAATGGCATCAGGCATAAGCACTTTCTCCGCCACCAACACTTTTTCAGACTGAAAAGGTTCCATTTCCTGCAGTTTCCCTTGCGATGAGCACGCAAAAACAACAGAAAGAATCAATATATAAGCAATACACCTCATATACAATCATTTTAGAGACAATGAGCTATTTACAAAAATGAAAACAGCGCATTGTCACACAAGCATTAATTACATTGCCAAGAATCAGAATATGCATTAGCCAAAACAGCGGAACATGTGCCGCAATAGGTCACATGGGTCATCATCCCTCCACCACCGGAAGAGACCGTTTTATAACACTTCAAAGTTTGTCCGCCACTTTCCCCTGTAGCCAACGCTTCAATGTTGGCTAAAACCAAATCAGACATTTTAGCACTGTTTCTTTGAGAAACATGTAAACCTAAACTTGCACTAACCACAAATACCGCAACAACGGTTGCTTTCATTAATTTTTTTTCCATTACTTTTGTTTTTATTGTTTAATATATTCTTTCATGTTTTCATGAAAGAAGAACACAGTTTCATCTTTTCACTATCATTTTGTTCACTTCCTCCCTCATCTGCCGTATCGCCGTAGATTGTACCTTCGGCTCTTTCGTCAATACCATCCGCTTCATTTTTTCAAACTTGTCCGGTTGCCTGAAGCTTGGTTCCGCATAAAGCTTCGCAAGCAGATAATAGGGATAAATACGTCCCGGCAAACGATGGGTGGAACGGATAAACCAGTCTTCCGCTGACAAGCAATCACCCATCTGCTGATAGTTCTTGCCTATCACATTCAGTATCATCGGATCACAGCTGCGCTGCAAAGCTTCTTTCAAAATACGGTTGGATTTACCGAACTGCTGCTGCTTGTGCAATCCATGCCCATATTCGAACAAGAAAGATGCCCGGTCTCTCAACAGAGGATAAAGGCGCCCGTACTCTTTCTCTGCCGATTGATACGCACCTGCATTATACAGCACCCGCGCATTCATCCACTCCCGACAGGCTCGCTCCACTTGCAAGTCATTCTTCAGGCGAAAACCGCCAATGATGCCTACTGATACAGCCAGCCCCAACCATTGCCAACGGTCGGCACCGGACAAGCACGCCACAAGCAATCCTCCAAATGTAACGATAAATACCGGAAGTTGTAGCGGATAGGAGGAAAAAGAGAATATCATCAAGGAAAGAATGGCCCCACAGATACCATAACGTCCTTTACGGACTCCCCTATACAAACACAGCACGACCACAACCAATAGACATACAGCCAAAGGAATGCCTAGTTCGACCGCAGCCTGCAGATATTCATTGAATGCATATTCCGGACTTCCCGCCACACGTTCCTCCCACGGTTCATAATCACCTGCTGCAAAATAAGTTTCCTGCGCATTTCCATAGGCTGCTGCGAAATTATGAATCCCATATCCGGTCAACGGCTTTTCTGCAATGGCACGACAAGTCATCTTCCACATGAAAAGACGGCCACGTGCAGAATCGGGTTTCAAGACAAACAGTAAATAGCCCGCCAAAAGCAGGACACAGAACCCACCGACCACTGCCATCACCACACGCCGCCTTTGCTGCTGCCATAATAATCTGAACTTATCCGTCCAATCCATATGCCAAGCATATACACACAGACAGGAAACTCCTGCCGCCAACCATGCCGAACGGCTCATTCCTGCCGGAAGCACACAAAGGATGAGCAGCATCACACCACCCGAAACAACACGTCCCCCCTTCCTGTCACAAACCAGCCATTGATACAAACATACCGGAAGTATCATAGCCAAATAGCCCGAATAAGGTCCCGGGTTGAAGAAAGAACCCGTCAAGGCGTACATAGAGTGACCGGAAGTTGCAAAGCCATAGAGTTGGCGCAACCCTAAAATAGCTTCAGATCCTCCCAACACAACCAATACCCAGGAAATCACAGAATCCAAACTTACAAAATTCCCTCGAAACTTAAAGATAAGCGCCGATAGAATACATCCAGCCAACAAGAAGGACGCCTTGTCGAACCAGACCCACTGCCCGACAGTTTCAGCAGGAAGTAACCCTGAAGAACCTACGCAGACCATTGACAATAAAGCCAGAACAGCCATCCAAAGCACAGTCCAAGTAACGACAGCCTTTATTTGCCTTATTCTATTTTCTTCCATACCCGTTCCCATTTTATACTTCCTGACATATCATCCTTCGATTTCCAAATGCGTAGAGCCCTGCCTACAATGAAAGGTTCAGGCAACAGTCCCCAATAGCGTGAGTCTTTCGAGTTCTCCATCCTGTCACCGGATACGAAATAATAATTCTCACGGAAACAGTATCTGCTTATAACACTGTCTCCCAATAATACAGTATCCCTCTTGAACGTCAGTTTCTCCTTCTGTTCCCATTCTATCAGATTTCTATAAAGCATTCGGTTCAGTGAATCCATCCCTACCACACTTCCTTTAGCCGGTATATACAATGGTCCAAATTCCGCAATGCTCCAGCCCAGTTCTTTATTAAAAGGATAACTTTCAACCACTATTCCCCTATTCACAAATTCCTCGGAGTCAAGTAATTTTTGCAATTTATCTTGCGCAGCAGTATTCCCCAAGCATCCGTTATATCCTTTCACCCTATAATGGCAGTCCTTGATTTCCAAAGTGTCTCCCGGAACTGCTATACAACGCTTTACATAATATGACATTACATCAAAGGCAATGCTGTCCCAACTTCCCGGATAAGGGAAATTAAATACAAGCACATCATTCCTTTTGAATTTCCTCCACCCGGGCATACGATGAATCTTGACTTCTTTCTTTTCCAATGCGGCAGACACATCGAACAGCCTCGCTCCTTTTGAACACTTGTCAACCAGAATATAGTCTCCTGCCAACAAGGAAGGCTCCATCGAGTCAGAAGGAATCTTAAAGGAAGTGAGTACAAATAGCTGCATCACCATCCCCACCACAACAATGATGCAAAAAGAACAAGTCAAATCAATAATTATATAGGAGACCTTCTTCATCAGGAACTACTTTTTTATATACTCTAAAATATCTGAAATAACACTGCGGCATATTCTCTATCAAAAAACGAGCTGCGGCAAGCTTTTGGCTGTCATTTTTGTAATAATCCAGTACCTTTTCCAACTCTCCTCGATTATTTCCAGCAAACTCCAAGGCATAATCCAAGCGCCTACTATCCGTACAAGCAAGCAAAGATAGGGTACTGCCAATTACCATCAAATGTACACAATAAACACCCAACAATCTATATATTCGTAAGTTTAACAACATCCACTATAATATTATCGTTTTTTGTTATCCTATTCAATCATCTTTTCAACAGCAAACGCTCACTCATTACGCCAATCTGTTACTCTGCATTCCCGCTAATTTTCAAAATTAACGGAGAAGTTTCCACATTGCAATACACCGTTATCGTTTTATTGAAGTGTTCTGGATGTTCCGCTTTATAAACCACTTCCAAGGGGATTTCTCCGCCCGGTAATACCGGCTCCTTCGAGTAGGCCACGGTGGTACAACCGCAAGATGTAGAAACATCTTGTATCACAAGAGGTTTATTACCCGTATTCTGCAAGGTGAAAACAGCCTTTTGCTCTTCCCGCCAAGAAAAATTTCCCAGTGCCACAGAAGTGCGGTCCATATCTATAATTGTTCTTACGCTCTTGTTCTCATCTGTACATTCCATCTTTTTTCCTTGAATGATTTTCAGATATAAATCTTTTATTTTCGGATTATGAACAGGATTACCAATAGCTACAATTCTATTATTTCTATCTAACAATAAAGTTTGAAATTCACTTTTCTGAAATAAAGAAATATTTCGTTCAAAACTATTGGCACTATCCACAAAACATAAATCTGGGGAATAATGATATGATTTGAACAAATAGCCTATTTCTTTTTTTACAAAAGGATGAACAATAAAAACGATGCGTACATTCGCCAAAGAATCCAATACATCCTCAAATTTCTTCCAATTATTCAACTGTAATTTGCAACTAATGCACCCCAATGAATCAATATAAGAAATAATTGTATGGCTATATTCTCTTTTCATTGTCAATGTATCACATACCGAACTCAACGTTATCTCCTTTCCCATCCAATCTTTGATAGACCTTTTTACCTCATCCGTTCTTGATAAATTACAGGAAAATAATGATAATAATATTAGTAGTATCCATAATATTTTTTTCATACACCTTCTATTTTGAAACGATAAAAAATGAAATGTATATTACCATTAGCATCTTCTTTCGGCAACAAACTAACACCATAAAAATAATCATCCCAAAAGCCAAGTAATTTAAATGAATTAGGCATATCAGCATCCAAAATCAAATCGTTATTCGAATAAGCTTGAATAACAACTTCACGATTCAATACTCTTTTTAATGTTGTCCGAAATAATAAATGTTTTTCCGGTACATATAATAAACCGGAATTAACTCCTACTATACGAATGTCACTTTTAAAGTTCGACATTTCCACATCATATCCTACAGTATAATTTCTATTTACATCAGAAGATTCATAGCCAACAGTGTATAATAAATTATTCGGATATTTATATACATAAATCAAAGAATCCGTAGCATGGTTTACATATAATGTATCTTTATTCATCGCATATTGAAAGAATTCAAAGAAAGGGGTCGGTCTCTGTTTATACACATTCGGGAAATCCCCCCAGACTTTCTTTACTTTCATATTTTTACTATTTAATTCAGCAAAAATATGTCCCTCTTCATAACGTTCCTCAGACACTTTATCTAAATATCTATTAATTAAATTTATCGGAAGCAAAATGGTCGAATCATTCAAGTAAGTAAGGTCTATACCAAAATCAGTCATCTCCATTAGATTATAAACAGAAGGAGAGGTATAATCATTCCTTGACAAATGCTCCCACCCAAAATCTATGCGGCCTTTATATTCCAAAGAAAAATCCCCTTCTCGGTAAGTGTACATTCCCAAAGAGTTATCCATTACAAAGCACTCCCTATTCCCATTTTTAAAAGGATAGGCATACATGAAAGATGGCAGTTCATTCGGTCCTTGTCCTCTGCCAAAATATTGACCAACACAGGAAGCAGAGACAAAATCATATTGAAAAATAGACATATAATAACTATCAGCAAAATAAATGGATGAATCCTGCATGAAAAAATTACCTCTACCAGAGGTATTACTCGCATCAACAATGACAGAATCCAACAACTCTATTTTTTTATTCGCTTTCCACTCTCCATAATGGACAATATCCACGCTCTCAGAACAGGAGATGCTTACTAAAAGCATCCCCATTCCTAATAAAAAATTATGTTTCCACATAATCAACGGCAGTTTCCATCATGATTACTACAAGGATCTCCACCACAATACGCTCCACTTGCATTAGCCGAACAAACATTGGGAGAAAATATATTAGTCTTGCAGTAGCATGAAACAACAGAACCGCCATCTTCTCCATTAGCCAGCGCTTCCACATTCGCCAGCATCAAGTCTGTCATTGTATCTACTTTCTGATTTGTGTAAACACCATATCCTGCAACTGCAGCAAATGTTGCAACAAAAGCTATTTT
>UMAZ01063018.1_pt1 | contig 11914 bp, 8 predicted proteins | sample 1963841 | NCBI WGS metagenome assembly UMAZ01 (sample SAMEA4835929, study PRJEB28245) | human gut metagenome | biome: gut microbiome; material: fecal sample | place: Denmark | collected 2008
GGCCATCGGGTCGAGCGTGCCGGCATGGCCGACGCGTTTCATGTGCAGGGCGCCACGCACCGCCGCGACCACATCGTGGCTGGTGACGCCCTGCGGCTTGTCGATGACCAGCAGACCGGAGTTGTCAGGCTTCGTCGTCATCGTCCCAATCCTCGACCTCGACATCGTCATCATCGTCGAAGTCGTCATCATCGGGCTCGTCGTGCTTGTACGGATCGGCGTCGCCGGCGTATTGCGCGTTGGCGCGGGACTTGGCGAGTTCTTCGTCGCGCTTGTGTGCGAGCGCGAGGATGTCCTCGATCTCATGGGCCTCGCCCGGCACTTCGTCGAAGATGAATTCCAGTTGCGGGGTGAGTCGCAGTCCGGCCTTGGTGCCTACCAGGGAACGCAGGCGTCCTTTGGCCTGGTTCAGGGCCTGCTGCGCGCGGCGGCGTTCGCCCTGCTCGTGTCCTTCATGGCCGAGCTGGGTCCAGTAGACTTTCGCGATCTGCAGATCGTTGGTGACGCGCACTTCGGTGATGGTCACGTTGGCCAGTCGCTTGTCGTGCAGCTGCGCCTCCATGGACGATGCGATCACACGCTGAATCAACGCCGCGATGCGCGCGGCGCGGGGATTGGTTCCTGCCATTGCTGTCCTTTTGGTGAAAAGTTCTTGTTGTATCACGGAACGCCCGCAGTCGTGAACCGGCTGTGGGCGTTCCTTACCTGGTTATCGATGCGAAGCTCGAAGCACTCGGCTACTTACGCTCGATTTCCTGCATTTCGAAGGTCTCGATGATATCGCCGATCTCGATGTCGTTGAAGGTGCCGAGGTTGATGCCAGCCTCGTAGCCTTCCTTGACGGAGTTGACGTCGTCCTTGAAACGACGCAGCGAGGAGATCTCGAGGTCGTTGACGGTGGCGATGCCGTTGCGCAGGATACGGCACTTCGTACCACGCTTGACTTCGCCGTCCTGAACCATGACGCCGGCGATGTTGCCGAACTTGGAGGAGCGGAAGATCTCGCGGATCTCGGAGTGGGAGGTGACGACCTCTTCGTATTCCGGCTTGAGCATGCCCTTGAGGGATGCTTCGATGTCCTCGATGGCCTTGTAGATGATCGAGTAGTACTTGATCTCCACACCTTCGCGTTCGGCCAGATCCGCCACCTGGCGGTTCGGACGGACGTTGAAGCCGATGATGACGGCCTTGTCGACGGTGGCCAGGTTGACGTCGTTCTGGGTGATGGCGCCGACGCCGCGGTGGATCACCTGGATGCCGACCTCGTCGGACACCTCGATCTTCATCAAGGAATCTTCCAGAGCCTCGACGGAACCGGAGGAATCGCCCTTGATGACGATGTTGAGCATATCCACCTCGGACTTGGCGAACTGCTCCTTGAGGCTTTCGAGGGAAACGACCTTGCGGCGCTTGGCCAGCTGGGCCGCACGCTCGGTGGCCTGACGCTTCTCGGCGATCTGACGTGCGGTACGGTCGTCGGAGGCCACCAGGAACAGGTCGCCTGCGGTCGGCACGGAGGTCAGACCCAGCACCTGCACCGGGGTGGACGGACCGGCTTCCTGCATGTGGTTGCCGTTCTCGTCGAGCATGGCGCGGACACGACCGTAGGAGGTGCCGGCAACGATGGCATCGCCGATGTGGAGGGTACCGGACTGCACCAGCACGGTAGCCACGGCGCCACGGCCCTTGTCAAGTCGGGCTTCGACGGTGGCGCCACGGGCGTCCATATCCGGGTTGGCGCGCAGGTCGAGCTCGGCGTCGGCGGTGAGCAGCACCGCTTCGAGCAGCTTGTCGACGTTGGTGCCCTGCTTCGCGGAGATGTCGACGAACATGGTGTTGCCGCCGTATTCTTCCGGAACCAGACCGTATTCGGTGAGCTGGCCGCGGACCTTGTCCGGGTTGGCGCCCGGCTTATCGATCTTGTTGACGGCCACCACGATCGGCACATGCGCGGCCTGGGCGTGGTTGATGGCTTCCACGGTCTGCGGCATGACGCCGTCGTCGGCGGCGACCACGAGGATCGCGACGTCGGTGAGTTCGGCGCCACGGGCACGCATTGCGGTGAAGGCTTCGTGGCCCGGGGTATCGAGGAACGTGATCTTGCGCGGCTCGCCCTCAAGGTTGACGGTCACCTGGTATGCGCCGATGCGCTGGGTGATGCCGCCGGCTTCGCCTTCGATGACGTTGGTGCGGCGGATGGTGTCGAGCAGTCGGGTCTTACCGTGGTCGACATGGCCCATGACGGTGACGACCGGCGGACGCGGCTTCAAATCCCCGTCCTCCTGCAGTTCCTCTTCGTCCAGGTTGATGTCGAACTGCTGCAGCAGCTCCTTGTCTTCCTCTTCGGCGGACACGATCTTGATGTTCCAGCCGATTTCCTCGCCGAGGATCTGGAACGTGGCCTCATCCAGGGACTGGGTGGCCGTGGCCATTTCACCAAGGTGGAACAGCACGGTGACCAGCGCCGCCGGATTGACGTTGATCTTCTCGGCCAGATCGGCGAGGGACGCGCCCTGACGCAGACGGACTTCCTGTCCGTTGCCGGTCGGAATGCGCACGCCGCCGATGACCGGAGCCTTCATCTCCTGGAATTCCTGACGCTTCGCCAGACGGTTCTTACGCGCCTTCGAGGACTTGCCTCCCTGACGTCCGAACGCGCCTGCAGCGCCGCCGCGGCCGCGGCCACCACGTGCCGGACCATTGCTCGGAGCGCTGTTGCTGCCCTGGAAACCGCCGCCATTGCCGCCGAAACGATTGCCGCCGCCGGCGGGACGCTGGCCACCGCCCTGACCCGGACGATGCTGGCCCCACTGGCCTGGCTTCGCGCCGCCCTGACCCGGACGACCACGGAAGCCGCCACGCTGGCCACCGCCCTGACCCGGACGGCCACCACGACGTCCTTCGCCATTGTTGACGCTCGGACGGTTCATCGGATGCGGACGCGGAATATCACCCGGAGTCGGGGTGTGCATGCCCTGCTTGCGGCTGAACGGATTGTTGCCCGGGCGCGGTCCCGGGGTGTGCGGCTTCGCGCCATTGGCGTTGTTGCCGCCCTGCGGAGCGTTGCCATGCTGGGGGCGAGCTCCCGGAACGGCCGTCGGGCGACCGGACTGGCGGCGGTCTCCACCCTGCGGACGCGGGGCGTTGCCGTTAGGACGATTGCCATGCTGGCGGGATTCGCCTGGACGCGGCGCGCGATGGCCCGGCTTCGGGGCATCGGACTTGGAAGCGGCATGATGCGGCTTCGGCGCTGCGGGGGCAGCCGGCTTCGGTGCTGACGGAGCGGCCGGCTTTGGCATGGAATGAGATGCCGGTTCGACAGGCTTCTTGGCCGTATGGCCCGGCTTCTTGGAATCAGATGCGTTGCCCTGTCCGCTGGACGCGAATGCGTTCCTCAGCTTGCGTGCAACGGGAGGTTCAACGGTAGACGATGCGGACTTCACGAATTCGCCCATCGCCTCAAGTTTGCTTAAAACGGTTTTGCTGTCAACGCCAAGTTCCTTGGCAAGTTCATATACGCGTGCTTTCGGCACTCAATTCTCCTATCTTGGGCCGCGCGCATACGGGCGCGACCGCTACTGATTCACGGCGAGCTTGTTCCTTCTCATCGTGCAACCATGTTCGTGATACCTCGTCTTTTCCCTGGGCATGACGGCATGGCCGTCACGCTTTGGATTGTCGAGTCCAGCATACTCAAGCCCGTGGATTGTACGTCCACGGGCTTGTTGTCTACCGGAAGTGTTGTTTATTCCTCGGTTTCCCCATCGGAATGGTCCGCCGATTCGGCCATCTTCTTGGCATGCGCCTCAGCGGATTCGATGCCGATCTTCCAGCCGGTCAGCTTGGCCGCAAGACGTGCGTTCTGGCCTTCCTTGCCGATGGCCAGGGACAGCTGGTCATCGTGGATGAAGGCGATGGCCGTCTTGTTCTTCTCGCTGATCACCTGCACACCGGTGGCGACGGCCGGAGACAGCGCCGCGGCGACGAATTTCGCCGGATCCGCGGACCAGTCGACGATATCGATTTTCTCAGGACCGAGGTTCTCCATGACGGCGCGCACTCGGGCTCCGCCGGGGCCGATCAGCGCGCCCTTCGGGTTGACGCCTTCGGTGTTGGCACGGACGGCGATCTTGGTGCGGGCGCCCGCCTCGCGGGCGATGGCCATAATCGACACGGCTCCCGAAACCAGTTCCGGAACCTCACGTTCGAACAGGCGGCGGACCAGCTCCGGATGGGAACGGGACACCACGATTTCCGGGCCCTTCAGACCACGGGCCACGTTCACCACGTACACGCGGATACGTTCGCCATGACGGTAGCGTTCGCCGGGCACCTGCTCGCGGCGCGGCAGCAGGGCTTCGACGTCGCCGACGGCCACGTGCACGTTGGATGTGTCCTTGACGTCCTGCTGCACGATGCCGGTGATGAGCTTGCCCTTCTGACCGGAGAACGCGCCGAACACCTTGTCATCCTCGGCCTTGCGGAACAGCTGGCTGATCACCTGACGAGCGGTCGCAGCGGCCAGTCGGCCGAAATCGTGCGGAGTGTCGTCGTATTCCTCGCCCAGAGTCGGCGCGGGGTGGGGATCGTCTTCAGTCGGCTCGCCAGGAATCTCGTCCTGGGCCCATACGGTGAAGCTTCCCGCACGCGGATCAAGCTCGACGCGAGCGTGCTTCGCAGCGTGAGGGGTTTTCAGATATGCCAGTCGCAATGCTTCCGAGAGTGCGGCATCCAGCGTCTCGGGATCAATTCCCTGCCCAGCGGCGAGCTGGTGCATTCCTGCCAGGTCCAGTTCCATATTTCCAAGACCTCCTATATGAAGTTATTCCGAGCGCATGGCCCAATGGTCACAGTCAGATATTAGTCTAATGATTCATGCAGACACGTACCCCTTCTTTCCGCTCGGTTTCTTTTATCGCGAAACGCGTCTGCGCATTGCTTTGCACCGCTATCCTCATGCCGGCGCTGACGGCATGCTCCATGCCCAGGATCGCAGGCAGGGCTGAAGCCGAACAACGGCAAAGCCCGTGCGAGAAGGCCTATTTCGATGCCACCGCCGATAACAAGATCGCACACGACCAGCATCAGCACATCATCCGCCGCTATTTCTCGGCGCAGCAGGCGGTCTCCGCATGGACGAACACCGCGGCGCAATGTCCGGCGCGTTTTGCCGAAGGCACGTTGCGCAGCGCGCAGGCACGTCATATGGCTCGCGCACTGGGCGATCAACTGTCGGTGGCCGTCGCGCCGATCACGCTGTCGCGTTTTGACGATGTCGAATCGCTTGACGTCGATTCCAAGTCCCTTGCCACCGCCGCGCAGGCCGAAGACCGTGCCGGATTCGCCATGGAAGTGCTGGCGGCCCGCAACAGCGGCCATGCGACGCTGGATATCAGCGATCGTCATAAGACCACATCGCAACGGTTCGCATCCTTCTCGGGCGCCATTGACGATCGTAGGAAAACGTACGAGGCCACCGCCTTGCTCGCCCACCCCGACACGATGCTCGATTCCGCCACCGGCCTTACGGCACCGACCGACGCCACCATCGAAATGAACTGCGCGCGAAGCGAGATAACGGCAATCGCCGGAAGCTCCAATGCCGCGAACGATCATTCCCAGTCACGCGTCACCAATGCAAAACAGTCGACGGATTCGCGAGCGCAATCCCTGGGCGTGCTTGCCGGTCTGATTGCGGACCGTGTCGAATTGGCGCTTGATTGGGGCTATCCTTCCTTCGACGAAGCGCTGTTCGCCTAAGGACGCACAGTCGGGCGCAAAGCAAGACACGCCGGAAATCACACCGTTGCAGCCAGTCCGATTTGACAATCGCCACCACTGTGGCACAATTATCAAGTTGCTTGTTTTCAGGTGACGAATGGATAAGTGTCCGAGCGGTCTAAGGAGCACGCCTCGAAAGCGTGTGAGGGCGAACCCCTCCGCGAGTTCGAATCTCGCCTTATCCGCATGTAATGAAGGTTGAAACAATGGCGTTTCGGCCTTTTTTGTTTATCTGCTTTGCATCTGCCGAAATACGGAATCCGGCATCGAGAAAACGTCGGGGAATCAGTATCCCTGCTCGTGCACGGAAGCGTTGACCCACTGGTCCTGCTTGACGTCGCAGCCGGAGAAGATGCCGATGTCGAGCATGCAGTCGCGGTAATCGCGGCCATGGGCGATGGTGATGTAGTTGTCGTCGACCATACGGTTGTGTGTGGGGTCCAAACCGACCCAACGTCCATCATGGTAGATTTCGACCCATGCGTGCGTGGCGCCCTCGCCGCCGAGCAATCCCGCGATGTATCGGGCAGTGAGTCCGACGTGCCGGCACACGGACAGCATGACGTGCGCGTAATCCTGGCATACGCCCTTGCGTTGAGCGAACGCTTCCTCGGCGGTGGTGCGGATGGTGGTGGAGGCCGGCGTGTAGACGAACGTTTTGAACACCTCGTCCATCACCTCACGGGCTTGGTCGATCGGCGTGCAGTCGGCAGGCAGGGACGCGATGCGTTCACGGCAGATGCCGATCAACGCTTCGATGGCCGGCCCCGGCACTGTCAACGCCGAATTGAAGCGGTACAGCGGCTTGTAGATTTCGGATTTGATATGCGCGTTGTCCACGAAGGCGATGCCGGTCACCGAGTAGTTGAACATGGTGTGCGGTTCGGGAATGAATCCGGTCATCACCACGGAATCGAAGGAATCGATGGTGGTTTCGAGTTCCACATCCGGTTCGATTTTGACTGCCACGTCGATCACCTGCTGGCGTGGGCCGGTGGCTGGAATGCAGCGCAGTTGGAAGCGATGGTCGGTCACGGGCGAGCTGAATGAGAGCTTCATCTCATAGTCAAACACCAGTTTCTTCACATCGTCTCCTCAGCGATTATTGTCGTTCCTTCGGCGTTTTCCACGCCGTGGGCCTTGTTCTAGCCGTTATACACGCACCGTGCGATGGCTGTGGCACGTATTCTTCACAGTCGCGCGGCGTCCATGTCCATCGTGTTGAGCATGCCCAGATCCTTCAGATCCTTCGTGGAGATGCGCCCATCGAAATCTTTCAGCAGCATCCCCAGTTTTTCCGCAAGCTCCGCATATCCCCGCTGCGGCAGCTGGCCGACCAGCCAGCGCAATCCTTCGGCGAAGCATTGCGGTACCGGCAGACCGTTCAACGGCAGGATGTAGCTGCCCAGTTTGGCGAGCGGCGCCTTGAGCTCTTCCACGGAATATCCGAATCGTGTGTACAGATCCAGACGTTCCAGATATTTGCCCACGAAAATGAACGATTTCAGAGTCGGTTCGACGGGGGAATTCTCCACACCTCCCCAGAAGGCGAGCATGTTGTCCGCGATGTCGCGGTGTTTGAAGATGTCCGCGTCCGTGCCGCCGTATTCGGATGCCTCCACTATGGAGCTCATGGCCAACTCCACCTGCTGCAACGAGCGAGAACCAAGTTCGGGGCGCAGAATCACCGCGTTGTTGAACGCGTAGACGATGGCGCTGCGTACGGAATCCGGATTCTTCTCGTCGTACAGGAAGCTGTGGATGAACGCGTCGAAATCCTCGAAATCCTCCGGCAGGTCGAGCGCGCGGGCGAACGGTCGGAACGCGTCCACATCCGTGTCCATCACACGGTCGTAGAAGGGGAAGAATTGGCTCAGCGTGGTGAATACGCGTTCCGTGTAGCGGCCGAGCCAGAACAGGTTGTCGGCCTTCGACGCGGTGACGAGTGCCAGCGAGTGCTTGCGGGACTGTTCCAGCACGCGCACGACCTCCGAGCCGGGTGCGTAATCATGCTCCACGCCGGTCTCTTTGGCCAGTACCCAGGTGTCCTTGAAACCGCCGCCCTGTGATGAGTTGACGATCATCTGGCCCGGTATGGACGAGTAGCGTGTCAGTCCCGAATACCATACGTGCGTGTTCTTGCCGGTCACCACGAAGGCGCGCAGGTCGCATTTACGTGGGCTCATCTGTCCGGTTTCGGGGTCCACCACGTCGATGTCCTTGAATTGGATGACCTCCTGCGCGATGAACCGGCGCGGTTCGGCCTTGATGCGTTCGGCCAGTTCCTCTCGCCGCGACCGGTCGAGCGACGAGCCGAACACGACGCCGTAGCCGCCCGCTTCCGCCACATCCTTGATGACCAGTTCGCCGAGCCGGTCGAGTACTTCCTTGCGGTCCTTGTCGAACATCGGCATGTAGGTCGGCGCATTGTGCAGAATCGGCTCTTCGCCGAGATAATAGCGGATCATGTTCGGCACGAAATAGTAGATGGCCTTGTCGTCGGCCGCGCCGTTGCCCGGAGCGTTGACGATCGCCACATTGCCCGACCTGTAGGCGGACAGGATTCCCGGCACGCCGATCACGGAATCCGGGTTGAATGCGAACGGGTCGAGATATTCGTCGGACAGACGGCGGTAGACCACGCCGACGCGGTGTTTCCTGCCGGCATAGTCGAGGAAGTACACTTTGTTGTCCACGACTTCGAGGTCTTCGGGGAACGCGAGCGCCGCGCCGGTTTTCTCGGCCAGGTATGCATGTTCGAAGAACGCGGAATTGTACCTGCCGGGGGTGAGCACCACTGCTATGCCGTCGGTGGAGACGAAATCCATGGATTGGCGCAGCAGTCGTGGATAATCGCGATTGTCGCGCACACGTACGTTGCGGAACAGGCTGGGCGTGATTCTGCGTTCGATATCGCGGGCGAACAGCGGATAGCTGGCACCGGATGGAATGCGCAGATTGTCTTCCAGCACCCACCATTGCCCGTCCTGCCCCTGCACCAGGTCCTCGCCGGCGATGTGCGCGAACACGCCGCCCGGAGGTGTCACGCCGTTGACTTGCGGAAAGTATCCCGCGGACGTGTACACGTATTCTTCCGGCACGATGCCGTCCTTGATGGCCTGCTTGTCGGAGTAGATGTCGCGCAGGTAGGCGTTCAACGCGTTGACGCGCTGTTTCAGTCCGGCTTCCATTCTGTCGAATTCGTCCGATTCGATGATGCGCGGAATCGGATCGTACGGAAACAGCCGGTCATGGTACTCGCCGTTCTTGTAGATGCCGAACCGTACGCCATTACGGCTCAGCTCCCGGTTGATCGACTCCCGACGATCGACCAGTTCCGAAGCCAACCTTCGTGCGGCGGATTCAATCATCGTTCCACGCTCCCTTCCACCCCATGCGAACGCATGCCAATCTGAGGCATCGTGCCTTGATGGAAGAAAAACCTAACGAACCAGCGTTTCCGGAAAACGAAACGGTCTGTTACGACAATGTCTCGGCAATGGACATGACAAGCGCCCGTAACCTGGCTGTGACAATCGCAATAAAGCTACAGTGTGCGCTTGGCGCGAATGGCTTCGGCGCGGACCGCCAGCTGGTCGTCGGCCGGATATTCGATATGCTCCAGCGTCAGTCCTTGCGGCGCGATCGGTCCTGTGGAGCCTTCGCGCAGCGGAGCCGCCATTTTTCCTGCAAACCAGTCGAGGGAACGTTTGCCGATACCGACCTGCACGCAGCCGTTGACGAGGGAGCGCACCATATTGCGTGCAAACGCGTCGGCGACGATCACGAAGCAGACGAGGCCCGATTCCACGGTCGGCGTACGGTACCGCTCCCCCATCGTCATGCCGTCGTCGATAAGCGTCCGCTGCGGCACGCGACGCCAATACGCGGTCTTCACCTCGCGTATGGTGGTGCCGCCCGGATTTGGGGTGGCGAACGAGCCGAAATCGTGCAGGCCGATCGTCATCGCAGCGGCTTCGTTCATGGATTTGAGGTCAAGTTCATCGTCGATATGCAATACGAAGTTTCTGGTACGGGGGTCCACCTCGCTTGACCTATCGGCGATTCGGTACACGTAGGTACGTTCCAACGCGGAGAAACGCGCGTCGAAACCGTCCGGAGCGGGTGCGATGCCGCGGATTGCGATATCGGCCGGCAGCATGCGCTGAAGTCTGCGGGTAAGCGCGATGACGGGCGGCACGTCCATGTGGCCGACGCAGCGTTTGAGCACGTCCTCGTTGACGTCCAGATGGCATACCTGATGCGAGGCGTGCACGCCGGTGTCGGTTCGTCCGGCCACGGTAAGGCGCAGCGGTTCGGTCGGGTCTCCTTCCGGTACGCGAAGAATGGTATGCAGCACGCGTTCGATTTCGCCCTGTACCGTACGTATTTCGGGCTGTTTCGCCCATCCGTAGAAGCCGGTACCGTCATATGCCAAATCGATGCGTAGTCTCACGGCATTGAGCATAGCAAATGGCTGGCATAGTGAGGCATGTGGCGCGACAGTCTTGGCAGCAGATATGACAAAGGCCGGGAACCTTGCGATTCCCGGCCTTCAATCAGCTAAGAGCGATTCACTCGGCGTTCTCAGCGGTAGCCTCTTCAGCGGCGGCTTCCGGAGCCTCGGCAGCGGCAACCTTGGTTGCGGCTTCGGCTTCCTTCACCACGGCCTGCTTCGGGCTCACCGGCTCGGTGACGAGCTCGATGATGGCTGCCGGAGCGGCATCGCCGCGACGCGGAGCGATCTTGACGATGCGGGTGTAGCCGCCTTCGCGCTGCTCCATCTGCTCGGCGATCTCGGTGAACAGCTTGTGCACGACGGACTTGTTGCGGATGACGCGCATCACGCGACGACGGTTGTGCAGATCACCACGCTTGGCGAGCGTGATCAGGCGCTCGGCCAGCGGACGAAGACGCTTGGCCTTCGGCAGGGTGGTGGTGATGCGGCCGTTCTGGAACAGGCTGGTGGCCATGTTCGCGAGCATAAGACGCTCATGAGCCGGGCTGGAGGCCAGACGCGGACCCTTCTTTGGTGTAGGCATTGTTTCTCCTTGAAAGCCCCGTTGGATTCAGGTGGGCAGTTGCCCGAACGTCCGAATCCAACGAAGCGGTTAGGTCAAAAGTGGCGGATCACTCGTCTTCCGGCGAGAAGAAGGTGCCACCTTCGAGATTATTGGTATCGAAGTTACCCAGCGGGGAAGCCTTGAGGGCGAGTCCCAGAGACTGGAGCTTCTCCTTGACTTCATCGATGGACTTCATACCGAAATTGCGGATATCGAGCAAATCCTGCTCGGTGTGGGCGACCAGCTCGCCGATCGTGTGGATGCCCTCGCGCTTCAGGCAGTTGTAGCTGCGCTGGGTGAGGTTCAGGTCCTCGATCGGGATGTTCATCTCCGGGTTGGTTTCCTCTGCCACAGGAGCAGGGCCAACCTCGACGCCCTCAGCCTGGGTGTTGAGCTCACGGCACAGACCGAAGAGTTCCACCAGGGTGGAGCCTGCGGATGCGACTGCATCGCGCGGGGAGATAGCCGGCTTGGTCTCCACGTCCAGGATGAGCTTGTCGAAGTCAGTGCGCTGTTCAACGCGGGTGGCTTCCACACGATAGCTCACCTTGAGCACCGGGGAGTAGATCGAGTCGACCGGAATGCGGCCGATCTCGGCGTTATCCTGCTTGTTCATCTGGGCGGGCACATAGCCGCGGCCACGCTCGACGGTGAACTCGATCTCGAGTTCGCCATCTTCGGCGAGGGTAGCGATATGCATGTCCGGGTTGGCGATGGTGACGCCGGCCGGCGGGGTGATGTCGCCCGCGGTGGCCTCGCCCTTGCCGCTCTTGCGCAGATACATGACAACCGGCTCATCGTATTCGCTGGTGAGCACGATGCCCTTGATGTTCAGCAGGATTTCGGTAACGTCCTCTTCAACACCCGGCAGAGTGGTGAACTCGTGCGGGACGCCGGAGATACGCACCGAAGTCACAGCCGCTCCCGGAATGGAGCTCAGGAGGGTACGGCGCAGCGAGTTGCCAAGCGTGTAGCCGAAACCAGGCTCAAGAGGCTCGATGGTGAAGCGGGAACGCTGAGGGTTGAGAGATTCCTCGGTAAGTGTCGGACGCTGTGCGATAAGCACTGTG
>UMAZ01057148.1_pt1 | contig 11571 bp, 10 predicted proteins | sample 1963841 | NCBI WGS metagenome assembly UMAZ01 (sample SAMEA4835929, study PRJEB28245) | human gut metagenome | biome: gut microbiome; material: fecal sample | place: Denmark | collected 2008
GAGTCGTTCGGCCCCTGCCCGCGTTGCGGCAAACCCGTGGTCAAGACCGGGAGCGTCTGGCAATGCTCGTCGAACAAGAGCATGAAGGATGACACCGGCGCCTGGAAGCTCGGCGAGGGATGCGGCTACAAGATCTTCTCTGAGAAGTTCGGCAAGAAGCTCACCGACAGCATGGTCCGCCGCACGTTGGAAGGCAAGCGTCCGAAAGTGTCCGGCTTGAAATCGAAGGCCGGCAAGACGTTCGACGCGCGCCTGGTGCCGGACAGGCAGTACGGCATCGGATTGTCGTTCGACGATCTGAACAGGAAAAGGAAGTAGATCACCGTATGCGCACTTCTTCACCACCTTCTCTTTCGATCACCTGCGTCGCGATGGACAACGTAGGGAGAATCCTGAAGGACAGGCACATCAGCGTAAACGGACTTCTGGCCTTGATCCACGACAGGCATCCCGATTGCGGCCTGCCATACAGCATTTTGCGCAGGCTTGTCTCCCATGAGCGAAAGATGAGCATCGATGAGGCGATCCTGATCTGCGACGCCCTCGACATTCCGTTCACGGCATTGTTCGACTTCGCGGGTGAAGTGCCTCACGGGCCGCTCAAGGGCATGACGTCCGCGGATATCTACCGGGCCTGCGACGCCGCCGGAACCTGGCATACGATTGGAAAACGTCCGGGATTGGGAAAACGTCCGGGAACGCGCCGAAGAAGGTCCAAGTGATCGCTTACGAGACCGGGGATATACTCGAATCGTTCGACATACGGTTTCGTCCGCCCGGTATGAAAGGACTCTGGTTTGCTGCCTGAAGACGCATATCATGCATCGACCGGTGAGGGAACCCCGGCGACTCGCTCCAACGCTTGGGACATTGGCTTTGGCCTGCAGGCCGCGGACGGGCTTACCCCGTCAGACTACGCGCTGGAACAGTCCAAGGAACAGATTTCGGGAAAAGTCTCCTACGCCGAAGTCGAGCATCGTTTGTGTGAATACCATTCCAGGAACAGTGGTGAGGTGGAGCATTTCGAGGCTGATATCGTATCCACCAGGATCGGTTCCATTCTCCAGGCCGGATCATTCGCATTCGTACCTTCGACGCTCATGCGGATCCATCGTCATCTTTTCGATGGAGTGTTCACGGATGATTGGGTTGGACGGTGGAGACGGGTCAATCTGATCAAAAAGGAGCCGGTCCTTCGAGGAGATTCAGTCCCCTACGCTCCTTTCCTCTTGATCGGAGAGATGCTGGATTACGAGTTCGACCAGGAGAAAAGGCGCCAGACCGGGCTTCCACGGACCGACAGACGTGGAATCGCGGTTTCGGCGTTCGATTTCATGTCCCGCTTGTGGCAGATTCATCCGTTCCGTGAGGGAAACACTCGAACGGTTGCCGTGTTCGTGATTCTATATCTCAGAAGGCTTGGATTCACTGTCGGCAGTGAGCCGTTCGCATCGCATGCCCGATATCTTCGTGATGCCCTTGTGTTGGATAACATTCTCAATCCCGCTTTCAAGGATCCGGCTCCTCTGCGTCGTTTCATGGAAAGGACGCTTTTCAATCCATCCATTGAATTGGAGAATCTGCTCAAATCCTCCAGTATGGATTCTCATAGGTTCGGGCAATCCGAAGGCTCAAGAGGAGATATACCGGTTTGATTGGTTTTTCGCAGATTAGGCTCCGCTACGTTCCAAGGTGGCGTCGCTCTACTTCGACGTTTAAACATCACTGATGTACCATCAACAACTTTATAGTGTTTTATATGGCTTTATAAGAGCCTATAATGCTTTATAGATGTTTAGATTGTTTATATTCTAAGGAGACCGGCCATGAACGACATGCCACCAATCCAAGCGCTCAATCCTTTCATGCCAGGCGCGGGGATGCGTCCGCCGGAACTCGTCGGAAGGGAGAAAGACCTCGAGACCATGGACCGTATGGTCGCACGCACCAAACTGCATATGCTCGACAGAGGGATCATCTTCAGCGGACTAAGAGGCGTCGGCAAGACCGTTCTCCTCATTGCATTGCAGGAACTGGCCTCCTCGAAGGACATGGCCACGGCGAGAATCGAAGCGGAAGGGAACACGGAAACCGACTATGACGCGCTCTTCCACGAGATAACACTCGCAGCCACGCGTCTCCCCTCATCATGGTTAAGGGAAAACCTCGCCAAGGCGATAGCAAACGTCAACTCGATATCACTCGACTTCTTCGGAGCAGGCGTGACCGTAAGCACCGACAAACCGGAACAGGCGCGGACGAATTCGTTCAAACTCGAGCTTCTCATCGAATCCGTCACGAAAGAACTGCGGAAAAACAACTCGGGCCTCTACCTGTTCATCGACGAATTGCAGGAAATGTCGGAAGAACCACTGGGAACGCTCATATCCATCCAGCACAGGATGGGACAGGAAGGGCTGCCTTTCTACATCATCGGGGCCGGTCTTCCGAATCTCCCAGGGACACTCAGCAAATCAAGATCATATGCGGAACGACTGTTCGAATACCGCCGCATAGGGCAATTGGACGATGCCGACACCGCCGAAGGATTCCAAAAGCCCGCCCAAAGCAACGGCAGGCCGTTCTCAGACGACGCGCTGAAAGAACTCGTCCGGGTCAGTCATGGATATCCGTATTTCATCCAGGCTTATGGAAAAGCCGCTTGGAATGCGTCGGACTCGAATCCGACGCCGCTGAGTGCGGTGGCGGAAAGCGAACCATACGCGAGGGCGGAACTGGATGAGGGACTGTATTCATCGAGATGGCAGAGGGCCTCGACCCCGGGAAGACGATATCTCACGGCCATGGCGGAAATCGGAGGCGATACGCCGAGTTCGACGTCGGAAATCGCAAGACGACTTGGAAAGACGCCGGGCGAAGTGTCCATGGCACGCGATTCCTTGATCAAACTCGGACTGATCTATTCCCCGGAGCATGGCAAGGTCGCTTTCACCGTCCCGGACATGGGCGAATTCATTCTGCGTGCCGCACCATCCGACGGGCAGGCATACGACGGACGTCGGTCCAATGTCGACTGACGAATGGCGGTGACTTTTCCCGACAATGCCCATCGCCTCCACGCACGCCCATCCCCTGCACTTATTCTGTGACGAGCAGCGGCTTGTGTTGGAGCATGTTCTGGATGAGCGTGCCCATGTCCGCGACCGGCAGATAACGGGCGATGATGGTCCAGATGACCGCCACTTCGATCAGGCCGAGAATGACGGTCACCGTGCCCCATACGAGTTGCATCCACAATCGTGGGCCGGTGGCCGCACGTCCGGTCACTCCGCCTATCACCGTGAGGATGATGAGCGCGGGGACCAGTAGTTTGATGTCCCAGCCGTCGAACCATTGGCTTACTGAGACAAGCCATTGCGCGAGGGCTTTGAGGGCGCCGGTGATGGTTGCCATATTGCCGTCCTTTCCTGTTGGATCGTTTGCACTGTTTGTTGTTCCACGTGCCGTTCCTCTTGTATCGGCTGATTTTGACGTGTCCTGACGGGACGGGTGGACGGTTTGACGGTGGTGGACGTGTGGTTGATACGCCCGTTGAGGTTGGCCCAATGCTGTTCCTGCCTGCCGCTTTCCGCAGGAGGCCTCTCCCCCAGTGGACTGTCCGGGTCGGCCACGCCCCACATGGCCCGGTACACGGCCACGTCCCTTAGCAGGTGTCCGTCGCCGTTCCACGAGTTGAGCACCCGTCTCACCCATGGCTGGTTGGACTGGCGTGCCTCCTGTTCGAGCATGCCGGCCTTCGTTTCGATGAGCCGTTCGTTCTGACGTACCATGTCGAGGGCCGCGTCATGTTTGCGGGAGCGGATGGGCGGCAGTATGCCTCCGACCCAATCGTCGTGGACGACGCCGTTGGTCCGGTCCAGGAGTCCCGCGTTCAACCTGCCGGCGATGGTCGCCGCCCAGTCGGGTTCCACCGGACGGTTCTTCCTTTTCAGGTCCGGATCGTTTTGGATGGTTTCGCGCGCAATCCTGCGTAGCGTCTCCCATTCGGGGAAATCCGACTGGTCGAGGTCGTCGCGTGTCTGCATGTACGCGTCGAGCATGGCTTTTAGGGCCGGCGTGCGCCGTTCGTCCACGGAGAACCTGCTGCGTGCGCCGTCCAATGATGGCGTCTCCTGGTATGGGATGTCGGTCTCTTCCATCATGCGGCGCAGGGTTTCGGTCACGCCGGGGTCTGCGTCCATGTCGAGCGTGAACGTTTTCCCCGACTCTGTGTCCGGGCCGGGCATCATGTCGCGTGCCGCGCGGATGGCGACCTGTTCCGCTTTCTCGGCCGTGAGTCTGCGTGGCTTCTTGTCAAGGCTTTGGCTGATGATCGCGGTCGCGCGTTTCGCATCGGTCATGTAGGCGCGGGACCATACGCCGCGTAGCCATTCGAAGCTTGGACTGCGTTTGATCTTGTCCACGGTTTTCGCGTCATGCGCTTTGCCGAGCATGGCGAGCAGGTGGGGGCCGGCGATGAGGCCGGCCGCGTAATCGTGTTCGCGGAGCAGCCGTTTCAGATCGTACCGGTCCTTGTATTCCTGTTCCGCGGTTTCGGTGGCCGTCAACGGTTCCGCATGGGTGAGCAGCGAATTGAGCATGCGTGTCATGGCGATCTGCTTCGGATCCTCTTCCGCGCCGGTGAGCATGTGGTCGGTGTGCCGTTCATCCTCCGGCTTGCATCCGAACAGGAAATGGTTTTCCTCCTTGCCTCGCGTGCCGGCCACGTACTGCAGATTGCACGCCGAGTTCGAGTCAGATGGAAACAGGGCGGCGCACCGGTCCACGGTCATGCCCTGGCTGCGGTGGATGGTGGTCGCGTAGCCCGCCTCGCAAGCCTTCCGCAGGACCTCCTTTGGAATGTTCCAGACGGTGTTATCGGAGAGGTTCACGCATCGTGCGCCGGACTTGCCGGTGGCGATGATCCTGAACGTCATGCCGTTTTCGAGCGATCGTCCGTTCTGGCCGTGTATGTCCTTCATGTTGTCTCGGCAGACGATCTGGTCTCCGGATCCCACGTCGAGCCCATCGCGCAGTTGGAACAGTTTGTCCGGGTCGCTTTCGCTTTTGCCTTGCGCGCGCCGTTCGAGGATGAACCGTTTGTTGATGTCGCGTACCTGCGCGTTCGTTCCGGCGATCAGCAATGTCGACTTGCCCATCGACTGCCATTTGATGCACATCTGGTACGCGTCTTCCTCCACGTCCGCGTCCTCGCCCCAGTGGATGCGGTCATGCGCCAGATATTCGTCCACGAGCTGCCGGCACTGGTTGACGCTCGCTTCGTCCAACCGGTCGCCGCCGTCGCGTAGCCGTAGGGTCGCTTCCGGTTCACCTTCCCACCTGCGGCGGGACGCGGCTCCTTCCGGATCGTTGGCCCATTTCTCCGCTTTGGCGGTGAAACGCCATATGCTTGACAGTCTCGCGCACTGGTCATGCCGGTCCGCGTAGCCGAGCATGCCGCCCGCGCCGGATACGGAGTCGAGCTGTTTCGGATCACCGGTGAGAAGGACCTTCGCGCCACGCATTTCTGCGAGCCTGGTTATCCATTGCAGGTTTCTGCTGTCGACCATGCCGGCCTCGTCCACGATGATCAGCTGGTTGGGTTTGATCGTGTTCGACGAATCCGTGACATGGTTGGCAGTGATGTTGATGCGGGCGAGCAGTCGTTCCAACGGGCTGGTGGCGTTCCTCAACCTTTGCTGGAGCATGCTTTCCTTCTGCACGGAGGCCATGATCTGGTCCGGATCGTTGAGGGCCATCAGCATGGCGATGGTCTTGCTGTCGCAGCCGATGCTGTTGCGTAGTTCTTCCACGGCCTTGTGGCTGGTAGCGAGGCCGAGGACGCTTCCCGCGCCGTACCGTGCCTGCCATGCCTCGGCCACGGCCTTCATGGTCGTGGTTTTTCCCGTGCCGGCCGGTCCGATGATGCTGCTGACCAGTCGTGGATTCTCCAACGCGTACGCGGCCGCTTTTTTCTGGTCCTCTGCCAGCGGATAGCCGCCTTGGGCTTGTTTCCTTTCGTTCCACCGGTCGAGCCATTTCTCGCCTTCGCCATGCGCGTAGCCGACATTGGCGGTCTTGTTGAATCCTTCGATCATGTACTGTTCGGCCTGAAGCACGTCCTTGGTCGTGTACTTGTCGAGGTCCGCGTCGTCGAACACGCTTCGGCCCTGGTGCGTGGCGAGGCTCAGATCATCCATCATGTCTTCCGGCAGCTTGTACCGGTCGGGTGTGAGTTTGACGCATTGGCTAAGGGCCTTGTCCGCGATTGCGTTCGCCACGATGATCCGCTGCTTGGGGTCTATGCGCACGCCTCGGAGCAGGCGTTGGGCTTCGGCCCTCACGTTGCTGCGGGTCCATGTGGTGTGCGCGTGGGTCGTGGCCTGGATTGTGGCCTGGGCCTGCCGGTCGAGGTATTCCTCGCCGCCTCCGGCGAGCCGGGTGAGGTCGGCGAGCTGGCCGAGCAGGAGTCTGGCCACGTCTTCCTCGCATTCGGCGTCCACATGCATGAGACTGCTTTTATGCGAGTTCACGTCCTTCATCATCTGGTCGAGTTGGATATCCGGTGCGACTTCGCCGAGCTTGTGGTACCAGTGGTCGCGTTTCGCTTTCAGGGATGGTTGGACTGCCGGTTTGGCTTTGCGCGTGTTCCTCCACACTTCGAGATCGATTTGCGCCTTGCGTTTCGGACCGACTTCCTTGCCTGTCTGCCGTTCCTCTTCTTTGATTTTCTCTTCGACCAGTTTGGCTATTTCCGCGTGACGTCCGCTGAAGGCGTCGATGAGTTCCTGCGGCACTCCCTCGACCTCGTTGACCACGGCTTTGGTGCCGGTGTCCTGTCTGAGGGTCCACGACCAACCGAACCGTTCTGTGAGCAGGTCCTGGAGCAGGTTCTCATGCACTTCGCTGATCTCGACCAGGCTCGCGTAGATCTTCCTCCCGTCCAACGCGGTCCAGACCTTGTCGGACGAACGGCGCACGCGGTTGCTGAGGACGACGTGCTCGTGTGGCTGCGGGTCGCCGTCGCGACTGTCGTAATGGTCGAACACGAAGCCGGCCACCCCGTCGGCCGATACGCTGGCGACGCCGCCCTGGCCCGCGCGCGTGGTCGCGTATTCCTTTTCGAAATATTCGATGGTCATTTCCGTGGCCCTGCGCATGCATTCGTCGATTCCGTCACGGGTCTCTTTATCGCCGAACGCCCAGAGGATGCTGATGCTTTTCGGCTGTCGTGTGGTCAGGTCGAATCCGGCGACCGGAGCTTCGCCGTTGTCTCCCTCGACCAGTTTCACGTCGCCGAGGTATTGGCCGTTGGACGGGTTGCGTCGTTCGTTGATGAGCTCGCGCACGGTTTTGCTGGAGGCCGTGGTGCCGACCTTGCCGCCGACGAGTTCCGCGCCCTTGCCGATCCAATAGCCTGGCGGGTTGCCTGTTGCCGTATAGTATGCCGTTGGGTCGGCAGGGTTCAACGCGTTGTCACCGTCGATCGCCTCCCGCGCGTCACGGAGCGGGTATTCGGCGTTGCTGAGTTTGGTGAGGTTCATTGCCATGGTTTGTTCACTTGTCTCCGGTGGGTATCGGCCCCGTGTATCCGAGATGCCTGAGCATGCGTTCCGCATCACCCTGCGTGCCGTGCTGGTCGATAGCGCGCATGAGGTTCGCGACGTATCCGTTCGCCGTCGCCTGTTCGATGAGTTCCGGCTTGCATTCCAGGATGGTTTTCAGTTGGAACATGCATGAGAACCGACTGGCTTTTCTGACGTTTTTGATTTCCTTGTGCGCGTTCAGAGTGGATTCTCGTTTCCCGTCGGCCCTTTTCCGATAGTCCCCGCCTTGCTTGGTCAACTGGTCCAAGGCCAGTTCCGCCGACTTGTTCTTTTTGAAATCGATCGCGTCCTGTTTCCGCTGGGCGTACGTCTGGCGGCACGACCTGCTGCAGAATCGTGCGGTCGGCCCTCGTTTGGGCTTGCGGATCAGTTTGCCGCAGATGGGGCATATTCCATCGATCCGTCCGTATCTCTCGTCCAGTTCGTGCCGTCTGCGTTTGATTTCTGAAGCCCGCATACGCAGTCCGATGAGCTGCCGGTCTTCCTTCTTTCCCATGATCGAACCTCACTTGTATGTCCACGGACCACGATCGTCGGCCCATCGGCCTCCCGCGATGTTGTCCTCGCGCCAGATATGCTTCAAGGCCGTCTGATAGGTAACCGTCGTCTCCTTGTGGTCCAGGTCGCCCGTGTATTCGTCCTCGAGTCGTTCGCCCGGTTCGTCAATGCGTCCCATGAACGTGCGTGGCGCCCTGCCTTCCGGACTCACGTCCGGATCGTCGTTCCACCGTCTCACGCCGTTCCAGTGGACGCTGTCGGCTATCAGATTCATCCCGTCCGAACCGATCTCAGCGGACAGCCAACGGAAATCGTCCCCGTAATCGATGGGGATCATCGGATTGATCTGGAACATTAATATCGACTGACGGGCAAGTTGATAGACCATTTCGACCACCGCCCTGTCATGCCCGGGAGCGATCTCGTTGTAGTCGGCGATCTCACGACTCAAAGATTCCAAGGCGTCCTGCCGGTCGAGCCACGCCTGCAGCAGACGATCATCCCGTTCCTTCTCGATACGCAAACATTCGTCAACCTCACCCAACCTTTTTTCCTTCATGCATTTACTCGCGGCACATTTCAAATGCCACTTCCGGTATTCACCCTTGACACCGGCCTTGCCCGTTTTTCTACAGATCTCCGTAACAGGCTTTCCGCAACGCAAGCAACACGGAATGGCGTTTTTCGATTGTTTTCCCATAGTCAAACCACATGGAGTGCGTCATTAGATTAACGATATCGGGTCAAAACCCTGACGTTAATCAAAATCACCCTTAAAAACGGCGGTATTCCGCCGTTTCCAGGCGTCAGCCGCGAAGCAGGGTGCAAGACGCGCGTGGTTTCTTTTTTATGCTTATAGTTTTTGTTTTGGGGTCTGTTTTGGTTTCTTCTGTCTTTTTGTCTTGGTTGTGGTTCTTTCTTCTTTTTTGTTGTTGTCTTTTTTCTTGTTTCTTCTTGTATGGTCTTTCTTCTATCTTTTTTCGTTTTGGTTTTTCTTTCTTGAATTCTTTCTTCTCTGTGTTCGTTTTCCCCTATCATTGTTTTCGTACGAAAAGTGCTTTTGCGCTCACGTGCAAACATGGCCGCGTCGATATCGGGACCATGCCGATCATGAGCCGGATGATCCTGGTCCGGGGTGGGAAGTCCGGAACGAGGATTCGATATCGGCTCGGCTCTCTCTTCGCGCAGTTTGGACCATACGGGTCAGGATGCGCCGGCTCAATTCTGGCCTATCGGTTTGGCGTGGGCTTGAGCCGATATCGAAGGTCATGCCCCGGCTCCGATATCGGCTGGTGGTTTGTCTTTCAAGCCTTATGGACACGGCCTGTGATCAATGGTCCATAAGGGACCATTTCGGTTCTGGACCGATATATCGGCACGTGATCCGCATGCCGATATCGGTTCGGCTCATTTGGGTCAATTGAGCCTTTGGCTTTATTCCAAGGGTTTGAGGTTATGGACCATATGGTCCATGGTCCGGATGGTCCTGGTCCTTTTCTTTTCCGGTCCGATATCGGGGACGATGCGTTGGCTCCGATATCGGTTGGTCGGGGTCCATCGATGGCGCTTCCTTGGGCCATTCCGATTCTGCTGCCGGCCGCTCGGCATGTGATTGGAGCAGTGGCCCGCATGCCGATACCGGATTCGTGGCCGGTGGTCCAATCATGTTTCTCTACATGCCCATCGATGACCGGACGTCATTGTCCGTGTCTTCCGTGATGGCAGTCGGATTCGGTATCGGGAGTCCGATGGAAGGTCGCCCCGACTTGATCCGTTCGGTTTCAAGTCTCCGCGACTCCGCGGAGGTGAGCCCTCCCGGCAGCCGGCCAATGGCATAATCTCTCAACCATGCGCATAACGGAGCGGGATCGTCCGATTCGTAATATCGAAGAAGCCTGTTAGTGAAATCACGCTTCAGAGACGGGCTTATGGCGAATACGCCAATGCCCGCGTTGATGAGCACATGGTTCGCTGCCATCAATGCGGTACGTTCATTGCCGTCGTTGAACCATTGTCCGCGTGTGATGGCGCAGAACATGAGCAGGGCTTGATCCCCTGCCGACCTTTCGGACTTCGATAATGACAAGATCACATCATGTTTGCTTCCCAAGAAAAAGAGAGCCCATGAGTTTTTCATGGGCTCGAATCTGCGGGATTTTCTAGAAGGCCGGCTCCTGTGGTTCGGCGAACTGGTCCTGTGTGGCAGTGGGCCATGGATCATTCGTTGGCTGGGCCGTCTGCTGTTGCGGTTGGACCAGCGGAGCGTGTTGCATGCCGGCGTTGGCGGTGGCCTTGGTGATCTGGACGGTGGCGTAACGGACGGAGGCGCCGAGATCGTCCACGTTGAGCTCGTAGCTGCTTCGCCTCTCCCCCGTCTCGGTCTGCCAGTCGCGTTGCACGTATCGTCCGCTGACTATGACCCTGGTGCCCTTGCGGATGCCGGAGGCGATCATATGGTCCGCCAGGATGCCGTAGGCTACGCAGCGGATGAACGTGGTCTCGCCGTCCTCCCATTTGCCGTTCTTCTCGGTGACGCTGGTTTGGGCTACGCGGAAGTTGACGACGGTCTTGCCGCCTGCCGTGCGCTTGGGTTCGAGATCGGAGACGAGATTGCCCATGAGGGTCATGGGAATCTGGTTGATTGTCGCCATGATTGGTCCTTTCTTTCGAATTGCGGCCCATGTGGTGGGCTTATCCTTCTCACTTCATCGTATGTCGATATTCCATGTGCCCACTCAGTCCCATGCTTGTTCTCTGAATTTGGCTTGTTGCTGGGCGGTTTATGGCTTTTCGCGCCGCGTCGAGCATTCCGCGCGCGAGGTCTTTCGCCCGGCCTGTGTCTATGAAGCTTGACGCCGATCCGAGCATGCTCAGATGAGAGGTGAAGAAATCGGCGGCTGCTTCGACTCCGGCGTCGGTGGAAGACGCGAGTCGTCCGGCGGCGTACGCTTCGATGATCGCGTCGCCGACGGTGAATGCTCCTTCGATGATCTGGCAGCAGTCGTAGTCCTGACTGTTTGCGTAATCCTCCGCCTCGTCTGTCACGATGCTCATTTCAACCCTCCTTCTTCCGCTGGATGCAACCATGTCAGTCTTCCCTTTCATTCCACTTCCCTCGCCTGGTGGCCTCAGCGCAAAGCGCTTGGTAGAGCATCTGCTCCTGGATCGCGTCGGACAGTGCGCGGTGTTCCTCGACGTCTCCGATGTGGTAGTCGACGATGAGGTCCGCGACGCGGTGATGACGCTTCTGCGGGTTGAGCTCCCAGCTCATCTCCTTCGTGCACGCCCACTTGCAGTCGAACACTGGCGAGGTCGGATCGTAGACGCGTTCGGCCACGTCAAGGAAACCGACATCGAATTGGGCGTTGTGCGCGATGATGGTCAACGGCTCCCCCGCCGGCCAGACATGGTCGATCCACTGGTGGAAGCGCATCATCGCCGCGCCGGCGGTCGGCATGCCCTGGAG
>UMAZ01064756.1_pt1 | contig 10831 bp, 5 predicted proteins | sample 1963841 | NCBI WGS metagenome assembly UMAZ01 (sample SAMEA4835929, study PRJEB28245) | human gut metagenome | biome: gut microbiome; material: fecal sample | place: Denmark | collected 2008
GAAACGTCTGTCCAGCATCAATTGTCACGCTCTTCTCCACACTGACAATCTCTCCTGAATCACCACCCCCTTCCCCAGGATTTTCTGGAGTATTATCACTACATGCAGCCAAAGCTAATAAGCCCAATATTATTGAATATCCTTTCATTATCTTGATTTTTAAATAAAAATGCCATTCAGAGGACATACACATTCCTCTGAATGGCATACATATAACCTAAATTACCGTTATATTTTAATTCCAGTTCGGATTCTGTTCGATAGAACCGTTAGACATAGTTACCTCATACAAAGGAATCGGGAAAAGAAGATCACGATCTTCGCGGAATGACTTACCCTTATCACTTGCTTCTCCTTGATTATCCCACTCCATTGCATCACGAGTAGCAGGATCTGTGTTCCATTTTACAAATGAACCGTTTTCACCCATCAGATTTGCAATCACCGGTTTACCATTATCGTCTTTCCAACGACGAATATCGTACAAACGATTCTGTTCGAAAGCCAATTCTAAACGACGTTCGTTACGAATAGCATGACGAAGTTCATTTCCAGTTACACTTACAGGACTCAGTCCAGCACGATTACGTACTCTATTTAATGCAGCCTGTGCATGAGTATCATCACTCAATTCGTTACAAGCCTCTGCATACATCAACAATACATCTGCATAACGCAAAATACGATGATTAAGCGGGCTCTTATCCGTATTATATACCTCAGGACGATCATTTAAAGGAAGGTAATATTTACGAATAATACGACCAGACTTATGACCTGACGGATCAATCACCAAACTGTTTGCAGGCAGATTATATTTCTCTACACAGTCATCATACACAGATATTTCCTTATTGTCATTCAGGATTTTAGTGAAATTTTCTTCAGTTTCACCTTTAATTTCTGTACAGCCAGTCTTAATGATTGTCCATTCACGACGTTCATCATCCTCACTATAAGCAGCTTCCAAATTGGCGGTAGGCTGACACCATGCCCATCCATCACCCAAAGCAGCACCACAGCTACGTGCACCTGTTACAGTAGAAAGCGAACCTCCTACAGCCAAAGTAGCATGATATTCATATTGTACCTCAAAAAGGCTTTCCACACTGTTGTCGAAATCTTTATCCCATACATCACCAAAGTTAGGAAGCAAATCATATTCTGTAGTCTGTGCGTCTTCACCGGTATAGCCAGATTCCGGAATCAACTTCTGTAATACATCACGAGCTTCTGTCCATTTTTCCTGATAGAGATAAACTTTACCCAACAAACCTAATGCAGCTCCACTGGTAGCTCGTCCCATATCAGCATCTGCATATTCACTACGCTTCGGCAATACCTCAGCAGCAGCAATCAAATCCTCCTCAATAAATTTATAAGTATTTTCCAATGACGCACGGGTTATACCCTGAATCTCTTCCGGCATCTTGAACTCTGTAATCAAAGGAACACCTCCAAAGTTTCTGGCCAGTTCAAAATAGAAATATCCACGCAAGAAACGAGCCTCTGCTACCAGACGTGCCTGTAGTTCCTTGTCTTCCAATTCAGCATTGCTAATACGATCAATAGCAACATTACAGCGCAAAATACCCTTATAACGATATTGCCAGAAATTGGAAATAGGACCATTACTTGCGCCATTACCTTGGTAATGTGCCAATGAAATATAATCACTCTGACTCTGTGTAGTATTTCCCATCCAAGCATCGTCACTACACATTTCCGACAAAAGCCAAACGGTATTAATGTTCCACCATCCGCCACAGGTAATATCCTGATAGCAGCCTGTTATATAAGCCTCGCACTCATCAGCCGTAGTAAAATAAGTATCAAGGTTTTGCTGGCCTCGTACTTCTTCTGTCAAGAAATCCTCACAAGAAGTAAAAGTCAGAGAGCCAAACAATGTCAATATTGCTAATAGCTGTTTCATAGTTATTCAGAATTAAAATTTAAAGTCTATACCAAACAAGAACGTACGTGGATTCGGATAAGCAATGTTGTCAATACCTGTTTCAATAACACTACCATTTGCATTTAACATAGGACGCTCCGGATCCATACCAGAATAACCGGTAATAGTAAACGGATTCTGTGCAGAGAATGAAATACGCAAGTTTGCTCCTCTAACCCACTGTTTAGGCAATGTATATCCAATCTGGAGCAACTTACAACGCAGATAAGAACCATCTTCTACATAGAAGCTAGACACACGCTGATAGTTCAGGTTTAAATCATTGTATGACAAGCGCGGAACATCATTGCTTGTACCTTCTCCATCCCACGCTGTATTTAGCGTACCAGCCCACACATTCTGTCCATTAGCACCAGAATAATATCCTTTTGTTGTATTAAATATATCATTACCTATTGTACCATAGAAGTTCGCTGCAAAATCAATATTCTTATAAGCAAATCCCAAGTTCAAACCCACCATCAAATCAGGATAAGGATTACCAATGTAAGTTTTATCATTTGCATCCAGATTACCATCATGGTTCAAATCTTTAAAACGAATATCTCCAGGCTGAGCATTAGGCTGAATCAGAGTTCCATGCTCATCAGTATGTGCATACACTTCCTCCCAATTCTGGAACAAACCATCTGCCACATATCCGTAGAAACGAGAAATCAAACCTCCATCTTCGTTACTAATAATCTGATCACTGTTAAATCCACCTGTATAAATCGGTCCATCACCAGAGAATTTAATGGCCTTATTACGTACAGAAGACAAGTTCAAACCGATATTGTAAGAGAAATCACCTTTCTGATCACGCCAATCCAGTCCAAGTTCCCATCCATACGCCTTCATGCTACCTACATTCATCCATACTGTACTATTCCAGTTCGGATAACCAATAGCAAAAATATTCTGTTTCTGATAAAGCATATCTTTTGATTTCTTCTGGAAATATTCAAAAGTGACACCTAAACGAGAGTCAAGGAATGACATATCCAATCCTACGTTCCAGTCTTCTACAGTTTCCCATTTCAGCTGATTGTTACCTACTGTAGAAATAAAGGAACCGTTTGCCAATGTAGGAGAAGTTCCAAAATAATACTGAGTCTGGTCCAACAAAGTCAAAGTAGCATTATTAGATATATTTTGATTACCTACGCGTCCCCAACCTCCGCGAACTTTCAAGTCGCTAAAAAGAGACTGGTCTTGCATAAACTCTTCACCAATAACACGCCAAGAAGCAGAAACAGAAGGGAACAAGGCATATTTATTTCCTGTTGGGAAACGAGATGAACCATCTGCACGTAATGAAGCTGAAATGTAATACCGGTTAGCATAATTGTACATTACACGCCCCAAGAAAGAAACCATTGAATTAAACGTCGTTTCACCATAAGCCTCTGCATTATCTGCATTACCTGCATTAACTTCCTGCATCTGATCCATATTGCTCGGTAAGTCACGACGCAGTGCTTTCGTATTATACCATGCATAACGTTCTGCAGTAAAACCTGCCATCACATTCAAGTTATGCTTCTCTGCAAAAGTATCTGCATAAGTAATTGTATTAGTCCAGTTCCAATCTAACCATTCCTGTGACTGACGAGAGATTTCGCTTAAATCCGTTTTTTCCAATGGATCCAAACTAAACTCCGGAGTAAAGCTATCAGAACGACGGAAATGCGCATTTGTTCCAAACTGCGTACGTAAAGTCAATTTTTGAATTGGATTTACCTGCAAATAAGCATTCAAAATAGCACCCATTTCGCGTGAGTTACTGTTTGAACGAGCGATTGAAGCCGCAGGGTTCCAAGTTTGGTTATTATAAGAACGCTGATAATTATTATATACATTATCTACCCATTCTGATTCAGGCTTGAACACTGGAGTCGTTGGATCCATCGACATAGCTGAAGAGAATTGGTCTGGAGTGTCCTCCCAAGACTCCATACGAGGAGCTATGTCCACACCCATCTTTACATATTTATTAAAAGTATATTCTGTATTCAAACGAATGTTTATCTTATCCCAATAACCTACATCAAACTGAGAATTGTTACGATAGTAACCTAAACTAAAGTTATACACTAATTTGTCTGTTCCACCTGCTACACTGAGCGCATAATTCTGAACCAAGGCAGTCTTGTTTACGACAGTATCCCACCAATCAGTTCCACCTGGATTAGTAGTAGCTCCTGTATCATTCCAGTTAGAAGTAGAACCATCATTCGTATAACGCTTATTGTACACTTCTTTATATTCACTGGCATTTGCCATCTTAGGTTTCGCAATAGTCTGGAAACCCACAGAAGTAGTGAAATTAATATTAGTTTTTCCTGCCTTACCTTTTTTTGTTGTAATCAAGATTACACCATTAGAAGCACGAGTACCATAAATAGCCGCTGCAGAAGCATCTTTCAATACTTCCATTGATTCAATATCATTACTATTCAAGAAGTTGATATTATCACCTACCGGCATACCATCCACTACATAAAGCGGATTGCTACCATTTACAGTAGTAACACCACGAATCAATACTTTAGGAGTAGTACCCGGACCACCACCGCTTGCTACTTGCACACCATTTACTTTACCCTGCAAAGCATCCATAGCATTACCCGTTACAGTCTGTGTAATCTCTTCTCCTTTTACAGTAGAAATAGAGCTTGTCAAATCACTCTTTTTTACTGTACCATAACCGATAACAACTACTTCTTCCAGCAATTCTGTAGCTTCTTTTAACTCTACATTAATGACAGTTTTTCCATTTACAGGAATTTCCTGTGTGTCAAATCCGATAGAAGAAAAGACAAGTACAGCATTTGAAGAAACATTTGTCAATATATAGTCACCATCCAGTCCGGTAATAGAACCGTTTCCTGTTCCTTTGATCTGCACTGTAGCACCGATCATAGGCTCTTTATCAGACGCTGAAGTTACCGTACCTTTTACGGTAAGGGTCTGTGCATAGCTACATAATGAAAGTAGCAATAGACACACAATTAAAAATTGTTTTTTCATGTTCTATGATTATTGGTTAATTAATTTGCAGGGACAATTTTACCTCTACCTAAATGAGCATCAAATTCAAATCGATAGTTTCCACCTTTTGTAATAGTTGGTTTCATCCAGTAGTCTTGTACGGAAGAACCGTCTGCCCATTTCCGATTTGTACCTTCCCAATTAGGATTAACATTATCCGCTTTACTAAAGTATCCGAACTTCTCTATATCTGTAGAATTATCACATCTCCATTCTACCTGATCCCACCAACCATTTGGATGATAATTAGAAATAATAAAGTTCATCTCTTCTCCGGATTCCAATGACCAAGTTTCACCTGCAGCTGGATAATAAAACAAATGCGGATTATTTGCGTCTTGCACAAAAAGATGCTCTCCCGCATTTTGTGGAGAATCACCCCATCCAATGTAGAAGTTAAATTGAGGTTCTCCTGCATTTCTCGGCATGTCACACAACTGCCCATATTCATAATTAATAGGATCGGTAGCCTCACTCACAGAATAAGTTTTTAAGCTGTAAGTTGCCTCTTTAATATTTATATCAATCTCATAATACACATTAGGAGTTTCCAAAACGATCGGATTCACTCCATCTTTTCCTGATGCATACGTCAGCTTATCTTTGTCCTCAAGATTAAGTCCAAAGCATACAGGTTCAAAAGATTCTTTTTGAGGTAAGAAATAAATTTGAGTACCCTCCTCCTTATTGTAATAACGGGCCTTATATTGAAATGAGCCTGTATGATTAATAACCATCGGTACACCAAACACATCATTTGTCAGATCATCAGTATCTGCCAAATACATTTTCTCAAAATCTTGCAATTCACTAACTGAAAGCACACTTTTTACCACAGTACTTTTATCCGTATTATCAACTGCTGTAAAAGTCATTTTATAGTCCTTAACTTCATTTGTAAGTTCTATTTTCTTACTAAAGTTTAATTCACCTTTACCATCTGCCATGACACGCAAAGGAGAATAATCTGGTAAACCTTCTATTAAAATCTCCAAATATTTCAATACTTGATCATCTGTAACACTCACATTTAAAGTATATGTAGGAGTTACTCCATCTGCCAGCAAAACAATAGCTTTTTCTCCTGGAGCTTTCACAAAGACAGGGTTTTCATAATCCCCATCCATTGTAACCAGTACATCTTGTGAGGTTTCCCTTCCACCAATATCAACAACCGTAACCTTTACCGTAAATTGTTCCCCAATTTCATTCTTTGAAATGTTAAACTTATAGCTCAAGTTATAAGAAGTTTTAGGCTCACCATAAATTTCAATTAAATCAATAGTTTTGTCCAAAAACAATTCTGCACATGTCAATCTAACAGCAGATATACCATCTGCATCCGTAAGTGTTCCTTCAATTGTGAAGTCATGTCCAGCCGCACTCTGAAGATGAGTGGTCTTCAACTCAGCAACAGGAGATTGTCCATCGACATCTGAATATCCATTGTCATCACTACATCCTGTTACAAAGACCCCTGCAGCAAAAAACGCGCAGAGTAAAGAAACCTTTAAGAATCTTGTCCTCATAATTATTAGTATTTATGATTAAACATTATATTTTTATAGAACAAAATTACAACTTATTTAAATTACAAATGCAGGTGCATCATTCAATGACCGACTACAAATCGCTCATTGAATGATTTACATATCTTTAATTCAACAAATATTACTATTTTTGAATCCACAAAAAAGAACAATATGAAATATCTTTTCACTCTTTTCCTTTGTATACAATTTTTCACTACTCAAGCCCAACAATACACCATCAAAAAATTAGGCTTAGAGAAGAAACTTTCTAATAACTATATCATCGATATTGCAGAAGATAAAAACGGGTATATCTGGTTTGCTACAGAAGATGGACTTAACAAATTAGAAGGAGGAGTATTCAGCCCTTTCTATAAAAAGGATAAAGGAAAATCACTCAACCTGACAGGGAACGAATTAAATTGCCTATTAGATGACCCTCAAAAACCAATACTATGGATTGGTACCCAACGTGCCGGATTAAATGCCTTCAACTATCAGACAAACGAGCAAATAATCTTCCAACATGACCCAAATGACCCACACAGTATTGCAACAAATGACGTAACAGATTTAGCAATTGCAGCTGATGGAAACTTATGGATTACAACTTACTGGAGAGGGATAGAGTATTTAAACAAGGAAACAAGAAAATTTACACACTACAATCAAGAAACAGTTCCAGACCTTCCAAGCAATACTATCTGGACTGTAATAGATGACCACAAAGGTAGCCTATATATTGGCCATGCCCAGCACGGGATGAGCATTCTGTCCATCAAGGACAAAAAAATCAAAAATTTCACTTATAATAAAAATGACAATAAATCACTCCCAAGCAATAACGTACAATGTATTTTTAAAGATAACACTGGAAATATTTGGGTAGGAACAGAAAAAGGACTAGTGCTTTATAAACCCGAAACAGAAACATTTATCAGATTGGGAGAAAAAGAACCTGCTCTTTCTCATCGTATTTACGATATCCAACAATTTAATGAGAATGAATTATGGATTGCCACTGAATTTGGAGGAATTGCTATTATAAATCTTTCTAAGAGCCTGTTTAATACAGCAGAAGAAATACAATTTATCCAAGCTGGAAATAATGAATATAACTTAAATAACTCAACGGTTCGTTGCCTATTTCAAGATTCACACCTAAATATTTGGGCCGGGACTTGGGGAGGATGTGTAAACTTTCTCAGTTCCAATACAACTCTGTTTAAGTCGTTCAGTTACTCACAAAATTCATCTGAAAGTAACCTAAATACTCATATTGCCAGCGCTGTATGCCTTGACAAACAGGATAATTTATGGGTTGGCACAGATGGAGGAGGTATTAATGTATTAAAAGCAGGAAAAAGAATAGCTACTTACACAAAAAATACAGGAAAGCTTAGTGGTAATTCCATACAAACAGCCCTATGCGACAAACAAGGTAATTTATGGTTTGGCATATTTTATGGAGGAATTATGTTTTATGATACGCATAAACAAATCTTCCAGCAGATTTTTCCGGAAGAATATGCTACCCAAGACGTCCGTTCACTTTATGAAGACAAAGAAGGCATTATCTGGGTCGGAACCAGTAATGGCGTTTTTCAAATAGAAAGAGACACAAAAAAAATTATCCAACATACACACGTCCCTGATAATCTGGTACGTAGTGTCATTAAAGATAAAAAAGGCCAAATATGGGTAGGAAGCTTTGGAGGTGGTGTGACCCTTTATTCCTCAAACTGGAAATTATTAAAAGAATTCAACACCTACCTGAACTTCCCCTCCAACACCATCAACCAGATTTTTGAAGACTCAAAGGGATGTATATGGGCTGCAACAGGAGAAGGTCTCGTACAATTTGAGAACAATTCACCCTGGAAATATAAGGTCTACCAGCGTAATGAAGGATTAGCCAATACTTTTATCTGGGCCATTGAGGAAGATGAAAACCAGAATATCTGGTTTAGTACCAACCAGGGAATTAGCTGTTTCGTGCGAAGTGAAGAAAGCGTCTATAATTACGACTTCAGAGACAATATCCCAATGGCAAGTTTCACCGGAAGAAGCGTATGCAAGGACAAAAATGGAGTTATGTATTTTGGCTCCACGAACGGGCTCTGCTACTTCACTCCCAGCTATATTTTGGAAAAGCGACAAGCTCCTAAAGCCATTATCGGGAAGATAACAGTTTTCGAACCTCTTGTTTCTGAAAACAGTAATGAAACCGAAATTTCTTTAATCAACAAAAAAAGTGTACAGTTAAAACATCTGCAAAACAACTTCAACATTTCATTCAGCATACAAGACTACTCACTGAATGAAAGAGTAGAATATGCCTATATGCTAAAAGGGCTGGAGAACGCATGGTATACCGTAAAGGATCCCAACAACGTTACTTTCCGCAACCTGCCACCCGGGAAATACGAATTCATGATCAAAACTCGAATCCGAAACCAAGAATGGTCAAACGAGATTTCATCCATAGAAATTATCATTGCTCCCCCACTCTGGCTTTCCTGGTGGGCTAAATTACTCTACGTAATTAGCGGCATAGGCATCCTTTTCATCGGACTATGGGCCTATAAACGCAAATTGAATTTAGAGTATCTATATGAATCCGAAAAGAAAAGTCATGAGCAGGAACAAGAACTGAATGACGAACGTCTGCGCTTCTATACGAATATCACCCATGAACTACGCACTCCATTGACATTGATTTTGGGACCACTGGAAGATCTGGTAAAAAGTAATACACTTTCCAATAAAGACCACCATCGGATTTCTGTCATTCACCAAAGTGCCGTGCGATTACTGAATCTGATAAATCAAATACTGGATTTCCGAAAAACAGAGACCCAAAATAAAAAACTTTGTGTCACAAAAGGAAACCTAACGAGCACAGTATATGAAGTAGGACTGAAATACAAGGAATTAAACAGTAAACCAGGCGTTCAAGTTCTGATAGAGGCAGAAGAAGAAAACATGTTCTTGTTCTTTGACAAGGAGATTATCACCATAATTCTCGACAACCTGATTTCCAATTCATTGAAGTACACTGACAAAGGATACATCCGCATTCGTGCTGAATGGGTTACAGAAAATGGCATACGATATGCACAGCTTTCCGTAGAAGACACAGGCTATGGAATCGGACAAGAAGCACTGGCGCATATTTTTGAACGCTATTATCAGGAAAGCGGAGAACACCAGGCTTCTGGAACAGGCATCGGTCTGGCCCTGGTAAAAAACCTGATAAAATTACACGAAGGAGATATTCAAGTAAAGAGTCTGCCCGATATCGGTACGACATTCTACCTACGGCTGCTGGCAGAGAATACATATCCTCAGGCATTGCATGGAGAAGATATACACACTGAAAAGCAAGATGCCAAAGCAGAGGATTCCACTATGAAACTGGAAGCTATAGAGCCGGATAAAAATGCGCGTCCTATTATTTTAGTAGTAGAAGACAATGCCGATATACGCGATTACATTGCTGACTCATTTACGGATTTATATGAGGTAAAGACAGCAGCTAACGGGAAAGAAGGATTACAAATAGCCACAGATTGTATTCCGGATATTATCGCCAGTGACATTATGATGCCGGTAATGAATGGGGTTGTCATGTGTCAAAAGCTGAAAGCAGACATTCGTACCAGTCACATTCCGGTTATCCTATTAACGGCAAAAGACAGTATTACCGACAAGGAGGAAGGCTACCAGGCAGGAGCTGATTCTTATCTGACGAAGCCTTTCAGTGCCAGTCTGCTGCAAAGCCGCATCAGCAATTTGCTGACCCAGCGGCGACTTTTATCAGAGCGCTTTGCCATCCGTCCAGACAAACCGAAAAAACAAAGCATGGAGGAAAAGAGAGCCATTATCACGGAATCTATGAACAAGTTGGACAAGGAATTCCTAGATAAAATCACCAATACGATTACCGAAGGATTAGCTGCTGCAGAAAATATAGATATTACCGTACTTTCCAATGTGATGTGCATGAGCAGTTCCACACTCTATCGCAAGGTAAAGGCACTTACGGGTATGTCAACTAACGAGTATATCCGGAAAATCAAAATGCAGCTGGCTGAAAAGTATCTGTTGGAAGGAAAATATTCTATCTCTGAAATCGCATTCAAGGTAGGAATCAACAGTAACGTATACTTCCGTTAGTGCTTTAAAGAAGAGTTCGGCATGTCTGCTTCCGATTACTTGAAGCAACTGACAGGTAAATCCATTGATGAGAAAGTCGATGAATAATCAGCTATAAAAAAACGTCCTTACG
>UMAZ01030294.1_pt1 | contig 10589 bp, 10 predicted proteins | sample 1963841 | NCBI WGS metagenome assembly UMAZ01 (sample SAMEA4835929, study PRJEB28245) | human gut metagenome | biome: gut microbiome; material: fecal sample | place: Denmark | collected 2008
AGTAATTTGTATTTATAAAAAGGGGTACAAAAATACATATAAATCCGGAACATCCTGCCTTTTCGAGTGAAAAACACACGTTTACAAGGAATTAAACATTCAATAGAGCACGCAACTCCTGCACAGACCCGGCTATCTGGCGCCTGCTTTCCAGCCTTCCGGCATCAAAACGGTAACGGGCCTGCGAATAAAAAGGAGCCCGTTTGTCCAGCGCCTCCACAATGAAGGAACGCAATTCCTCATCGGTCTTTCCTTGCAGGATAGGGCGTTGCCGGGTTGCCACCCGCAGGCGGTTGAACAATATATCAGGGTGCACGTCAAGGAAAACGGTTTGCCCATGCCGGTTCATGTAATCCATATTGTCAAAAAAACAAGGAGTGCCGCCGCCTGTGGAAACAATGACATCCTCAAACTCGGACACCTCGTGCAGCATACTCCGTTCCAGTTCACGAAAAGAGGCCTCTCCCCGCTCTGCGAACAATTCACGAATAGATTTGTGAAAACGTTCTTCTATGTACCAGTCCAAATCGATAAAAGGTACATTCAGTTCGCGGGCAAAAGCCTTTCCCAAAGTAGTTTTACCGGCTCCCATGTAGCCGGTCAAAAAGATACGTATCATAATTGCTTACCGTTTGCAGGCAAAGATAAGCAAACTGAGAGCAGAATAAAATGAACTTGTTCATTTTTTATGCCAAAGTGCAGCTTATCTTCGCTTTTCAAGCAAAGATAAGCAATTCCATAGTGAGACTACCCCACTATCAGCGGAAAATTTTAATCCGTTCGCTCAATTCCCCGAATTCCTTTTCTCCGGGTTCGGCAGTCGGTGTGCCAAAAGGCATTTCGGCTATCAGCATCCAGCTTCCGGGCAAATTCCAAGTGCGGCGCACCTCCTCATCAATCAGTGGGTTATAGTGCTGCAACGAAGCTCCCAGACCGGCATCTTCGAGCATCGTCCAAATGGCAAACTGATGCATGGCCGATGTGTGCTGCGACCAGGTTGGGAAGTTCTCGGCGTAAGAGGGAAAAGCCTCTTGCAAATTCTTTACAACCGCAGTGTCTTCAAAATAGAGCACAGTGCCATGCCCGGCGGCAAAGCATCCGTCAATTTTGGCTTCCGTCTTTGCAAAAGCATCGGACGGGATGCGCTGTTTCAGGGTACTTTTCACAATATCCCACAATTTCTTATGCTCATCGCCCAGCAACAACACAATTCTGGTTGACTGCGAATTAAAAGCCGACGGCACGTTCTTCACTGCCGTACGGACAATATGCACCACCTCCTCGTCCAAAACGGGAGAGTCACTGCCGATGGAGTAATAACTACGCCGGTGTTCCAGCGCTTCTGCAAAGGTTCTTTTCATATATTTCTCTTTCATTATTGTTTTTATCCTATTATAGAAATAACAAGTGAAAGAAACAAGTTGTTCGATTTTGCGGAATATATTTGTACCTTTGCCGCAAGTTATGAAAAAAGAGAAATTCTACGTTGTATGGGCCGGCGGCACTCCGGGCATTTATACCTCCTGGACCGACTGCCAGCTGCAGACCAAAGGCTACGAAGGAGCGAAATACAAATCGTTCGACACCCGCGAAGAAGCGGAAAAAGCCTTTGCCTCATCACCGTACGACTACATCAAGCGTAACGCATCCACCGGCAGCAGAAAATCCGGACAGTCCCACGACACAGATGCTCCCTACCCGACCGCAGTCCTCGAAAACAGTCTTGCCGTAGATGCCGCATGCAGCGGAAATCCCGGTGCAATGGAATACCGGGGGGTGCACGTCGCCAGCCGCCAGCAGGTCTTCCACTTCGGCCCCATATACGGCACCAATAACATCGGAGAGTTTCTTGCCATTGTCCATGGCCTTGCCCTGCTGAAGCAGAGAGGCCTTGATATGCCCATTTACAGCGACAGTGCCAATGCCATCAACTGGGTGAAACAGAAGAAATGTAAGACCAAACTGCCCCGCGACCCCAAGACCGAAGAACTTTTCCAACTGATAGAACGTGCCGAGAAATGGCTGCGCGAAAACGCCTATTCCACCCCCATACTCAAATGGGAAACCCGGCAATGGGGAGAGATCCCCGCAGACTTCGGAAGAAAATAACATAGAAAGACTCTTCCCTCCCCCCTTCTTCTTACCCGATATTAATGTGCATGCGCAGGCAGGTTTCAGCACACTGATAATCAATGCGTTTGAAGTTTATTATTGTTTACTTGGAATAAACTTCCGGTTTAATACCAATAAACTGTCAATTTAATACTAATAAACTGCCGGTTTAATCCTAATAAATCGGAAGTTTATTCCAAGTAAACCAACGGTGAACTACATGGTACCGGACACTGTCGTCACTGTTGTCAGCACACCCTCTATCCCTTTCCGGCAAAGAGATAGAGCATCATCGGTGACGAGTGACGAGAAAAACATAAAAAAACCGACAAGCGGCAGCCTTATCCCAAAGACTGCATGTCGTTCAGCTTCTTGTAGTAGCCATTCTTGGCGAGAAGTTCCTCGTGCTTGCCGCGTTCCACAATTTCTCCCTCATAGAGCACGCAGATCTCATCCGCATTCTTAATCGTGGAAAGACGGTGCGCAATAGCAATAGTAGTGCGGGTTTTCATCAAGCGCTCCAAAGCCTCTTGCACCAAGCGCTCCGACTCCGTATCCAGCGCAGAAGTGGCCTCATCCAGAATCAGTATAGGCGGGTTTTTGAGAATGGCGCGTGCAATGCTGATGCGTTGGCGCTGTCCGCCGGAGAGCTTACCGCCGCGATCGCCGATGTTGGTGTCGTACCCTTTCTCAGTGTCCATGATGAAATCGTGCGCATTGGCTATTTTGGCAGCTTCGACAACCTGCTCCATGGTGGCATTCTCCACACCGAAAGCGATGTTGTTGAAGAACGTATCATTGAAGAGAATAGCCTCCTGATTGACGTTTCCAATCAGCCCGCGCAAATCAGAGATACGCATTTCCTTGATGTTCAGCCCGTCTATCCTTATTTCGCCCGACTGCACATCATGGTAACGGGGCAGCAAATCGACCAACGTCGATTTTCCGGAACCGGATTGCCCCACCAGCGCAATGGTCTTGCCCTTGGGCACAGTCAGATCGATGTGCTTCAACACCTGGCGCGAACCGTCGTAGCTAAAACTGATGTCCTTGAATTCCACTTTGTCTTTCAGTGAAGAAAGCGGCTTCGGCCGGGCAGGCTCCTTAATGGGATTCTCCGCGAAAAGTATCTTGTCGATGCGTTCCATAGACGCAAGCCCTTTGGGTATGTTGTATCCGGCTTTGGAGAATTCCTTCAACGGGTTGATAACGCTGTACAGTATCACCAAATAATAGATGAACGAAGGAGCGTCAATCGTCGAACTGTTGCTGAGGATCAGCGTACCGCCGAACCACAGCACGATAACGATGACACATGTACCCAGAAATTCGCTCATGGGATGCGCCAATGCCTGACGGGTAGCCACCCGATTGATGGCGTCGCGGTACTCGTTGCTGCACTTATTGAAACGCTCCATCATTTTGTTTTCGGCAATAAAGGCTTTGATGATGCGCAGCCCGCCCAACGTCTCTTCCAGTTGCGACATGGTGTCACTCCACTTTGCCTGCGCATCCAGCGACTGCCGTTTCAGTTTCTTGCCCACCGTCCCCATTATCCAGCCCATGCCCGGAAGCACCAGCAATGTGAACAATGTCAACTGCCAACTGATGGTTATCAACGTTCCAAAATAAGCTATAATCAGTATCGGGTTCTTTATCAGCATGTCCAGCGAACTGGTTACGGACGTTTCCACCTCGGTCACATCACCGCTCATGCGGGCAATGATGTCGCCCTTCCGCTCTTCGGAGAAGAAACTCAAAGGAAGATGCAACACCTTGTTATATACCTGCGCGCGGATATCACGAACCACCCCCGTACGAAGGGGAATCATCACCGCCGAAGAAGCAAAATAGGAAAAGGCTTTCAGCAGAGTCATCACCGCCAGAAAGACACCCAGAATCAGCAACGTCAGCGAACCGCCCTGCGAGGCTATCAGCTCGGTGACGTAGTAGTAGAAGTTATTGACCGCTATATCTTTCAGGTTAACGCCTACCGCATCCCAAGGAATGAACTCGTAGGTCTTGGTATCCATCTTGAAAAGTATCTGGAGAATAGGAATAATCAACGCAAAAGAAAATATATTCAGAATTGCCGATAACAGGTTCAGGAACAGTGCTCCTATCAGATATTTCTTATAAGGCGGAACAAAACGCCGCAAAAGTCGGAGGAATTCTTTCATTCGGTCAAGCAGTTAATTCATTACGTTTGTACTGGGGGCAAAGATAGGGATAAAAAATTATCTATAAACGTGTTTTAACCAATATTCAAGAACATATAGCCATAACAGCTTCAGAATCGCGAAAACATGTGATTTACTATAGGAAAGCAAACAATCATGGTTTGACCGAATAAATACTAAGCTAAGAAGCAATACAATTTTCTGATTATCGGCAACTGTTTATTCGGAATATTATCTATATTTGCCCTCCAAAGCCATTTGAATACTGAATTCTATATTTATCTACATAAAGGATGAAACATGCTTATCTAATTATTGCACACAGTGAGTACCCTATATTGCAAATCCTCTTATCCATGTTGGACGAATACGGGAATGATGTGTATCTTCATATAGATAAGCGCGCCAAAGTTCTTCATCGGGAATTAAAATCATTCAAAATGGACAAAGCGGGATTCTTTATACTCGAAAATCCCATTAAAGTATATTGGGGAAATATCAGCCAGATCAAAGCGGAATATTTACTATTTGAAACAGCTTTAGCAAATGGTCCTTATGCCTACTACCATTTATTATCCGGAACAGATCTACCCATACAGAAACAAGAGTATATCCATAATTTTTGCGCCCGGCATACAGGCAAAGAGTTTGTAGGATTTTGGTTGGATGCAGACCATCAACGAGATCTGGAACGTAAAGCTCATCGATATTATCTCTTTACCCAGCACCTTAAAGACCGGCACACGAATCCATTTATCCACAGCCTAACTTCATTTTGTAGAAATACCACGTTGATTTTGCAAAAAATCATCCACTACCGTAAAGCTGCTAAGTTTGTATTAAAGAAAGGGCCAAATTGGGTTAGCATTACTAATGAATTCTGCATCTATCTGGTACAGAAGAAAAAGATTGTTCTGCAACATTTCAGGTATGCCCTCTGCCCTGACGAGATATTTGTACAAAGTATATTATGGAACTCTCCTTTTCGTGAGAATATTTATTGTATTGAAGATGTAAATAAAAGCGCTATGCGAAAAATTGATTGGGAAAGAGGAAAGCCCTATACATGGAGAAACAAAGATTATGACGAGCTTGTACAGTCTGATATGCTATTTGCCAGAAAATTCAGTTCGGAACAAATAGAACTTGCTCACAAAATAATGGAAACTTATAAACAGTAAACCGGTAACAACGTATGGACAAAAAACCGTTAATCAGTATCATTACCATTTCATATAATTCGTGCCTCACTATAGAAGATACCATATTAAGCGTCATCAATCAAACTTATCCCCACATAGAATACATAGTACAGTAGATATCATCAAACGCTATGAAAACAAGATAAGCTATTGGATCAGTGAACCTGACAAGGGGATATATTATGCCATGAACAAAGGCATAGCCGCCACTACAGGAGAATGGATTAATTTCATCAATTGTGGCGATTCTTTCTATGATAAGAATGTAATAGCCCGTCTGTTTAAAGACAGTATTGGCGAAAACTATTCTGTGGTTTATGGAAATACGGTTTTTCAATATTCTGACCACACAGAGATTGAAGCAAACAGGCAATATGGAAACTATAAATTTATGCCTGCATGTCATCAATCCATTTTCTGCCGTACACATTATATGAAGCAATTCATGTTTGATACAAGATATAAAATATCAGCGGACTTTGATTTCTTCTACAAACTCTATTTCACCAATAACCAGTATCTGTATAAAGATATCACTGTTGCCGTATTCGACGCTATGGGAGGTATATCGTCTACTAATAAGTACCTGCGTAACAAAGAATTTATTTGTATTAAAGAGAAAAAACTTCTCAAACGCAATCTTCTAATCTTCAAACTAAAACTGAAATATTCAATGAGAAATTTCCTTCGTTTCTTCAAAGGTTTATTCTGATAAATCGGATATGCATCTTTTTAATGTCTCTACATGTTGCCTGGCAATGGCATTGTAAGATATATTCTGCCGTACGAACTCTTGCAAATTGTTCTTCAAATCGGCATCGTTGCCATGGACCAAAGCCCATTCTATTCCAGACGACAAGCTGGCACTGTCTTTATAATCGGCCAAATAACCTGTTTGCAAGTGCTTTATGAGATCTGGTATCCCTCCGACATTGAAGCCCACAGCCAAAGTACCGCAAGCAAAGGCTTCTACAATTACCTGCCCGAATGACTCGGCCAAAGAAGGCACCACTAACACATCGGCCGCGCTGTACAGTAAAGCAAGAGAATGTTCATCTCTGAAATACCCCATTGACCGGATAGGTAATCCCGCTTTATCTTCTTCCTTTACTGTACTTCCCAGTACCAATGCCTCCACGCCATGTTTATTCAATAAAGACAGTGCTTTCTTAAAGTAAGACCAACCTTTATGAGGATTAGCATCTCCTCCATTCGCCGCAAAAAGAATATATCGTTTGGCAGGAGAAAGCTCCAATATCTTACAAGCCTCAGTTTTGTCATAGGGCTTAAAAACATCCAAGTCTATCGTTAGCGGTATGGTTTTCAGAAAATGTGTACCAAACAATGCACTACGCTTTACGCAATCGGACATCCACTGGCTTGAAGCTATCACATACAGGTTTTTATATGGAGACAATAAACGCTTTTTCTTCTTAAAAGTGGAAGATACTATATTCCTGAACAAGTCTCTATGAATATCAGGACATTTTTTACACTCTGATTCGTACTTCTTGCAGTCAAAGCTATGATGACACCCTCCTGTTATTGCCCACATGTCGTGCATGAATATGACCACAGGTTTACCTAAACGTAGAAGGCGATGTATCTCTTTAATGCTAAGAAAATTATGATTAATCCAATGTATATAGATAACATCTGCATCCACCACTTCCGGCAATTTAGAAATATGAATTCCAAAATGTCCTAATGAAAACACAAACTCACTCTTCAGGCAATACTTTTGAAATAGCTGAGAACAATGTGACAAAAATGACTGCTTGATCTTAATCCAACGGGCATTACGCAAATATGGGTTTTCGGAAGAATGGGCAGATACTCTGCATACCAACATTTTTGAGTCAATACCATAGCGGTTCATTGCTTCATTCAAACGAAAAGCCGCAATAGCTGCTCCTCCTTTTTTTTCGTAGGTCGATATATGTAGTACTTTCATTGTTATAATTCACAAAGCATGACACGAGACAACCGTTGCGGAGCAGATTCCTGAGTAATCATAACCCGTCTCGTCGTGGTCATTGTTTTAAAATCAAACTGTTTCATTATATCAAACTCGCGCGCTCCCACCTCGTTTAGTGTACCATACGTAAAAGCAAAAGGCACATCATACTTCTTGAAAATAGGATAAGCCTGTATATAGTTGCCCAGATACCCATCATCTAAAGTGAAAACGATAAAAGACTTATCAAGAATATGCTGGACATTTTATCATTAAGAATGTCATCTATCCCCTATGGAGCATATAAATAAAGCCTTGCGCTCCGTATCTTATGCTTTTCCAATGTTGGTACAAAAATATTTCTTTTCCAGAGTCGAAATGATTATTTTCTATATATTACACAATTACGGGACAAAGATATGGAATTAAGGTGAAATAAAAACCAAATATCATTTCTTTCTTTTTTTATTATATCTTTGTAATCTAATAAATATCAATAAGAATGAAACCATACGATTACCTGATTGTCGGCAGCGGCCTATTCGGAGCCGTATTCGCTCACGAAGCCCATAAAACCGGTAGAAAATGCCTTGTGATAGAAAAGCGTACTCACACCGGTGGTAATATCTACTGTGAAGAAGTAGACGGAATCAATGTGCACAAATACGGTGCCCACATTTTCCATACAGACAATAAAGAAGTGTGGAACTATGTCAACCGCCTTGTTGAATTCAACAGATATACCAACTCACCGATTGCCAATTATAAGGGGAAACTGTATAATCTTCCTTTCAACATGAACACTTTCTATCAGCTGTGGGGAGTGCGCACCCCGGCAGAAGCCAAAGCAAAGATACAAGAACAGTGCAAGGAATATGCCCACATCACCTATCCGCAGAATTTGGAAGAACAAGCATTGAAACTTTGCGGAGAGGATATTTACCGGCAACTGATAAAAGGATATACGGAGAAGCAATGGGGACGTTCTGCCACAGAGTTACCGGCATTTATCATCAAACGCATCCCTTTCCGCTTCATCTTTGATAATAATTACTTTAACGATCCGTATCAGGGTATTCCTGTCGGTGGTTACAACCGCTTAATCGATGCCTTGCTGGAAGGTATCGAAGTCCGCACCGGCATCGACTATATGGAACACCGTAAGGAACTGGACCCTTTGGCAGAGAAGGTGCTCTACACCGGTTGCATTGACGAGTATTTCAATTATGCGTGCGGTCATCTGGAGTACCGCAGTCTACGATTTGAGCACAAGCGCCTGGCAGATGTAGAAGACTTTCAGGGCAATGCTGTCGTAAACTATACCGATCGTGAAACTCCTTACACCCGTATTATCGAACACAAGCATTTTGAGTTCGGCAAACAGCCCTCCACCGTAATCACTTATGAATATCCTGATGATTTCGAGCCGGGAAAAGAGCCTTATTATCCGGTAAACGATGAGAATAATACCCGGATTTTCAACCAATATCAAAGGCTGTCCCAGCAACAGGAGAAAGTTTTATTCGGCGGCAGATTGGCACAATATACGTATGCGGATATGGATGATACGGTGGCAGCGGCGCTAAAGTTGTGGAAAAGCTTGCAATAATATTTCTCAGGCAAGAAATAACCTGTATCTTTGTACACATAAGTATTCTGTAAAAGAGCTTTATAGAATTTTATACATCAAATCGTGCATTGATGAACCCAATAAATATTATAAAAGCGCGATATGCAAAATATGGAAATAGAAAAAGAAGTGCAAGTCAGTGTTATCGTTCCAAACTATAACTATGCCCGCTATCTGCCAATGCGTATAGAGTCAATTCTTAATCAAACCTTCACTGATTTTGAACTAATTTTACTCGATGATGCATCAACAGACGAAAGCGTTTCTGTTTTAGAAAAATATCGTAATAATAAGCACGTCTCTCACATCGTTGTCAACGAGCAGAACACAGGAAGCCCATTTCAACAATGGATGAAAGGTATTTCATTATCCCGCGGTAAATATATCTGGATAGCCGAAGCGGACGACCTTGCAGAACCAGACTTTCTGGAAACGTGCATTAATTCAACGCAACAAGCAGAAGATGTTTCCATATGTTATACCGGATCTTTATTGATTGACAATACTGGTCAGGTTTTAAGAAAAGATGTTAATCACTGGGGACATAGAAAAGCCAAAGCAAATTCTTGTTTTAACGGTGTTCTATTCGCCACACACAATTTATACTGGAAGAACTATATTATCAATGCAAGTGGTGCAATCTTTTCACGTCAAAAGGCCCTTACACTGCTTAACTCTTCTTTCAAAAATATGCATTATTGCGGTGATTGGCTATTTTGGTTTGAAATGGCCATGAAAGGGCAGGTGATAGAAATATATAAAAACCTAAATTATTTCCGGCAGCATCCTACCAAAGTTACTGAAAACTCAAGAAAAGCGGGAGAAGGCATAAAAGAAGATATATTAATTGTAAAACATATAGAAGAAATATTAGGAAATAGACTAAACCGCTATAAAAAACGGCTACGCCATGGTATTTTATATAGAAAAATAAAAAGGTTGCCAATAAACAAAAAACAGAAAGCACCACTTTATCAAAGTCTACATGATACACTACACACCGGGGTTATAGAGTATTTAATAGAACGCTCCAATCAATATCTGCGATTATTGATACCAACACTAACTACCGGTAAAAGAGATCGACTTTAATAAAAAATTCATTTACTTAACTCCAATAAACGAACTTATGGATATAGTTTTCACCATTGACGAAAAATTTACCCGATTTTGCGCAGTTGCCATAGCTTCCCTATTGAAACATAATAAAACAGAAGAAATATGTTTCCACATAGTGACAGATAATCTTACGGAAAAGAGCAAAACAATTCTCTCCGAATTAGCAAAACAAAGTGGCGCTTGCACTTATTTCTACCATGTACCCAAAGAAAAAACAGAAGGTTATCAAGTAAAAGCCATGAGCCACCGTATTTCATTGGCTACTTTTTATCGCTGCATGCTGCCTTCACTGCTCCCCTCGCAACTATCCAAAGCAATCTACCTTGACAGCGACATATTAGTCTTAGATTCTATAAAACCTTAATTCCGCAACTGTTTCAATAAATCGC